>Ga0102851_10001534_pt1 | contig 13273 bp, 9 predicted proteins | sample Mud3Dept3metaG_FD_79558 | JGI IMG/M metagenome (GOLD analysis project Ga0102851, IMG submission 79558) | Freshwater wetland microbial communities from Ohio, USA, analyzing the effect of biotic and abiotic controls - Mud 3 Core 4 Depth 3... | ecosystem: Environmental > Aquatic > Freshwater >... | reverse complement strand
GGTATCCTCCGGGCAGCCAGACCCCTGCGGCGATGCGGTTCCCGTCAGGGCTCCATCGCGGCGTCTCGAACTGCTCGGCGCTCCAGGGCGTCAGGGGAACGATGTCCTGCTCCTCCGCCGGCCGCCGTCGGACCGTCGACAGGTCCAGGACCGCGAGCCGCGTCATGCCCATCCGGTTCATGACGAAGAGAAGCTTCCTGCCGTCCGGTGAGGGATGGGGGTCGCGGGCCCTGAGCCCCCTCGTCAGCCGGACCTCGGCGTCCGCCTTCAGGTCGTAATAATAGAGATCGTTATAGTACCCCGTGTTCCTCGTGATCTCGATCTTGGTGTAATAGAGCCTCATCCCGTCAGCGCTCCACGCGAGCTCCGTGCCCGACGCGGAGACCGAAAAGACGTTCTCGGCGAGCTTCTTCGCGCCGCCCCCGTCGGGACGGACCAGGTAGATGCCAGGATACTCGTCGCCGTCGACCACGGAAAAAGCGAGCGCCGCGCCGTCGGGAGCAAAGGCGGGGCTTGTGCTCACGAACCCCTTGCGGGTGAGCGGAGCGGACGCCGTCAGACCCTTCGCCGTGAGCTCGTCGCGCAGCCTGCCGTAGCGCAGCTGGAGCTCGCGCTTCCAGTCGTCCCAGAGCGTCTTATAGTTATCGAACAGCACCCTTTGGCCGGTGGACCCGACCAGGAACGGGAAGCTCCTGCCGCTGTACGTCACGCTCACCTCGGCGAGCTTCTCCCTCCCGACCTTCCCCGCGATATACCGCGTGAACCCCTCGCCGAAGAGATAGGGCACCTGGCCGGACGGCCAGGAATCCGGAACGACCGACGCCTGCCCGAGATCGGGAAAGGCGTTCTCGAGCACCGCCGTCCTGATGATCATCTCGGCGCCCGGCGAACGGCCCCTGCCGCCGGAGGTCTGCTCCGTCTCCTCGAAGGTGGCCAGTCCTTCGATCATCCACATCGGCTGGAACAGGTTGGGGAAATAGATCCTGCCGAGGAACTTCTGGACCGTCGCCGGTCCTTCGGTCACCATGTCGAGCTGCAGGACATGGGCGTACTCATGGGTGATCACGAGTCTCAGCCAGTCATCGTAGGAGGTGAGGCCGAACCCGGGGCCGCCCGAGGGCTGGGTGAGAAAGATGACCACCTGGTTGTACGGGATGGGGGAGGTATAGCCGTTAGCCTCGTCCAGGGCGTCAACGAGCACGAGGCGGGTCTTGTCCTTCGGCTCCCATTTGATCCGCGGCACGAGCCGGGCATGGACGTCCTCTGCGATCACCGCGGCCTTCTTCGCGGTCTCCTCTCCTCCCTGGTGGTAGTGGATGAGGAAATGGGGTGTTTCGAGCGTGGTCCAGACGTAGGAGGGGTCGAATTTTGCATGCACGACCCCGCCGCCCAGCGACAGGAGCAGGGCCGTTATCACCGGCATGAATCTGATCGATCGGGAATGGCTCATGGCATTCAGAGAAAAGATCAGGACGCAGGACCATTATGGTGTCCGGCGGATCGTTTGTCAAGGAACACGGATTTCTGCATCTGCGCTGCGAAAGAGAACTTCGAACGTTCCGATGGAAGATACTCGTCCCGGGAGGGAGCATCATGCCGGTACGGCATTCAGGGCCTGCCGGGGCAAAAAAAGGGCTCCCTGAAGGGGAGCCCTTTTTGAAGCGTGCTCGGTTCGCCTAAGGCGTCGGCGTCAAGACAAAATCTTGTATAACATCGGCAATGGAAATATCCACGTTGGCCGATTGCGTCTGATACCCGGCAGAAGATACCTCGACGGCATACAGGCCCCCGCTCCCGGACGGTGAGCTCAAGAGGATCGGCAGCGTGCCTGTACCATACTGCCCGAGCACTGGAGCAGCAGCGGGCAGAGCCAGAGAATAGGACTCGGACAGGACGATCGCCTGCGACTTCACCGTGACCGTCGGCCCGCCTCCCGTAACGGTCTGCTTCGAGACCACATAAGCAGTGTCTGTCGTATTGGTCGGGTTCGACGTCACCGAGCCGCTGATGGTGTGCATTGTGGAGGTCGGCAAAGAGATAGGCTGGGCGCTCGTGCTGACCATGGTCACGAGTGCCGTGCTGGTGGCAATCGATACCGGCACGCCGGCGATGACCGCGGTCGCATGGTCGTCGGCGGTAATGACCACATCGTAATTTCCGGCCGCAAGATGCGAGAGGAAGAATTCCCCTGTCTGCACATCCGGCACCGTGGAGCGGACCACCGTCCCGCTCACCTGGGACGAGACCATGACGTTCTTGCTCAGCAAAGCCTTGTCAACAAATCCGTCAATGCCCGTGAGCACCGTTGGGACCACATGGATAACCGGCTTCAGCAAATAGGGGCTATCCTTCTTATCCTTGCTGTTTCCGCGTTTTACAACGGACTTCAGCGCGTCGAAATCCAGCACAAGATCGATGCGCTGCCCCGGAGCCACGTCGAACTCGTTGATCAATTTTATGCCACTCTGGACCGCGCTCGGCGTTTTAAGCGGGATCTCGGTCTTGGTTGGATCGTCCGACAGAACAACGGAATTGGCGGTGACCATTTCCGTGTTCTCTGAAAGAACAAGGCGCAGCTGCGTGTAGTGGCCCGCGGGCAATGACGTCTGGCCAAGGTTCTCGAGCACGCCATTCGTCAGTTTCAGCAGGTCTATCTTCCGTGCCGGTTGCAGGGTGATGTCTGACCATTCGCCGTCATCCTCGGTAGCGCTGGCGCTCTGGTGTACGCGAACCTTCCGGACGGTCACGTACACATGGTCAAAACCGGAAGCCGAGGCATCGGTCAGCGCAACGCTCAATATGCCTTGTGTCGAAGTACCTTGCGGCGAACCGGGAGAACTGCTTCCTCCGCAGCCAGCCGCGAAGATAATGAGCAAAACGGCAAACCATAGAACGATGTTCATCCTGTGTTTCTGCATATCCGCACCCTCCTCTTCAAATCCGCGTATCGCCTTAGCTTCACGATGACATCCGCGGTGAACGTATCCCCGACGTCCGGGGCCGAATGTAATCGCCGTCTTTCTCCGGGAGCTGATAACCTGTTCTTGCCGGAATCTGCTGAAGGCCTGCCTCATCACCGATTTTAGGAAAAAAAAGACCGAGCTCGCCTCAGGTATATCCTTTGGCAGCTCGGCCGTCTCGGTAATTCTCAGATTCTAAGACCCGCCGCTTTCCGTCCCCGCCTCACGACGGGTTTGGCTTTATCACGAAGAAGCAATTATAAGAATAAATATAGCACCAAAGTAAGCGCTTGTCATTGCCGGAAGAAAAAAATCATCGCCGCGCACAAAAGTGCATAACTGTCGATAAACTCGTTGTTTATTATTTGAACCAGTCACTTAGGGGGAGAGAACACGGGGAAAGAGGAACAAGGCAGGTCATGGCAGGATGGGATACTTCTTCTCAACTCCGTCATGGTCCAGGGTTCCGAGAACGCTATGAGGACCAGATAGGATGCTCATGATGGTGCGTTCCGTCAGACCGCGGACGTCATTTTCGGTAATGGAGCTCGCACCGGAGCGGAATGCCCGATGCGAGCTCCCGGGCGGCCTCTTCGATGCGCATGTGCTCTTTCGGCGTATGGATGACGCCCCGCAGGACCAGGCCTTCGCCGTCGGGCAGGACGTCAAAGACCGGCAGGAGGAAGGCGGCGTTCGTGGCAATGCCTGCCTTCACCCGGGCCGCTGCGGCCCGGAGCCGGAGCGCCTGCGGTGCTCCCTCGGTGACCGCGCGTCGCGCAAGGGCGTCGATGACCGTCTTGACCTCGGCGTCCACGGACTGGCCTGTCACGGAAAGGACCCGGTCGTATTCCGCGGGATCGTCCCACCTTCCCCCGTAGATGGCGTGGAGGAAACAGGCCCGCTCGCCGTCGGTCTTCTCGCAGAGCCAGCGCGCGGTCTCCCGGTCCACGCCTTCGCGCCGAACGATGCGTTCAATGCGCTCTTCAATGGGGGCCGTGACGCGGATCCGATAGGCATGGGGAACGCCGTTCAGCACGAAGTTGCCGCCGCGGCCCATGATCACCGCGCCGCCCCGCACCGCATACTCGAGGAGGTGCCACTGCACCAGCGCCGCAAATCCACGGAAGGACCAGTCGTACTTCTCCCAGACGGTCGGGCAATGCTCATCGAGCTCCTTCGCCCACTGCTCCCATTTCGGCCCGTCCCGCCGGATGTCCGCGAGGATGGCCTCCCGGTCGATATACGCGTACCCGAGCTCCCGCGCCACTGCCTGGCCGATCTCCCTCCCCCCGCTCCCGAACTCCCGCGAGATGGTCAGGACCGCCTTCGGGGTCCGCGGTTCCGCCGGTCCCGGTACGCTTAGCACGGCTCCCTCCTTCTCCTCCCTGCGGACCTGTCGGCGCATCCAGAGCTTTCCCGCAAAGATGACGCCGGCGGCAAAGAACGCCTCTATGAAGTATTGTAGCACCCTGTTCGGATGAAGGAGGTCCGCGGTCAGCAGGGAGGCGGGCAGAAGACGCACCGTGAAGGGATCGGTGATCACCATCTCCCCGCCCACCTTGCCGAGGATCGCCGCACCGGCATAGATGATGACGGGATAGCGGTCCATCAGCATGGACAGCAGGTTGCTCGTGAAGACGATGAACGGGATGGACAGGCCCAGGCCGAAGAGGAGAAGGAACACGTTGCCATGGGACGCTCCGCCCACGGCAAGCATGTTGTCCAGCGACATGGTGATATCGGCGATCACGATGACCTTGATCGCCTGCCAAATGGTCGCGGCCTTGCGCTCATGATTTTCCTCGGGAGCGCCCTCGACAAAGAGCTTCACGGCGATCCAGAGGATCAGGATGCCGCCGACCAGCTTCACGTAGCTGATGTTCAGGAGCTGGGCAACGAAGAAGGTGATCGCGACCCGGAGGAGCACCGCTGCTCCCGCCCCGAAGATGATGCCCTTCTTCCGCTGCTCGTGCGGAAGCGACCGGACCGCCATGGCGATGACCACGGCGTTGTCGCCCGCCAGGATGAGATCGATGACGACGATGCTGAAGAGCGCCGACAGGAACGCCAGGTCGAAGCTGATATGTCCGAAGATCCCGAGATCCACTCCCCCGCTCCCGTGCGATGGCGATGAACAGAAAAGCCCTGGACGGATTATTGTCCAGGGCTTTCAATGCTGTCAAGTGATAAATATCCCGCGCTGCCGGATTGTCCCATCGCGGGCGAACGAACGCTTCAGATCTTCATGATATGCAGGAGCCGTTCATACTCGTTGCGGGCGTCGCTCCAGCGGTGCAAGCCCTCGACGCCGTCCCGCCATTTTCTGAATTCCCGGGACGCGGACAGGGTCCCCTGCTGCCAGCGATAGAGGAACATCTCGGTCGTCATCCCGTGGCGCGACTCCATGCGTGCCAGCAGCCGTTGGCATTTCTGGATGAACGTATTGCATAGCCCGATTTCGCGGGCAAGGGATATCTCGTATTCATCGAGATGCATGCTGAACCTCCTTCATGCAGCAAACATTCGGGGCCGGACGGCCCCGGATGCTGTTTTCAATGCCCGCTCGGAAAGAACGTTGCGCTAACCCAGTACAGGATCACGAGCGACACGACGCCGATGCCGATGCTCCACCGGATGAGCGTCAGCTCCACCGGCAGGAGCGGCTCATATTCCATCTTTTTCAGTTCTTCCGAAAGTTTCGGTTGGTCTGCCATGTTATGCCCTCCTGTATGCGATCTATCCGACCAGCGGCGGCTTCACGCCGTGGAAGAAGAGCCACGAGATGAACAACCCGATCCAGATGATGAACCCGAACAGCGCGACGACGTACACAACCATCAGCTTACCGATGCCCTCTTCCATGAGCTTCTTGAAGTTGGAAACCACGCCGATGGTAAAGAAGGTGAACACGAAGAACATCACGCGGAAGACATTGCTCGAACTGGTTGCCGCTGCGGCAGCCGCAATGGTCGCCTTGGGCCCCTTGATCGAATCGTTCAGGGTCTTCTGCCGGTCTTTCGCGGCAGCAACCTTGGCCTGCACCGCGGGGTCGGGTTTTGCCGAAGCGAGCTGCTTCTCCGTATCGGCGATCTCCTGCTTCAATGCCTTCATCTCCTTGTCCGCCGGGGAGTTCGGCTTCGGCTTCTTGTACTTGGCTTTCAGGCCATCCATCTTAGCCGTGGCAATGGTGCTCTTTTCCTGCAGTGCAGCCTGCGCCGCCTGCGCCGATGCCAGCTGCTTTTCCGCAGCAGCTATCTCCGTCTTCACGGCCTTAAGCTCCTTGTCCACCGGACTGATTGCCGTCGTGGCAGGCCAGCAGATAACGAGCAGGATAACAAAGGTAAGCGCATAGCCGAGGACAAACTTCGGGAACCGGTGCCAGATCTCGATCGGGCTGGTCTTTTGCCCCGGCTTGCATTCGATCTTCGCGCACCAGATGATGGCCAGAAGGAAGGCCCAGATGCCGATGAAGATATCAATGAACATCTTCACGGTCGTAGCCGTCATGGTCATCCAGCCTTCCTGATAATTGATGCCTGCCTCAAGCGACTTAGCGCGGATGAGCGCGTCCGTGATCGCGCCGGAGGCCACTGCGCCGCCGTCGGTCTTGACCGCCAGGCCCATCCAGGCCCCGGCAACCAGGGGTTCCTTCCAGAGGAAGGTCTGGGCGGCAAAGGGGAGGATGAGCATCTCGACCACCGCGAAGATCACGACGAGAGACGAGACCATGATGGGCACGATGGGACGGGCGCGGATGGCCCCACCCGTGGCGATCGCAGCGGAGACGCCGCAGATGGAAATGCCCGATGCGAGCGGCGCGGCCCACTCCCGGCTGAACTTGAAATATTTCCGTGCCATGTAATAGACCACGGCCCAGTAAATCAGGTATGCCTCGATGATGGCACATAACCCTCGAAACATGATGTTGCTTGCCAGCGTGAACGATTCAGCCGCCTTGAGGCCCAGCGCTGCGCCCATGATGACGATGGCGGTCTTGATGTACAGCTCGGGCCGCGAGGCCTCCTTGAGCTTCTCGGAGATCTTCGGGAAGAAGTTCCCCACCACGAGCCCCGCGATGAGCGCGAAGATGAACCCCGATTCGCCTGTCAGGCTGAGCGACCAGGGGATCTTGAACGCGCCGAGTTTATCCTTCGTGGCGGCGATATAGGCGAAGTGGCCCGCGAACCAGCAAAGATAGCTGATGAAAAAGATGGCCGTGAACCCAATGGCGAACTTCTTAACGTCGGTCCCGATGAGCACGGCGCCGATGCTCATGATCGCGAGCATGGCAAGATAGGTCAGGATGAGGGACGCGAAGCCGGACAGTCCGGTCTTCTCATACTTGTCCCCGACCTTGAGGCTTGCCGTGCTTTCCGTGACCGTGATGGTCTCTTCCTTTCCGTCAGCTTTCTTGAGCGTCAGCTTTTGTCCGTCGATCTTGGCAATCTCGCCCTTGACGCCCTTATAGGCCTTCGAGACGGGCGACATCGCCTTTCCCGGGTCGGTCCACACCGAGGTGTTGATCCCCCACCCCAGGATGTCCGTGCCGCTGAAGGTAAAGAGCGAGAGCACAAAGATGAACAGTCCGAGCCATAACGCCAGCCAGTCCTCGCTCATGCCTTTTGCCTTTTCTTCCATGGCAACCGTCCTCCTTACTTACTTAAATTTGACTCATGGTCCGCAGACCGTTATATATTAGTGTACTCAATAGATGGACTGAGGGCTGTGCACTCACTGCAGCAACATGCAACAGCCGGACGGGGGGGTGCCGTCCGGCCGCTTTGCTGATGCTTCTTAGTGCTTTTCCTCTGCCGTCTTCAGCTTGCCTTCAAGCGCCTTGACCTTGTCCTCGAGGTTCTTGATCCGGGAGAAGTCTATCCGCTGTTCTTCCTCCACAGGGAATTTTTCGTTCGCGCCATAGATGATCCAGGAGTCGTCGTAGTTCGCAGGGTCCTTGAACCCGAGCATCCGCAACTCCAGGTAGGTGAGCGTGGAACGGGAGCCGGTCTGGCAATAGGCAATGGTGCGCTTGTTCTTGTCGAGCTTCTCATAGGCCTTCGCTACCTTGTCATAGCTCAGTACGCCGGTGGATTTGTCCTTTCCCGTAGCCGGGTCCTTGACCGTATCGTAGGTCTCCTCGTGCGGTACGTTCAGCGTGCAGTTCGGGATGCGTCCGCCCCGCACGCTCCGGATATCCTCGCCCGCATATTCCTTCTTGTTCCGGCTGTCGATCAGTTGCACGCCCTTCACCTGGCCTTTGGCGATCTTCAGGATCTCCTCGGTCGTCGCGATCCTGCTCTTCACGAACTTCGACTTGAAGGTCGTTGCCGGTTTGATCACCGGCTGGGTGTCGAGCTTCTTTCCCGCGTGCGTCCATGCCTCGAGCCCGCCGTTCAGCACGTGGACCTTGTCGGTGTGGCCCAGATACTCGAAGATCCAGAAGCCCACCGATGCGTCGTCCAGCGACTTCGACTTGATCTCCCCGTAGAGCACGACGTTCGTGTTGTTCCCGATGCCCGCCTTGCCGAGCAGACTGTCATACTTCGACGCCGAGGTGAAGACACGCGACGTGGCATCCCGCAGGGCGTCCTTGCAGTTCTTCCCGAGGCTGATCGCTCCGGGAATGTGCCCCTTGGCGTATTCCTCCAGCTTTCTGCAATCCACCACCACCCAGTCCGGCTTGTTGATGTTCTGCTCCACCTGGTCCACGCTTACCAGCAGGCCGGGATTGGCCCACTGTGCTCCGGCACTTCCCGCGGACACCAACAGGGACAGACAGACGGCTACGATGACCAACAAACGCTTTCTCATGTACCAGTACCTCCCTTTTCGGTTGTATATGCAGTGGCCTTGATCTCGTTCGATCTTGAAGATGGCGCCAGCGCCAGGAACGCGCTCTGGTGAACATAATTTGCAAGGGGAGTGCCACTTGTATTCCGCGCTTAATCAACCGGTTAAGAATTGCGGTTGTCCTGAATGGGACAGGGAAATGGCAGGAAATGGCCAGAATAGAACAGGGGCCTGGTTCTTGGCAGCCGCGCCGGTTATATCGTTCCTTTTTTTCAGGACCGGTATTATAATGCCTCCGTGAAGCCGCTCATCTCGATCATCATTCCCAATTACAACAGTAGCCGCACCATCGGCCAAAGCCTGCAATCGATCGTTTCAGCTGCAGATGATGCTGTGGAGACAATCGTTGTCGATGACTGCTCGGGCGACAGCTCCGTTGACATCATCGAAACGTTCCCCGTCCGCCTCATCCGGCTTGACCGTCATCGCGGCGCTTCCACCGCGAGGAACACCGGCGCGCGGAACAGCACCGGGCAGGTCCTGTTCTTCATGGACGCCGATTGCCTGCTGCAGCAGGAGACCATCGCCTTGGTGAGAGCCGCCGTGGCAAAGCACGGCAACCGTACGGTGATCGGCGGAACGTATACACCCGCGCCACAGGACCCGGGGTTCTTTAACCTGTTCCAGTCCATTTTTGTCAATTATTTCGAGACAAAACGGGCCGGCGCTCCTGATTATATCGCCGCCCATGCTCTGGCCATGGACGCTGCTGCCTTCAGGAGGACCGGCGGTTTTCCCGGGGATTTTCTCCCGATCATCGAGGATGTTGAGTTCAGCCACCGGCTGCGCCGCTCGGGATTCCGGCTGGTCATGGACCCCGCGATCCAGGTACGGCACATCTTCAACTTCAATCTGCGCCGGTCTCTTAAAAATGCCGTGAGAAAATCCCGTTTCTGGACGCGCTATTCCCTCACGAACCGGGACCTTCTGGCTGACTCGGGGACAGCCTCGCGGGACCTGAAGGTGACCGTGCTTTCGGCGCTGCTCTGTCTGGTTGTGGGCGGGCTGTGGATCGCGACCGGCAGGTCTTCCCTGCTCTGGGCCGTGCCGGCGATCGCTGGTGCAAATGCCGTCATCAACCGGGGGCTGATCAAGGGTTTTTTCAGGACAGGCGGCATGCTTTTTGCTTTTCTTGCCTATGGATACTACGCAACTCTCTATGCCTTTGCCGTTGCGACCGGCGCTGCGTTCGGCATAGCGGAATATTATTTCGAATGAACTATTCTCCCCTTCGTCATATCGGATCGGTGTTCAGGAAGCGGGACCCCATCCAGCTCACCTTCTTCCTGACCAGGAAGTGCAATGCCCGCTGTCCTTTCTGCTTCTATCTCTCCCGCAGGGATGCGCCCCCGGATCCCGAGCTCACTCTTGACGAGATACGGAAGGTTTCGGCCTCGCTCGGCAAACTGCTCTGGCTCGCCTTCTCGGGAGGGGAGGTCTTCCTGCGCGAGGACCTGGCCGCGATCACGAAGGCCTTCTACGAGAACAACAAGCCGTCCATCATCCTTCTGCCCACGAACGGCCTGCTTCCGGACAGGATCCGCGAACAGACCGAAGCGATCCTGAAGGAATGCCCGAAGAGCACGGTCGCGGTGAAGGTCTCCCTGGACGGCCCCGAAGAGGTCCACGATTCCCTGCGGCGCGTGCCGGGGGCCTTTCGGATGGCCCTGGAGACCTGCGAAAAGCTGAGGCCCCTTCTGGGCCGATACCCGAATTTCGAGCTCGGGATCAATACGGTCTTTTGCTCTGCGAACCAGGGGTGCATGGATGGTTTGATAGACTTCGTGGAGGGACTCAAGGGGATCCGCACACACACGGTCTCGCTCGTGCGGGGAGAGGTCGCGGAAGAAGGATTGAAGGAAGTCGATCTGGCCGTCTACCAGCGGACCATTGAAAAGCTTGAGGCGAACTTGAAGCGGTCGCGCATCGGCCGCTACCGGTTCCGCGGCAGCCGGCTCAAGACCGCCCAGGACATCCTCCAGCGGCGGTTGATCCATGATACGGCACGGAAGAACGAACGGCTGATCCCCTGCTATGCGGGCAAGCTCACGCTGGTCCTGACGGAGACCGGTGATCTGTACCCGTGCGAATCATTTACCAACAGAATGGGGAACGTCCGTGAATGGGGATATGATGTGAAGAAGCTTTTCAGCGGAAGCGCTGCACGGGCGGCGGTCCGTGCGGTGCGCGAGAGCGGCTGCCACTGCACCCATGAATGCTACATGATGATGAACATCCTGTTCAATCCCGCGCGCTATCCGTCTCTGATCAGGGAATACCGTCAGCTCTGATCACCCGAAGTTCTCGCCCCGCCGGAACAAGTCCCGCTTGACCCAGACCCAGAACAGGCTCCTCATGCCGGTGAATGCGGCCCGCATGTCAGGAAGGCTCCTGATGCCCAGCACCCGCCGGACAAGGAATCGCGGCCGGGAATAGAACTTCTTGAAGGCGATCTGTCGGAGCCGCGTGATCTCTTCGCGCGTCATGGTGTAAGGAACGAAGGCCGCGCCCTGATATGTGTAGTCCGCAAGGTCCTTGGACAGGGTGCCGTACTGTTCGATATTGTCGTAAAGCTCGGTGCCGGGAAAAGGCGTCAGGCAGTGGAAATTGGCCACGTCGGGATCGAGCTCGCGGGCGAACTCGATGGTCTTGAGTCCCTCCTCGAAAGTCTCTCCGGGAATGCCGAACAGAAAGGGTGTGAACACCCTGAGCCCGGCCTCCTTTGCCGCGGCCACGGCCCGGCGCGTCTGCTCCAGCGTGATGCCCTTGCGATGGGCGTTCAGGTTCTTCTGCACCCCGCTCTCGGCGCCGAAGAGGATGGCCCAGCATCCCGCATCCTTGAAGGCCTGGAGCAGGGGCTTGTCCACCTGATGGACGCAGGCCGACGCGAACCATGTGAAATCGAGCTTTCGCGCCTTGATCTCGCGGGCAAGCTCCATTGCGCGGTCGTAGTCAGCGGCAAGGGTGTCGTCGATGAACTTGATCTCGCGGTACCCCTGTGCCATGCACTGTTCGATCTCCTCCATGACGCTGGGGATGCTCCGGTACCTGATACCGCTCTTCCGCTCCTTGTCGATCTGGAAACAGTACAGGCATCTCCGGTTGCAGCCGCGCGATGTGATGATCACGGCAACGGGCTTTCTTTTGTACGTTGCCGGAGGAGGGATATAGCTGTCCGTACCGCCCAGAAGCTCCCGCGCCGGAAAGGGCAGGGCGTCGAGGTCGCTGTTCAGTGGCCGCTCGGGGTTCACCACGATCTTGCTCCCGCTGCGGAAGATAACGCCCTTGACGCCGTTCAGATCGTCGCCGCGGGACAGGCGTTCCAGAATCTCCACAACCGTCGCCTCACCCTCCCCGGTCACGACAGCATCGACAGAAGCGGCATTGTGCAGGCACTGCTCCTTCATGGCAATGGGGTACGGACCGCCGACAGCGATGAAGGCGCTCGAATGGGAGGACCTGACCGTCTCCGCTGCTTCGACCGCCTTCTTCCATCCAAAGGTCGTGGAGTAGATGCCGACGAAGTGCGGCTGGAACTCAGCCAGGCTGCTCATGATGTCAGCGGAGGAAAGGAAGGCGCCGTTCAGGAACTTCACCTCATGCCCCGCCCGCATCAGTGATGAGGCGACGTACAGCGTGCCGAGGGGCTGCCAGTAGTTGATCTGGGCCGCGGCGGTCCTGGAGGGAAAGATGTCTTCGGGCGACCAGGCGGGTATGATGAGGGCGCACTTCATGGAGCTGACACCTCCGCGAGCAGCGGCTCCTGCACCGGCTCCGGCGGAGACGAAGTGCGCAGGATGGCGTTCGCCGCAGCGATGCCCGATCCCATGGCATGGTCCATGTTGTGATAGCGGAACATGCCTCCCCTGCCGATGACCTGGAGGTTCCGGAAGCGCCCCAGATAGTCCAGCACCTTGTCCGCATGTTTCCGGTAGTCGACCGTAAAGAGAGGATAGGCCCGGGGCACCCGGACGACGCAGGAGCCGATGACCTCGCGCTCGGTGATGAATCCCATGCGGCAGAGGTGCTTCACCGTTAAGGCGGCGAGCTCGTCATCGCCGGCATTCCAGATGCCGTCTCCCTGAAAGCAGAAATATTCAGCCACAATATGCGTCTTGCCGGCCGGGGCCATTGCGGAGCTCCAGTTCTTCGGCTCATGGATCCTGCCGAAGGGGATGGACTGCTCGGGAAGATACATCCAGGTGAGATCGGTCACCTGGTCGCGGTCGATCATGATCGTCGAGACGACCAGGTCGCGGTAGGAGAGCCGGCTGGCGGCCTGCCGGATCTCCTCGGGAGGGGCGGGATTCAGTGCGCCAAGCAGCGCCGTCAGCGGGATGCTCGAGATATAGTCCCTGCCCGAGGCGTTATAGAGATCTCGACCCTTCCGGAGCATCACGTTCGTTATCGTGAAGTTCTCGTGGTCGACCCTGCATACCCTCGTGTCGGTCCGCACGGCATTG
>Ga0102851_10001533_pt1 | contig 13277 bp, 11 predicted proteins | sample Mud3Dept3metaG_FD_79558 | JGI IMG/M metagenome (GOLD analysis project Ga0102851, IMG submission 79558) | Freshwater wetland microbial communities from Ohio, USA, analyzing the effect of biotic and abiotic controls - Mud 3 Core 4 Depth 3... | ecosystem: Environmental > Aquatic > Freshwater >... | reverse complement strand
GGACTCGTGCTCGCGTCGGTCGCGCTGGTGGCCCTGACGCGTGGCGCGGGAGATCCGCGCTCGGAGCACGCCGAGACCGCGACACTTCCGCCCAGTCCGCCACCTGCCGCCACGCGACCGGTGCCGTCGGTGTCCGAGACGCATCGTCAGCTCGGCCTCGACGCGATGGCGGCCCAGGACTATGCGAAGGCGATCTCCGAGTTCGCCGAGGCGATGCGCGGCGGCGCGAGCAGCGACCTCGTCGAGTTGCTCGAGCTCGCGCGGCGCCTCCAGCGTGATCACCATGATCAGCGTGATCCGCGTGCGAAGTCGGTCCCCGCGCCGATGGCGACCGAGCCGGCCCCCGCCGAACCGAGGGATCCGCGAGCCCTGACGGGCGCTTCGGGCGCTGCACAGACGAAGTAAACAGGGGGTGAAGACGGGCCCGAAGCCCGCTCGTGCAGAGTGACGGTGGGGGAATCATGACCGTCGCTGGCACGATCATCGGTCGATACGAGCTGCTGCGCCTGCTGGCCGCGGGTGGGATGGGCGAGGTCTACCTCGCGCGCGTCAAATCGAGCGTCGAGGGCTTCGGGGCGCTGGTGGCGGTCAAGGTGCTGATCAGGAACCTGAGCTCGAACCAGAGCTTCGTGAAGATGTTCCTCGACGAGGCCCGGATCGTCGGCAAGCTCCACCACAAGAACATCGTCCAGATCCGCGATATCGCGGAGCAGGACGGCCTGTACTACATGGTCATGGAGTACATCCCCGGGCAGAACCTGCGGGAGCTCCTCGGCGACGTCTCGATCCTGGACCGTCCGCTGTTCGAGCCGCGGCTCGGGACGGAGCTGTTCGTGGACATCGCCGGTGCGCTGGCGGTGGCCCACGCGCAGTCGCTCGTCCACCGCGACATCTCGCCCAACAACATCATGATCAGCGATGAGGGCGTGCCCAAGCTGATCGACTTCGGCGTCGCGCGCGCGCTCAGCTCGGTCTCGCTGACGAGTCCCGGCACCCTCAAGGGCAAGTTCGGGTACATGGCGCCCGAGTACGTGCGCGCCCAGGCCTACGACCATCGCGTCGACCTGTTCTCGCTCGGCGTCGTGATGTGGGAGACGTTCGCCCGCCGCCGGCTGTTCCGCGGAACGAGCGCGGCGGAGCAGCTCCACCAGCTCCTCGAGAGCGTGGTGCCGCGCCTCGACGAGGTCATCCCTGGCTTCCCGGCCGACCTCGCGACGATCGTCGCCGGCACGCTCGAACGAGATCCGCAGCGTCGGATCTCGTCGGCCGCGATGCTCGGGGACGCGCTCACCGAGATCTCGCGCAACCTGCCCGCCGGCAAGGATCCGACCCTGCGCAAATGGCTCGAGCGCAGGATCCCGGGGCGGCTCGAAGATCGGCGGCAGACCGACCAGACGCTCCTGTCCCTCGCCCCCGGAGCGGCGATCCCCGACTTCGGGACCGCCTACCCCGAAGCGGGGAGCTCGCCTGGCACGTATGGGTTTCAAGAGGCACCGATCCCGTCGGGCGCCTTCACCAACGCGCCGAACGCGGGACAGAGCGCGACGTCGATCCGGCTCGCGAACGGGGAGGCGAGCCCCGCGCCGCTTCCGACGATCGCGCCGGCGTCGAACATGCGAACGCGCGTGCTCGCGTTCGGCGTCGCTGCCGTGCTCGGCGCGATCGTGATCTTCGTCCTCGCTCGTGGGAAGTCCACACCCGAGGCCGCACCACCTGCGCCGGCGACGACCAGCGCCGTCGTGGCGACGACCGCTCGCCCCGATATCTCGATCGCCGAGGCGCATCGCCAGATCGGGCTGAAGGCGATGTCCGACGGCGACTACGCGAGAGCACGCAAGGAGTACGAGGAGGCCGTGCGCAACGGCGGTTCGGGCGATCTCACGAAGTTGATCGAGATCGCCGGTCAGCTCGAGCGCGACGAACAGGCGCGCAAGACCGAACCGACGCCCGCTGCGCCCGCGACGGACGCGAAGTCAACGCCACGCGAAGCGCCCGCCACGCAGGTCGCGGTCCCTGCCCGCCGTGCCACCGCCGCGGAGCGCAAGGCGGCGGCGACGCCCAAGCCCCGCGACAAGGCCGTCACCGCGCGCCCCCCCCGGGCCGCGCCCGAGCAGCCGCCCGCGACCGGCAACCTGCTGGTGACCACGGTCGATAGCGGTCTGCGAGCGCTCGTGATCATCGATGGCAACACGATGGGACAGACGCCGCTCCTCGTCCCGCACCTCACGCCGGGCGATCACCAGCTGGTGGTTCGCGTCGGGGATCGAATCCTCCGCTCCGAGCGGGTCTCGATCGCGGCGGGAGACACGAGCAGGCTCAAGGTCGACAGCCCGCCACCTTCCCCACCCGAGCCTCCGAAGCCGGTGACGCCGAAGCCGGTGCCGCCGCCCGTGGTGGCCACGCGACCGTCGCCACCGCCGCTGGCTCCGCCGATCCAGCCCCCGCCCCCGCCCCCCACGCCCCGCGTGAGCTCGGATGGGGATGCGGGCAAAGGTGCGGGCGTCGTCGCCGGGTGCACCAGCTGCCACGCCAAGGCAGGAAAGCCCGGGGTGTCGCCGCGTCGCTATACCCGCGCGCAGTGGGAACGGTTCTTCGCGACCGGTCAACACGACCGCTACGTCCCGATCGGCGATCGGATGAACGGGTCCCAGCTGATGGCGGCGCGGGCCTTCCTGCGGAAGAACGCCGCCGACTCCGCCGAGAACCAAGGCGCCGGCATCCGTAGCGACTAGCCCCCTCACTCCGCGATGACGCTCACCGCCGACGAGGACGTCGGCAAGGAACCGATGCGCAAGCTCAATCCACTGCTCCTCGCCCTGTTCGTTTGCTCGGCGTTCGTCAGCTCCGAGGCGCGCGCCGACGAGCCCGCTGCACAGCCACCGCCGACGCCTCCCGGACCGGACGGAACGACGGCCGACGTGCCGGCTCCGCTGCCGCTCGTCCCAGCCGCCCCCGAGCCGAGCGCGACCACGCCACCGGTCGGCGCCCCGATCGAGGTGGAGCTCCGCGATCGGATCCGCGAGCTCGAGGGCCGCGTCGACGACGTCGAGAAGAAGAGCGCCCTGCAACGCCTGGAGCTCGCAGGCGACTACCGGACCACCCTCGCGAGGTACTGGTATCACGGTGCCTCTCCCGACAGTAATCCGTATGCGAGGCCGACCATCGTCGACCTCCAGAACGAGGAGCAGTGGCTGCACCGCGTGCGGCTGATGATCAAGGCCCAGCCGTCGGCGAACTTCCGGTTCCGCGGACGCATGTCGGTGTTCAAGCGCTTCGGCGCGAACACCACCACCCCGTCTCCGGTCGACTTCTCGCAGGGACGCGTGCCCAGCGACACCACGCTGCGCATGGACCGGTTCTGGCTCGACTGGTTCATCACGAAGAACATCGCGCTGTCGTTCGGACGGATCTCGTACTCCGATGGGAGCCCGGCCGAGCTCCGCGAGAACCTCGAGAAGCCGGACGCGACGTGGGGCCTGACGATGGTCGACGGCGAGTACGAGACGTTCGACGTCACGGCGCAGCTAGCGCCGGAGATCCTGGTGCGCGGGTTCTACGCCTCGTGGGCGTTCCCCCGGAACGACGACCTGTTCTCGTCGAGCCTGTTTCTCGACAGCGGGACCGACAACCTACGGATCATCGGCGGTAATGCCGACCTCAACCTCCCGAGCGCGAAGATGTTCGCCCAGCTCGGCGCGTACTACGTGCCGAGGTTCCGGCCGTTCGCGGTCCCGCTCCCCAACCCGGCCTACTACCAGAACCCCACGGCCAACCCGGAGAACGCGCCGCCGCCGCTCGATGGCTCGCTCGTGTTCCCGTCGTCGATGCCGGACTCGCTCGGGTCGTACGCCAACGTCAGCCTGTTCGTGATGATGCGCGACCTCGCGGGCTTCGATCTGTTCGCGGGTGGCGCGCTCGGCTTCCTCAATCCCAACGGAGAGGCGATCAAGTATCGCGGGTTCATGTACGACCCGATGTCGGGGCAGCCGATCCTCGACGCGAGTGGCCTCCCCGCGGAGGCGCCCATGCTGAACCTCGTCGGCGCCGACCAGGGGCTGTGGGTGTTCGATGCGCAAGGAAACCCGACGTGGAGCGCCAAGCCGGCCAGTCACATCACGAAGTTCATCTACCTCGGCGGGCGATGGACGCTGCCGGTCGGCGGCATCTACGCACCGAAGCTCGGGCTCGAGTACAACCACAGCTCGCGCTACGCGATCTCGTTCGCGCAATCGACGGACCTCCTGACCAACAAGCTCGCGACGCGCGGAGATGCGTGGGAGGCGTACGTCATCCAGCCGATCGGCGAGCGGGCGTTCCTGCGGCTCGACTGGACGTACATCGACGCGAAGTTCACCAGCGGCATGCCCGGGAACATCGCGGGCGGTACCGGTTTTTTCGGCAGCCAGGACAACCCGATGGCGCCAATGCAGGCGCACGGCGGCACGTCACCGCCCGTCGACGCGTCCGGACAGCACCTCCACACCCTGTCGGCGACGATCCACGTCAGCTTCTGACGCGTCTGCCAGCTCGCTAGGACTTCGGGCGCGTCACGACGACGTGCGCCTGCTTGTCCTTGTCGACGTAGCCGAACCGGAACGGAAGCTTGCGGCGCTTCTGGCTGCGCCACAGCTCGATGAACGCCTCGTCGTGCCGGCTCTCCTGCGAGCCTTCGAGGAACGCGCCGTTGTAGTGGCCGTAGGTCTCCTGGATCATGCCGGCGCTGCGCGCGTATGCCGGCGGGATCCCGGTCGAGTCCGACAGCATCCACCCGAGGTGATCGAGCATGTAGTTGCGGATCAGCGAGAAGTCGCCGCGCCACAGCAGGTAGCTCGCGCCCTTGGTCAGGACGCTGACCTTCCCCTTCTTCTCGAGGTGCCGCACGAGCTGCGGGTTCTTCATCAGGTAGCCATCGCCGAGGTTCCAACCGATGTGGCGGTGCACGCGCAGCGCGGTCTCGCCGGGCTTCCTGTACCGGATCTCGACGTTGGCGAACGCGGGCGAGAAGCTCGGCGACTGCCAGTCGTGCTTGAGGCTCTGCTTCTTCACCGACTCGAGCGCGTCGATCTCGGCTTGATCGAGGTAATCGATCGCGCCGACCTCGTCGAACCGGAAGTAGTACATGGAGGCCGGCTCGAACCCCGCCGCGACGAGGCCGAGCAGGAACGAGCTGACCTGGCCCGGGAGATCGTTGCGCTGCTGCGCGGACAGGTTCTCGCTCGTGTTCGAGCCGACCGAGATCAAGCCGCCGATCTCGACGCGCAGGGCGCCGAGGCTCGCGTCGATCTGCGCGGGTGTCAGCTTGCGGAGGCGGCGCGGATCACCGGACTGCTCGAGCGAGATCGTCGTGATCTCGGTCGCGCTGGGGAACGCGACGAGCGCGGAGATCAGATCGCCACCCCCGAACGGATAGACGACCGTCGTCGGGGCGGTCTTCGGCACCACCTCGTCGAACCAGGCGCGGCCCTTCTCGAAGTACTGCGCGCGGAACTTCGCGAGCTGCTCGGAGATCTTCTTGCAGTGGCGATCGACGATCTTCGTCAGCTTCTCGGTGACCTTGGCGTCGCCTCGGGTCAGCTCGACGGGCAGCGGCTGGTCGGAGTTGCCGCAGGCGGCGATCCGGTAGAGCAGCTTGGCGTCCTCGGCGAAGTCGACGCCGTCGTCGGCGGCGGGTTGCGGGTCAGCGGTCGCGATCCCCGAGCCGGCAAGCGCAGCCAGGACGATGCCGAGCGCGTGGGTTCGCATGTTCCGGGTAGACGTACGGAACCGGCGGTTCATTCGCTCGCATGTAGCCCTTCGCGACCGCTACAGCAACCCTGGATTGCAGACTCCGGCGGGGTCGTGCCATCGCTTGAGCTCGCGAAACCGCCCGAGGGCTCCACCGAACTGGCGGTCCAGGAAGTCCGGTCGATCGAGCTCGATCGACATCAGGTAGATCCGCCCGCCACACGCCAGCGCGATGTCCGCGAGCTCGTGCAGGACCGGCAGCCAGCGCACCGCGTCGGACGGCGTCGCCACCTGCGGGCGAAGCGCGACGAACATCCCGTTCTGGGCCACGGGCAACGGTGCGAGCGGGAGCCGCGCGTCGGCGGCGGCAACCACGGCCAGTGCCACGCCATCCGGCAGGACGTCGCGCAACCCACTCGCGACGATGCGGCGTTCGATCTCGCGCCACGCGGCGACGCCCCGGTCATCGAGCGGCAGCGCGAGCTCGAGCGCCGGGCACACGTAGTCCCAGCTGGCGACCGGATCGACGCGCTGGGAGGCGAGCCGATCACTCGCGGGGATCACCGCCGACGTCGTGCAGCGCAGGGGTGCGAGCCCCGGGTCGTCGGCGGGCGGCTCCTCGTCGACGAAGTTCGCGAGGATCGCGCGCACCGCGGTACTGCCGTCGGCGCGCCAGAACAGCGTCGCGCGCACGACCTCGTACGAGCGTTCGCGCCGGATCACCGCCGCCGCCTCGAGGTACGCGTCGACCGACGTCCACGCCGCGATGTGCCCGGCGAGCAGCGGCGGGCGCGCGATCGTCGGCAGGCGCACGCGCGCGATCGCGCCGAGCTGGCCTCGCCCCGCGAGCACGAAGCCGAGCTCCTCGTCGGCCTGGGTCAACGTGCGCGAGGTGCCGTCCGGCGCGACCCAGTCGAGCTCGATCACCGACGCGATCTGCAGCCCGTCGTGGATCGAGGTGTCGCCGATGCCGCCGACCGCGAGCGTGCCCGCGACCGTGGTGCGCAAGTTGTCGGTGAGCACCGGTGGTCGCCGCCGCGGATGGAGGTGCTCGGCGACCTCCAGCCACGTCGTGCCCCCGAGCACGTCGACGGTGTCGCCGCGATCGACGATCCCTCGCAGCCCCGACAGCTCGATCACCACGCCGCCCTCGATCAGGACCTGCCCGCCCGAGCTGTGCCCCGCGCCGCGCAGCTTGTACCCGATCGTCCGCTCGCCGAGCGCGCGCATCGCGGCCGCGAGCTCGGTCACCGAGCCGGGCTCGATCACCAGCGCCGGGCGGCGCACCAGGAAGCGCCCGAAGTCGGTCTCGTAGTTGTGCCGGAACTCCGTCGCCGGTCGGCGCGGGGGCCGGTGCACGCAGATCCCCGCCTCGCCCCCCCAGCGTACGAGCTCGTCTTCATCCCATCCATTGGACTTCATTTGCGTTTAATTGCTGGATCGGAAGAGGGATCCATCCGCCAGATGGATCGTATTACGATTGCTCGTCTCTCCACACCCTCGGGAGCTCCATCGATGCCCTTAGACGCCCTGACCCCCGACTACTACGGCTGGGGACCTCACAAGCAGAACTCGAACGGCAAGCTCGAGGCGAATGGCCCGTTTGCGTATGCCGGCTCCGAGCGTGACGCCAACGGGAATGCTCGTGGGTGGTCAGCCGGTGCCGGCCTGCTCTCCGGCCAGCTCGGCCCGAACGGCGAAGCACGCGGTGACGTCCTCCAGGCCCAGGGCCACTTCGGTGGCTGGCGCGACGAGCAGGGCCGCACCAACGTCGGCGTGGAAGGCGACGCCGCCCTCGCTCGCGTCGGCATCCCGCTGGGTGGCGCCCTCGGCCCCGTCGGCTTCGATGTCGAAGCGCTGAGCGCGAACGCCGGCGCCAAGTTCAACGAGGAGACCGCGTCGCTCGGAGCCCAGGCGAACCTGATCGCGGGCTCGGTGTCCGCGGGGACGGCCGAGCACAACGCGCGCTTCGGCATGTCGGTCGGCGTCGGCGCGGCAGGCCGCGCGCACTACGGTGACTCCGACGGCGACGGCGTGCGCGAGCTCGGCATCGGCGCCGACTTCGGCCCGTTCTCGTTCGACGTCAAGTCCGAGCTGCTCGGCCACGCGTGGAATGGCATCTCGTCCGCGGGCAGCGCGATCGGCAACGCGGCCAGCAGCGCGTGGGACACCGTCACCAGCTGGTGAGCTACAGCCAGTGATCGAACACCGGCGGCACGCTCCGGTTCGCGACCGGTAGCGGCTCGATCGACTCGAGTAGCCGGTCGAGCACGAGCCGTCGCGTCGGGAGGTCGGCGCGCGCGGCATCGAGGTAGCAGGTGTAGAGGTAGCGCTCGTCGCGGAGCATGACGACCCGCCGCGCCAGCTGGCGGCCGCGCTCGTCGCGCACCTCGAACTCCCACGCCGATCCCGACAGCCGCGTGGTATTCGTGGTCGTGACCGGCGCGATCTCGCCGACCACCTCTGCCGGCGCCGGTGGGCCGATGCAGAGCAGGTCGAGGCGTTCGCCGTCGACGCCGCCGCTCGACGACGGCAGCGCCGGATACACGGTGATCGACGTCGGGTCGGCGGGATGGTCCGGCGGGAACCACGTCGCATAGGTCGGCAGCCGAACGTAGCCGTGCCAGTCCTCCGGCGGCTGGTACACGAACCGACGACGACGCACGCCGAGCGATAGCCGAACGTCACGCACCAGCCTCCGCACGAACGTCGCGAACCGCTCGAACTGATCGGCGCGCAGGGCGATCCCACCGATCTCGCTGTACCAGTCGTCCCCGAACACGAAGCCCAGCGTGCGCTGGACCCGTACGCCCCCCTGCATGCCGAGCACGTCGACCACCGCCGCGTATTCGCCCTCGGCGGTGACCACGGGCTCGATCGGACCGACGCTGACGAGCTGCCGTCGGTCGGCGACCTTGTCGCGCAAGATCGCCTCTACCGATCGCAGCGGGTAGATCCGTTCGCGATAGCGGACGGCGCCGCAGCCGGGTCCCTCGGGCGGCACCATCGTCACCCCGCGACCGCGGACCTCCCACGACCAGCCGGGAACCCGCGCGATCACTGGATCGCCGGGGTGCTCTCGCGGAGCCGAGCCGCCTCGTGCGCGATGTACGCGAGCATCCGGTCGAAGTACGGGAAGTCCAGGTGCTCGAGTGGCACCACCGCGCGCAGAACGTAGACGTCGTCGCTGATCGCGATGCCACCGATCGCGAGCGTCATGTTGTGCTCGAGCACGGTGCGCATCGGGACGCGGTTGACCTCGATGATGTCCGAGAGCACGAGCAGGTGGGGCGCTCCGATCGCCTGGACGAGCTCGATCCGCTGACGCTGCAGCACGTCCTCGCCGGGCGTCGCGGGCTTGAACTTCCAGCCGAGGCCGATCCACTCGGGCTGCTCGACGGCGATCGTGAACGTCTGCTGAAGATGCGCGCGTGTCTCCGCCCAGGTCGCCATGGCCCGTTGTTATCACGATCCGCGACTCTCGCGCGATCGGCCATGGTAGCGTCGCAGCCATGTCACGCGTCCCCGTCGCGGTGCCGATCACAGCGATCGTTGTCGGTGCGATGTTCGCGATCTTCGGGATCGCCCGACCTGCGTTCGTCTGGAACACCGGCAAGGTGCAGCAAGGGCGCGCGTGGATCGGCGACACCGGCTTGACCATCTTCTTCGTCGTCTTCGGCCTGGCCCTGATCGCGGTCGGCATCGTCGCGGCGACCCGACGTCCGCGTCCGTGAGCGACGCGATCACCGCCAGCCCGCTGCCGCCGCTGTATGCGCGCTGGATGCTCGACGCGCTGGGGAGCCCGATCCCCAACGAGACCCGGGCCACGTGCAACGAGTGCGCGATGCTGCCGCAGCCGGGACGGCCCCCGCCTCCGGTCACGTTCCGCGCCGACACCAAGTGCTGCACGTTCCAACCCGAGCTGCACAACTTCCTGGTCGGCGGCGTGCTCGGCGATCCCGATCGCGGGCTCGCGTGGGCGAAGGAGATGCTGGCGCTGCGGATGGCGAAGCGCGTGGGCGTCACGCCGCTCGGCATCCGCGCCGATGCCTTCGCGGGGTTGATCTACGACCGCGTGGTCGAGCTCGCGCCCGAGTCGTTCGGCCGGATGAAGGAAGTGCGCTGCCCGTATTACATCCAGCAGGGAGGAATGTGCGGCGTGTGGCGGCATCGCAACGCGATCTGCTCGACGTGGTTCTGCAAGTACGAGCGAGGTGGCACCGGCCTCACGTTCTGGAAGACGATGCTCGGCCTCCTGCGAGCCGCCGAGCGCGCGGCGAGCATGTGGGCGGTGCTGCAGCTCGATCCCGGCCCGCGCGCGAAGACCTTGCTCCTGTTCCTCGATCAGCGTCGCGATAGCGCCGTCCGCGAGATCGTCGAAGGCATTCCGGATCACGCGTACCGCACGCTGTGGGGGACCTGGTTCGGACGCGAGCTCGAGTTCTACCGGGAGGCCGGCCGGCTCGTCGGCGAGCTGACCTGGGCCGACGTACGACGGATCGCGGGGCCCGAGCTCACGGCACTCGAGGACATCGCGCGCCACACTCACGACCGCCAGCTCTCGCAGGCCCTCCCCCCCGGGGTCGCCCGCGGACCGGACGCGCTGTTCCAGATCCATCCGACCCGGCCGGATCACCTGCGCGTCACGACGCGCGCGCTCGGCTACGATCCCCTCGACCTGCCGGCGGCGATCTTGCCCTTGATCCCGGAGCTGTGTGGCCGCGATCCTGTCGAGGCGATGCGCGAGCTGCACGGCAGCGGGCGCGGCGAGTTGCTCGACGAGACCGTGGTGCGCAAGCTGCTCGACTACGGCGTCCTCGTGCCCGTCGGGGACGCATGAAGCTCCAGTTCGAGAAGCCGCGCACACTGCCGGACACGGCGCTCGTCGCGGTGCTCGACCCGGGGCCGGGCGTCGACTTCACGAGCTGGGTCGCGGCCCACGTCGAGGCTGGCGGCACCGAGGTGCGCAAGCTGTCGAGCCGGGTCGACGTCACGTCGCGCGGCTGGCCCGTCGAGCTGATCACCTATGCGGTCGACGGCAGGCTCGCGATCCTCGCGGTGTACAGCTTCATCGATCTGCTCGCCGCCGTCGCGATCCGGGGCCTCGACCCGGCCCAGCTCGCGCACTACGAACCCGACGTGATGGTGGCGCTGCGGGCCGCCGAGCCCGACTGGGCCACCGAGGAGCCGCGGACGATCTCCGAGCTGTGGCTCGCGCCTTCGCAGCCATGACCCTCACCCACCTGCCCCGGGCCGGCCGGCTCACCCTCTCGCCGCGCGTCGGGCTCGCGGCGTACTTCGCGACCGTCCCCGGCCCCACCGGTCGTGTCACGGCCGATACGTCGCTGCCGATCAGCCTGTTCGTGCCGCCGGATCGCCTCGGCCCCCTCCAGTACCTGGCGGCGAGGCTGAACCACGCGTGGCGCACGATGGTCAACGCCGCGATCTCGCGCGGCCGCCTTCCGGAGCCCGACCGCACCGTCGCGATCCTCGATGCGATCTGCCGCGAGCTGGTCCGCGATCACCCCGCGCTCGGAAAGGTCGTGCGCGCGGTCGGCGATCCGGTTCGGCTCGAGGCGCTCGTGCCTCTGCAGGACGACACGATCCACTACCCGCTCGATCGCTTCGCGTGCTTCCAGGATCGCGAGCTCGCGCGGCTGACCGCGCCGCCGGTGCGCACCGTGGTCCCCGCCGACGGGCCACCCGTCGCGGCGTTCGGTCAGTTGCTCGGGCGACTCGCGACCGGCATCGACGCGAACGAGTTGCGCGCCGAGCTCGGCGCGGCAGCGCCCGCACTCGCGCAGCTCGTCAGCGCGCTCTGGTTCGCATCGCTCCTCGACGGCCGCCCGCCGGCGCGCCCGCTGGCGCTCGAGCCCGGGACGGTGGCCCACCTCGGCCACGCGACGCTGCTCGCCAACCTCGGAGGTCACCACGTGCTGGTCGATCCGTGGCTGCCGCCGGCCAGCACGGGCGACGTCACGCCGCCCGTCGCGCCCGGGGAGCTGCCGCCGCTCGCCGCGCTGTTCATCACCCACCACCACTGGGACCACGTGCACCCGGACACGCTGCTCAAGCTCGACAAGCGCACGCCGATCTACGTGCCGGCCCAGGACGCGACGCGAACGCTGTCTCCGCGCACCGAGCTGCTCCTGCGCTACCTCGGGTTCACGTCGATCCACACACTCCGCCACGGCGAGGCGATCTCGTTCGGCGAGGCCGGCGAGGTCGTGGCCGCGCCCTTCTACGGCGAGGATCCGACGCGCCTGCACTTCGGCGGTAACTGCTACCTGCTGCGTCACGCCGGCAAGAGCGCCCTCGTGCACGTCGACTCGAGCGCCGACCTCGACGGGCGCTCGCTGGTCACGACCGGAGATGCCGCGGCGCTGGTCGCGCGCTATGGACCGCTCGAGCCGGTGTTCGCCACGCGCCGCCAGGAGCGCGGGACCATGATCGATCACACCTGGGAGTTCCTGTTCCAGGCCGCCGACCGCTGGGTCCGGCCGACCGAGAACTGCGACAACGGCGCCGCGTTCCTCGCCGACCTCACGCGTGCGACCGGCGCGAAGACGCTCGTCGTCTACTCGGAAGGTGGCGCCGCCTGGTACCCACCCGGCACCGACTTCCTGCGCGGCGCGTCGTCCGCGGCCCTCATGGCGCCGCACGAGTACCTGTGGGAACCGCTCGACGTCATCACGGCGGCGATCACCGCGGCCGGCGCGACGCTCCAGCTGTCGCGGCCGTTCGATCGATTCACGATCGGTGGCTGACGTCCGGGAGGTTCACGCCCCGCGCGTCACTCGCTGGCGACCGCGCCCTCGTACATCTTGTCGAGCAGGGTCGCGTACTTCTTCTCGACGACCTTGCGCTTGACCTTGAGGCTCGGCGTCAGCTCGCCCTCGTCGACCGACAGATCCTTGGGCAGGATCTGGAACTGCTTGACGGTCTCGTACTTCGCGAGCGTCTTGTTGACCTCGTCGAAGTACGGCGACAGCATCGCCTTGATCTCGGGCGACTGGACGACCTCCGAGTAGGTCTTGCCGCCCTGCCCCTGGGCAGTCGCCCACTTCATCGCGCTCTCCTCGTCGAGCGTGATCAGCGCGGTGACGAAGTTCCGCTTGTCGCCGTGGACGATCACCTGCGAGAGGTACGGGCACGACGCCTTGAGCTTGCCCTCGATGTGCTGCGGCGCGATGTACTTGCCGCCGCTGGTCTTGATCAGGTCCTTCTTGCGATCCGTGATCCGCAAAAAGCCGTGCTCGTCCACCTCGCCGATGTCGCCGGTGCGCAGCCACCTGTCGTCGGTGAGCGCCTCCGCGGTCTGCTCGGGGAGGTTGTGATAGCCCTGCATGATCCCCGGCGACTTCATCAGGATCTCGCCGTCCTCGGGCGCGAGCTTGAGCTCGGTGCCCGGCATCGGCACGCCGACGGTGCCGAACGCGTACTTGGTCGGGCGGTTGACGAAGCTCGCCGCGCTCGACTCGGTCAGGCCGTAGCCCTCGAGGATCAGGATGTCGCACGCGTGGAAGAACTCCGCGATCTCGCGCGACAGCGGC
>Ga0102851_10001532_pt1 | contig 13280 bp, 9 predicted proteins | sample Mud3Dept3metaG_FD_79558 | JGI IMG/M metagenome (GOLD analysis project Ga0102851, IMG submission 79558) | Freshwater wetland microbial communities from Ohio, USA, analyzing the effect of biotic and abiotic controls - Mud 3 Core 4 Depth 3... | ecosystem: Environmental > Aquatic > Freshwater >... | reverse complement strand
TTCAAGACTGTGCGCATCAGGGGAGGATGTGGGACTTCCGGAAGGGCAGATGGGCAATTCGGAAGTGGGGCATCTGAATATCGGAGCAGGCAGGATAATTTATCAGGATCTCGTAAAAATAAATAAGGAATGTAAAACAGGAGAGATTAAGAAGAATAAAGTCCTTACGGAAGCATTCTCATACGCACGCGAAAATAATAAGCAGGTACATTTTCTTGGCCTTATGTCTGACGGCGGAGTCCATTCTCTCGATAAACATCTGTATTCACTATGTGATATGACGAAGGATTATGACCTGAAAAATGTTTTTATTCATGGTTTTGGTGATGGACGGGACACGGATCCGCGCAGTGGCATCGGTTATATGAAAAACCTTTTGGATCATCTTAAAAAATCGAATGGTAAAGTTGCTTCATTCATTGGAAGGTATTATGCAATGGACAGGGATAAGAGATGGGAAAGAATAAAAGAAGGATATGATCTGATTGTTAATGGTACAGGCATCCCTGCTGCAGATATTATCAACGGCATGCAAAAGTCATATGATGCCGGTGTTACAGATGAGTTCATGAAACCGATAGTTGTTGTTGATAATAACGGGAATCCCGTAGGAAAGGTGAAAGAAGGAGATGTAATTGTCTTTTTTAATTTCCGAAATGACAGGGCAAAAGAACTCACAATAACGCTCACTCAAAAAGATTTGCCGGAATATGGAATGAAGACTATTCCTTTGTATTACTGCACCATGACCCCATATGATGCCAGTTTTAAAGGGCTTCATGTGATATATCCGAAAGAAAACGCTGACAATACCATTGGTGAAGTGCTTGCAAAAGCAGGAAAGCATCAGCTGAGGATTGCTGAAACTGAAAAATATGGGCATGTTACGTTCTTTTTCTCGGGCGGACGTGAAGAGAAATTCAAAAATGAAGACAGGATACTGATCCCTTCACCAAAAGTTGCAACGTATGATCTTCAGCCTGAAATGAGTGCATATCTGGTGAAAGATGCAGTCATAAAGGAAATCGAAACACAGAAGTATGATTTCATCTGTCTTAATTTTGCCAACGGGGATATGGTAGGACATACCGGTGTTTATGAAGCAATTAAAAAGGCAGTAGCTACGGTCGATGAGTGTGCCGGAGCAGTAGTGAAAGCAGCCAGGAACAAAGGATACGAGGTACTGATTATTGCAGATCATGGCAATGCTGATAAAGCAATTAATGAGGATGGTTCACCCAACACAGCTCATTCGCTTAACCCGGTTCCCTGTATTCTTGTCAGCGACGATTATAAAAAAATAAGTGAAGGGATTCTTGCAGATGTAGCCCCAACATTGCTGAAAATTATGGGGATTAAGATCCCGAAAGATATGTCTGGAAAGATATTAGTCTGACCCCCCATCCCCCAATCCCTTCTCCCGGGGGTGAAGGGGAGCAAGAAAAAAAATAATCAGAATGTTAGGTCCCTCCCTCCTGGGGGAGGGATTTAGGGAGAGGTAAAAAAAGAGATGCTCCGGATTAACGATACCATATTCAGCTTTGATATTCTCGAAAAGAAATTCAAATGCAATTTAACATTGTGCCTCGGAAATTGTTGCAGATACGGTGATTCCGGGGCTCCTTTACTGAATACCGAGGTTCAGCTTCTTGAAGGCATCTGGCCGGTTGTAAGGTCATATCTGAGACCAGAAGGCATTAAAATAATTGAAGAAAAAGGCACAAGTATTACAGATTTTGAAAACGACACAGTAACTCCACTGATTGATAACATGGAGTGTGCCTATACTGTTCTGAAGGATAATATATTTATGTGCGGAATAGAAAAAGCCTGGATGGACGGGAAAATAACTTTTCAGAAACCTCTTTCCTGTCACTTGTTTCCTGTACGGATAAAGCAGTTTTCCGGATTCAGAGCTGTGAATTATGAAGAATTACCGCATTGTTCCTGCGGTCGTGAAGAAGGTTCAAGGGAAGACGTTTATGTTTATGAGTTTCTGAAGGAACCGTTAATCCGGGCAATCGGCGAAAACATGTATGAGGAATTATGCAAAGCTGCTTTTGAATTAAAAAATAAATCAATAAACTAAAAAAACTGCCACCCTGTCAGCCTTTCCAAGAAGACAGGATCATTATCATTATCCGATATGAATTATTCAGGATTAGGATCCCTAAATCTCTTTTAAAGTCTGATAATTAAGAATATTTAAAAAATAACCAGGATTTTTTGTTTTTTTAAAAAAACCGGTATCTTTGGCAGGTTAAATTCAAACCTAAATCTATATCGTATGAAGAAACTATTTCTGCTATTCTTCTTGTTTGTGTTTGCAGGTGTATCAACCCTGCTGGCGCAAACAAGAGTCATTACAGGTACGGTTACCTCTGCAGTTGCAGGTGAAGGTGTAATACCCGGGGTAACAGTTCAGGTCAAAGGTACTACTGTTGGTGCCGTTACCGATTTAAATGGAAAGTATTCAGTTACAGCACCAGTTACAGCCACCACACTGGTCTTTTCCTTTATTGGAATGGAGACCATTGAGGTTGAGATTTCAGGACGAAGTGTTATTGATGTCGCTTTACAGCCAAGCATAATTGGTCTGCAGGAGGTCGTTGTAACCAGTGGTTATGGGATCAGAAGGACTCCCAAAAGTTCATCTGCCTTAACCCAGGTTGTTTCAGGTGACAAACTTGCCGAAGTCCGTCAGGTCAACATTAATAACGCGATTGCAGGTAAAGTAACCGGTATACAGTTCCGGGGTCAGTCTGCAGCAGCACTGGGTCGTACCGGTGATATCCGTTTACGCGGTGACGGTGGATTCGGAACAGGATCAGGAATTCTTTATGTCGTTGACGGAACCATTTTACCTAATTCCAACGACATAAATGTGGATGATATTGAAGATATCAGTGTTCTGTCAGGCCCGAGTGCTTCAGCAATCCTCGGATCACAGGGAGCCAACGGTGCTATTATTATTACCACCAAGAAAGCCCGTATGACTGGCGGCAGATCTATGGGTGTTGAAGTCAATGCAGGAGTACTCGCATCTTCAGTGTACATTTTACCAAATTACCAGAATGATTATGCCGGAGGTAACGTATCTGATATGTATAAATATACATACAAGGCAGGTGATCCGGCCCACTGGCAGGCTCTCGATGGTAAATATTATCCTGATTATTCAGATGATGCCAGCTGGGGACCAAGAATGGTTGGACAGGAATATATTCCATGGTATTCATGGTATCCTGATTCAAAATATACAGGAACAACAGCAAAGCTGGTTCCTCAGCCGAGTAATGCCAGGGACTTTTATGATACAGGCTGGACTTTCAACAATAACGTGGCTTTCTCAAAAGTAGGTGAAGGTTATAGTATACGTGCAATAGTCGGGAATATCTCGGTTAAAGGAAATATTCCGACAACAAGCCTGAATAAAACAACACTTGCTCTTAAAACCACTTATGATCTTACCAGGAAACTCACTTTTGGTGCCAATGTCAATTTCTTTACAACAGCGGTAGAAGGTGAATTTGACGATAATTATTCAAACCAGACTACCGGTTCATTCAACCAGTGGTTCCACAGGGATCTTGATATGGATAAGATGAGAGAACTGAAAGATCTGAGAACCCCTGACGGTATCTGGGCAAGCTGGAATCATAATAATCCGACTGCATGGAATCCGGCAAAACCATTGAATTTTTATGGTGGTAACTACTGGTTTAACTTCTATAAGTGGTTTGACCTGGTAAAAATGCCATCAAGAGCAGACCGTCTTTTTGGTGACATATCACTTACTTATAAAATTATTGAAGGGCTTTCTGCAAAAGTAGTGTACCGCAGACAGCAAAATAATACCTGGTCAGAACAGAGATTCTATACTGATCTGATTGAAAGCTCTACACAGGCATCAGGAAATGAAGGAAGGGTAAAAGGATATTACTCCACCTACACCAGCTATTCAAACCGTGAGAATTTTGAAGCCTTGCTTAATTTTACAAGGCAGGTGGGTGATTTTAAAATCAATGCTAACGCAGGATCTGATTTTTTCAATGCAATTGGAAAATCTAATTCAGCAAATACAGTTAATGGTTTAAATATCAGAAACCTTTTCACAATTGCCAATTCAAAAGACCAGGCGAACATTGGAAATTCAAGATCCGCAGAAAAATACAGAGCTCTCTTTTTACGCGGTGATGTTGGATTCAAAGATTTTGTTTTCGCCGAATTTACGTTACGTAACGACTGGTATTCCGTATTGCCACCCGATAACAATTCCATCCTTTCCAAATCATTCGGAGCTTCATTTGTATTCAGCGATCTGCTGAAACTTCCGTTCCTGAATTTTGGAAAGATCCGTGCATCTTGGGGTGAAATCCCGACAACTATCGGAGTATACTCTTATCCGGGATTTGCTTATGGTGTGGGACAATACCAGTGGAATGGCAACTTCCTGATGGGTACACCTGACCAGCTTGTAGATCCTAATATCAGGGGAGCTGTAAAAACCCAGAAAGAACTCGGTCTCGAATTAAGATTTCTTAATAGCAGATTTGGTTTTGCCGCAACCTACTGGGATGGTACAGAAAGAGATATTCCTCTTGCAGTTTCAATTGCCAACTACAGCGGATTCAGTTCCAAATACGTGAATGCCGGTGAAATATCCAAGCAGGGTTTCGATTTATCTCTTAATATCAGACCGTTAGAGATGTCAAATATTTCCTGGGATTTTAATGCAACATTTGCATACCTAATCAAGAATGAGGTTGTCAAGATTGCAGAAGGGATTGAACAGATAGTAGCTATAGACGGTGGATGGGATACACCAAATATGGTGCATGCTGTTGGCGAACCCTGGGGTGAATTGTATGGCAGCGGCAAATTAATGCATGATGGAAAACCGGTTTTGAATTCTGACGGATCATGGGTAACCGAAACAAATAAATATTTTGGAAATGTGCTTCCTAAGTATACCGGCGGTATTCAAAACACATTCAGAATACTGAAGAACTTTACCCTTACTGCAAACCTTGATTACCAGGTGGGAGGTAAGTTCTTCTCACTGTCAGATATGTGGGGAACATTTTCAGGGCTTACAGCAAGAACCTCCGGATTGAACGACAGAGGATTTCCAAAACGTGACCCTGTTACTGACGGTGGCGGTGTTCATGTCTTCGGTGTTGTTGATGTACAGGATTATGATGCAAATCCGGACGGCGCTCCGATTTATGAAGATGCTGACTTTTATATTGATGGTCAGGTATATTACCACAGCTTCTGGAACAGCAGCTGCTATGATGAATTCATATATGATCTGACATATCTTAAATTAAGGGAATTCAGTATAGGATATACAATACCTGTTGAAAAAATAAGCGGACTCAGCAAATATATACAGAGTGCTAATGTTTCACTGGTTGCTCAGAATCCATGGCTGATCTATTCTTCTACCAAAGATTTTGATCCTTCTGAAATATCCACTGCAAGCGGGGAAAATGGACAATTCCCTGGCATACGTTCATTTGGTATGAATATAAAGGTCACCTTCTAGGATTACCGTTTAGTAACTTTAAAATTTTAAAAAGATGAAAAAAATAATTTATATAACTATCATACTGGCGGTTGTGCTTGCAACAGGTTGTAATAAGCTGGAAGATTTTGGAGACACAAATGTCAATCCGGCAGCAACCAATAAACCAATAACCGCAGCATTATTAACTAATGTGCTGTCAGGTGTTGGAGGTTATGCTAACCTTGCTGGACCAGCCTTATACTGCCAATATTTCTCTGAAACACAATACCCCGATTTCTCATGTTATGCGTTGAACATGGCGTCTCCGATGGGTACTTATTCCGGGAACTTGTATGACCTTGAGAACATCATTATTACAAATACTGATGAGGCCACAAAGAACGCTGCTTCACTTTACGGAGCTAATGAGAATCAGATAGCGATTGCACGCATCCTGAAAGCTTATATCTACTGGACACTTACAGACCGCTGGGGAGACATCCCTTATACAGATGCTCTGAAGGGCGATCCTAATGTAACATATGATACACAGGAGACTATTTATAAAGACCTAATTAGTGAATTAACTGAAGCAGTTGCACAGTTCACAACAGGGGCTCCGATAAAAGGTGATATAGCTTATGACGGTGACATTGCAAAATGGAAAAAACTTGCTAACTCACTCAGGATGCTGATGGCATTGCGTTTATCAAAACAGTATCCGGGCCCTGCAGAATATGCTGCTACTGAGTTCAAAGCTGCTCTGGCAAACGCTGCGGGTTCAATTGAAACTAATGCAGATAACTTTAAGCTGAACTATCCCGGAGGAAATTTCAGGAATCCTTATTACAATATGTATGACGGACGTAAAGACTATGGTGAGAGTGCCACTATGACCACACTCCTGACCAACCTGAACAATGATGCCCGTCAGTCGGTTTTCGGAGCAACTGTGTTAGGAGAAGCCTCATCATTAGGTGTACCCTATGGAAGAGAACGTGCATTTATCGATTCATGGTGCCAGCAAAATCCAACTTATTGTTACGTATTTCACCCTGACTTCAGGCAACAAACCAGCCCGGGTTATATTGTAACCGCTTCAAGAGTATTGCTGGCAAGAGCAGAAGCTGCCGACAGGGGATGGACTTCCGAAACCGCAAATACGGAGGTTTTATATAAGGCTGGTATTACTGCTTCATATACCCAGTGGGGATTATCCGCACCTACTGATGCCTATTTCTCAAGCGCTAATGTAATTTTAACTGCAGCATTTGGTACTGGTGCCAATCTGCTGCAGATTGCAACACAGCAATATGTTGCTTATTATCCTGATGGAATACAGGGTTGGGCCAACTGGAGAAGAACAAACATTCCTGCACTTACTCCTGCACCTGATGCGATTAATAGCCCAAAAGTAATACCCCGCAGGTATCAGTATGGAACTGCTGATTATTCCCTGACAAAAGCTGGTGTCGAAGCAGCTGTTGCAAGAATCACAGGCGGCGATAAGATGGACTCAAGAGTATGGTGGGATAAGTTATAATCTGCAAATATGAAATTTTTAAAAATGAAAAGTATGAAAACACTTTATAAAACAATTAAGATTACAGCTGGTGTTTTTCTTCTGGCGCTTCTTGCTGTTTCATGCATACCTGAGCAGCAGTCGATGGGAGATGCCGGTCAAACAGTTATTAAAGTATATCCTCCAAATGAGTCGGGATTTAAGCTTATTGTGCTTGACGCATCTAACCAGCCCCAGTCATTTGGTATGGTAGAGGTCAGGAGAGATGCTGCGAATGAGGCAGATCTGAACTCAACATCTACCGTTGAACTGACTTTTGATGCCACAGGTGGAATACTCAATGCATATAATACAAAAAACGGAACCAGTTTTATCACACTGCCCACCGCTGTGCATACAACCACCCCAGCTCTTACCGGAGGGAAAGTAAGCCTTGTATTTGGACCTGGCGAATTTGTAAAAGAGCTGGTACTTACTGTGCCTAATGCTTATGCAATAGATATGTCCAAGACATATGCACTTGCTTATAAGATGACCGTATCCGGAACCGGCGTTCGCAGCCTCACTTCTTCAGACTCTCTTGTAATCCAGGTAATGCCGAAGAATGAGTATGACGGGATGTATGATTCAGAAGGTTCGTTTAACCACCCCGCCAGCGGAGGAGAAGACTGGTTACAGGATGACACATACGACAGATGGTTCGCATATACTGGTGCTGATGCCAAGGAAGGTATTACATCAAGTGCAACAGCCATCGATTGCTGGGCCGGTGATGTAGGTTATGATATGGTTCTCGATGTATTACCAACTACTATTGATGTTGGAGGAGTTGCTATGAAGCAGGTGACAGTCTTTATTGTTCCAAGACCAAGTGATCATGGCATGTTTACGGCAACTGAAGCCCCACAGACTCCCGGCTTGCCCTGCAACTACTATGACCATGTCAATAAAAAGTTTGTGTTGTATTACTACTATGGTACAGCTCCCAACCGAAGAAAAGTATATGAAGAGCTGACATATGCCGGAGTACGTTCAACCAAATAATCAGTACTGATAATTTTTCAAAAGGCTGACCCGAAAGAGTCAGCCTTTTTTATTCGGGGCATGAATTTTGTTACTAACTTTATATGTTTGAAAATATTGAACTATGACGAAAAATATTATCTCCGTAACAATAACCAGATTCTGGCTCCTGTCATTAATGACGAGTATTCTGACTGATCTGCATGGACAAACAGGCTCTGACAGGCCTCTTCCTCATTTCCTGTTTCCCGATTTTACAAAAGGTATAATTAAAATGAAGGATGGAAGAACCCTGTCTGCAGTACTTGACTATAATATGGTGGATGAAGAGATGGTCTTCGAACAGAAGAAGGTATACATGGTGCTGGATAAACCTGAGGAAATAGATACCGTCTATTTGCAGAACAGGCGATTTATACCAGTTGAAAAGGCTTTTTATGAAGTTATTGTAAAAGGCAATGTTTCATTGTATATTCAGCATAAGGCACGTTATGTTCCCGTAAGCAGTTCAACTGCATACGGGATGAAATCTCCGACTGCACCCCTTACATCAGTTTTAACGGTAAGCAGCGGGAACCAGATGAGATCTGTTGAACTTCCTGATAATGTAACAATCTCACCTGCGACAGTATACTGGGTAAGGACGGGTAACGAAATGCATAAATTTACTACTGAGAAGCAGTTACTTAAGATATTTTCCGGATCGGAAGACGATCTTAAGAAATTTATTAAAGAATCAAAGATCGACCTGAAAACGAGGGAAGACCTTATAAAGCTGGGAAATTACTTCAATGAGGTGATAAAATGAAGCCTCACTCCCTTCCTTCCCATCCTCCCGGGATAACGGGGGAAGCTTTATACCATTAATAATGTGAAGATTTTTTTTGTTTTAAAAGAACCTCTGCCCTGGGAAATAGCCTGTCCCACATCCGCGGGAGGTTTGGGGTGAGGTTAATCTATCTTCAGATTCACCAGCTCGAGCCGTGTTGCAGTCACTTTAAGAATCTTGAAAACGAGATTTTTTACCCTGATGACATCATTGTTTCCGGGAATGCTCCCGTGAAAAAATAATATCATTCCTGCAAGAGTTTCATAATCATCTTCTTCCGGCAGCCTGAGATTATATTTTTCGTTCAGGTAATCTATTTCCAGACGGCCTGAAAAAATATATTCATTTTTACTTATGACCTTTTCAGTGAGTTCACTGATATCATGCTCATCCTCAATGTCTCCGACAATCTCCTCAAGCACATCCTCAATAGTGACCATACCTGATGTGCCTCCAAACTCATCCACCACCAGTGCAACACTTTTCTTTTCATCCACAAACACCTTCAGCAGCTTATTTGCTGCCATCGTCTCCGGGACAATAGCCAGTTTCCTGATGTTGGATATTATATCCGGAGGATTTTTAAAAATATCCTTAAGCTCAAAATAACCGATAATATTATCAATGGTACTCTGATAAACAAGAATCCTTGAATGTTGTGTTTCGATAAATTTTTCTTTTAGTTCTGCAACTGAGTTTGTGGATCCAATCGCCTCTATCTCAGTTCTTGGGACCATACATTCTCTGAGTTTCACGTTGGAAAAATCCAGGGCATTCTGGAATATCCTGATATTATGATGATCAGGCTCGGTATCTTCTTTGCTCTGCTTGCTAAGATTTACAAAATGATCAAGATCGACTTTGCTGAAGACAATATTTTCCTGCGGCTTCTCACCCGGTTTATTCTTGAAAAAAATCCTGATAAAGAGATTCGATGCTGCCAGGGTAAATTTACTGACAGGATAGAAGATCCAGTAGAAAAACAACGTGGGCACACTCAATATCTTAAGGAAAAAATTTGGTGAGATAATGAATAATGTCTTAGGCATGAATTCAGCAACAAGTAATATCAAAGCTGTGGATATTATAGTATTGAAGATTAACACTAAAAGATCTGATCTCAGGAGAGGTGTCAGAACAGGATTAAGAAGTCTAGAAAAGAAGAGACCGTAAATAACAAGTGAGATGTTATTCCCTATCAACATTGTAGCAATATACTTGCCGGGATTATTGGAGAAGAGCTTAATTATTTGGGAACCAAAGACACCCTGTTTGCGATCCAGCTCTATCCGCAGCTTGTTGGAGGTAATAAAAGCTATTTCCATACCGGAGAAGAATGCGGAAAAGAGGACTGCCAGGATAATGATTACCAAACTGTACATTTCTCAAAGTTAACCTTTTATTCATCACGCAGATATATCGGTCCTGAGGGATTTTTGATCCTTTTTTTTGTAAGTCTCATGTCCGATTCAAATCCGCTTCCCATTATAACCTGATCCTCAGTGGTGATCTTTAAAAACCTGTCGGTATAAATAATATCTTTGTCCTGATCCCAGAATAACTGCTCAGTTTCAAGCCGGTAGTTTGACTGGTTCACGACAACCACAGAATCTCTCAGTTCCCAAAGGTTCTTTTTATCAGTATATCTTGCATATTTTGCGGTAACAGTTCCTACAGGCTCCTTATGGCCGTCATAAAAAACAACTTTGATCCCGGATCTGAACTCAGAATAAGGAGAATCCGTATTGGTAAATCTTTCCAGAAGAGGAGAAGACATAATCAGCTGGATCCGTCCTGAATCATCTAATACTGTCTCAAGATCTTTTACTATTTGTGTAGGCAATGCAAGAATCTCGGTTTTATTTATAGTTGTATTCTTCCTTTCACAAGAATATATAATTGCAATGCTGGCCAGTAAAACCGGTAAAAAGGATCGTATTCTGTATGTATTAATGAATCTTCTCAACGAAAGAGTATGATTATGATTTAATTACCAGGAAAGGAAAACGAAAATCAATTAAATTTTTGTTTAAGGAACCAGAAGTCATACAGGTTAAGACTAATACCCATTGTAAAATAATTTTCAGTATGCAAATTTGCTGCTGAACCTGATTTCCTTGTAAAATCAAAAAAGAGATTGGCCTTTGATAAAGATCGTGGCATTGGTAATCCAAGACCGAAGCTCATTCCATATTCTTTTATTTGTTCTCCGTTCAGGATAAGATAATTATCCTCAATATGGCCGCCAAGCCGATATTCGATTCTTTTTATAAAACTGTAATTGGAAAACTTATCGGGGATTATCTCAACGCCGAAAAGTATTGACTTTGTATCGGCAAGAAAACCTTCACTTCCATGAATTATTGCTTTCGACCAGCCGGATGTAATATAATCGATACCTGCAGTAAATTTATTTTTCTTTCCGAACGAGATTCCTAACCTGAGGGTCCCGGGAAGCAGAGCTTTTGTTGAGTCTGCAGTATATACCAGAGTATCCTTTGTACTGTATGCAGTATATCTGACACTTAAATTCTCGTAATTCGATTTATAGTATTTTTCTGAAGTAAAAGATGCTCCTGCATTAAAAAAATAATCTTTCTTTATAGTTGCTGCATACTGAACTCCATAGTCAAAATTTATTCCGTTCAAATGAAGCCGTTCAGTATTGTTGTTATGAAAAACATTATAATAATCGGCAAAAATATATTGATTATTTCTGGTTATCTGGCCGAAGAGGATTGTCATATTGACTCCGAGTGACAAATTACGGGTGATGTTTACACCTGTCCCGAGAAAAAAATGTGTCATTCCGCCTTCACCGGCATGATTGGAAGTGTATTCCCCGGTAAGAGGATCATAACCCGGATCACCTTCGAGTACAGTTTCGGATATCTTATAATACCCATTGCTGAGAGGTACAATCCCGAGAGCAACACCCAGTCTTTTTGTCACAGGGAAACCCATCAGCAGATGGTCGAAGTTCATGTCATCCGAGAAATGACGGGATTCTCCGTCAGAAAGCAGGTTCATACCGTAATCGAGGCCAAAATCAAAAACAAATGAATTAGTGTCAATGCTGCTGTAGGATGCCGGATTGGAAAAGCAGACAGAATTGTTATCTCTCAGTGAAATTCCAATACCTCCCATTCCCATGCTTCTGAATGATCCGGCCGGTTCAAGCAAACCAATGTTGAATCGTGCATAAGGTGAATTCACAAGTTTTTGTCCGGAAGCGTAAAAGGGGTAAAGGAAAATAAAGATGAAAATTATTGTAATAAGTTTATTTCGCATTGTATTCGAGGATATAATTTAGTCCGTCAATCACAATATCAGGCAGATATGTAACGTGATGGCTGATTTTGTCCTTAAGATAACCGCTGTATCCACCTGTTAGGATTACTTTAAATTCAATATGACTTTTCTCAAACGTGCGAATATACTCATTTATTTCATAAATCAGTCCTTTGATAACACCGGCAGTTATTGCTTCGAATGTATTCTTTCCGGGAGATGAAAATTTATGTGTCGTGGGAATCAGCGGCAGTTTACTTGTAAATTTATGCAAGGCTTTGAATCTCATACTCAAACCGGGTGATATATTTCCACCTTTAAAGGATTTCCCTGAAAGATAGTCAAAGGTGACTGCACTTCCTGCATCAATAATCAGAACCTTCTTCCCCGGGAATAAATAGAAAGCTCCGGCTATGGCTGCAATTCTGTCAGGGCCAAGCGTTTCAGGAGTTTCATAATCAATTTTAAAGGGAAGTTTTGACAAGTGTGAAAGTACATGTACATAAGGTATGCCCAGAGTGGCCATATCAACTATATATTCCGGAATATCCCTTACTGAAGAAACAATTGCCTTGTCGATCTCATGCTCATAAGGCACAAACAATTTCTGCATTTCATCCCAGCTGTACTGTTTGGTGCGAAGAGAGAGAATCTTTTTCTTTTTATCAAAAACAGCAACTTTGGTACTGGTGTTACCGACGTCAAAAATAAGATTCATGATGGTAAATAAAATACAAAGGTAGGAAAAACAAGAATAAGTGCCTAAAGTTTAAAGTGCCTAAAGTACTTAGAGTTACTGGTACTGATGCTGATTTGACTTCATCGAGCTCCTTCCGGTAGGTTGTAATGAGTATCTGGTTCAAATTTACAGTAGTAAAGCACAGGGGTATGGATTAAGTTGCTGCAAGTATCTCTTTAAGGATAGAAATAGCCAATTTAACAGATGTTACATCAGAAACTGTAAGGCTGAGTTTTGACTCTTTCTGCTTCACCGCCATTTGCCTGGGATGACGGTTCACATAATTCATAACTGAAATAAAAAGTGTTGTCCTGTAAAATTGTGAATCAGGATCAGATACAAAGTGTACAATGAGAAGATTGGT
>Ga0102851_10001531_pt1 | contig 13289 bp, 9 predicted proteins | sample Mud3Dept3metaG_FD_79558 | JGI IMG/M metagenome (GOLD analysis project Ga0102851, IMG submission 79558) | Freshwater wetland microbial communities from Ohio, USA, analyzing the effect of biotic and abiotic controls - Mud 3 Core 4 Depth 3... | ecosystem: Environmental > Aquatic > Freshwater >... | reverse complement strand
TAAAGGAGTTTTGATTCGGATCCGGCAGGCCTCCGGGCAGGTAAAGCACGGTCTGTTCCTGAAGGTCAAAAGAAGAGTCGAGAATCAGTTCCTCCGTTCTTTCCCGCCATTCGCCTTCCAGCCCGAGGCGACCCCGAAAAAATTCGAAATTCCCTCCTGCCGAAAGGGTCGCGGAGGTGAAAATCCCACCCCGGAGGCGAGGATAAAGATGCTGCCTCATTTCGCCCGCGACCTCGACCGGCGAGGCATGGAGAAAGACCCCCCTCCCTTTTCCCTCTCCCCAATGCACAAAATTGGAATTCGAAAAGCCCAATATTTCCTCAAACTCCGCCTTGAGGGTTTCCGCGCGCCTCGCCAGAGCCCGCAGCCCTTCGCCGGGCTCCTTCATTCCCCCGATATGGGCGCTCAGCATTGTCAGGGCGGTGAGCAGGTTTCCACCCTCTTCCTTGCCGCGGGCGCCCAACATCTCCTCCCGCAGCCGGTACCGGCCATCCTCGCGCCGGAAGAGGTTGAAAAATTTTTCCTGCACCTCGAAGAGGCGGTCCGAGAGGGAGAAAAGAACCTGGTCGCGTAGTTTCGCCGCGCCGGTTTCCCGGCGGATGTCCCGGGAAAGCTCCTCGAACCGGAAATTGCTCAGCGAAAACCCTAAGTACTGGGTCGCCACCTCCTCCAGCTGGTGGGCCTCGTCAAAAACCACCCCCTCATACCGCGGAAGGACTTCTCCGAACCCTTTCTGGCGCACGGCAAGGTCGGCAAAGAAGAGATGATGATTAACGATCACCACCTCCGCCGCAGCCGCGGCCTGCCGCATGCGGGTGATAAAGCAATCCGGAAAAAATTCGCAGGCCTGTCCCAGGCAGGTTTCGGCGGAAGCGCAGATTTCCTTCCATAAGGGCAGGTCCTCGGGCAGCGCCGCCAGCTCCGCGCGGTCGCCCGTGAGCGACTTTCTGGACCACTTTTTCAATTCCTGAAGTTGAACCACTTCATCCAGGTTTTTCAGGAAGGGCTGCCGGGAATAGAGCCGAAATCTCCGCCGGCAAAGATAGTTGTTCCGCCCTTTCATGAACGCCGCCCGGAAGGAAAGACCCAGAATTTCGCGGATTAGGGGCAGGTCTTTAAAGAAAAGCTGCTCCTGGAGAGTTTTTGTCCCGGTGGAAACGACCAGCTTTTTGCCGCTGAGGATGGCGGGGATCAGGTAAGCCAGGGTTTTCCCCGTGCCCGTTCCCGCTTCCACGATGAGAAAATGGTCCTTTTCAAAAGCCCGGTTCACCGCCTCGGCCATCTGTTTCTGTTCGGGCCGGTATTCGTAATTCTTAAGGTTCCGGGCCAGCAGTCCCCCCGGTTCGAAGATCCCATCCATAGACATCACCCTGAAAACAAACGTCTAAGGCAAAGCATAGCAATACAGGCAGGCGTGCCGGCAGCGGTCCGTATACCACCCGATATCCAGGCTCTGCGTGCACCCACAGAGCGCCCGTTGTCCCCTGGCTCTTTCAGTGGCGCAGGGCGCCCTCTCGGGATGAAGCCGGGCGAGCCCTTCTCCATCGATGCATCGGGATACCGGAAATCCCTCCATGGCGCAAAAACTCAGGGTAAGACCGAATCGCCGGCACACATCTTCGAGGAAAACCGCCTGCCTCCTCTGCTCCTCCATGTTCTTCTGAAGAAGACGCCACCCCTCTTTGGCCAGGCGGGCAATTACTTTCCGGTAGGGAGATACCCAGCTGACCTTTACCTGGCGAACCCCCAAAGGGGCGATGGCTTCGGCCAACCTGGGAAAATAGGGCAGGTTGCCGAACTCCTCACCGTTCTTTTCCGCATTCAGAATGGGGTCGAATCGCCAGCAAATCCTTTCCGGAGATTCGGCCGCCGCCGCAAGTTCTCCCAGCAGGGCTACCGTCTCTTCCCAGCGGGGAATCCGAGGCTCAAAAACGCTCCCTCCCATGCCGGTAATTGTCAGGTGAATATAAATCTGCGGGTAACGGGACAGGGTTTCCCTGAGTCTTCCACGCATGACTAGGTTCTTCGGACTCTTAGTCCACAAGACGATCGTATGGACCCGGTCCGGCGGATATTTCCTGAGTCGCCCAACAAGCTCCTCAGGATAACACCCCACGAGGTCCGTCCGACGGCTGGCGGAAAGGACAAGGAGATCTTTCATGACATTTATATCTCCGCTGATTTATCTTACTTTCTCTCGCGGGACCCGTCAATCGTCGGTGGAATTTTCCGGGCTCGGGAAGGATGAGAATTGAAACTCGGATGCTTGAGGGGTTAAGGAATTTATTTCGGAATTACTGTTCTTCCGTTTTTATAAAATATTTCTCTGGGTTCTCGGTGCTCTCGGTGGTGAGTTATCACCGGAACTCAGGAACTCGCCGTTTCCGTTATGCCGTATTTATCCATCTTATATTTGAGGATGCGGCGGCTGATCCCCAATAGCTCCGCCGCCTTGGTCTGCACGAAATTCGTCTTTTTCAGGGCGTCGAGAAGAATATCCCTTTCGAACTCCCTCTCCGCGTCTTCGAAGGTGATTCTACCGTTAAGAACGCCTCTTTTTATCAACTCGACCTGGGAACTGCTCTTCAGGATAGAAGGAATATCCTCGGCGCTTACGGAATCTGTGCTTGAAAGGACGATGATGCGTTCGATGATGTTTTCCAGTTCGCGCACATTCCCCGGCCACTCGTAGGAGGCCAGGATATCCATGGCCTCCGGGGTGATTTTTTTCTTCCCTTTTCCCGCGTGCTTGTCCAGGAAATGCTGGACGAGGAGGAAGATGTCCTCCTTCCGCTTGCGCAGCGGAGGAATCGTCAAGGGAACGACATTGATCCGGTAATACAGGTCCGAGCGGAAAGCCCCCCGGGCCATCATTTCTTCCAGGTTCTTATTGGTGGCGGAGATCAGGCGCACGTCCACGGAAATGGTCTTCATCCCGCCCACGCGGACGAATTCCCTCTCCTGCAGCGCCCGGAGGATTTTGGCTTGGGTCATCAGGCTCAGTTCGGAAATTTCGTCCAGAAACAGCGTGCCTTCGTGGGCCAGTTCGAAGTGCCCGATCCGCCGGTTGTGCGCGTCGGTAAACGCCCCCTTTTCGTGGCCGAAAAGCTCGGTTTCGATCAGGGTTTCGGGAATCGCGGCGCAGTTCACCGCCACAAATGGCTTGTTTTTTCGGGGGCTGTTATAGTGAATGGCCCGGGCGATCAACTCCTTGCCGGTTCCGCTTTCCCCATGGATTAGCACCGTGGAATTTTTTTCCGCTATCTGCCGGATGGTGCCATAGATCTCCCGCATTTCCTTGGATTTGCCGATAATGTTGTCAAACTGGTAGCGATCTTCCACTTCCCCCTGCAGGCGGCGGTTCGTTGCCTTGAGGTCCCGGGTTTCTATAGCCTTCTCCACCACAATCCGCAGTTCCTGCACATCAAAAGGCTTGGTGATATAGTCATAGGCGCCCATTTTCATGGCGTCCACGGCGCTCTTTAGGGTCTTGGTGGCCGTCAGCATGATAACGGGAAGCTCGGGCTGTTTCTGCCGGATTTCCCTGAGGGCTTCGAGCCCGTCTTTGCCCGGCATGATAATGTCCAAAAAAACCAGGTCGGGTTCTTCGGTTGAAACCTTCTGAACCGCTTCATCGCCGCTGGCAGCGAGGATTACCTGGTAATCCTTCTTAAAAATGATTCGCAGAGAATCCCTGACGCTGGCTTCGTCGTCGCAAAACAAAATTTTGCGCATCTCTTTTCCCTTGTCAGAATGAATAGTCGCGCCCAGAGTTAGGAAACGGGCTGGCCGAAAGCTCTCGTTGAAAATTGGAGCAGGATCCGCGTCCCTTTTCCTTCGCCGGGGAGCACGCTCATCTCCCCGTGGTTCTTCTTCATTATTCTTCTCGCCAGTCCGAGCCCTAAACTTAAACCTTCAAAGTCTTGTTCTTCGATGGAATGATCACTTCGCACCGGGGTTTGGGTATAAGAGCCCTGTTCATCGTAGAGGATTTCATATTTTACCAAGTTTTCTTCGGTTGCGGCCTCGGCGCCGCAAATCCGGATATCTCCCCCGGCAATTCCTCTCGATTGAATTTGCGCAAATATTCTTTCCAGGATGAAATTGAGATGCCGTTCATCAAATTGAACCCGGGGCAAGGATCCGCTGAAATCCATTGAAATTCTCTGATTCGACGACCATCTCCTCTCATCCGCATAATTTCTCAACCATTTGGGCAAATCCAAATAGTGAGGCCGGGGGGCTCCTAACTGCCCATATTCGAGGAGCATCTCCAGAACTCCGTTCAACCGCTTCACCTCCACCCCCACCAACCTCGAAAACTCCCCCCGAAACTCCTCCTCCTCATACCTCTCCGGCAACAAATGCGCAAACGTGCTGATCGCCACCAACGGATTCTTCACCTCATGCACCAACGTCGACAACAAAACCTCCACCCCTTCCCCCGCCTTCTCAGCCTCCCCCTCCTCTTCTCCCTCCCCCCCTTTCCCCTTTTCCCCTCTTATCTCCTCCCTCTCTTCCCCACTTCCCCCCTTCGCCCTTTCCCCTCTCTTTTCTTCCCCCTCTTCCCCTTTTCCCCTCTTCCCCTTTTCCCCTATCCCCCTACCCTCAAAACCCCAAACCCACTCCCCTCTCCCAATCTCCTCCCCCTTAACCAACATCCCCGTCCGCACCACCAAACCCTCCAACTCCTCCACATTCCCTGGCCACTCATACCCCTCCAACTCCTCCACCGCCCCCACACTCACCCTCTTCCCAATCCCCCTCTCCCGCAATATCTCCTCCACCAACCCCCCTATCTCCCCTACCCTCTCCCGCAACGCCTCCAACCTCAACCGCTCCCCCCAAAATACCTCCCCAAAATCCCGCCGCACCTCCCCGCGCCTCACCCTCTCCCCCAAACCCTCTCCGCTCGACCCCAATACCCGCACCGGAACTCCCATCCCCATCCCCAACTCCTCCCCTACCCACCCCTCCTCCTCCTGCCTCACCAAAAAACCCTGCATCTCCCACGACAACTCCTCCACTCCCTCGATATAAATATCCAACCCCAAAACCCTCTCCTGCCCCCGCACCCGCAACCCCTCCAAAAAACCCCTCACCTCCAAACCCTTACCCGAAAAATAAATAAACTCCCTCCCCCGCCAACCCCCCAAATAATGCAAACCCCTCGCCACCCACCTCTGCCCCGTCCCCTCCTCCCCCTCGACCAACACCGCCAACGACAACGAACTCAACTCCCTCACCCGCTCCCGAACCCCCACCGTCACCCGCCCCGACTCCAACCACCTCCGCACCCTCTCCTCCAACGGAGAAACAATTTCTAAAAACAGATCCTCTTTCCTCTTCCCCTCTCTCCCCCTCGCCAATAAACCCTTCACCTTCTCCTGCAAATCCGACGGAAAGAAAGGCTTCCTCAGCGTATCGCTTAACGGATACGTTATCTCCCCTCTCCCCTCCTTCGTCGATAAGAACAAGATCGGAAGGCCCGGGCTCGTCCTCCGCATCGCCTGCAAAAACCGCAAATACCTCGAAAAAGGCAAATCCAACCCGAGGATAACAAGATCTGCTCCCCCCCGGGTCAACCGGTCTAAGGCCTCTCCAGCCTCCCCATACCCCTCCACCTCAGGCCCCCGGCCCAAAATTAGCTCAATGGTGAAACGGATAGATGGGGAAGGATCTAAGACCAGGATTCTATTTCCCGCCGAGAGATTTTGCTCGCTGCCTGCCAATTTTTAACCTCGAAAAAAGAAATGTCAAACCTTGAAAGTTAAAGATTTAGCAAACAATATACCACATGATCTAAATCATATAACTCCACGTTATTGATGAAATTCCCTCAATCCTTTCTCGCAACGGACGGAACTCATTTTCCACTTATTTCCATTAATTTTCCATAGATTTATGATGGCGCGCAAAAGGCCCTTTTTCCGCAGGGAAAGGAAGAGAAATTAATGAAATGAGAGGATATTCTTTGCTCAGTCGAATGCCGGTCCGCCTACCCCGGATCAAAATATCTCGTCCCCCCGCACCCATTTTGAGCCGCCGCGGTAATCTGCCGGCAACTAAGGAAGGCGTCTGCTTCTTAACCCTTTTCAGTCGCAAGCGGTCTCCGAATGACGCTCTGCGGCGGCCCGGGGCTAAGGCGGTAGAAGCCGGAAGCATCGGTCCGGCCTTTCCAATTTTTCCTTGACACCTCGCTGCCTTTTTGTATACAGTATGCAAAATTCTTGTTTCGAATCCACCCGAAGGCAACCCTCCATGAAAGCCATAAAAAATCCGCCGAATCTGAAGGAAGCCGTTTATCAGCGGCTCAAGGAAACCATCGTTCGCGGGCAAATCCCTCCCGGGTCCAAGCTGGTGGAAACCCAGATCTCCCGGGAGCTTGGCGTTTCTCGCACCCCTCTGCGCGAAGCCATCAGCCGCCTGGGGCAGGAAGGGCTGCTGGAGGTGGTCCCCCGGCGGGGGACCTTTGTCCGCAAGCAATCGCTGAACGAAATCCTGGAGGGTCTGGAGATCCGGGAAGCCCTGGAGGGCCTCGCCGCCCGGCTCGCCGCTCGGCATGCCACACCGGAAATCATCCAGAAAATGAAGAACTGCTTTGCGGGTTTTTCCGCGAAAAACGTGGAGAAATCCATAAAGGATTATGCCCAGCAGAATGTCCGGTTTCACCATTTTATCATTCAGGCCAGCCGAAACCGGCGGCTGATCGGGATTATCCGCAACCTTTATGACCAGATGGACATGGTCCGGCTGCAGACCATCGTTCTCCCCGGGCGGGCGCGCAAATCCCTTGCGGAGCACCGGGAAATCATCCGCCTCATTGAAAAAAGAAGCGGAGAACTGGCGGAGAAACTTCTCCGCCTGCATATCCGGGACCTGCGGAGGGCGGTGAGAAATTATCCCCATCCGGCAAGCCCCTCGCCCGTCGGCTTTCCCAATTCGACGGCGGCAGACCTCGACCTGAAACCGGTTTCCTTTTTTTCTTGATCTCCCCGGAAGCCGCTGTTAAAATGGCGTTGTTTGTATGCTGTATACAATTTTGAATCGCTTCCCACACGCGAAAGGAGGCTCGAAGCGAATGACCACCACGATCATAAAAGACTTTTGCAAGGGCTGCGGCTTCTGCATCGCCAACTGCCCCAAGAAGGTTTACGACCTTTCTAACGAAATGAACAAGAAGGGCTACCGTCTGCCCCGCCCCGTCCGTATTGAAGACTGCACGGAGTGCGGCCTTTGCGACATGTACTGCCCGGATTTCGCCATTCTCCTGGAGAAGACCAAGAAAAAGGAGAAATCCAAAGAAAAGGAGGGACGCTGATGTCCTCAGGAGTCAAGCCAGGAAGATATTTCGTCCAGGGCGACGAGGCCATTGCCGAAGGAGCCCTCGCCGCCGGGTGTCGTTTCTTTGCCGGTTACCCCATCACCCCTTCTTCGGAAACTTCCGAAGCCATGGCGCGGCGCCTTCCTGAAGTCGGGGGCGTCTGTCTCCAGATGGAAGATGAGTTGGCCTCGATCCACTGCATCGGCGCCGCAGCGGTCGCGGGCATGAAGGCCATGACCATCTCCTCCGGTCCTGGAATCAGCCTTAAACTCGAAGGACTGGGCTGGGGGATCAAGAATGAGATCCCTTACGTGGTCGTCGATGTGCAGCGGGCCGGCCCCAGCAATGGTGTAGCCACCCGGGTCGCCCAGGGGGACCTTTACACGGTCCGTTACGGCTCCGCCGGCGGCAATGCGTCGCTGATCGCCCTTTCTCCCAAATCGACGCAGGAAGCCTTCGACCTCACGATCGAATGTTTCAATCTCGCGGAAATTTTCCGCTGCCCGGTCTTCCTGCTGACCGACGAGACGGTCGGACACACCCGCGAACTCCTGGTCATCCCCGAGGAGTCGGAGCTCAAAATCGTGAAACGGTTCAAACCGACGGTCCCGCCGGAGAAGTTTTCCATGTACCCCCTGGAAACGCCCGAAGTGATCCGCCATCCCTTCCCCAGCATCGGCGAGGGGTACGGGATCTGCGTTTCCCCTTACACCCACAACTCCAAGGGGTACGCCAGCACGGCCCAGGATGTCCAGGAAAAGATGGCCAAGCGGCTGGTTTATAAAGTCACGGCCCATCTGGACATGCTGACCCGGGTGGAAAACCAGATGATGGCCGACGCCGAATATGCCGTGGTCGCTTACGGCGGCGACGCCCGTCCGGCTTTGGCCGCTGTCGAAATGGCGAGGGCCCAGGGTCTCAAAGTCGGGTTTTTCCGCCCCGTCATCGTGTGGCCTTTCCCTGACGGCGAAGTCCTCAAGGTGGCGGAGAAGGTGAAAAAGATCCTGGTCTGCGAGCTCAACATCGACGGACAGCTGGTCCGCGAGGTGGAGCGGGCCTCCAAAGGAAAAGCAGAGGTTTACCATTTCGGGTCCGGGGGCGTCGAGCCCCATCTTCCCTCGCAGATCTTCAACGAATTAAGGAGGCTGTTCAAATGAGCACGGTAGGCGATACCCTCAATTTGATTCATCCCTTGGTGGCCAAATACCTCCGCCGGGAACGCATGCCCCACATGGCCTGCCCCGGATGCGGCATCGGCCAGGTCGTGCATGCCACCCTCATGGCCGTCGACGAGCTCGGCTTGACCCCCCAAGATACGGTCTGGGTTCAGGGCGTGGGCTGCAGCAGCCGCATCACCTACTCCACCTGGGTAGGCGACAACGTGGACGCCCATCACGGACGGATGTTCGCCGTGGCCACCGGACTGAAGATGTCCCGGCCGGACATGAACTTCATCTGCTTCACCGGAGACGGCGACTGCGGCGCCATCGGCGGCAATCATTTCATTCACGCCTGCCGCCGCAACCTGGACGTCACCGCCATTCTTTTCAATAACGGAATCTACGGGATGACCGGCGGTCAGGTGGCCCCGACCTCTCCCCTCGGGGCGGTCACGACCACCACGCCCTATGGGAACATCGAAGACCCCTTCGACATGTGCAAAATGGCCGTCGCCGCCGGCGCCAGCTATGTGGCCCGCTGGCGCTCCACGGACTTCCGCCAGATCGCCAACTCCGTTAAAAAGGGGGTCCAGACCAAAGGGCTCGCTTTCATCGAAGTCCTCCTCCAGTGCCCGACCAATTTCGGGCGGTACGTCCTGAAAACGAGCAACCCGCAGGAAGTGGTCAAGTGGATCAAACAGCAAACGGTCTCCATCAAAGACGCGGAAAAGCTTTCCCCGGAGGAAAAGAAGGGTAAAATTTTGTATGGGGAGTTCCTCCACCAGACCGACCGCCCGGGGATCGTGGAACGGTACCAGCAGCTCTTGAAACAACATCAGAAGGAGTAAACCCTATGGCTCGACAGGAAGTTCGCTTCGCCGGATTCGGAGGCCAGGGCTTGCTCCTGGCCGGCATTCTTTTGGGCAAGACCGCGTCCATTTATGCCGGGAAACAGGCGGCCCAGACCCAGTCCTACGGCACCGAGGCCCGCGGCGGGGCCAGCCAGTGTAATGTGGTGATCGACGATAAGGAGATCACCTATGTCGGGGTCGTGAATCCGGATGTCTTCGTCGTCATGTCGCAGGAGGCCTACGATAAGCTCGTCGGCGAGGTCAAAGAAGGCGGCCGGGTCTTTTACGACTGCGACTTAGTCAAGGTCAAGGATAACCCGAAACTGAAACAGATTCCCATCCCTTCCACCAACACGGCCAAAGACCTGGGCAGGCAGATGGTCGCCAACGTAGTCATCCTCGGGGCCATGGCGGAGGGAACCAAGATGATCGATGCCGAGCACCTGAAAACCTGTATCAAAGAAAGCGTCCCCCCGGGGACGGAAGAGCTGAATCTGAAGGCCTTCGAGGCCGGGCGGGCCTTGTATGGCAAGGCCGCTGGAGGAGTTTGAAATAAAACGGCCGGTCCGGCCGGATCTCCCGCTCTTTGGAAATACGGCCGGGACTATGCCGGGCGGAGAAGAATCCATGAAAGATTCGTTTCTCGGCTACATCCGCCGCACCGGGCAGGCGGGGACGCGGAATTATCTCGCCGTCATTCCCACGGTTTTTTGCGCCAACGAGGTGGCGGCGCGGATCGCCGGGAAATTTAAGAACGCCAGGGCCCTCCTGCATCATCAGGGCTGCGCCCAGCTTCCGCCCGATGTGGAGCGGGTTACCCGGACCCTTATAGCCTTGGGAACCAACCCCAATGTGGGCTCCGTGCTTCTCGTCGGGCTCGGGTGCGAAAGCGTTTCCCTTCCCGAAGTTTATCGGGGAATCCGCGAGCGCGGCCAGAGCGTGGAGAAGCTGAATATTCAGAGCGCGGGAGGAATGAACAGCGCCGTCCGGCGGGGATGGGCCCTCGCCGAAAAATTAGATGAAAAAATCCAGCAGGCTGCAAGAAAACCCGCTCCCCTGTCCTCGTTGGTCATGGGCATCAAATGCGGTTCCTCCGACGCCTATTCCGGCCTGGCGAGCAACCCGGCTACGGGGGCGGCCAGCGACCTCCTCCTCGATCGCGGCGGGACCGTTCTCTTCGGCGAAACGACGGAATTTCTCGGGGCCGAACATCTTCTGGCGCGAAGAGCCGTGACTCCGCAAGTCAGGGAGAAAATCGTCGAAATCGTCCAGAGAATGGAGAACCGGATCTCCGTCCTCGGTTTCGATATGCGGGGCGGAAATCCCACCCCGGGAAACATCCGCGGGGGACTTACCACCATCGAGGAAAAATCCCTCGGCGCCATCTGCAAGTCGGGAACGCGCCCGATCGACGGGGTTCTGGAGTATGGTGAATCAGCGACGCGACCCGGGCTTTTCGTTCTGGATTCTCCTGGCCAGGAAGCGGTGATCATGACCGGGCTCGCGGCCGGCGGGGCCAATGTAATCGTTTTTTCAACGGGAGGAGGAGCTCCCCAGGGATATCCCCTTGTGCCGGTGATCAAAGTGGCCGGCAATCCGAAAAAATGTCGGGAGATGCAGGAGCACATCGATTTGGACCTGAGCGGCATTCTCCAGGGGACTCAGACCATCGCCCGGGCCGGAGAGGAAATTTTTGCCGCCATGGGCCGGGTCGCCGGAGGGCGGAAAGCAAAAGCCGAAGCCCTGAAATATGACCAAACCGTGGAGATCTATACCACGGGACCAACGCTTTAAGGGGTGCAGATTACAGGTTATAATTTGAAAGTTACGAGCCGGGCACAAGGAATTTGACGATCGGCCTAATTTCCAATTTTGCGGTTTTTCGACAACTTAAGACGCTTAAGCACATTTGAGGCACTTAAGGCACTCTTCAAGGAGGTTTCCATGTACGGGTACACCGGCGCCAGAATTCTTTATATCGATTTGACCCAGGGAAAATCTTCCGTTCAAGCCTTCGATGAAGCCTTCGCCCGAAAATACCTCGGAGGCAATGGATTTGCCGCCCGGATCCTTTATGACGGGTTGAAACCGGGGATCGACCCGTTTTCTCCGGAGAATTTGGTCGTGTTCGCCGTGGGTCCGGTAACAGATACGCCTTTTCCCAGTACCAGCCGGGCTTACGCCGCCACCAAGTCACCCCTTAGCGGATTGTTTTTCGACTCCACCTTCGGCGGGCGTTTCGCCATAACCCAGAAGCGGACCGGCTTCGAGGCCATCGTCATTTCCGGACAAGCCAAGGAACCCGTTTACCTCAGGGTGGACGAGAACGGGGCTCAGATGAAACCCGCCGCTGCCCTCTGGGGGAAAAACACCAAGGAAACCGTGGAGGCCCTGCAGTCCGCCGAAGGCGAGGATGCGGATGTGGTGGCCATCGGGCCCGCAGGAGAAAACCTCGTTCGCTACGCCTGTCTCACCCATTTCTGGCGGGGACGGGAAGGAGTCGGCGGCCGCGGCGGCGTGGGCGCGGTTCTTGGCTCAAAGAAGGTCAAGGCGGTGGTGGTGAAAGGATCGCGGAAAACCCAGGTGGCCGACGCCCGGAATCTGAAGGAGCTGGTGGACTCCCGCAAAGAGCCCATGGAAAAAGGAACGGCGGGGCTGAAAAATCTCGGGACCCCGGTTTTGGTCAACATGATCAACACGATCGGCGGGCTGGGCGTGCGCAATCTTCAGGAAGAGCACAGTCCGCGGGCGCCGGAGATCGGCGGCGAGAAGCTCAAGGAACTCTATTTCGACCGCAACGACACCTGTTTTGCCTGCCCGATCGCCTGCGGGAAAACCATGCGCCTCCCCGAGGCAAAGGGAGCGCTCCGCTGGAAGATGCCGGAGTACGAAACCCTCTTCTCCCTCGGTTCGATGTTGGAAAACTGGGACCCCTCCTCTCTCCTTACGCTTAATTCCCTCTGCGACCTTTTGGGCCTGGACACCATCAGCATGGGCGTAACCCTCGCCTTCGCCTGCGAGTGCTTCGAAAAAGGGCTGCTCACGGAAAAGGAGACCGGGGGCAAGGTTTTGCGCTTCGGCGATTCCGCCCTGATCGCGGCGCTGGTGCAGGATACGGCCCGGCGCCGGGGATTCGGGGATCTCCTCGCGGAAGGGTCGTACCGTCTCGCGGAAAAGATCGGCAAGGGATCCCAGGACTACCTTTACTGCTTCAAGAAAGTGGAAGTGGCCGGCCATTCAGCCCGGGCCTTGAAGGGGATGTCCGTGGGTTACGCCACGGCCACGCGCGGGGGGAGCCATCACGATGCTCGCCCTACCCTTCAATACATGGGTGAATACGACCGCACGAAGAGCGACCGCCAGGCCCTTTTTGCCGTAAAAACCCAGAATTTCACGGCCCTGAACGACTCCCTCACCCAGTGCCGGTTTGCCAGCGAACGGGGCTACGGCGGAACGATCAACGAGAACTACGCCAGGATGATCAACTCCGTGACCGGATGGAATCTATCCCTAGCCGAGGTGGAAAAGGCTGGGGAACGGATTTATAACCTGGAGCGCGCTTTCAACTGCCGCGAAGGAATCCGGCGCAAGGACGATACGGTCCCCGTCCGCACGCTGACCCAGCCTATTCCCGGGGGGCCGTCAAAGGGCATGTACACTCCTCCCGCCGAATTCGAGGCCATGCTGAACGAATATTACCAGTTGCGCGGCTGGGGAGCGAACGGCGGTCAGAAAGGAAATTATTCGCTCGATGCCGGGGTGGCCTATAGCTTTGGCGTTTCGACCGAGCGGACCAACCGGCCGTTGAACCAATACGTCCCCAACGTCGAAACCTGGCGCTGCCCTTCCGATCGCGGCGACGCCAACTACGGGGCGAAGAATTGCTTCCTCGAATACGGCAACAGCTACGCCACGCAGCATCATTATGATTCGTGGCGCACCGAGCACTTGACG
>Ga0102851_10001529_pt1 | contig 13294 bp, 9 predicted proteins | sample Mud3Dept3metaG_FD_79558 | JGI IMG/M metagenome (GOLD analysis project Ga0102851, IMG submission 79558) | Freshwater wetland microbial communities from Ohio, USA, analyzing the effect of biotic and abiotic controls - Mud 3 Core 4 Depth 3... | ecosystem: Environmental > Aquatic > Freshwater >... | reverse complement strand
TCTACCGCGCCAAAATCCACCGAGGGACTCAGGTCGAGCAGGAACCAGGCCGAGATCTCCCGGTCTTCGACGTATTGCCGGATATAAGGTGAATCCATGCGCGCCGTGACGTTCCAGTCGATGTAGCGGATATCGTCTTGCGGCTGGTATTCGCGCAGGTCGGCGAAATCCACGCCGTAGCCGTAGAATAGGCTACGGTAGTCGCCCTGCAACAGGCCGTCCAGTCGCCGGACGACCTGCCAGTCGAGGCGCTGCAGGATGCGCTCAGGAGTGGCTGCGGAAGCTGTCGGCATGCTCACGGAGGGGCACCACTGGGATCGGGATACGGTCGAAAATCTTGTTCAGCAGGTCGTCGGCAGTCACATTGTCCGAGAGCGCTTCGTATGACAGCACAAGGCGGTGCCGGATCACGTCCAAAGCCATGTCGAGCACATCCTGAGGCAGGGCGTAATTGCGCCCGCGCACGAAGGCCAGCGCCCGTGCCGTCAGTATCAGGTTGATCGAAGCACGCGGGCTGGCGCCAAACATGATGTAATGCTCGATCTCCTGCAAACCAACTTCTTTCGGTTCGCGGGTGGCGGTCACCATACGAACGGCATATTCGATCAGCGCCGGGTCGACATATACCTTGTCGACCTGTGCCTGCAAAGCAACCAGATCTTCGGTGGTCAACACCTTCTGCACGGCTTGTAACGCGCTCGTCATGCGTTCCACGATGACGAATTCTTCAGTGGTATTGGGATAGCCAACCAGCACCTTGAGCATGAAACGGTCCACCTGCGCTTCCGGCAACGGATAGGTGCCCTCGGTCTCGATGGGGTTCTGGGTTGCCAGCACCAGGAAGGGATTCGGCACCTTGAAGGTCTCACGCCCGATGGTCACCTGTCGCTCCTGCATCACTTCGAGCAGTGCGCTCTGCACCTTGGCCGGCGCGCGATTGATCTCGTCCGCGAGCAGCAGGTTGGTGAAGACCGGGCCCAGCGAGGTGTTGAACTCGCCCGTCTTCTGGTTGTAGATGCGAGTCCCGACCAGGTCAGCGGGAACAAGATCGGGCGTGAACTGGATGCGCTTGAACTCGCCGCCAATCGCATCCGCCAGCGTCTTGATCGCCATGGTCTTCGCCAGCCCGGGCACACCTTCAACAAGGATGTGTCCACGCGCCAGCAAGGCTACGACCAACCGTTCCAGCAGGTGGTCTTGCCCGACGATGATCTTTTTCACTTCGTAAAGTACACGTTCCATGGGCTTGCGGTTTTCTGAATCCATGTTCTGGTTCATGTATTGTCTCCTTTACAAAAATGCTTCCTCCCTGAGCGGAGCGACAGCGCAGTCGAAGGGCTATTTTCGCTAGAATTTGCGCTTCGACTACGGACCTCATTTACATTCGGTCCTCCGCTCAGCGAGGCATAACTATACTAATATGGCGGCGAACCCATCCCACTGACGGCCACGTTGATGGGCACGGCAAATCCGATCCCAACGAAAAAATTCTGTTCGCTGGGGTTGACAATCCCGGTGACAATACCTATCACCTGTCCATTACGGTTTAACAGCGGGCCGCCGGAGTTGCCGGGATTCACGGCGGCATCGACCTGTATCAAACCTTCCAATCTTTGTTCACTGCCCGAGGGCTGGAAAGCTCGGTTGAAACCCGAGATCACCCCGGCGCTCATGGAGCCGTACAGGCCAAAGGGATTGCCAACCGCGAACGCCTCGTCACCCACGCGCATGGAACCGGGGTTTCCAAGGATGGCCGGGATGAGTATCCCGGGCAACTGGTAGGCTTGCAACACGGCAATATCGTTCTCCGGTTGTTCCAGAACTACTTCTGCTTCCGATTTTGTGCCATCTGCAAAGGTCACCAAAATCTCATCGGCGCCCGCGACGACGTGCAAGCTGGTCAGGATCTCGCCATTGGTCGTAATGATGACCCCACTTCCCAATCCCCCGTGCTCGCCTTCGTTATCCTCTCCCTTCGTCTGAATGAGAACCAACGATGGTTGTATCACCTGGAATACTTGCGTCGAAAAAGCAGGCCGTGGTGTGGCTGAGGCCAGCGCCATTGCGACGGCGTCGTTCACCTCGCGCACTGTCATTTGATGTGGACCGGGGAAGAGAAGACTGTAAAGCAGTATTGCCAGCAGCGCTGCCAGAATACCGGTAATGAACGGGGTTGCGCTCTTTACATGAGTTCGGATGCGTGCCAGTCGCTCCTGCCATCGCGCCGAACCTGAAGCAGATGGTTCATTCATTCGATTGCTACCTCTAAAGGAACTCAAGCTTCATACAAGATGAAGCGCCTATCCGACAGGTGTTTGAAAGCACCTTCGCAAAAATATTGTATTGAATACTATAAATCTTTTTTCTTAGACTAAGATGAGAGAAAATGTACGAATTGTCAACGAATTCCTAGACGAACCGAATGGGGGGCAAATTACCTTTGATTCTTGCTTGATTTCTGCTTAGAAAAAGCGTACAATGGATTTAATTATTGGCTATAGTTTATCTGAATTATCAGATAAGGAGATGCAATGGAAATTACCGTTACCCAAGAACAAAATCGTGTCCCAGTGACCGTGTTCCATATTGCGGGCAAGACTGATTCCGAGAGCGCCACAATCCTGCAAAAGAAGGCCATGGAAATGATTGATGATGGGGCCAGGTATCTGATTTTCGATTTGAGCAAGGTACCCTACATGAGCAGCGCCGGTCTGCGCGTCTTGCAAGAAGTGTTCAGTAAGCTACGCGCACTATCTTCCGAAGAGAGTGACAAAGATACGTATCGTAAGATTGCAGATGGATCCTATCAACTTCCTTACCTGAAAATAGTAAATCCGACTTCGGAAGTCCTGGAAGTATTGAAAATGTCTGGCTTCGATATGTTGGTTTCTATTGAAAAGGATTTGAAAAAGGCCATGGCATCCATCTAACCCAGCTTGTTTGTTCATAAAATAATCATGCCCCATCCAGACTTGTAGGACAGGGCATGATTTTTTTCAAACATATTACTTCAACTCTTCCAATTGCTTCACCAGCCCATCAACCACATCGAACCCGCCCTGCCAGAAGGCCGCCGATTCGATATCGATTCCAGCTTCTTTCAAAATTTTCGCCGGGGCTTCCGAGCCACCCGCCGACAGGATTTTAAGATATTTGGGCTTGAAGGTCTCACCTTCGCGTTTGAATTGCTGGTAGAGTGAAAGCACCAGTAACTGCCCAAAGGCGTAAGCATACACATAGAACGGCGTGTGGAAGATGTGCGGGATCGAGACCCATTCCCACTTGAATTCCTCGCTCAGTTCAAGCGAGTCGCCAAACTGCTCTTTCAGGTTCTCGAGGTAAGCCGCCGAGAGTTCGTCCACCGAGGCGTTGTTGACCACCATCTCATGTGCTTCCTTCTCGAACAGCGCAAAATACGACTGGCGCATGATGGTGGCGTAGGCATCATCTACCTGCTTGAACAGGATGTCGCGGCGCACATCTTCATCCTTCTCTTCGGCCAGCAGGCGGTCGGTCAACATCATCTCGCCAAAAGTGGAGGCCGTCTCAGCCAGTGGCAACGACGAATGGAAGGTAAACGTGCTGTGATGCGAGGCCAGCATGGTATGAATAGCATGTCCCAGTTCGTGCGCCATGGTCGCCACATCCCGCGCACGGGATTGGTAATTGAGCAACACCCAGGGCGTCATCTCAGGAGTAACTGACCAACAGAAGGCCCCGTCTCGTTTGCCTTTGCGGACCTCACTATCTAGATGATCTTCATTAAAAACACGACGCGCCAGCTTGCCGACCTTTGGCTCGAACTCGCTGAACGAATCAAGCACCATTTGGGCTGCTGAGGCGTACTCGAACGTTTTCTCTGCCTTGGCCACGGGCGCATAGATATCATAGCGACGTAACTTTTCCATACCCAGTACTTTGGCTTTCATTTTGAAGTAGCGTTGGAAGATACCCGCGTTCTTACGGGCAACATCCAGCAGGACGTCCACCGCTTTATCAGGAATGTCATTGGTTAGGTTACGGACGGCCATCGGGCTGCTGAACTTGCGCAGAGTCAAGTTTTCGTTGCGCCAGTCACGGGCGCGAGTCTGGTACATCTGCCCCAAAATGGGACCATCTTCGCTGTAGACGCGATACAATTCCTGATAGGCTGCGGCGCGCAAGTCCGGGTCCGGGCCCTGGACGTAGGCCATAAGTTGTCCGCGCGTCAGTTCCTTGGTCTCGCCTTCCACGTCCAGCTTGAAGACGTAACGATTAGTGATCGAATCATAGAGCGTAATGAGCGCCTGCGCGCCGGTCACGTCTTTCAGGTTGATCACCTTTTCTTCCGGCTCGCTGAGCGTGTGCGGCTTGAAGTGCCGCATCTCTTCCAGGTAATAGCGGTAGTCGCCGGAAGCGTCCATCAGGCGTTGAGCATTTTCGTCGTCCAGGTCCTTCCACCACAGGCTGAAGAACAGCGTGCGGTTTTCCATATCTGCCAGGAACTGGCGCACACGAGTCTGTACGCTCAGGGCGATCTGGTCCTGCGTGTCGGCGGCGAAGGAGAGCCCGGCAAACGAATAAAGCTTGTTGGCGACGCGGGTCATCTCCTCCGAGGCGCGGATGACGTCCATAAAACGGTCAGCAGGCATATCGGGAGTCAGATTCGCGCGCAGTCCCTCAAACGAGGTGACCTGCTCTTCGATGGTGTCGAATGCTGATTCGAGCTCAGGTGTGTTGAAGCCAGGATACAGGTCAGTCAGGCTCCATTTGGTTTGGGTAAAAGTCATGGTTTCTCCTATATTTCTCCCTCCCGAAGAACATCGGGATGGTGTGAGCAGAGCGAATATGCAGTCGAAAGGGTTCTGAAAATGCGCTTCGACTGCGCTCAGCGCGAATAATTAAATGTTGAACCGAATATGTACAATATCGCCGTCTTTGACAGGATATTCTTTACCTTCCAGACGCAGTTTGCCTTTGGCCTTGGCCTCATTCATCCCACCCAACTCTACCAAGTCGTCATACGTCACCACTTCAGCGCGGATAAAACCCTTCTGCAAATCTGTATGGATCTCGCCCGCCGCCTCCCAGGCTGAAGCGCCGCGCCGCGTTGTCCAGGCACGCACTTCGTCTTCACCGACGGTGAAGAAGGATTGCAGTCGCAGTAGGTCATAAGACAGGCGGATCATTCTGCTCAGGCTGAGTTCTTCGATGCCATACTCTTCCATGAAAACGGCCGCATCCTCAGGCGGGAGTTGAGCGATTTCCATTTCGAGCTTGCCTTGCAAGGCAACCGCATCATGGTCGAGCTCGATGGATGGGACAGCCTGGCCCTCACCCAAGTTGAAAACCGTCAGGATCGGTTTGCGGGTCAGCAGGCTATAACTGGAAAGCTCCTTTTCTTCATCAGGACTAAATTCCATCTTGCGCAGCGGCTCATTCTCAGACAAAGCGGCCTGCAACCGTTCAAACAGTGCAATCTGCCGCTCAACCACGGTTTTGTCCGAACCGCCTTTACGGCGCTCATCCGCCAGACGCTCCAGCTTGCGCTCGACAGCAATCAGATCGTTGAGCAACAACTCGCTCAACATGGTTTCCACATCGCGCCCCGGATCCACTGATCCGGCGGGGTGTGGGACCAGTTCGCTCTCGAAGCAATGCACAACATGCAGGAAGCCATCCATTTGCGCCAGTTGGTTGAGCAATTGACCAGAGATGCCGCTTTTGGCAGCGCCGCCTTCCAGCCCGGCGATGTCCGCGTAAGTGACTTTGGCGTAGACGGTCTTTTTAGGATCGAACATACCGGAGAGTACCCCCACGCGCAGGTCGGGGACATCCACCACGGCGGTATGGATTTCAATCCGTCCGGCACTGGCGGTGGTGGGAGTGTTCCCTCGCGTTAGCGCATTGAAGATGGTGGTCTTGCCGGATTGTGGTAAGCCGATAATTCCGAGTTTCATCTTGACCTTCGTGTTATGAGTGAGTATACTAGCGTGGCGTGGGACAAATACCACTTTGTGGCACACGTTGACAATTTGTCCTGCTCGCCGAAGTGGCGGAACAGGCAGACGCGCACGACTCAAAATCGTGTTCCTTCGGGAGTGAGGGTTCGATTCCCTCCTTCGGCATTATAAACTGAATAGGTGCTTTTCGGTATGTTGCCGGGGAGTAGCGCCTGTCACAAGGAGTGACAGGACAGAGGATCGTCAAGACGGATGAGTATCCCGGTCCTCTGGTCGCATCACTGCGAACGCGAGACCGCTACGATGTGGTCTTGCGTTTTTTGACCCCCACCCGCCTTCGGCACCCTCCCCCATTTTTCGCGAACTTTAGCGAAAAATGGGGGAGGGCTGGGTAGGGGGTAGGAATAACACGATGAAACTCTACATAATTTTTATTTTGATCGATCTGATGGTCTTGCTGGCGTATCCGATTGTTTTTTTGTTTCAAAAGTTACGCAAAATCCTGGGTTTTAAGCGATAATAGGAGCAAGTTATACTTGTTCCCAGGAGGTCATTATGCCCACATTGAACGATGTCCTGGGCGTCATTCTGGGCGGCGGTCGTGGCACGCGCCTGTATCCGCTGACCAAGATGCGCTCGAAGCCAGCCGTGCCGATTGCGGGGAAATATCGCTTGATCGATATTCCTATCAGTAACTGCATCAATTCAGGTATTTATCGTATTGCCGTCCTTACGCAATTCAACTCGGTCTCCCTGCACCGCCACATTACCCACACATACAATTTTGATGCCTTCCACACAGGCTGGGTGCAGATCCTGGCTGCTGAGCAGACGATGGAAGGCGCAGGTTGGTACCAGGGCACGGCGGATGCTGTCCGTAAGCAGTTATTTGAGATTCAGACAACGGGTGCAGAGTATTTGTTAATCCTGGCAGGCGATCACCTCTATCGCATGGATTACGCTGCCCTGGCTGAATTTCATTGGGAGAAAAATGCTGACATAACGGTAGCAGTTCAACCTGTCGCAAAAGATGATGCGCCCCGTTTCGGGTTATTGAAGGTGGAGACCGATGGTCACATCTCCTCGTTTGCGGAAAAGCCCAAGGATCCAAAAGTCCAGCAGAAATTCATCAGCCGTGATGACCCGGAACGCCCGTTCCTGGGGTCGATGGGTATCTATTTGTTCAACACGCAGGTGCTGGTGGATTTACTCAAATATCACCTGCGGCATGATGACTTTGGCAGCGACATCATCCCGGAAGCTATCCGCTCGCACGAGGTGTATGGTTTCGATTTCAATGGTTACTGGGAAGATATTGGAACCATTCGCTCCTTTTATGAAACGAATTTGAAATTGACCAGTTCTTCCCCGCCGTTCAATTTTTACGACCCAGGCGCGCCCATATATACTCATGCGCGCTTCCTGCCTGGTTCTGTGGTCGAGGATAGCGAGTTGGAGGATGTGCTCTTGACCGAGGGCTGCCGTATTCGGAAAGCGGAAATCAAACATTCCATCTTGGGAGTACGCAGCCAGGTTGCGGCCGGGGCTTGCATCAAGGATAGCATTCTGATGGGCGCAGACTACTACGATGCGGAGACGATACCCCACAGCATCCCACTTGGGATCGGAAAGAACTGCCATGTAGAAGGCGCCATCCTGGATAAAAATGTGCGCCTGGGCGAGGGTGTGGTCATTAAGCCCTTCCCACCCGACAAGGACCTGGACCGGGAAACCTGGTTCGTGCGCGATGGCATCGTTGTCATCCCCAAGAGCACCGAGATTGCGCCAGGAACTCACATCACGCCTGAAAATGCAGGCAGGGGTTAAGCATTTTCTTACTTGACAGGCATTCTGTCCATTGTTACACTGACTGTGGATGGGGAGTAGCCGCCTGAATCCCCTCAGGGCAGGCTGTCGTCAGGACAGAGCACAGCTCTCGGCAGTCCGCGCGCTTGTTGCGTTGGCAAGACCACCACGATAGCCGTGGTGGTCTTTTTTTTACAAAGTTGCTCATCGAAATTCTACAAAGCGGAGGCTTGCACATATGGACATAAAACCAAACGGGGATGAGAAACGAACCCCGGATGAAGCCTGGCATGCGCTGACAGCAGAAGATGTGCTCCGGCATCTGAAAGTTCAGGAAGAAGGTTTGACGGCTGAACAGGTCGCCCGCCGGTTGAACCAGTATGGTTTAAACCAGTTGCAGGAAGCGCCACGGCCTACCTTCCTGCAGATGTTATGGGATCAGCTCAACAATTTTGTTGTCATCCTATTGATTGTTGCCTCTACTATTTCAGCATTGCTGGGTGATTACATTGAGGCTGGCGCCATCATGGCGATTGTGATCCTAAATGCAGTGCTCGGCATCGTCCAGGAACAGCGCGCAGAGGAGGCTTTAGCTGCCCTCAAACGCCTGGCTGCGCCGGATGCGCAGGTCTTACGCGATGGGCGCCGGCAGTCCATCCCAGCCCGCGAACTGGTGCCCGGCGACATAGTCTTCCTGGAAGCCGGAAATTATATCCCTGCAGATGTACGCTTGCTGGAAGCCATCAACCTGCGCGTGGAGGAGGCCTCGCTGACTGGCGAGTCGCTTCCGGTGCAGAAGAACGCCGCCACTGTGCTGGACAAAAATGTGCCACTCGGCGACCGCAAGAATACAGCTTTCATGGGCACGCTGGTTTCTTATGGGCGCGGGCGTGGCGTAGTGGTCAGCACCGGGATGCGCACACAATTGGGTCTGATTGCCACTATGTTGCAAAGTGTGGAATCAGAAGAAACCCCGCTCCAGCGCCGCCTGGATCAATTGGGAAAGACGCTAAGTATTGCCTCTTTGATCCTGGTAGCGATTGTATTTATTGTTGCCCTGATCAACTATACCGAAATTGGCGAACTGTTCACTGGCCCGCTGGTCTACCTCAGGGAATACGCAGCAGAAATCACCGAGGTTTTCATCATTGCTGTCAGCCTGGCGATTGCGGCAGTTCCAGAAGGGTTACCAGCTGTGGTGACGATCAGCCTGGCGCTGGGTATGCGCGAGATGATACAGCGTCATGCGCTCATCCGTAAATTGTCATCCGTTGAAACGTTGGGCTCCGCCACTGTGATCTGCTCCGACAAAACCGGAACGCTGACACAAAACGAAATGACAGTAACGCGCCTGTGGGCAGATGGGCAGTTTATCGAGGTGACAGGCTCAGGCTATGCACCGCAGGGCGACTTTTTAGTGGCCGGGAAGCCAGTCAATGTGGCAAAATACCCCGCCATCCTGACTTCCCTCTGGCTGGGCGTGCTCAATAACGACGCCGCCCTTGAAATCACGGGTGAGCGCGAAGAAGAAAAGACCTACCGCATCGTCGGTGACCCAACTGAGGGCTCCCTGATTGTGGCTGCAGCCAAAGCCGGCGCCTGGCAAGGCGAAGTCAAAGAAGCGTATCCGCGCGGGAATGAAGTGCCTTTTGACTCTGAGCGCAAGCGCATGATCACTATCCACGACGTGGATAACCCGCGTCCGGATGATATTTCCCCATTCTATGATGAAAAGTTCAAAGGCTGGGATGTGATTGCCGTCAAAGGTGCTCCCGATATCGTGCTTGACTTGTGTTCACGCTACCAGAGCATGGATGATCAATCCAAGCCGTTGAACGAAGAGCAGCGGCAGCGTATCCTGGCCGCCAATGACGAGATGACTAAAGATGCCCTGCGCGTACTGGGCGTAGCTTATCGTATGGAAAAGGATGTCATCGGTCGGGTAGAAGAGCTCAAAGCTGAAGAGTTAGAAAAGGATTTGGTTTTTGTCGGCCTGATTGGCATGATCGACCCGGCCAGGCAGGAAGTCAAACCGGCGCTCGAGAATGCGCGCAAGGCGGGCATTCACACTGTGATGATCACAGGTGACTATCCAAATACCGCGCGTGCCATTGCCGAATCCATCGGCTTGATGAAGTACAGAAAAGGTGTGCTGACGGGCGGAGAGCTGGACAAGATGAGCGACGATGCTCTGCGCGATGTCATCGAGGATACGGCTGTGTTTGCCCGCGTCTCGCCCGAACACAAGATGCGCATTGTGGATGCACTGCAGGCCAAGAATGAAATCGTTGCGATGACCGGCGACGGCGTCAACGATGCCCCGGCCATCAAGCGCGCCGACATCGGCGTGGCCATGGGTATCACCGGCACTGACGTAGCCAAAGAAACTGCCGATATGGTGTTGACGGACGATAACTATGCCAGCATTGTTGCGGCTGTGGAGCAGGGACGCATCATCTATAGCAATATCCGCAAGTTCGTATTCTTCCTGCTTTCCTCAAACGTGGCAGAGATCATGATCATCTTCCTGGCCACGCTGGCAGGGCTGCCTGCGCCGTTGACCGCGATTCAACTGCTCTGGCTGAACTTGGTCACAGATGGCGCGCCTGCACTTGCCTTGGCCATGGAAAAGGGCGACCCCGATATCATGAAACAGCAGCCACGGGCTAAGAGTGAGCCGATTATCAATCGAAGCATGGGGCTGGGTATCGTCATTCAGACCATTACGCAAACCACTGCCGTCCTCACAGCCTTTGGTCTGGGCTTATACTGGCACATCGACCAGGCGCTTCCGGCAGGCGTCAGCCCTATCGTAGGGCTGATCCAACACGATTGGCGTGGTGTGGATGTGCAGACCGCCGAAACAATGGCTTTCCTCACACTCTCTCTCTGTGAGTTGTTCCGTGCCTACACCGTCCGCTCAGAGCGCGCCTCGCTCTTCACGATTGGTATTTTTTCCAACAAGTACATGCAATATGCGGTTGGGCTTTCCATCGCCTTGTTGCTGCTAGTTGCTGGTATCCCCTTCCTACAGCCTATCTTCAACACTCACTGGCTTAATCTGAACGAATGGATGCTCGTGATTGGCCTGGCTCTCATCCCGGCTGTTTCCGAGGAAATCACTAAGTTCTACCTGCGGAAGGGTAAGTAAAGAACAATGTAAATTCCACCAGGAAAAACATAGGGATGGGTCTTAGCCCGTCCCTATGTTTTTTTTAAGGAAAACGTCTTTCTATGAAGGGATGAATAACCTAACCGCTTCAATGCGGATCGATGGGCCTGCGTACCGTACCCTTTGTTTTGTCCCAGCCCGTAGCCGGGATATTGCCTATCCAACTCGCGCATGAGCGCATCGCGCGCTGTTTTTGCCAGCACCGAGGCAGCCGCAATGCTCAAGCAGCGCGCGTCGCCTCTCGGCAGGGAGGTTTGCGATAGTTCGCTTTCGGGGAGTTCCAGGCGGAAGTCTGTCAGCAAAAAAATGGGTTGCAAGGTTAATGCGTCTAATGCACGCATCCCTGCCAGGCGCGTGGCGCTGACGATGCCCAGCCGGTCGATTTCTTCTGGGGAGGCATAAGCCACGCTCCAGGTTAGGGCAGTCTCTTGAATGCCGGGCGCACACAGGTCACGCTGATGAGGCGTCATCTGCTTGGAATCGCGCACACAGGCCAAAGTCCGGGAAAGATGCGGATCGGGAGGTAGGATCACTGCCCCGACGGCAACCGGTCCGGCCAGCGCACCTCGTCCGGCTTCATCCAATCCAGCGACGTGACTAAGTCCGCTTTTCCACAAGTCTATTTCAAATTGCAGATCGGGGGGATCAGTCTTGCGGGTCATACAGGCCGCGCAGGTTATTCCAGTGGATCAGGAAGATATCGCGAAGCATGAGAATGGCATCTTTGATTGCCCGGAGCTTGGTCTCAGGGTCGAAGTACCAGTGGATCGGCACTTCGCTAACTTGATATCCCCTCTTGAGGGCAATGTACAGGATCTCTATGTCGAATGACCAGCCAGAGATGGTCTGATAAGGAAAAATGTCTTCGGCAACAGCTCCACGAAAACATTTGAAACCGCATTGTGTGTCATTAAAACCCGGGAGGATCAAAAGGCGAATGGCAAAATTGATCAACCGTCCGCCACGGTGACGATATTCTGGCTCGTTGTAGCGAACGGCTCCCACGGCCTCTCGCGAGGCAATAGCAACATCGAGTTGTTCCGCCTTTGCCGGAATGAATTTACTCAGTTCAGCGATGGGCATCGAAAGATCGGCATCACACATGAAACGATATTCCCCTCTGGCTGCCAGCATGCCGCGGCAAACAGCTTTGCCTTTGCCGGGCTGCTCCTCCTTCAAGATTCGCAAGTTCGCGTGATGCTTTGCCAACTCTAAAGCAATTTCATGAGTCCGATCGCTGCTACCATTTTCAACTACTAGGACCTCAGCAGTATAACTTTGGGCTTGCAAGAACGCAAAAATCTGCTCCAATGCGTGGGGCAATCTACGTTCCTCGTTTCGTGCAGGAATAACAATGGAAAGAAAAGGAGATGCCAAAGGAAATCAGGGATTAAGATAGAGAATGATGGCAAAGCCAACAAGCACGCAAATTTCGACCAGGAACATCCCTGTCAATAGCGCCAGTTGTGGAACGGTCATACCCAAATAGCTTTTTTTCGCATCACCCTTCGCTGTGAGAGATACTGCCGGGCTGGTTTCAATCAATTCTGGAGGAACTTCCACTCCCGAATCCTCATCGAATGCGAATCCAAGGTCTGTGGGATTGAACGTCCCAGCTTCATCAGCAGCGCGGAAGATGGCTCCTGCGCGCGAAAGTTTCGGCTCTTCCTCATCTCGAATTGCCTGTGCAACGGACTCTGACTTTGGCGAGGGGGCAACGGCTTCCAGTTCATCTTCATTTTTCGGCGGGCGCGGATTGATGATCCGGTCAGCCAATTCATAGGCAGTCTCAACGGTAAAAACAGGCGCGGCTTTGCTCACTGAAACCGCCCAACGCTCCAAGGCATCTACCATGACAACGCGCACAATCGGACGTAACGATTGTACATGCATGCCAGGATTGGCTGTCAACAACACCGGCTCAACGGGTTGCGGCAACTTCACCCCCTGGCGCTCAATGAATGCTTGCAACGCCCGCGCCAAACGCGCTGTACGGGTTAGTAAATTGATGGCCACAGGCTTAAAGGTCTCACCGGAAATAGTGCCCCAGCTATCACCTTTTGCCTGGTAAGTGCCGCGCAAGTGTGTGACATAAGTTGCAAAGATCCCCCCCGGTCCTATTATCGACAGTGGGATCGTGATTCCGCTTGCCCCTAGCGTGTGGTTGCGGATTACCGTATACCCTTTTCCCAGGCCACGTTCCAACAGGGCAAGCGCAAATTTCTGGGCCTCCAATTCAGGATACCAGCTCAAGCCGAACTGGAGCGTACCTTGTATACGCTGAATGATCCCTATTTCGCCTTTTTCGTCTTGCAGTGGGGTTCGGTCAATCAGTTTCATTTGGACGGGCTTTTCGACAGATTTGAGACGCTTC
>Ga0102851_10001527_pt1 | contig 13300 bp, 14 predicted proteins | sample Mud3Dept3metaG_FD_79558 | JGI IMG/M metagenome (GOLD analysis project Ga0102851, IMG submission 79558) | Freshwater wetland microbial communities from Ohio, USA, analyzing the effect of biotic and abiotic controls - Mud 3 Core 4 Depth 3... | ecosystem: Environmental > Aquatic > Freshwater >... | reverse complement strand
TTTCTGCAGTCCGCGGTATGCTCCCGAAAAACAGACTTGGCAGACAGCAACTCAGCAAATTAAAAGTATACAGCGGATCAGACCATCCGCATAAAGCCCAGAACCCGGAAACTTTAAATCTTAATATTCAATAAGGAGCTTTTGAAACATGGCAGAAATTCAATATAGTGCAACAGGCAGAAGGAAGTCGTCCATCGCACAGGTATCTGTAAAACCCGGGACAGGCAATATCATTGTTAACAAAAAAGCGCTTAATCAATATTTCCCTCATGAGACAATGAAGATGATCATACAGCAGCCGCTGAATGTAGCTGCCGTTAATGGTAAATATGATGTGACCGTGAGGGTCAAAGGGGGCGGATACAGCGGACAGGCCTCTGCAATCAGACATGCCATCTCCCGGGCATTGTTATCAGTCAATTCAGATTTCAGAGGAAAACTCAAAAAAGAAGGGCTGTTGACAAGGGACCCCAGAGTAGTAGAACGTAAAAAGTACGGTCAGAAGGGCGCAAGAAAACGCTTCCAGTTCTCAAAGAGATAATTTTAATCCGTGATGAGTGAAGTGTGATGTTCCATGGGAAGATAATGATCATACAGAGTTCACACACATAACTCATCACCAATAAACATTACGGTTCTAAATGCTGAAAGTCGCTATCTTAGGAGGAAGTGGGTACACAGGGTCTGAACTGACAAGGTTACTTCTGTCACACCCAAACGTAGAAGTAACTGCCGTTACCTCTGAACGTTCATCCGGTCTCTTCATCTCCGATACATTTCTCAATTTCCGAAATACCTCACTAAAATTCGAAACGCTGGATTTAAAAGCCCTGACAAAAAAGGCCGATCTGTTTTTTCTCTGCCTTCCGCACAAGACTTCCCAGGAAACAGTAGCTTTTTTTCATAACGCCGGCAAAAGAGTTGTCGATCTTTCTGCAGATTACCGTCTGAAAAGCGCAGAGGTATATAAAGAGTGGTATAAAATTCCCCATCTTTACTCCCCTCTTCTGAAAAATGCCGTTTACGGTCTCCCAGAGCTTTACAGGAACAAAATCAAAAAAGCGTCAATCATAGCAAATCCGGGGTGTTACCCCACGAGTGTATTGCTTGGTCTTGCACCGGTCATGGGTGAAGATTTCATAAATGTGAATTCGATTATTATAGATTCAAAATCCGGAACATCCGGTGCTGGCAGGGGCCCTGCACAGCCGTTCATGTTCTGCGAGGTCAACGAATCTGTCAGGGCGTATGCAATAGGGGTCCACCGCCATACTCCCGAAATTGAGCAGGAACTGAGTGCTCTTTCAAAGAAAAAAATAAAGATAATCTTTACGCCGCATCTTATCCCCATGGACAGGGGCATACTAAGTACAATATATGTTCGATTGAAAAAGAAAACAACCCTCTCGAATATGCAGAAGTTATACCACCAGTTTTATCATAAAGAACCATTTGTAAGAGTATTGAAGAACGGCATATATCCGGCCACAAAAGCAGTTAAAGGGAGCAACTACTGTGACATATCCATTTCTCTCGATAAACAGACCCTCATAATCGTCAGCGCTATTGATAACCTCTTAAAAGGGGCATCCGGCACAGCCGTACATAACATGAATATCATGTATGGCTTTGACGAAACAGCAGGATTGATGTCTTCCCCTGCCTCCCCTTGATGAAACGAGGTCCCGCAATCCGGAATATCATCATACCCGGCTTTAGATTCGCAGGCATATCAGCGGGTATCAAGAAGTCTGGAAATAGGGATCTGGCACTGATATACTCGGAGAGTCCTGCCGTAACCGCCGGTCTGTTCACTACGAACAGGATCAAAGCAGCACCGGTAAAACTCGCAATTAAAAATCTTTCATCTAAAAAAGCCCAGGCCATTATTATAAACAGCGGTAATGCCAACGCATGTACCGGTGAAAAGGGGATGAAGGCAGCCCTCGAGGTCATTTCAGGCACAGCACATGAACTCGGTATTTCACCTGGACTTGTTTATTCATCGTCCACCGGCATTATAGGGAGACCCTTCCCTGCGGATACAATAAAAAAAGCCCTGCCTGGATTAATCAGAAAGTTGAATCGGTTATCTTTAAAACATACAGCCTCTGCCATTATGACTACTGATACCTTTGCAAAGATATCTTTCAGACAGGTAGAAATCGCAGGGAAGAAAGGAACAATTGCGGGGATCGCAAAGGGCGCCGGCATGATCTGCCCCCATATGGCCACGATGCTATGCTTTATCGTCACTGATATAGCAATAAATCCCCACGCACTAGATCCGGCGCTCAGGGAAGCCGCAAACAGGTCATTTAATATGTTATCTGTTGATAATGACATGAGCACAAATGACACCATAATGATGATGGCAAACGGCCATCTCAATAATCCGCTTATAACAAAGAGTTCTCCTTACTATACAAATTTTAAACGTGCATTAAATGAAATAACATACGATCTTGCCAGGATGATTGCTGAAGACGGGGAAGGTGCGACAAAATTGATTGAGGTAGTCGTTAAAGGTGCCAGGTCCAGCTCAGATGCCGGGAAAATTGCGCTATCAATTGCAAATTCAATGCTCGTAAAAACCGCTGTTTATGGCCGGGACCCGAACTGGGGCAGAATCATGGCCGCAATCGGTTATTCCGGTGTCTCGGTCAAAGAAAACAAGATTGACATCAGTATTAATAAAGTCAAACTTGTCAGCAAAGGGATGGGAACCACCAGGGAAAAAGCCGCGAGAAACGCCCTGTCAAGTAAAACAGTCATCATAACGATTGATTTGGGGACCGGCAAGGAAAACGCCAGGGCACTTACCTGCGATCTGACAGAAGGCTATATAAAAATTAATGCTCATTACGGAACCTGAACTTAATTGTTGTTCAAGTGCATGGTTATAAGTCAAGAGAAAAAAGTTTGTTAATAATAAGTTGCGGCTCCTGTTAATATTGTGACGGTACAACTTGACACAATCTGACTACTGCTTTATTGTAATGTATATGCAATTAATTGCTCAAAAAAATACGGGGGAGTAAAAATGAAAAAAACTCTGTTTTGTCTTCTTGTGTTTCTTATTTTTTCGATAACATTTCAGATTGCACAGGTTTCCGCGCTAGAAGAATATATTGTAGAGAAAAATGATACCCTGTGGGACATCTCTACCAGAAAACTGGAAGACCCTTTCCTGTGGCCCAAGCTCTGGAATGTAAATCCGCACATTGAAAATCCGGACCTTATCTATCCCGGGACCAAAATATTTATCCCTTCCAGGGAAGAGTTAGTGAATATACCGGCTGTACCATCTAAAGAGATCCCGGCTGCGGGAAAACAAAAAATAAAAAAATCGGGCCTTAAATCCGAACCCAAGTCCATATGGAAATATGCGCCGATAATACAGAGGAAGCATATCATTGAGAAAAACCTCTATGTTGCGAGCGGCTGGATATCAGATACATATCCGAGTATTGGAGAGATAACATCATCCCCGACCAACCAGCAGATGACCAGCAAAAACGATATTGTTTACATAAAACTTTCGGAATCTCCTGCTCCGGCAAAACCTGCATTAGTTCTTTCCGGGAATGAAGATCCCATGACTAAGAAACGGTTCTTTGCTATAAGAGATATAAAAACAGTTAAACATCCTGTTTCAGGGAAGTGGATTGGACATCAGATAAGGATAGCGGGCATATTGGAAGTAATCGGTATGGATGAGAACATGACAAAAGCAAAAATAACAGATTCCTTTGAAGATGTACAGATAGGCGATGGCCTGTTACCATATCAGGAGCTGGAACCTCCTCTTATCCCTGAAACTGTTCGTACCCCCGATATTCAGGGTTACATCATAGAATCACACATGAGTTCGTATTTGGTAAGCGAAGGGAACATTGTATTTCTGGATAAAGGTGAAAATGATGGCGTCAAAGTCGGCGATGTCTTTACCGTTCTGAGAGATCAACCTGCAGAAAGCCCGATTGGAAAAATACAAATAGTTTCTCTCCAGCCATCAACATCCGGAGCAGTTATATTACAGAACTCTCAGGAAATAAAAGTAGGTAATAAGTGGGGACCGAAATAAGAACGAGTCACAGATAATATAAAAAGGTGAGCAGATTATTTTTGCTCACCTTTTTTTTCGCCCAATAAATCTCAGATCGATATTTATTATGTGCTTACCAAGGCCTTGAGGGCCTTCAGTCTGCTCGGATGTTTCAGTTTTCTCAGGGCCTTTGCTTCAATCTGCCTTACCCTTTCTCTGGTGATGGTAAGATGCCTGCCCACCTCTTCAAGAGTATGGTCCCTGTCTACCCCGATCCCGAATCTCATCCTTATAACCTTTTCCTCCTTTGGAGTGAGGGTCCCCAGGACTTTTTTAATATATCCTGAAATTTCTTTGCCTTCAGCATCAGCATACGGCGAAGGACTGTTCTTGTCACCAATAAAATCTTCCAGTTCAGTGTCCTCATCACCAACTGGCGTTTGCAATGCAATCGGGTCCTGAATTGCCCTGAAGACTTCTTCAACCTTCCTTGTAGGCACTGTCAGCTTTTTTGCTATTTCATCGTCAGTGGGTTCCCTCCCTAATTCCTGTGTCAGTTCCCTGGAAGCCTTAGTGACCCTGTTATAAAATTCCATCATATGCACGGGTACCCTGATCGTTTTTGTCTGATCAATGAGCGCCCTGGTAATAGCCTGTCTTATCCACCATGTGGCATATGTGCTGAACTTGAATCCCTTCTCGTGTTTAAATTTATCTACCGCCTTCATAAGACCGATATTCCCTTCCTGGATGAGGTCAAGAAGAGGCAGTCCCCTGCCAACATAATTTTTCGCTATATTGACCACCAGCCTGAGATTTCGTGTAATTAATTCGTTTTTGGCCTCAAGAACAAAAGCCTGTACCCTGCTGATTCTCTCCCACAGGGTAATCAATATATCAACTTTTATGCCGATCTCCCCCTCAATTTTCCTGAAAGTCAATTGGACCCTGTTGGCAAGTTCTTCCATCGAAGTCAGCAATGCACCTCGCACCCTTTTCTTGCTCTTTTCATTAGCTATGAGAGTCTTAAGAGACTTAAGAGACCCGCCATATTGATCCAGTTCTTTATTAAAATCATCAATAACTTCAACATAAAGTTCAAGTCTGTAAAGGGTCAGTTCAATTATGTGCGCCTTTCTCTCATCTTCCTCCATTTCCAGCACGTCTTCATCACTTATATAATCTTTTTCAATCTTCTTTGTTAAGGGAATAGTTTGAACGATTTCTGCTATTATTTCTTTCCCTTCATCCAGTTTTTTTGCAAGCTCTACTTCCTCATCTTTGGTAAGGATAGAAATGTCTCCCATCGAATGGAAGTAAGCCTGAACGAGATCTTCTGTCTTTTCATATTCCTGAGGTTCGACTTCTTCCAAGGGGAGAGCCTCATCGGAGTCAACAATGCGAACCCCCATATCACTAAGAAGATCCATCAGGTCCTCAATCTCATCAGGGGTAAAAAACTCTGATGGCAGGGCCTCATTTATCTCATCATAAGTGAGGACCCCCCGTTTTTTCCCAACCTCGATGATTTCATCAAATACATCTTTTTCTTTCATAAGTTTCCTTTTTAATTCTTAGCTTGTAAGTTTAACATATCTTTTAATCAAATTCTAGCTCTCTGACAACTTTCTGGTTATATTACACTTTAATATCAGACAGTTAATCTCTCATTGCCGGTTTCTGCAGATAAAACAGACACCAGACAAACCCGTATTCTAATCATAATTTTATAGCAGATAGATACAAATTGTCGTAATGAGTTACATTAATCCATCACAACTAACATCTTCCATTTGTGCAATTTTCCCCCATTTTATTGAGCGGATAGACAATACCGTAAAAATCGCCATCGCAATTTATTTAACAAAATTTTTCAGTATCTTCTCATATGTTTTTCTTAAATGTTCAGGCATGACCCTGGTCTCGGCAATAATCGGCATACTGTCTGTGTCCCCTGTCCAGCGAGGGACGACATGGATATGCATATGGGATTCCATCCCCGCGCCTGCAACTTTTCCGAAATTAAGTCCGATATTAAACCCGTCGGGCCTGAGAACTGTCTTTAGTATTTGTACAGATTTATCTACAGTCTTGATCAAATCAAAAAGAACATCATCAGAAAGACCCTCGAATGTAGGAGTGTGAAAATAGGGTACCACCATCAGGTGCCCGCTGTTGTATGGATATCGGTTCAAAATAACAAAACAGTGTGTGCTCCTGTGCAATATGAGGTTCTTCTTGTCTCTGCTTTTGTTTATCTTTTTTCCGCCGTTACCGGATATATTACAAAACAGGCAGCCATCATTCTTTTTTTCATCAAGGATATACTCCATCCTCCAAGGGGCCCACAGTCGTTTCATTTAACCTCCTAAAATTATATTGATCATTTACACATGCCACTTAATAAACAGATCAAGCACTCATCACTGTCCGGGAGACATAAAGGTGCCTGATCAATCTGAGGACAGCATATTATGTTTTTATTTTTTCCAATACCTTTTGCATGTCCTCCCAGGTCAGCCATTTATCTTTTGGGTTCCTTAAAAGATACGCCGGATGAAATGTCGGCATGACAGGTATATCATGATAGTGAGAGAATGTGCCCCTAAGTTTGCTGATAGCCATACTTGATTTAAGGAGCGTCTGGGCAGATATCTTACCCAGACATACAATCACCTTCGGATTAATTATCGCTATTTGTCGTTCAACAAAGGGAACGCACGTTGTTATTTCATCTGCCTCAGGATTCCTGTTATTCGGAGGCCTGCACTTCACAATATTCACTATATAAACGTCATGACGCCTCAATCCCAATTTCAGGATGAGATTAGTAAGAAGCTTCCCTGCCTCTCCGACAAAAGGTCGTGCCTGTATATCCTCATCTCTGCCCGGACCCTCACCAATAAACATTATATCTGCATCGGCTTTCCCTTCGCCAAAGACAATGTTCCTGCGTCCGTTCGAGAGCTTACACCTGCGGCAAGCACCTATTTCATTTTTGAGGTCTTCCAGGGCACCTTCTTTATTTGGATAATAATCAGGTGTCAGTTCTGCTACCTGATGCGGGGGAATTATCGGCTCCGGTTTATCATCTGTAGTTGTCCCCCCTGATATGAGATTCAAAATATCCGATCTTTTTACCGGCAGATATTGAAATCCCAGTTCCCTATAAAATTCCACTGCCTTTTTAAAGCCCTGAATGAGTCCAGCTCTGTCATTCATGAATATTAACCGGAGTTGCCTCTTAATTTTCCAAATCTAACGATAAAATTTAATATGACACATTGCCATACACACCTGCATATTATTGATTACTCTCCCCATTTCAGCTTTGTCCTCAATATGCTGAAATAGTCTCTGTCATGCAGAATGAGAAACTTTGTCTTATAATCAGCTTTCCGTATCCTGACTTTATCATTTACTTTTAAAGGATATCCTTCCTGTCCGTCAAGAGTCATATATATATCCTCTCCGGTCTTGATGCCGGCCTCCAATATGAAAGTGTCCGGCAGCACTATCGGTCTGCTCGTCAGTGTGTGTGGACATATGGGAGTCAGCAGGAATGATTCAAGCGTGGGGTACATAATGGGACCTCCTGCTGAAAGTGAATGGCCCGTTGATCCGGTAGGAGTCGACACTATTAACCCGTCAACCCTGAATGTGGTGACATACTGATTGTTAATACGGATGTCTATTTCGAACATTCTTGAGAGAGCACTTTTATTTAACACAACATCATTAAATGCATTGTTCTGTATTACCCTTTTCCCTCCCCTGTATACATCTGCCAGAAGCATGATCCTTTCTTCAAAACAGTGTTTTTCGGAAAAAACCATGTTAATACTGTCACGTACTTCATCCCTGCTTAATTCAGTAATAAATCCAAGGCCCCCGAGATTGACTCCAAGTATGGGAACGCCGGTATTGCCGACAAGTCTTGTTACACTCAAAAGGGTCCCGTCACCCCCGAATACAATAATTATATCTGTCGTTGAAGGGATCTTTTTCCTCGGGTAACCATCGATTTTAAGAACTGCGGCTACATCATTCTCTACATACAACCGGTATTCCCGGCCTTTTAACAGGCGTATAAATTCCTTAATGGCCTTAATGGCCTCCGGTTCACCTTTTTTTGCGATTATCCCGATTCTCTTCACGATATAATTATACCCGACTATTTACGATACCAGAAATAAATGCAGGAACAGAGCAGTCTGCCGGCCAAAATTTGATTGATAATTGACCTCTTCATTCAGTCGTGCCGATCTGGATGCCACTTATTTCGATCTCTCTCATATTGTCTTCTTTATGATGCAAAATTACCCGGACGCATTGGTCCGGGAACTCACCCTCAGCCCTTTCGGCCCACTCAATGACAGCGATGCCGTCAGCGCCCAGATACTCCTGCAGTCCAAGTTCCGGAACTTCATCAGGAGATATCCTGTAAAGGTCTATATGATAAAAAGGAACGCTGACATTATATTCCGCAATAATAGTAAAACTGGCGCTTGTTATGTCCCTTTCATTAATACCGAAAGCAGACGCAATCCCCTTGACCATCGTTGTCTTGCCTGCACCGAGTTCACCATAAAGACATACGACATCTCCCTGATTAAGTTTCTTTCCCAGCCGGCAACCGATTTCTCTGGTCTCGGCATCACTGCTACTTTGAAGCTTCATAAGTTATGGCTCTCACCATGTCCGCCTTGCCGACTATTCCGACGACCGTGCTGCCGCTCAGGACAGGGAGCAGGTGGATATGCTGTTCAGCCATGATCGTTGCAATTTCCTCCAGGGAGGTTTCTGCTTTTATTGATACAACTTTTTTAGTGCATATTTCATCAACTGTTGTGGCAGCCATTTTTCTGATTTCCTCTTCTGCCTTGCCGGAACCCAGGAGTATGTAGGCATCAAAAATCCTGATTACCGTAGGAATATGAAACCGTTTATTTTTTCTGATAAGATCGTTTTCTGTAACAATACCTATAATCTTCTTTTCCTCGTTAACGACCGGAACTCCACTGATCTTGTGCTCCATGAGTAATCGTGCAAGCTCTTCTACCGTTGCATCGGGTCTTACCGTAATCACGTCCTTTGTCATTATGTCCTTTGCTTTAAGCATAGCTCCTCCTTGGTAAAACAATTCACTTCTTGATCTGATGTAACAGGTTACCCGGCTTTCTATTCTACCACATTCCAATAAAACCACCCTGCCTTCCCGTGTCCCCTCCGCTGCGCCTGTAAGAATAGTACTTTTGCGGATTACAGAAAGTACAATCTTCAGACTGCCAGATGTTCTGCGGGATAATACCCATGGATAATGCCTGTATTTTATTGGCAGATGAAAGGTCTACATAATAGGTGCCGTTCATCTCGCTGTAGTAATCTCCTTTTCCCGTGGCTCTTTGTACGTCTGACTTAACTTCTTCTCCGACTTCATAACTGCATCCCCTAATGCTCGGGCCGATGGCAACCAGTATATCTGCGGGAGAACAGTGGAAGCGATGGCACATCAGATCAATCGTGCTTCTCAAAATCTGTTTTGCCGTTCCTCTCCAGCCTGCATGAACTGCACCTATTACTCTTTTTCGTCCGTCATATAAAAGAACAGGAACACAGTCGGCAACTAATATCCCGACAAATATATTTCTGACGTCGGTAATGACTGCATCAGCAATCACAGGACCACGGCCAGACTCAAGAACATGGATGTCACTCGTGTGTTTTTGAATCGGTAAATATATATGGTCTTGTGAAATATCAAATTGTCTGGCCAGGACTTCTTTAATATTTTCATCGTGTTCAGCACTGTTCTTTGTCGTAAAAAAAGCCCTTACATTTAAAGAAGCTATATTAGGAGGTTCTATTCGTGTACTCATTTTCTAAGAAATGTAACATATTTGACATACGAATAAAAGGCCGGCCATAAAAAACGCCTTTCATTCAAATATAAAATGAAAGGCGTCTATGAAAACTATAATGGGCCGTGTCCATTTTCATACTGCTCACCAGACACAACTGATATCGCAATGGAAATATTGTATTAACTTAGGTGTATCAGCATAAACGCATAAGGTTGAGCCAAGTTGAGTCAGATTAAACCATGAAAAGAATATATCTCTGAGGTTACCATGACATGGTCGGACCGGAAATAAATCTATCAATCACGCATTGAACTTAAAGCCTTTGGTATATTGTTAATTATGTCTGAAGCTATTAATGAGTTTTGTCCCTTTTTGCCCGCAGCAATATCGCCTGCAAGACCGTGCAAAAAGACTCCCAGCGTTGACGCATCTCCAGCGGACAAACCCTGGGCGAGCCATGCGGAGATAATGCCTGTCAGCACATCACCCGTTCCGGCGGTCGCCATGCCGGAATTCCCTGTTGTATTTATGAACACTTTCCCCTGAGGCGTTGCCGTAATAGTAGGAACACCTTTAAGTACAAGACAGGTTTTGGTCTTTCTCGCAAACGCAAGAGCAATATTTATTCTGTCTTTCTCAATTTCCTCCCACAGGCCAGCTACTCTTGAGATCTGGTTCCTGCCCGCTGACTCCTTATTGAGCAATCTCGACATTTCTCCGGTATGGGGCGTAAGGATTATCGGCGCCCTGCTTTTCTCTAAGACAGCCGTTTTATCTGCGACTGCGTTCAATCCATCAGCGTCAATGACAATCGGGACACTGGATTCCTGTATAAGCAGCCTTACAAGCCTTGATAATTCCCTGTCTACGGAAAGCCCGGGGCCTATTGCGAGGACCTTCCCCCTCATTTTGAGAAAATCAAGGATAACATCAGCAGCCTTAATTGAAAGAGTCCCGTTTCCTTTATCCGGCAGTGGTAGAATCATCTCTTCAGTAACTCTTGACTGGAATGTATTCACAAGGGATTCGGGAATACCTATTGTTACCAGACCTGCTCCGGTTCTCAGACATGCCTTTGCCGCCATCAATGCAGCCCCTGTTTTCCCTCTCGATCCGGCAATGATCAGCACATGACCATATGTCCCTTTATGAGAGTATTTAGGTCTTGCAGGAAGCAAAGACCTGATGTCTTCTTTTTGCACCAGGTTAATCGGGATCTTTTCTGATGCAAGCAGTGTACGGGGAAAGCCGATCTCTTCAACATACAGCTGTCCGGCATGCTCAGCCCCCGGATAGAGATAATGCCCTCTCTTGGGCAGGCCAAATGTGACCGTGTACCGTGCCTTTACAGCACAGCCCATTATCTGTCCAGTGTCAGAGGAAATACCTGACGGGATATCCACGGAAATAACCGGAGCCGACAATCCATTGATTTTCTTTATAACATCCGTGAGGGGTACCCTTACCTCTTTGCTTAGACCTGTGCCCAGAAGTGCATCTACAATCAGACAGTAATCCGTACCGCTGGAAGAAAAACTTCGCAGGAAATGACTGACCGGACGTATTATGACCCCGAATTTTCTTGCGGCAATATAATTGATTTTGGCATCACCTTTTAAACGTCGGGGATTTACGGTTATATAAACTTCGACTTCCTTGCCCTGATTGTGCAGTATCCTTGCAATTACAAATCCGTCGCCTCCATTATTGCCCCCGCCACAGACAACTATTATCTTTCTTTCTCTGGTGTTCTTCGTGTTCTGTGTTCCGCACACTGTTTTCTGAAAATAAATATCATTTATTCTTGCGACAATACTGAGCCCTGCCCGTTCCATAAGAACTACCCCGGCCACACCATATCTTTCAATGGTCATCCTGTCTATACGCTGCATCTCTTCTGAAGTTGCTACTTTCAACATATTAGCCCCGTTATTTATATCCTTTGATATTTATTTACCCATTAGATTAAAGTAATAAAATATGAATTATCAACCGGACTCTTGACCTTGTCCGTCTCCATATCTGTATGCTGCAGAAACAGGACTGTCGGCATTGTTGATACGACATAAAATATCTTCATGTTCAATTATATCTTAAAGGAGAATATACTATGGCAAGAATCGGGATTCTGACCTGTTCCAATGCAACTCAGGACCTCGGGTGTTCATCCTCCAGTTGCCTTGCTGATCTTCGAAAACGCAGGGGTGCTTTCGAACAATATCCTGAAGACAGCGAATTAAATCTGGTCGGCATAATCAACTGTCCCGGATGTCCGACACTCACCGGTCCGGACAAACTTCTGCAAAGGATCAAAGCATTAACTGAGTTTAAAGTGGACGTAATCCATTTCACCTATTGTATTACGGCACTCTGCCCGTTCAAAGAAAAATACAAGAAAGCACTGGAAGCGAAGTTCCCCGATATTAAGATTGTGATGGGCACTCATATGTCTGCACTCACCCCTGAGGCCTACAGGGAGAAGATTAAAAAACTTTTCAATCAGGACAGAAAAACAATGACAGATGTGATTTTAAAGAGAGATTAAGGAGGAGAGACCAATGAGCGCACCGAGAAAGCCGCTAATCTGTTGAACAATAACGCTGACAGCCATTCACTCAATGCCTGCTGCTTGTGTCAATCAGTCTTTTCATCTCCCTCACCGCCTTTTCCATGCCCATATAAATTGAATTTGCAATTATGCTGTGGCCGATATACAGACCCCTGACCCCTTTTATAGCAGCTATCTTTTTAACATTCGTAAAGTTAAGCCCATGGCCTGCATTTACCTGTAACCCTGCATCAAGCCCCTTTCTGACTGCCTTCCTGACCCTGCCAAGCTCGTCCGTCATTTTCCTGCCTTTTGCATTGGAATAAAGTCCGGTATGAATTTCGACCATCTGCGCGCCCAGTTCTTTTGAAATTACAATATCGGACACTGAAGGATTTATAAAAAGACTTACCGGTATTCCCCTGCCCTGTATCATGTCGATTGCATTTTCAATTTTCTTTCTGCCCTTTATCAGATCAAGCCCGCCTTCTGTTGTGAGTTCGGCCCTCTTCTCGGGTACGAGGGTCACCATATCGGGCCTGACCTTCAGCGCAATATTTATCATTTCTTTTGTGGCGGCCATTTCGAGATTTAATTCAATCGATATCTTACGCCTCACATTTATTAAATCTCTGTCCTGAATGTGCCTTCTGTCTTCCCTGAGGTGCAGGGTGATACCGTCCGCTCCCCCGCGTACAGCCAGTTCTGCGGCAGCCAGAGGGTCAGGCTCGATTTGTTTTCTCGCCTCTCTCACCGTGGCAACATGATCAACGTTTACACCAAGAAGCATACGTACCTCCAATGAACCAATACGTTAAAAGCAGGTTAAATAACTATACA
>Ga0102851_10001526_pt1 | contig 13307 bp, 11 predicted proteins | sample Mud3Dept3metaG_FD_79558 | JGI IMG/M metagenome (GOLD analysis project Ga0102851, IMG submission 79558) | Freshwater wetland microbial communities from Ohio, USA, analyzing the effect of biotic and abiotic controls - Mud 3 Core 4 Depth 3... | ecosystem: Environmental > Aquatic > Freshwater >... | reverse complement strand
TGGGAAATTTTTTCTCATATCCATTAAGAGAATCAAGTGAGATGGATGACTCTTTTCTATTTAACTCTCTTAACTCTCTCTCTATCTTAAGGGTGTAAATTACTGAATTTCCGATTTGTGAAGATTTTATCCAGCCTTTGGCCTCCAGGAACTGGATTGCGGTGTAAACCGATCGACGATTCAATCCGGTCAATCGCACGATTTCACTTTGCGACAGTGCAGCTGGCTCTCCGGGTGAGTCAGAAGCGCCGGGCTGCAGGCAGCGGGCGATGAGGACCAGCAGGCATTTCATCTGTGCTCCGGTGAGATGAGGGAGGAGGTCTATCAGATCGGAAGGGAGGATCAATTTTCGATCCCAACGGGACTGAGTACAGTTGGGTTGAAGAATGAAACTCAACTCCCTTCTAAGGCGGGAAGCCATCAGCCATTTCGGCGAGGGTTTGGGAGAGCAGGCGCGAGATGGCAGCCTCCTGGCTCATCTTGCGCTGGGTTGGGGTGGGGGCAAGCCGTGAGAGGCGGCTGAAGCAGACGATCAGCATCCTGGCCAGGATAACCAGCTTCCAGAGGTCGATGCGACGCAGCGGGCGCTCGGAGATGGCGATTTGAAGGAGGCGGTAGACAACGAGACGCAGGAATAAGATCTCGTTCGAGATGTCCTCAGAGATGCCGGATTGGGGGGTGGCGGCCTTCCTGGTGGGAGGATTGGATGGGGTGAGGGGTTTTGTCATGGGGGGAGTCCTTTCCCGCTGATGCGGATAGAAGTCGTTGGTCGCTAGTCGGGCCCCGCTTGCGCGGGATAGGTCGACAGTTCATGGAAGGGGGCGGGATTGCGCTTGGGCAGTTACAAGGATTTCTGGGGCAATGACCCGCCCCCGTGCTCGAATAATAGAATATTTGTTCTATTTTAGCAAGGGCTGGAAGGAAGAATCACCCCTGGGGGGAGGGGGGAATTTTCCCACGAGTCCCCCTCGGTGCGATTTGCCTGGTGTCTACATCTTTTTTCTTCAACACATTGGAAAGAGATTATCTAAAATAACAAGATGTATAATAATTCTATGTGGTTATATTGTTAGATGGAGATGCAATTGGTTGTTTCCCTGACATCTACCAAGCTCCTAATTCCTCCTCTTCAACGAGAGCTTGTGCCGCGCCTCCGGTTATATGAGCGATTGAACCAGGGACTGGATAAAAAATTAACCCTGATATCCGCTCCGGCAGGGTATGGAAAGACGATGTTATTAAGCACCTGGGCGCACGAAAATAGGATTCCTGTCGCTTGGATTTCTCTCGAGAAATCGGAAAATGACCTGGCACGTTTTTTAGCATACTTAGTATCTGCTCTGAAAGAATTTATCCCAGACATACTTGGAGACTTCCCCGATTTATTACAATCACCCCAACTTCCTCCTGATAGAGATTTCGTATCGGATCTGATTAATGAGATCAACCGCATTCGACAAACATGCGCGCTGGTCCTGGATGATTACCATCTAATTACTGAGCGGGCTGTTCATGATACCGTAATTCATCTGCTTGCACACCTTCCTCCACAAATGCACCTCTATATTGCCACACGCGCAGACCCTCCATTGAAACTTTCCAGGTTGCGGGCACACTCTGAGTTGAACGAATTGCGGTTGGCTGATTTAATCTTCACCAGAAACGAATCTGAGGAATTTTTAAACGGGCTGATGACATTGGGACTTGAGCAAGAGGAGATATCTACCCTATCCAACCTGACTGAAGGTTGGATTGCTGGCCTGCAGATGGCGGCAATTTCACTTCGCAATGTCGATAGCAAAGCAGATTTCGTTCAATCCTTTTCAGGTAGTAATCGCTATATCCTGGACTATCTGGTTGAAGAAGTACTGAGAAACCAATCTGAAGAAGTTCAAACTTTCCTGATGAAGACCTCAGTAATGGATCGTTTAACAGGATCGTTATGTGATGAAGTGACAGGCCAGAATAACAGCCAGGATCTTCTCAGAAACTTGGAACGCGATAACCTGTTTATCATCTCTTTGGATGAAGAACGTGCCTGGTATCGTTATCACCAACTTTTCCGGGATTTACTGAGTAAAAGAGCAAAGCAAAACTTTCCCGGCGAGGTCGCACGCTTGCACCGACTCGCCAGCTTGTGGTTTGAGAAGCATGAAGTTTTTGATGATGCTATTGAGCACGCTCTGGCTGCTCAGGATTTTGATCGTTCGGCCGAATTAGTCGAAAGGACTGCTCAATCCACAATAATACGAGGCGAATTCTATATTTTTCAGCGCTGGGTTCACCAGTTGCCTGAGGAGATTGTTCGTAAGAGATCCAATCTAATCCTCTACTATGCTTGGGCGCTCTTGGTTACCGATGCCCCGATTGAAACCGTGGAAACCTGGTTAACCAGCGTAGATACCAGAGCGGAAGGGGTAGCATGCAAAGTCTATGTGCTGCGTGGATACCTGTATTTCATGCACGGGGAAGTATTTCAAGCCATGCAATTCCTACAAACATCTCTTTCCGAGTTACCTGAAGAGGACAGCCTTTTCCGTAATATTGCCGCATGGTTGCTTTCCCTTTTTTCTGTTTTAACTGGTGATTTCAATACAGCCAGTCAAGAACTTGAAATACTGGTTCAATCAAGCTTGCATAAAGGACATATCCTATTTGCTACGGGCGCCCTTTGTGCATTGGCAGAAATTCACATGCGCCTGGGACAATTTGTGCAAGCTGAGGATGATTATGAGCGAGCACTGCGTATTGCTCGTGAATTTAATCGTCGCGTGCCTATCGCAGCCAAAGCACTGATGGGCTTGGGAGAGTTATGGCGCGAGTGGAATGACCTGGAATTGGCAAACCGTTATTGCCTGGAGGGGATTGAGCTGGCAAAACACTTGCGAGAGGTCAGCGCGATAGCTGGATATATTACGCTGGCGAATATCAGGCGCGCAAAGAATGACAAACAAGGTTCATATGAAGCTATCCAAAAAGCGAGGGAGCTTGCTTTACAGACAGAAACTACGAACCTGGATGACTTATTTGTGGAACTATATCATGCGAAACTCGATATCCAAAGTGGTGATTGCGAGGCAGCCGGGAAATGGATTCAAGCACGCGGGCTTGAGGGCAAAACAGATCCAGCTTTGCTGGACCAGAAGGATAATTATTACTGCTACCATATTTTGAAATACGAGCTCCTGGTTCTGGCACGCTGGAACATTGCCACAAATCAACATGATAGAGCACTGATTTTATTAAAAATGCTCCTGGAAAAAATGGAAGAACAAGGACGAGTTCACCTGATCGTAGAAGCCTTACTGTTAAGCTCAATAGCTCACCTCGGGCTTGATAATCTTGTTCAGGCAAAGGGATGTTTTAACCGCTGCCTGGAATTAGCCGCACCAGGTGGCTATGTGCGCCTATTTCTCGATGAGGGTCCTGCGATCAGGATGCTATTACAAGAGGCCGTGAAAAGCGGAACCGCCGTGGAATACGCCAGCAAGCTCCTGGCAGCTTTCGAAGTTGAATCCACGCAAAGAGAAGGTGGTGTGCTCGAACCACACTCGCAAAAAATTAGTTCGCCAGGCCTGCCAGAACCACTCACGGAGCGCGAGATCGAGCTTTTGTCGCTGATCGCCGAAGGGCTGTCTAATCAGGAGATTGCCCAGCGTTTGTTCATCTCTTTGCCCACCGTCAAGTGGCATACCAGCAATATCTACGGAAAATTAGGCGTGCGCAGCCGCACCCAAGCTATCATTCAGGCCAGATCTCTTGGCATTTTACCGGTTGCCTGATCACCAAGCCAGTTTCTTGTAAAGTTACCAGTACTTCTCCCTAAAAAAACCATACTCTTGACCAAACTTTAGTCGGGTCACATCCTTCGAATTGTGGAGTAAATTCTTATTCAAGATAAAAAAGTGCTCCCACGGGAAAGGATGGATGTGATGATTTACCAGATCATAGTTCAGGGATGTTTAGATCCGAACTGGTCGGATTGGTTTAATGAGATGGAGATAACTAATGAAACAAAGAGGGAGTCTCATTCAATCACCACCTTCGAAGGAGCCGTGGACGATCAGGCGACTCTGCGCGGCATTTTGAATCATTTGTGGGATTTGAACCTGACTATCCTTTCTGTAAATAGGGTCGAGCCAAAATTACACTCGTCAGGATAAATACTTCGGAGGTTAATACCTGTGAAACCAGAATATATCCTCACCTTATCTGACCCCCTTGCCACACTCGAAAATGTAGGTGGTAAGGGTATGTCGCTGGCAAAACTCTCCCGCGCCGGACTGCCGGTGCCGGGTGGTTTCCACGTGACAACGGAAGCCTATCGACAATTCGTAGCAACCAATGATCTCCAGACGAAGATTATTGCCACCCTTCGTGCAGCAGATATCGCAAGTCCTGCATCCTTGGAAACTGCTTCACACTCGATTTATGAACTTTTCGAACACACCCACATCCCGGCTGAAATAAGCGACGCCATTGTGGATGCGTACCAGGCACTCGAGGATCATCATGCAGTGGTCGCCGTCCGCTCTTCTGCAACAGCGGAGGACCTACCCAATGCATCTTTCGCTGGTCAGCAAGAGACCTTCCTGAATATTCATGGCATCGACGAAGTGCTGGATGCAGTTAAAGATTGTTGGGCTTCATTATGGACTGCACGTGCAATATCCTATCGCATTCAAAACAAGATCGACCAGAATACTGTAGCCCTGGCGGTTGTGGTGCAGAAGATGGTGTACGCCGATGCTGCTGGAATTATGTTCACCGCAAATCCGCTCAATGGTAAACGTGATGAAGCAGTCATCAATGCAGCCTGGGGTCTGGGCGAAGCCATCGTCGGTGGGTTGGTGACGCCGGATACGGTAACAATCAGTAAGCCGAAAGGCAAGGTGATCCGCCGTGAGACGACCGAGAAGCAGGTGATGACCGTACGGACTGATCAGGGAACACTGGAACAAGCCGTGCCAGAAACTCTAAAGAAGAAACCGGTGCTAAGCGATAGACAAGCAGTGAAGCTTGCGCGCTATGGGATCCAAATCGAAGAGCTGTATAGCACACCGATGGACATCGAGTGGACTCTTGCGACTGGAAAGTTTGCTATCGTCCAGGCAAGACCGATCACCTCACTGCCGGAAGCGCCGCTGGAATGGGTCTCCTCTGCTACCGAGGTGGTTGTCATGGCGCGCGGCAGTTTTGCCGAGTTCGTGCCGGATCCTGTTTCACCCCTGTTCGCCACCCTGGCCGTACCGATTGCCCAGGGCGCAACTCAAAAAATGATGATGGATATGGTTGGAATAAAGGACAAAGATAATTACCTGTTCGAGGTCGTCAACGGTTATGTCTACGTCGGCATCAAATCCAAATACATGTTGAGGATGCTCATCGCTACCATAACCCTGATGAAAAAGTTTGTGCGAACCGGCCGGGAGCGCTGGGCGGTAGTGCGTGGCAGAAGCCGTGAGACGGCAGACAAGTGGCAGAGGATTGATCTCTCCAGGTTGTCCGCCACAGAGCTGCTGGCCGGGGTACGTGAAATTTTCAGCGCCACTGCGGAATACTACACTGTTGCGCAATCAGGTCCAATCCCTGCTGCTATGATCAGCGAACTGTCATTTAGCCGATTCTATAATACGCTGGTCAAACGTAAGGATGACCCTGCCTCTACAACATTCCTGCTCGGTATCGAAAACCTGGCATTGCGGGCGGAGAAATCGCTTTATGACCTGGCAATGTGGGCCAGAGAACAGGCTGAACTAGCGGATTATCTAAGGCAAACTCCTGGCGAATCCATCTGTGCAGCGCTGCAAGCTGACAGCGTGCCTGCTCCCCTTTCAGGAGAGTTCTCTGACCGATTTACCGCACACCTGGTTGAATTCGGTCACTCTCTGTATGACCTCGACTTCGCCAAATCCATCCCCGCAGATGATCCCCTGCCTCTGGTGGAAGCCTTGAAGGCATACCTGGATGGCAAGGGGGGAAATCCTCACGAGCGCCAAAAGACTCAAATGGAGCGGCGAGAGCAAGCAGAGCAGACAATAACCAAAAGGCTCGACCCTTTGCGTAGAAAGTGGTTCTTGAAACTGCTCAACCAGGCGAAGGATACCGCTCCCGATCGCGAAGACTGCATCGCAGACATGGGGCTGGGTTACCCACAACTAAGAAGGCTGTTGAGGGAGCTGGGGCTGCGACTGGTTGCAGGCGGTGCCCTGGTCCAACCTGAAGATATCTACTGGCTCGAGGTGCAGGAAGTTGATACCCTGGCGATCGCCCTGGAAAAGGACGAGTCCCTTCCAAGTCATTCTGGACTGGTGGAAAGCCGCAAATCCTTCTGGCAGAAAGCGCGCAACAGCACCCCTCCAGCTACCCTCCCTGAGAGATCATTGTTTTCCAAACTGATGGTACATGACAATCCCGAAGGAGACACACTGAAAGGCTACGGTGCAAGCGCGGGCAAGATCACCGCTCCAGCATGTGTCATGCATGGTCCGGAGAATTTCAGCCTGATGCGTCCAGGGGATGTGATCGTTGCCGTAACTACCACACCCGCCTGGACGCCTCTCTTCGCCATGGCTTCCGCTGTGGTTACAGACATCGGCGGGCCGCTCAGTCACAGCTCGATCGTCGCTCGCGAGTATGGTATCCCGGCTGTGATGGCTACCGGTGTTGCATCCAAGCGAATAATAAACGGGCAGATGATCACCGTAGACGGCAACACGGGCACCGTGACGTTGAAAGAATAAGAAGATTATCAGGAGGAAATATGGCTCGCACATTTCCCAAGTCAGGCTACGACCCCGTTACGGGCGATTGGAATGACAGCCTGAAGGGTGATTATTTTTGGTCCAATGTCAATGTCAGCGAAGCTGTGCCGGATGTAATGACTCCCAGCACCTGGTCACTGTGGTGGATATACCATTACGAAGTCAGCCCGTTCGAGTTCCCTGGGGATCATCTCATGTGTGGGAATATCTGCGGGCGCCCGTATCTCAATCTGGGATTGCTTTGCTCAATCTACCGCGCCCTGGGGAGAGATGTTCGCCAAGAAATGCAGGGTGACATGGTTGGCTCTGTTCCAAGCGATTTGGACCTTCCCATTATCCAATTTTCACCCCTGGTGGTGCTCTGGAAGGGGCTGCCAGCCATGTTTAAAGCCAGGCAGGATGCCCGCCATGACTCTAAGAAGCTGCCAGAATTTCTGCACACTAATCCCGGCTGGTGCCAGAGTATGCGCTCACACATTCAGAACAGCAAGGACCTTCCAGGTCTGCTGTCCATATGGATGAACGCCATCAGGCCAAAAATTGTAAACTCTCTGCGAATGCTGCGTAGCGTAGCTATGACCCTCGCTGATCCCGCCTCGAAGCTGCGGATGGACCTGAGCATGCTGGTTGGAGAAGCCGACGCCAATACGCTGTTATCCAACTTGTCGGGTAGTCACGGCAATATGGAAAGCCTCGGACCACTGGTGGGCTTGAGAAAAGTGCAGATTGGAGAGTTGAGCCGCGAGGAATACATGGTACCGGCGCGTTTGGGTGCGTAGAGGGTGCCGTGCGCCGCATTGATCGTATGGAAGATGGAAACCAAGTTCAGCAAGGCGAGGTCCTCGTCACGACCGTCACCAATGTTGGCTGGACGCCGATTTTCCCACGCCTGGCGGCCATTGTCACGGACGTGGGAGCGCCGCTCTCGCATGCCGCCATCGTGGCGCGCGAACTTGGTATCCCTGCCGTGGTAGGCTGTGGCAACGCCACCATGCTACTCAAAACAGGAGACCGCGTCCGCGTGGATGGAGGTCGGGGTATTGTGGAACTCATTCGCATCTCCACCGATCCAAGCAAAGGTGTAGAGTACCAAAATGCTCGCCAATAAATCTATTACCCGCCTTGTTCAGAAATATCCAGCCACGGTATATTGCCTGCTGGTTTTTTTAATCACCTGGGGATTGAAATATTGGTACGCATTGGTGAGAACAGAAAATTATTTACCGCCCGTTGCTCTTCTTTTCATTTACATTGCTCTATTGGCTTAGTTATGGCGAATTTCTATATACAAGCAGAGCCACTCTCACTTCGAGCATCGCTGCCTTTGGCTTGACCTTTATGATTGGATTATTCAGATGGGGTCTGGCTGAGGAAATAGGCTGGCGCGGCTGGTTGTTTCCTGAACTGCAAACCAGGATGTCCCCCTTCATGGCAACCATAGCCTTGGCAGTGGTGATTACACTTTGGCACATTCATCCAAGCTCCCTTTCGGAGATAGCGGTCAGCAGTGAGGGAGCATATCTCAGCGGCCATTTTCCTGAAGCTGTTGAACGGTTGATTATCACCATTCCGATTGTTCTCGTACAGACCTTCATTTTCAACAACACAAATGGCAGTCTGTTGCTAATGATAATCTACCATTCAGCCAGCAATACATCATATTTTTTTATTGCTGAGACCTTCGGAATTGCAGAAACAAGCTTCTTCAAAACAGCGTTCCTGACGGCAGTATTGGTTATCGGTATAGTGTTTTCAATAATTGTGAGGAACAGGAGAGGAGCATCTCCAATGACACACGCTAACTACTTATTTCGCAAGAAACAATTCATGAAAGCTTTTGATCGGTCACTCGAATTCGCGAAGCCAACAGTCGCTTCATGGCTCGGTGAAGAGCAGGCGCATCGATTTATGCAGGAGGCGAGGCAAGAGTATGAGGCTCTGATGCCGCGCATTCCCTACATCGGAAATAACTGGCTGTCATTGAGCTTTTTCATTCCTACGACCCGATACCTTGCCATGTATCGGGCTCTACAAAGGCATGGTCGAACGATTGAAGATGCCGGCCGCCTGGCATACTTGATCGGAACGGAGGAGGTTAAAGCGTACCCAAATATCGTCCGCCGTTTCATGGGGTTTCTTTGGTTTTCTAGGCTATTCCGAGCGTTAATCAAGAGACGGCAAATCCGGTCACGTCAAGGCAGGTACCCTGGAGAGTCTGTTATTGATTATGTTGAAGGTGACGGGGAAGAATTCGATTACGGTGTTGACTACATTGAATGTGCAGTATGTAAATTCCTTCGGGCAGAGAACGCTATCGAACTTGCGCCTTATTCCTGTGCTATTGATAAGCCTGTCAGTGAATTGATGGGATGGGGATTAACTCGCTTAAAGACCCTCGCGGAGGGCTACCCTGAGTGTGAATTCCGGTTTAAGAAAGGCGGCAAGACAAACGTTCCCATTCCATCATCGCTTCAGGCATAGATGTGAAAGGAGAAAAAATGGACCACGTTGTATATCTTGAGGCACAAGCAAAGGAACTCGAAAACCTGCTTTCTGGAAACAAGACAATGATAATCCGCGGCGCGACCGGACGCAAACTGCCGCATGGACGTGTTGATGCTGGCGACATTCTTTATTTCATCAACAACAACGCTGAAGGATTAGTACGTGCAAAAGGAAATGTAAAGAGCGCATTTCACTCCGAGAAAATGAATGAAGATGAATCCCGCGCTCTTGTGATGAAGAATCAATCCAAACTGCGTCTGACCGACAAACAGATGAAACGCTGGGCAGGCAAGCGTTTCATTGTCTTGATTGAGGTTTCCGAAGTGACAGAAATCCAGCCATTCGCCATTGATAAATGCAAGTACGGAAACATGGATGACTGGTTGCCGGTGGAAAAAATCGAGTCAGCAATGATGAAGTGACTGTCATCCTCGAGGTGAAAATCACTTAAAGGCTTAGAAAATGAAAACAACCAACCGCCGCAATCTCTTTATCCTTGCTTTCAGCCTGCTCGTGGTCATGCTGGGTTTCGGCATGGTGATCCCGGTCTTCCCATTCCTCATCGACGAACTGGGGGCGAGTGGCAGCGCTTTGGGATTGTTGGTGGCGACTGCTGCACTGACCGAGTTCCTGTTTGGTCCCATCTGGGGCAGCATCTCGGACCGGGTAGGTCGCAAACCCATTTTGATGATCGGCATGTTCGGCTACGCCCTGGCCATGTTTCTTTTTGGCATTGCGGATCAAATATGGATGCTGATCGCCTTCCGAGCACTGTCAGGTGTGCTCTCCTCTGCCACGATCACTACCACGATGGCATACATCGGCGACAGCACTTCCGAAGAGGCGCGGGGTGGCGGAATGGGGCTGTTGGGTGCGGTAGCCGGTGCCGGTACTGTCATTGGACCTGGAATCGGTGGTTTGTTGGCTGGCGGCTCTCTTTCCACACCGTTCTTTGTCTCTTCAGCTCTGTCGCTGATCGCTGTTGTGCTGGTTGCATTCCTGCTCCCTGAATCGTTGCCTCGTGAGTTGCGTGGCACACAAGAGCAAGAAATCAAACTCATTCGCTTTGACGAGTTATGGCATGCATTAACGGGTCCGATTGGTATGCTTCTCCTTATCGCTTTCCTGGCAACTTTTGGCACCAGCAACTTTGAAGCAATTTTCGGTCTATACATGCTCGATAAACTTGACTATGGCCCAGAACAGGTTGGCGGGATTCTGACGCTGGTCGGCGCGATTGCTCTGATCGGGCGTGGGCTATTTACAGGCTTCGTCACCGGGCGCTGGGGCGAGCCAACGGTTATCAAAACATCACTCCTCGTAGGCTCGGTGGGCTTTATCCTATTATTGCTAGCCAACACGTATGCTGCTGTCTTATTAACGACAGGCATATATACCTGTTCGATCACCTTCCTGCGGCCGTCCATTCATTCACTTACATCCAAACGAACCACTGCTGGACAGGGTGCGTCCATGGGCTTAAGCAATTCCTTTGTCAGCTTGGGACGTGTATTGGGACCGCTCTACGCCGGGATAGTTTTCGATATTAATCCAAATTACCCTTATATTAGCGGAGCACTGATATTATTCGCGGTCTTTATCATGAGTCTGATCTGGGTGAAATGAAGAACATGCGCCGGCTTGGATTACAAGAAACAGCGGATTATGTGAGCCTGCGGTTAATCGTCATGACCAACTCAGTGGGGACCTAACGGTACGATTAATTATGAGACTAATAGCAGCGACGTGGGGACGGCGACTGCATGAGGACCTGATGGTTTATTTAGGATAGAAACAAAGTGTTAGCAAGAACAAGGCGACCCACAATAAGATTTCTACATTCTCAGTGACCGGCTGGGTCTTTTTAATCGCACCATAGACGTGTAACAAGCCCATCGCTCCGAGAACCCAAAGCACCAGATCGAAAAAGAATGGTTTAGCTACGGGTGAGCCGGCTGCCTTAAAAGCGAATAATGCCAGCACTGAGACAAATACACCCAGCGAACGCCCCAGAAACACAACCAGGTTCTCGGGCTGCGGCGTTTCCCAACGCAACGCCCGCGCCCAACGCAGCGGGACTGCCAGGAGTGGAATGCCAAAGGCCGCCAACATCGAAACTCCCATGACATACAAGTAGACATCTGCATAGGATTTCCAGATACCAATCATCTCAGTGCTCTCCTTTCAGCCTAAGCCAGGGTCTTGATTTCGGGCAGCGCCTTGCCAACAGTTTATGGCATTTTATCTCCCGATTCTGGTTTTGCTGTGAAGGTGCTATGATGTTCGAACTTTTGTGAGGCGCCCGCCCGAATTTTATTCTACCTCAATCGTATGTGCAGTTCAAGCGCGTGGGTAAAAAATTCAATTTTCGATTCTAAATCCCACGGGAACCCTCGTTTTTAAGGGGGCTATGGTCATATCTTAACCTGGATTAAACCAACCTAACAACTATGGTAGGGGATTTTCTTTAGAGTTCCTGTACAATGCGGGAGGCTTCTGGAGCTTGAGCAAATATCACAGGAGCAAAAAAGGAGATAAAAATGAAACGAACTGTATTTCTAGTGCTTGTGGCTGTGTTGACCATCCTGGCGCTTGCCGGGGGGGCCGCAGCTCAGAGCCAACCGTCTTCCAAAGCTACCGCCAAGGTAGGCACGATTGCCATCCTTAACAACACCGGGATGGAATGGACGACGATCCTTGCTAACAATATCAAGACCCCCAACCAGAAAGACCTGTTTATTGACGTCTCATTGGAGTGCGGCCTGTACACCAAGACCCTGGTGAAGAGCGCCGGAACCAAGGATACGTCCAAGGCGGAGGCAGGGGTTTACGTGCAGGTGCTGGTGGACGGCGTCCCGGCTTATCCGGGTGAAGTCGTCTTCTGCCGCCGCACCCAGGAGCTGACCGCCCTCTTTGGCGGTATTATGGAGTCCTGCACCGATGCGAATGGCGATGGCGTCATCACCTACGATGAATGCACCTGGACTCCTGAGGAGCTGGAGCTCATCCTCGATACGATGAACGCCAATTCGTTTAACTTCCTTCTGGATGATCTGGGGCCGGGAGTTCATACGGTTGCAGTGCAGGCCAGGATTTCGACCGATACCGAAGCAGGCGCGGGCGTAGCGACCGCTAAGGCCACTATCGGCAAGGGCTCGATGACCGTCGAAGAGGTGCGCCTGATCCAGAATGAGGATATTGAGCTACCGTAAGGCAGCCTTTCAAGTTCATTTGCTCAGGCACCTGATCCTGCGCCAATCATGATCAGGGAAATCAGCAGACTTTGAGCTGCTGATCAACAGCCCGGCGGGATAAGCACGATTGCCGCTCAGGCTGATGTAAATGGGGTTTATGCGGGTGTTTCATGCCCGCATAAACCCCATGATCATTACGCTGAAATGGATGGTGAATGGGGCGTCCTAGCAATCGAGGGTGAGCGTCCCGCCGGAGGCTATGAGAATTTACACTTGACAATAATACTAATAATGGTATCATCACATCATGGCGAAGGTAGAAGATGTTTTAGCTCAAATGCGCCAGAATCCCAAAGGGGTACGTTTTTCAGATCTTTGCAAAGTATGCGATCACTTCTTCGGTGAGGCTCGATATAAGGGTAGCAGCCACCGCATCTATAAAACACCCTGGCCGGGTGACCCCCGAGTCAATATTCAAAATTCCGAAGGAATGGCAAAAGCATATCAAGTAAGACAAGTTTTGAAGGCGATTGAACGCCTGGAGGCGAAAGGCGATGTTAATGGATGATCGATATACTTACCGGGTAACCTGGTCAGAGGAAGATAATGAGTATGTGGGGTTAGTTGCCGAATATCCGGGTTTGAGCTGGCTAGAGCCAACGCCTGAGCAGGCTCTTAAGGGTATTCGCCAGGTTGTAGCCGAGGTTGTGGCTGATTTAGAGGCGAATGGAGAGGCTGTGCCTGAACCCATCGCGATAAAACGTTACAGCGGACGGTTCATGGTGCGGATTCCGCCGGAATTGCATCGCAGGCTGGCGCTGGAAGCTGCGGAAGCGGGGATAAG
>Ga0102851_10001525_pt1 | contig 13309 bp, 12 predicted proteins | sample Mud3Dept3metaG_FD_79558 | JGI IMG/M metagenome (GOLD analysis project Ga0102851, IMG submission 79558) | Freshwater wetland microbial communities from Ohio, USA, analyzing the effect of biotic and abiotic controls - Mud 3 Core 4 Depth 3... | ecosystem: Environmental > Aquatic > Freshwater >... | reverse complement strand
GGCATCCAGTACCAGCCCAGGCCGAGCCTCCAACCCCAGCGGCCGTAATGATAAACGGACCAGCCCCACGGCTCGGAGGGGATCCAGGTCCAACCGCACTGAGGATACCAGTCCCAGTAACCGTAGTGGTACGGCCTCCAATCCACATAGGAGTGGACATAAGGCACCCAAACATAACCGTAGGGCCGCTCATAGACCCAATTGCCGTTGTCGGCCAGCTCGTTTTCATAGTCATCGAGCTCGGCGGGCAGATAGCGCTTGGAGACATAGCGGCTTTGGACGGCATCCCGGTCTTCGTTCCAGCTGTCGAAATCGTCCCGACCATGGGCAAGGCTCGATTGAGAGCCGAGCTGTCCGTTGGCGGCCAGGAGCATCTCACGGCTGCCGACGAGCTGGGAACCGCCCTCCCCCGCCGCCTCGATCGAGCCTTCGAGGACGGAGAGCTCGGTCTCGCCGTTGCCCCTGGCGTCGAACCGGTAGAGGCCCTCCTCAAGAACATAGAACGAGGCACCGGGAGTATGGACTTCAAAGGATTTTTCTTCCTCGAGGGCGTTGATGCGCAGGTAAATGTTGCCGCTCAGGAGATGGAGGCGAATCCGATCGTCACCGCTTCGGGGCAGGTTGGAGAATTCAACGAGTGTTCCCGTATCCATCCGAAGGTAGTTCTTACGGCCGAAACTGACCTCCGCGCGACCCTCTTTGGTTTCGACCTGGTCACCCTCGACGACGGCCAGGTTGACCACTCCCGCTTCCGACCCGAGGCCGCCGGCCCGCTGGACGATAACATCTCCTTTGAGGTAGGTCAGCCGGACAAAGCTCCCGCCGTAATAATCCTCGTCCTGGGCGAAAGCGCCGAGAGACAAGAAAGCCAGGACCCCAGTCAGCAGGATTGTCTTTTTCATCTCCGTTCTCCTTACACCCTGGACTAATGCAATCCCCGTGCCAACCCCTCCTGCCTGAAAACCAGGGTAAAATCACCCCCAATTGTCCTGTATTAAGGACAAGTGAATATAGGGGTAGTCATCATACGTGGCGATGGCATATCCGCGCAGCGGACTCTTATCTGTTACCCAGGGCGAGGGGCAGTGGAGGAAGAAACCCGTATGAGGAGCGAACGGGCATGGTTTCTCGACTGAAAGGAGAGAAGAGTGAGCGACGAATCGAGCCCGTTTTCCGCGCTGGGGAAAACGGGCGTGGTTTCGAGCCCACTGCCCGGAGCCCTATACTTCCCAGGCTTCGAGGCCGGCCGGGGAAAGCGAGGCAGAGAGCGGCCGGATGCCTTTTCCTAGAGCGGCGATCGCCTGAAGCATTTTCCGTTTGAGGCCATCATCGGGGCCGGCCAGTATGGTCAGCGACCCCCCCGCTCCCCCGGCGCCGTTGACCTTCCACCCCGAGGCCTTGTATTTTCTGGCCACGGCCGCGACGGCATCGGCTCTGGAGGAGACGAGCCCCCGGCAGAGGTCCCGCTGACACTCGGTGTTCTCGACCATGACGTCTCCGAGCCTATCCAGGTCGCCGTTGAGAAGGGCCGTTTTCGCCCGGGATGGGAGCCGCTTCAGCCTTTCCAGGACCTTCCATTCCGGCCCTCCCGCCTTGAGCCGGGCGATCACCTTCTCGTGGATGGCCGAGGAGAGATGAGGCCTCCCCAGGTAGATCAGGCATATCCTTCGGTCCAGTTCTTCCCAGATCCGGGGCTCAAAGGTTAATTTTTCTACCCGGCTCTCGGGATAGCGGTGCATGTGGATATAGCACACCCCGCCGGTGGCTGCGCAGATCTGGTCCTGGATGCCGCTCTGCAGATTGAGGTCCTCGGTTTCGATCCGATGGGCCAGGGCAATGATATCGTTGAGCACAACCTCGCCCGTGTTCAGGAAGCTCAGCGCTCCGAGCAGAGCGATGCAGACCGCCGCAGAAGTCCCCGTGGAGATGCCGGCAGGGACGGGCGAGAAAAGGTTGACCTCAAGCCGGAGATTCTCCGGCGGCCGAAGCCGCGCGACGATGTGCTGAAGCAGGGGGTGAGGGGAAGTTGCCGGCCGGTCCGGGTCGACCCGGAAGCTCTCGCCGTAATTCTCCGTGTGGAGAAGTACCCTTTTTCCCCGGCTCCCCCTGTTCTCGAAGGCCTTGACCTGGACCTCGACGGGCGGTGCGATGGCCATGTTCAGAACCCATCCTTCCCGGGCGAACCAGGTGTCCGTCCAGCCGCCGATATCGTTGATTCGGAGCGGAGCCCGGGCATGGATCATCTTGAAAGGGCGGTCGGTGAACCCGGTCATGTGTCCGTGCCTTATCAGGAATCCCGGCGGTAGCGCAGCTGGTCCAGGGCGACCGCGACAATGATGATGAGCCCGATGATGATCTCCTGGATATAATTGGGCCAGCCCATCATGGTGCAGCCGTTCCTCAGGAAGGCCATGATGAAGACACCGATCATCGAGCCGAGAATGCTCCCCTGCCCCCCGTTTAGGCTTCCACCACCGATGACCACGGCGGCGATGATGTCGAGCTCCAGGCCGACGGCGACGGTGGGGTCGCCGACGGTCAGCCGCGAAAACTCCATGACGCCGCTCAACCCGCAGAACAGCCCGGCCAGAGCGTAGATGACGATCTTGGTGAGCTTCGTCCGGATGCCGCAGAGCCGGGCCGTGGCCTCATTCGAGCCGATCGCAAAGACGTGCCGGCCGAAAACGGTGGTGCGGAGAACAACGGCCGTGGCTATGGCGAGGAGGATCATCAGCCAGACGCCCGGCGCGACCAGAAGCCAGGAGGGGTGGGGGCTACGGGCCATCAGCTCGTTCACCCAGGTGATCGGGGCGTCAATCTTCTGGTTACCGGCCATCCACTTGGCCGCGCCTCGGGCGATGCCCAGCATGCCGAGCGTAATGATAAACGGCACAAGGCGCAAAGCCGTGATCAGCGTTCCGTTGATGAAGCCGATCAGGCCGCCGGTCAGGACGCCCAGGACAACGCCCAACCAGGGTGCCAAACCGGCGTTGATGGCGAAGGCCGCGACACAGCTCGAAAGGGCGATATTGGAGGCCGCCGACAGGTCGATGCCGCCGCTGATGATGATGAAGGTCATTCCCAGGGCGCCCAGGGCGACGATCACGGACTGTGTGGCCACGCTCTTAAGGTTTCCCAACCTGAGGAAGCGGTCCTGGACCTGGGGGAGGAGTGAAAAGATGACGATGACAAGCAGAAGCCCGAGGAAGGGCCCCAGGAAATTCACCAGCAGGCGGATCCGGCGGCTCCCTCCCTTGGCGTCTTTCATAAGCGTTGTCCTTTCATGGTGCGGGCAGCCTCCCGGTCGTCGCCGCGCCCAGGAGCGCCTCTTCGTCCCATTCCCCCGTCGGCCTCAAATCGACGAGCCGGCCGCGGTGGAAGACGGCGATCCGGTCGCACACTCCGAGGAGCTCGGGAAAATAGGAGCTGACAAAGAGGATGGACTTGCCCTTGGCGGCCAGGTCTCCCATGGATTCGTAGATTTGCGATTTGCTGACGATATCAATGCCGCGCGTCGGTTCGTCCATGAGAAAGACGGCGGCGTTCTGATGAAGAAGGCGGGCCAGCGCGACCTTCTGCTGGTTTCCCCCCGAGAGGCTGGAGACGGGCTGACCGGAGTTCCTGACTTTGATCTGCATCTTGGCGATCCACTCCTCCGCGGCCTGCTTCTGTTTTCGATTGCTCAGAAAACCCGCCCGGACATAGGGAGCGAAATGGCTGAGCGTCAGGTTGTCGGCGACCGACCGGCTCAAAGCCAGGCCCTCCCCCTGCCTGTCCTCGCTCAGGAGACCGACGCCGTCGCGGATCCGCTGCCGGGGACCGCCGCCCGAGACTTCATCCCCGCCGATTCGAAGGCGGCCGGCCTCCAGGGAATCCAGCCCGAACAGAGTGCGCAGGAACTCCGTCCGGCCCGATCCCACCAAGCCGGCGATCCCGAGGATTTCCCCTCGACGGAGGGACAGGGTCACGGCGCAGGGCATCTTCTTTCCTTTGAGCCCTCCGGATTCAAGGACTTCCTCCCCCGCCTGATGAGCGACCTGGGGGAAAAGCTCTTTGACCTCGCCGCCGACCATCAGCTTGATGATCGTTTCGAGCGAAAGCTGGTCCATCCGGCCCGAGCCGGCCTTTTTGCCATCCCGAAGCACCGTGGACCGGTCGGCGACCTGCCGGACCTCCTCCAGGAAGTGGCTGATGTAAATGATACCGACGCCCTGTGTTTTGAGCCGCCGGATGATCCCGAAAAGACGCTGGCTGTCCTCTCCGGAGAGAGAGCTCGTGGGCTCATCCATAACCAGGATTTTGGCACTTTCGGCCAGCGCCCGGGCGATCTCGACGACCTGGCGCGCGGCGACGCTCAACTGCCTGACCGGGACGTCCGGCGGGATCTCGGCATGATGAACAAGGCCCAGCGCCTCGACTACCTTCTCCCGCATCCGCCGCCGCCGCAGGAAACCGAGCCCCTGCCATTCCCGGCCCAGCATGATGTTTTCCTCGACGGTGAGGTGGGGAGCCAGGTTGAGCTCCTGGTAGATCACCGAGATCCCGGCCCGGCGGCTTTCCAACGGGCCCGCCGGAGCAAACCGGTTCCCCTCCAGCCGGATGGCGCCTCCGTCGGGCCGCACCGCCCCGCTCAGAATTTTGATGAGCGTGCTCTTCCCCGCTCCGTTCTCGCCGAGGAGAGCGTGGACCTCTCCCGGATGGAGGTCGAAGTCGACCTGGTCCAGGGCCCGGGTGGCTCCGAAATTCTTGGAGATCCGCTCCATGCGCAGGAGCGGGGGCCGGCTCTCGTCCATCAGATCAGATGTTCGGATATTTGGAAAAATCGGGCAGAAGAAGCGACCGGATCTCGGGGTCGTCTATGTTGTCACGGGTGGCGATATACACTCCCGTATCGATGACTTTTTCGATCGGCTGGCCGCCGAGGTGCTGCGTCATCAGCTTGACGCCGAGATAGCCCATCTTGACCGGGTTCTGGACGATAAGCCCCTGGATGTGCCCGTCCCGGAGCGCCTGGACGAGCTTCGGAGAGCTGTCGAAGCCGATGAAGATGATCTTTCCGGCAAGGCCGGTCTCCTGAAGCGCCCGCAGAGTCCCGAACGTGCTGGACTCGTTGGGGCAGAAGACTCCGTCCACATCGGGGAACCGGCTGATGAGGTTCTCGGCCAGCTGGTACGCGCTTTCCGTCGTCGTCCCCGCGTATTGGTCCTGGACGAGAAGACGGATGTCCGGGGCTTCGGCTTTCAGGGTGTCCAGAAAGCCCTGCTCCCTTTGGGTCGTGCTGGCCGAGCCTTCCTGGTAGCGGATGAGGAAAATCCGGCCCTTATTCTGGAGGAGCTGGGCCAGCCGCCGGGCGGCCATAACACCGCCTTTATTGTTGTCGGTGGCCACATAGCTGATATAGTCGCTTCCTTGAAGGCCGGAGTCGATGATGATCACGGGGATTTTTTCCCGGGCGGCATCCTGGACGGGCCGACAGAGGGCCCGCTCATCCAAAGGTGCAAGGACGATGCCGTCGACTCCGCGGCTGATGAAGTCCTCAACCACTGTGATCTGCTGAGCCCGGTCGTCTTCCTTTTGGGGGCCTTTCCAGATGATCTCGACCCCGAATTCCTCGGCGGCCATCAGGGCGCCCATGTGGATCGATTTCCAGAATTCGTGGGTCGTCCCCTTGGGGATCACGGCGAGCTTGAGTCGCGTCGATCCCGGGGCGGCCGTGTCCTTTTGGCCTTTTCCGCCGCAGCCGGCGGCTCCGAGGAGGGAGAGGACGAGCGCCAGAGAGACGGCGGCTCGAATTTTCATGCCAGGAGTATATCGAGATTGGAGGGAGGAGTCAACCAAAAGCCCGGGAGGGAGAAGGAAAGACAGGCGGGGACGGCCCTTCCGGGTCGTCCCCGCTCGTTTGCAGTCGTAAGAAGAACTCTTAGGCTTTCTTCAGGATGGGCATCCCGGTCTTGGCCGTCTCGATGGCCTTGTAGCCGGCCGGGACGGCTTCCAACGCGCCGGGGCGGATGTCGCGGGCGAAATAGTAGATGACCTGTTCGCGGCCGCCCTTGAGATTGACTTTCTTCGAGTGCAGGTAGTACTTCACGCCTTTTTTGTTCGTGAATGCAAAAGCCATAGTGTTATACCTCCTATCGATTTCTTTAGAATCCAAAATTCAAGCTGACGGCCAAGAGCTCGGCCGTCATCTCATAGTTGCTTCGTCCGTAATCGACCACGCCGAAGTTGTAGATGTTTCGGTTGGGGCTCTCCCGGTCTTTGAAGATCTCATGGTGGAAGGCGAAGTCCAGGACCACGTTCTTGGCCACGGTCCAGCCGAACCCGGTGGATATGGCATATCGGTCGGCGTCGGGAAGGAGAGGGTCCATGCTCTCGGCCGGCTGGGGTGTCTGGTCATAGAGGAAGCCGGCCCGGAGACAGAACTTCGGGCTGATCGTATACTGGCCGCCCAGCCGGAGGAGGATCGAATCCTTCCAGTTCTCCTCCATCACCATTTCCTCGAGCCGGGGATCATCGAACTTCACGATATACTCGTCGTACCGGCTCCAGAGGATGTAATGGAGGTCCAAGGACAGGAGAAGCCTCTCAACCGGCTTCAGGGATGCGCCGAACGCCAGGATGTTGGGGAACTTGAATGTCGTCTCTCCGCTGGCCTCGGTTGGGAAAAGGGGACGGAAGGGAGCTGGTATCGCCGAGGTGTCGAGCGTCATATCTCCCTTGTAATCGATATTGAAGCTGCTTCGCCAGCTGAAGCCCAAGCCGAACTTCTCGGCCCGGTAGAGCAGGCCGGCGTTAAAGGCCCAGGCGTCGCCGTTACCCTTAAGCTCGGCCGGAACATCGTAGGTCGAAAGGGTATAGGGATAAAGGTCGTCGATGAGCGAAACCAATTTGAACGTCACCGTGGAATAGATATAGGAGACACCGGCGCCGACGGAGAGCTTGTCGGTCAGCTTGACGCCGATGGTCGGGTTGAAGAAGAACGTCTTCATATCGTCTTCATATCCCAGGTAACGAAACTGGTTCTCGATCGGCCAGGAAGACCCGAGCCCGTAGGGCGAGAAAAACCCGAAGCCGAGAGTGACTCTCTCTCCGACGCTCTGAGTGATGTAGAGTGTCGAAGGAAAGAAGGTCTGGCTCTTTTGCTTCCACGTCTGCTGCGGCTCCCAGGGCGGCGGGTTGAGGAGCGTCATCTTTCCAGACGGCATGATCAGGGTCGTCCCCACCGAGAATTGAGTGCCTTTAAGGAAGGCGATGCCGGCCGGGTTATGCCAGATGGCGGAAGGATCATTGGCGATGGAAACGAACGCGCCGGCCATGGCCATGGCCGCGGCCCCGTGCTCATAGATGAGGAAGCCTGCGGCCGTGCCGAGGCTGGCCTGAGCGAGCAGGAGCGCCACAAACACGGCAACTGTCACGAATCTCTTCAATTCAACCTCCTTGGAATGAGAGCCTCAATCTTGTCCCCACATTTATATAAAAAAACCCCTTCTGTCAAGCCTAATCTTTCTCTTTTCCCCTTATTTCAAGAGAAGGTCCTTCCGGTCGAGGGCGGTCAGCACCTGCTTGTAGATGGCCGCGATCCGCTTGAGCGAGGGCAGGAATTTCATTGCCAGGCTGACGTCGCCGGACGCTTTCGCTTTGCCGCTGAAAAGGGCATTGACCATATTGGCCTTGCCCAGCCAGAACTCGTGCCCGAGATCGGCCGAGGTCGTCAGGGTGATATCGGGGCTGAGCGGCGACTCGCCGAAAGCCACGCCGAAATATTTCCCTTCTTCGGCGGCCCCGCGGCAATCGATGGTCAGCGTCCCGTCCGGATCGCTGGAGATAAACCGGATGATCAGTTTCGAGGCCCGGAGCTGCGGCCCGACCTCCGGGTCGGAAGCCACCTTATTGAAAAAAGCACGCTGCACGTCGAGCATGTCCTTCTCATCCTTGAAATATGGCATGCGTTTCGCTCCTTTCGGGTCCCGGTTTTTCAGTGCACGAATCCGACAGTGGGCGGAGGCTCGGAGGAGACGATGGGTCCGAAGTTCTCTTCGTAGCGCCTGATGTTGGCCTGGAGGGCCTCCATGAATCTTTTGGCGTGGGCCGGGCTCAGGATCAACCGCGAGAGAAGACGTCCCATGGGCCCGTCGGGAAATACAAACGCGAAGTCAAAGATGAATTCCTCCCGGGCGTGCCGGATGGCGGCCACGTTCGAATAGTTGCCCTGGGCGATCTCCTCATCCACTTTGATATCGATTTTTTTCTCTTCCATCGCTCCTCCTGGCCATGATATTCAGGATTATTCTCTAAAATCCTCGGAGAAAATTCAACCATCTAAAATTTTTTTAAATTTTTAAAAAAAAGCTTTACTTTTGTTGTTTTCATGTTATAGTGGTTATGGCTTTCTTGCGCGGGCTGGAGAAAGCCCCCACCTTTTTGGTTCCCATCATCAACCCCCCTTTTGCTGACAACAGCCCGCACCTCTCCTCGGGCGCGTCGGCGCGCTATCAGCGGACGGAATCCTGAAATGGGATTCGGCGTTGACTCGCGGACGGAGATCAGTTGATGGGTTCGCCGTCGGAATATCTTTGGATGACCTCGGCCGGTACTTCCAGGACCTTGCCCCAGCCGCCGAACCGGTCGAGGACGCGCGGGCTTGTCAAGCCGCGTTTCTTTCCGTTCTCGATGAGATAGACTCCGCGGTTGGGCCGGTTGCTCATCTCGATGATCAAACGCCCCTCGAAGCTGAGATCGATCATCTCGCCCTGTTCCATCTTGTTCAGCGTTGTCCAGGAAACCTCGACCAGGTACTTCCATGGGTCTTTGCCCCTATTGAGGTCATAGTTATAGCGGTAGAGGCTTTCCAGGTTCTTGAAAGCTCGGCGCACGAACTGGCCGGGCCCCACCCTCTCGATCAGGAAGACAGTATCCCGAGCGGCCTTGACATACCGGGTATGGAGATAAGCCAGATTATCTGCGGCGGGCCAGCGGGAGAACTGAGCTTCCATATTGTCCAGGATGGTCCGGCAGTCCGAAAGGGCATAGGGCCTGACGCCGGCTCCCCGCATCGTCTCTTCCAGGCCCTGGAAAGAGCTGGTGAGGTAGAGAAAGGCGTTGTAAAGGTTCGTGCGCAGGAACCCGACGCTGTAAAAGTCCGACTTATCATCGGTCAAGCGCAAGAAGAGGCGGACGGATGCGAGGAACGCTTCCGACTTGAAGAGCACGGCCTGTTCGGCATCGCTGATGACGTTGTTTCTTCCTTTGAAATGGGCAAAACTGCTCTGCGCGATATCGGCCGCTTGGCGTTCAAGTTCGACGGCCAGGGTAGAAATCGACTGCCTTTGGTCGGCCGCGGCAGCCGCTGCCAAGGGGATGAACAGGAGGCCTAAAACACATGCCGCCAGATGTCTCTTCGCCATGATATCCTCCTCCTCCAGCCTCTTCATATTACTTCGGCCGCCGTCAATGTCAATTCATGACCCGGGCGTCTCAGCGCCTCTTTTTGACCATCATCCCGGCGACTTCCTTAATGATCTTGAAGGCCGCGGAGGCAGTGATGCCGGACGGATCGCGCGCCGGGTTGAGCTCGACGACGTCCAGACCGATTATTCTGGCCTTGAGGTTATGGATGAGGTCGATCGCCTGGCGCGTCGTCAGACCTCCCGCCTCCTGATGGGAGACGCCGGGAGCGAAGGCGGGGTCGAGCGCATCCATATCGAAGGAGATATAGAGAGGGTTTTTAAAGCTCAAAATCAGGCCTTCCCGGAAATCTTTCATCTCGACCATCCGCACGCCGCGCCGGCGGGCAAGGGCCCGCTGGTTGGCGGTGGCGGCCCGTACTCCCACCTGGACGAGCGACTTGGCCAGACCGTCCTCCAGGATTCGCGCGAACGGACAGGCGTGCGAAAGGCGGTCGCCGTAGAGGTCCTCGTAGAGGTCGGGATGGGCATCGAAGTGAAGGATATCCACGGCCCTGTGATACTTGGCCACGGCCTTGAGGATCGGGTAGGTGATAGAATGGTCGCCTCCCAGGATGATCGGTCGGGCCCTTTTTTCAAAGACCGCGGCCACCGCATCCTCGACCCCCTGAAAAGTCTTGTCCACATCGCCGGAGGTGTTGACGTCGCCGAGGTCGACCATGACGGTATCGCGTTCGAGGTCGACTCCCAGCTCCGTTTCGGGGTTCCGCGCCCTGCCGGACGAGGACGCCCGGACGGCGGCCGGCCCTCCGGCCGGGCCTCGCAGATAGCTGGATTTCTCGTCGAACGGGACCCCGATGATCGCCAGGTCATACTCCGCGTTCCGCTTGATCGCACCGCCAAAATCCGTCATCGCTGACCTCCTTCAACCCTCCAATGTCAGGGCGATCGCGGCGTAGCTGACCGCCGATTGGGTGGGTTCCTCTCTCCAGAATTCGTAGTCGAGCAGGCGGCCCTTGACCCCGGGCAAGACATCGAGGAGAGAGGCTAATGTGGAAAACCCGCAGACATTGTACCTGTCTCCTGTTTTGCGGGCCTCCTCCCAGAAGGCCCGGCTGTCGGCCGCGGCGAGCGCGGCGATGAGCGCCTGATCGTGATTCCTGGCCTCCAAAAGCAGGGAGGACGCCCGCTCGCGGTGCCCGAATTTGGGACCGATATGAGAAAAATCCACGGCCGCGACGAAAAGCGTATCGGCCGGGCCCGCTTCCCAAAGGGCTCTCAAGGCGGCCAGGAACCTGGCCACATCCGGGATTTCGGAAGGGCCGGAAACCCGGGCCAGATCACGGCCGAACGAGCCGCAGAGGATGGGGATGATAGTGAACGAGGAGCCGAAAAGGCGCTGGAGAAAAATGAGCTGGAACTCCAGGGAATGCTCCCGGCTGTGCGAGATATCATACGACGAGACCGCCTTGCCGCCCGCTTTTTTAAGCGTGCGGACCGCCGTCCGGTCGGTTTTTGCCAGGCCCAGGGGCGTTTCGAAATCCTTTTCGGTCAGCTCGAAATAAGCGTTATCCAGGCTGTGACCGGTTCCGATGAGCCAGATCCGTCCCGGCCGCGCGGAGCGGATCGCCCGGTAGGCGGCCGCGTAAACTCTCTTCCCGACTTCGAGGTCGATGTGGGGTGCGATAAGTCCGCAGAGCCCATCCGGGCTCCCCGCGGATTCTCCGTCCCCGGCGCTCCCCAGGATGGAATCGAGGTAGGCCCCGAGCTCATCCGCTGCCGCCGGGTAGGAGACTCCGGCATGCGCGGCCGCCCGGGTTTCAAGCTTCAGATAATCAGCCAGGGTTCTCTCTTTCTCGCTGATATAGCGGCCGCTTTCGAGAAGGAATGCCGAATCCAGCTGCCGGACAAGCCGGGCGACCGCCTCGGCTTCGACCAGGACGCCGTTTTTCCGGCGGACGAGCTCAAGCTGGATATCGCGGATCGTCCTCGCGCCGTCGATCAGAGAAACGATATCGAGGGCATCCCCCTGCAGAATGACGGGGTCGCGGATAAGGCCCAGATAATCGCGGACCACGACGGCCTTTTCTCCCTGGTACGAGGTGGGACTGACCTCGAGGTCCTGCCTCAGCCGGGGGACCGGATCTCCCATGTTCATCGTGACCGCTCGTTGGATAGAACTACAATTTTCCGGAGAAAAAAGCAACTGACCACTCGCCGGATAGACTCCCTTGATTCATTTGACTCAAGGGAGCTGAAAGGAGGGTGAGGGGGTGGAGAGAGGGATCTTAGCCCTCTCTCCCTTTTTCACAACCTCGGCTTCGCCTTGGATGAGAGAAACTCGAGCCATAGAGGCTGCGATGGCCTCATTTTTTCACGGCCGGCTCCGGCTGCCAATCCCCCCCGGGGGGGATTCGGGAGGTGAATTTCGGGCCCGTTTTGTCACCCCCGTTTATGGTATAATTGTGGCCCTTTATCCGGAAAGGAGGCATCATGGAAAAGTTCGGCCTGATTCAAACCGAAGAAGACGTGGTCCGCTTGCTCCAGGCCGCTCTGGAGCACGAATGGGCGGTGAGCTTCGAGTACACCATCCACGCCTATTCGATGCCCAAGGGCAAGTTCTTCTATGAGGACCCCGTGATGAAGCTCCGGACCGACGCCCGCGCCCAGACCATCCAGATCGGCATCGACGAGATGTACCACAGCCTCCAGCTCGGCATCATTATCCGCCAGCTGGGTGGCGACCCCTCCTTCAAGACCGACGAAGTCGTCCGCTTTCCCAAGGTCATGGACAACCTGAGGCGGGACAAGATGACCGAGGACTTGGTCACCGACCTCTACCAATCGGCCGAGTGGAAAGAGGGCGCCTTTCCCAAGATCCAGAATATGGTCCTCAACATCTCCTATGACGAGGTCCGCCACTCCCGGCAGTTCGAGGCCATGATCCGCACGATGGAGAAGGAGGGCGCCGCTGAAACGCCCTGCTTCAAGGAAAGCGCGGAGGCCGCCGCCAAGCCGGAGGTGATGCTCCTCCACGAGATCACCCGGATGGAGAACGAGCTGATGCACCGCTATCTCCGCTATATGCTCCTCTTCAGCGAGCACCAGGACCTGGCCCAGCGGCTGTTCAAGAACTCGATCAACCACATGCGCCACTGGGACAAGAACTCGGGCCTCCTGATTCGGCTGGGGAGCGTCATCCGGATCGAAAACGCGCGGCGCGAGCCCGACGGAAAAGAAGTCAGCCGGAGCCCCATGCCCGCCCTGTACAGCGGCCAGGACCGCCTTTCGGCCCTGCAGGCATTGATCCCGGCCGAGGAGGAGCTCATCGCCAGGTACGAAAAACTTCTGGCCGTCGTTCCGGCGGGCGATGACCGCAACCAGCTCAACCTGCAGCTCGGGCTGAAACGAGAGCATCTGTTCACCCAGGAATGGCTGCTCAAGAACGCCGGACGAGTCAAGGGGCTCTCCTAGACCATGAAATCCGTCAAAACCCACTTCAAGAAGTTTCAGTATTTCTACCCCTATACCGTAGCTCTCGTCGGTGCCCGGGCGGGAAAACAGGTGAATTTCATGAGTTGCGCCTGGCATACGGCGCTGTCCTTCGAGCCGCCGCTTTTCGGCGTTCTCGTATCCCGGAAGCGGCTCACCCATGAGGTCATCTCGGAGGCCCGCGAGTTCACCGTCAACTTCCTGGGCTTCGACCGGATCAAGCTGTCGGCCCAGATGGGCCGGAAATCCGGGCGCGACCTCGACAAGGTCAAGGAATTCGGGGTGAGGCTGCGTCCGGCCAAAGTGCTCAAGTCCCCGCTCATCGAGGACGCCTATGTCGCCTTCGAGTGCCGGCTGGCCGAGGTCCGGCCCTATGGAGACCACGACCTTTTTGTCGGAGAGGTGCTGGCCGT
>Ga0102851_10001524_pt1 | contig 13309 bp, 13 predicted proteins | sample Mud3Dept3metaG_FD_79558 | JGI IMG/M metagenome (GOLD analysis project Ga0102851, IMG submission 79558) | Freshwater wetland microbial communities from Ohio, USA, analyzing the effect of biotic and abiotic controls - Mud 3 Core 4 Depth 3... | ecosystem: Environmental > Aquatic > Freshwater >... | reverse complement strand
GCGCCGTCCACCGGATGGCGCTGGATCAGCCGCCATTGCTCCTCGTCGAGGGCGCCGTCGTGCGTGAGGATCTCCTGCGGCACCTTCACCTTGCCGACGTCGTGCAGCAATCCGCCGATCCCCAGCGCCACCGACTGGTCGCGCGATAGCCCCACCGCGCGCGCCACCGCGAGCGCGAGGATGCACACGTTGACCATGTGGTGGAACGTGTATTCGTCGTAGGACTTGACCGTGGTGAGGAGCAGGGCCTGGGCCGGGTCCGACGCGATGAGGTCGGCGAGATGCCCCGTCAGACGGACCGTGGCATCCAGGTCCGCGGGACGGCCCGCGAGGAGGCGCGCCGCCGTCTCACGCAGGAGGTCGAGGCCCACCGCGTAGCTCTTGAGCAGCTCGCCGAGGCCGCTCGCGATCGCGTCGGCCGCCGTCGCCGGTCCGGCGCGGTTCACGGCGACGGCGCCGAGCTGCGTCGAGGGAGACTCCCCGACGATCAGGCGCACGAGGCCGTCCATGTCGGCCTCGGCCGGGTTCGGCAGGAACTCCAGCGATTGCACACCGGACCCCCCCAAGGTCTCGGCGAGGCGATACAGGGTCAACGACTCCCACGCGAGGAGCACGGGCCCGAGGTAGAAGTTGCCCCCGGACACGAACACGACCGGGTCGGAGTCGGCTTCCTCGCGGAGGCGCAGGGCCAGGTCGCGGAGCTGCGTGGCAGCGTCGGCTCGCTTCGGGTGGGCGGCCGGGTACAGGGCGTACACCTGCCGTGCCGACGAGAGGGCGCGCAGCAGGTCCCGCGCCGCCTGGACCTCCCGGTCGCCGGGGTGCGCCACGGTCACCGGATCTCGCCCCCGTGTCGGGCGAGGGATCGGGCCCGCCGCCGCAGCCCCCAGGGCAGCCGCGGTCGGGACCGGCTGGAGGCGAGCTCTCGCAGGAGATCGGGCCCGTCGGGCCTCGCAGCGAGCTCGCCGAGCGCCCGTACGCGCAGCGAGCGGTCGCGCGAGGTCCGCACCACCTGGGCCAGCGCCTCGGCGGCCTCGTGACCGACCAGCGCCCCGAGGGCGGTCACGGCCTGTCGGCGGACCTCGGGATCGTCCACCTCCGCGAGACGCCCGAGGGAGGGCACCGCCGCGGGGCCCCCGGCGGCGACGAGGGCCGAGGCGACCTCCCGGCGGACCGCGGGCGATTCGTGGCTCGCGAGCTCCTCGATCCGCGGGAGCATCCCGGGTCCGCCCACGCTCCCGAGCAGGCTGACGGTGTTGCGGACCACGTACCACCGGGGATCGGACAGACGGTTGGTGACGGGGTCGAGGTTCTCGCGGACCGTCCGCCGCAGGACCCCCAGGAACTGAGCGCGGCGGTTCCGATCCTCCTCCTCGGCGAGCAGGTCGAGTAGAACGTCGATCCCGACCGCCCCGAAGGAGGCGAGCAGGTCGGGCACGACGGACCCGCTCTCGGCGGCGTCGGCGGCCACGAGCTCCGACACCAGTTGGGGATCGAGGGTCCGGCGGACGTAGCGCTCGAACAGGGTCCTGCGGTTGTCGGCCGTCCCGAGGAGGGCCTCGCGCACGGGATCGAGGAGCGCGCGGGTCTCCGCCACGTCGCGATCGAGCAAGGCGCGGCGGATCTCGTCCGCCCACAGATCGAGCACCTCCTCCGCCCGCTCGAGGTCGGTCTCCGCCGCGAGGTAGTCGCCGAGCGCGAGGACCGCGTGGGCCCGGTGCTCCTCCTCTCCCCCGGCGATGACCGCCTGCATCGCGCGCACGTCGTCGTTCTCGGTCGCGGTCAGGTATTCGGCCAGGACCTGAGTCACCGAACCGGTCGGGCCGCCGGCGCCCGGCTCGTCCAACCGGATCCCGAGCTGCTCGAGCCCCATGACGATCGTGCCGGCATCCTCGTGCCCCGCCGCCAGCGCCGCCGTGAGATCCACGATGTCGAGCTGGCGGACACCCGCCTGCGCGAGCTGCCTCGCGAGCTGCACCGGGTCGCGCCGCCCGTCGCGGCCGAGGTCGATGAGGGCCCGGGTCAGCTCCGCGTTGCTCATCGTGCCGATCAGCCGTTCGGCCACGGGATCCGTGCGGACGCGTTCGACGAGCCGGTCGACGAGCGAACGCCGCAGCTCGGCCGGGAGCTCCGTCACCATGTCGTGGACGGCCGTGTCCAGGTCGATGGGGCTCGCGGCCTCGGGAGGCCGCTCGGACAGCAGCACGCCTAGCCGAGACAAGAGGGTCTCGGCCTGATCGTCCGCGGTGCCGTGCAGATCCTCCACCATGAGCTCGGAGGCCAGGACGTCGGTGATCGGCCCACGGCTCACACCGGGCTCGGGCTCCATGCCCTCGGGCGTGTGGTCGGCGCCCTCCACCGGGGCGGGCCCGACACGCGAGAGCTCGATCGCGTCGACCCCGCTCGAGCGCAGCACCTCGCCAGCGCCCCCGTCGCGGTCCAGGTCGTCCACACCTCGCGAAAGGACCGCGTACAGGCGGTCGAGCTCGGCGGCGTCGGGGACACCGACGACGGTGAGTCGCTCGACCCGGCGCTCGAAGCACGCGAGCGCGAGCTTCTGGAGGTGATCGTCGTCGGGAAGCTCGACGCCCTCGTGCACGATGCGATCGCCTCGGACCTCGACGTCCACGAGGCCCGAGGCCAGCGCGGTACGGGCGGCGGCGCCGATGCGTTCCACGGCGGCCACGAAGCCCGGCCGGTCCACGCTGCCCGGGTACAGACGATACGCGGCGAGGCCGAGCCACAACTGTTTCAGGACGGCCGCGACCTGCGGTACCCGAGCGTCCCCTTCCGCCACGCCGCCTCCTGCGAAGGATCCTGCCTGAGAGCTATCGTCCCGACCGGGCACACGACTGAGCCCGGCCGTCCCGGACGGCCGCCTGCATCTTCCCCCGCTCGGACCGGCCGCGCCAGCAGCGGCGAGCACCTCCCTGAGCCGCCCGGCGGGTGCCGCGAGGATCGGCGTTCAGCTCGCCGAGCGTCGCGAGGGTGTCCGCGAGCTCCACGTCGCCGGGCAACCGCTCCGAGACGTAGAGGCAGTCGAGCTCATCGGCAAGGGCGTTCCCATCGATGACGTGTGCCGCCACGCCTCTCCCTCGCTCGGGTGTGGACCGCAAGCCTAGACGGGACCGAGCCTCTTCAGGAACTCGGCCTCGTCGATCACCTCGACGCCGAGCTGCTCGGCCTTCACGAGCTTCGAGCCCGGGTTCTCGCCGGCGACGACGAAGTCGGTCTTCTTCGACACGCTCGAGACGACCCGGGCGCCCGCCTCCTGCGCGAGCCTGGTGGCCTCCTCGCGCGAGAGAGAGCCGAGACCGCCCGTCAGCACGATGGTCGTGCCGACCAGCCGGCCGTCACGGGGCGGAGCCGCCGGCGGCTCGTCGGCCGTCCGCACGCCGGCCACCCGGAGCTTGTCGATGAGGGCGCGGTCGTGCTCGTCCGCGAACCACGCGTGGACGCTGCCGGCGATCTCCGGGCCGATACCCTCGACGTCGTCGATCTGCTCCTGGGTCGCGGCGGCGAGCGCGTCGATCGAGCCGAACACCCTCGCGAGGGTCTGCGCGACGGTGGAGCCGACGTGCGGGATGTTCAGGCCGACGAGGAGCCGCCAGATCGGCCGGTCCTTCGAGCCCTCGATCGCGTCCAGGAGGTTGCGGATCCGCCTCTCCTTGAACCCGGGCAGCTGCGCGAGCTGCTCTTCCGTGAGCGAGTAGACGTCGCCCGGATCCCTCACCCAGCCGAGATCGAGCAGCATCCATCCCGTCTTGTAGCCGAGGCCCTCGATGTCCATCGCGCCGCGTCCCGCGAACGACGACAGCCATTCGACGTTCTGCGACGGACAACCCCGTCTGTTGGGACACCGCCAATACGCCTCCCCCTCCTTGCGGACGAGCGCCGTGCCGCACGAGTTGCACGTGGTCGGGAACCGCCATCGCCGCGCGCCCCTCTTCCGCTTCGAGGGCACCGGTCCCACGACCTCCGGGATGACGTCGCCGGCGCGCCGGACGATCACCGTGTCGCCCTCGCGCACATCCTTGCGCCTGACCTCGTCCTCGTTGTGGAGGGTGGCCGTGGTCACGGTCACGCCGCTGACGTGGACGGGCTCGAGGAAGGCGAACGGCGTGACGACGCCCGTGCGCCCCGTGTGCACGTCGATCTTCCGCAGCAGCGTGGTCCGCTCCTCGGGCGGGAACTTGTACGCGATCGCCCATCGAGGGGCGTGGGAGGTGGCGCCGAGCTCGTCCTGGAACGCGATGCGGTCGACCTTCGCGACGACCCCATCGATCTCCCAGTCCACGCTGTGCCGGTGTTCCTGCCAGTGATGGATGTACCGCAGGACGCCGCCGAGATCGTCCTCGACCTCGCCGGTCGGCGCGACCGGCAGCCCGACCTCACGGCACCATCGCAGGAACGCCGAGTGCGACCCGAACCGCACGCCCTCGGCGTACCCGAACGAGTGCACCCACAGCGCCAGCGGTCGCGAGGCCGACACCCGCGGGTCCTTCTGCCTGAGCGAGCCCGCGGCGGCGTTGCGAGGGTTCGCGAACGGGCGACCGCCCGCCGCCGTCAGCTCTTCGTTGAGGCGCTCGAAGGCCTTGACAGGCAGGTAGATCTCACCGCGCACCTCGAGCAGGTCGGGCGGATCCTTCACGAGGAGCCTCGGCGGCACGCTCCGCACGGTGCGGGCGTTGGCCGTGATGTCCTCGCCGACGCGCCCGTCGCCGCGCGTCGCGCCTTTGACGAGCACGCCACGTTCGTACGTGAGCGCGACCGCGACGCCGTCGATCTTCAGCTCGCACGAGTAGGTGACACCCGACCCGACCCCACGCCCCACCCGGACGTCCCAAGCCTCGAGCTCCTCGGGTGAGAACGCGTTGTCGAGCGAGAGCATCCGAGCACGGTGCTCGACGGGCGCGAACAGGTCCTCCGGCGTCACGCCGACGCGCTGCGATGGGCTGTCGGGCGTGACGAGCTCGGGGAAGGCCTCCTCCAGCGTCATGAGCTCCCCCATGAGCTCGTCGTACTCCGCGTCGGAGATCTCGGGCTCGTCGAGCACGTGATAGCGGTACGAGTGGTGGTTCAGCTGCTCTCGCAGCTCCTCCACCCGAAGCTTCGCCCGCGCGTGCTCGCGCTCGTCACCCATCTAGGCCGCGATCTCGACGCCGCCGGCCACGCCGATCCGAGCGCCCTGAACGACGACACCGCCGCGAACCCCGGGGACCTTCTTCAGGTACGTCAGGGCGAGCCGGAAGCCGTCCTGCTTCGGCAGGATCGCCTGCACGCCCGCCGCGGCAGCGTCCGCCAGCATGCACGACTCCGCGAGGATCGCGAGGCCGTCGAGGGGCACCTTCCCGCGCCCGAGCGCCGTGGCGACGCCGACCCCGGTCTTGCTCGGCTGTACGACGACGGCGATCCCGCCGCCGTCGGGTCGCGTGTGGATCGTCAGCTTCTGGCGCTTCCGCGCGAGGATGAAGAAGTCCCCGCCGCAGCTCACGGTCACCTCGTTCAGGTCCCGCGCGAGGAACCGTCCGACGTAGTCCGTCACGGCTCCCTGGAAGGAGAACATCGGGCCCACGCCGGCGCGGCTGGAGGCGGCGATCATCTCGCGGACGATCTCGGGCGCGTCCTCGGGCATGTCGATCGGTCGCTTGCTCGTCCGGATCGCCGGGTTGCGGAGCGTGTACGCGTGCAGCTGCTCCCAGAAGGACAGGGCGGCGGCCCGGGACTCCTCGTTCAGCTCGGTGCTTGCCGTGACATGGAGCACCATGTCCTGGACCTGGATGTCGGAGGTTCGGGGCTTCCTCTTGAGGAGCTTCACGCGGACGCGGCCTTTCGACGGACCCGACCGCCGATGATAGCGACCAGCGCGGACGCCCAGACGCTCGGCCGGCGCGGGGACGAGCGGCGGCTCAGCGCAGCGAGCCGAGGATACGACCGCCGCCGAGGAGCTCCTCGCCAAGGTAGACGACGACGCTCTGCCCCGGCGCCACGCCCCGCTGGGGGTTCCTGAACCCGACGTGGAGCCGGTCGCCGGCCACCTCGAGGACCGCAGGCACGTCCTCCCCGCGGTAGCGGATACGGACGTCGGCCTCGAACGGACCTTCGGCCGGAGGGGTCCCGGCGACCCACGAGACCCGGTCCGCGACGAGCCCTCGCCGCGAGAGCAGCTCGCCGGGTCCCACGATCACGCGGTTCGCGGCCGCGTCCACGTCGAGCACGTACGTCGGCTCCGACCTCGAGACCCCAAGCCCTCGCCGCTGACCCACGGTGAAGGCGACCGCGCCGCCGTGGCGTGCCAGCACGGCCCCGTCGATGTCGACCACGTCCCCCTCGCGCATGAGGTGGGGGGCGACGAGGCGCAGGAACCCGCCCGCGTCGCCGCTGGGCGCGAAGCAGAGCTCCTGCGAATCCGGCTTGCCCGAGACCGGCAGCCCGAGCCGCTCAGCGTGGCGACGCGTCTCGGCCTTGCGCATCCCGCCCACCGGGAACAGCGACCGCGCGAGCTCGCGCTGCCCGAGCATGTGGAGCATGTAGGACTGGTCCTTCGACGGGTCGGCCCCTCGCACCAGGTGCCGCACACCGTCCCCGTCGCGCGAGGTCCGCACGTAGTGACCGGTCGCGACGAAGTCGATCCCGAGCTCGTCCGCGCGGCGTAGGAACGCCCCGAACTTGATCTCGCCGTTGCATCGCGCGCAGGGGTTGGGCGTGTGGCCGGCCTCGTGCTCCGCGACGTAGTCGTCGATCACGCTATCGTCGAACTCGAGGGTCATGTCGGCGACCTCGAAGGGGAACCCCGCGAGCCGGGCGACCACCTCGGCGTCGGAGCGGGCCGCGGGCCCGCAGCACCCGTGCTCCACATCCTCGAGGTGGACGAGGCGCATGTGCGAGCCCAGCACCTCGTAGCCCTGCTCGTGGAGCAGGCACGCCGCGACCGACGAGTCGACCCCGCCGGACATCGCCACGAGCACCGAGCCCTTCGCTCCCATCGACCCCCGATGGTACGACGAGCGCCGTCCCGACCCGCCGAGGATCGTGCGCGACAGGTATCCTCGGCCCCGTCCGTCGACGAGGAGCCGAGCGCATGGACGTCGTGGTCTTGGTGAAGTACGTGCCCGACCCGCTGGGCACGCCGAAGCTCGACGAGGACTTCCTCGTCGTCCGCGAGGGCACGGACGGTGCGCTCGATCCCGGTGACGAGCACGCCGTCGAGGCGGGACTCCAGGCGGTCGAGGCTCACGGCGGCGAGGTCACGCTGGTCTCGATGGGCCCAGAGATCGCGATGACCGCCGTTCGCAAGGGCCTGTCGATGGGGGCCCATCGTGGTGTGCTCGTGACCGATCCCGCGCTCCGCGGAGCCGATACCCTGGCCACCGCGAAGGTCCTCGCCGCGGCCATCGGACGACAACCGTTCGATCTCGTGCTGTCGGGCGTCGAGTCCACCGACGGCTACACGGGAACCCTTCCGATGGCCGTCGCGGAGCTCCTCGGCCTGCCCAGCCTCACGTTCGCGCGCAGGCTCGACATCGCCGACGGTTCGGTCCGGATCGAGCGTCAGACGGATCTCGGGTACGACGTGCTCGTGAGCCCGCTCCCCGCCGTCGTCAGCGTGACGGGAGCGGCGACCGAGCCCCGATACGCCACGCTGAAGGGCATCATGGCCGCGAAGACCAAGCCCGTGGAGCAGCTGGGGCTCGCCGATCTCGGGCTCCTGGAGGCCGACATCGCCCCCTCGCAGCGCGTGGTCGGCGTGACCGCGGCACCCGTCAAGGGGTCGGGTGAGGTGATCGAGGGCGAGCAGGCGGTCGCACGCGTCGCGGACCTCCTGGCCGAGGCGAAGGTGATCTGAGATGACCGCGATCTGGGTGTACGCGGAGGTCGGCCCCGAGGGCCCGTCGGCCTCGGCGCTCGAGCTGCTCACGAAGGCCAGGACGCTCGCCGACTCGGTCGCAGCCGTGGCTCTCGGGCCGGGGGCGACCGCCGCGGCCCCGCTGCTCGGCGACCACGGCGCCTCCACGGTGTTCGCCAGCGACGACGCCGTGTACACCGACGTGGTGGCACAGCCGGCCTCGTACGCGCTCGCCGAGCTCGTCCGCGAGCACACGCCGAACATGATCCTGTTCCCAACGTCCCACGACGCCCGCGACGTCGCGGGGCGCCTGCAGGCCCGGACCGGCGCGACGCTGATGGGCAACGCGACCGACGTTCGCACCCTCGACCGGGCGGTGACGCAGATCTTCGGCGACACCCAGGTCGTCGAGGTCGCGCTCGAGGGTCCGGATCCGACGATCGTGCTCGTACGACCGAAGTCGTTCGTGGCCGAGTCAACGGGCGCGACGGCCGAGGTGGTGCCGGTGGACATCGAGATCCCCGACGAGCTCCGCGTCGCCCGCCGGGTGGAACGGCACGAGGAGGTCGCCTCGGGCCCGAAGCTGGAGGACGCGAAGGTCGTCGTCTCCGGCGGGCGCGGGCTCCAGGATCCGTCGAACTTCTCCCTGCTCGAGCGACTCGCCGGTGCGATCGGCGGCGCGGCGGTCGGCGCCACGCGCGCGGTCGTGGACGCCGGGTGGGTCCCGTACAGCCAGCAGATCGGACAGACCGGCAAGACGGTCAAGCCGGAGGTCTACGTCGCCGTCGGGATCAGCGGAGCGACCCAGCACGTCGTCGGCATGAAGGGCGCCAAGCGGATCGTCGCGGTGAACAAGGACCCGTTGGCCCCGATCTTCGGGATGGCCGACCTCGGCGTCGTCGCGGACGCCCTCGAGTTCGTGCCGAAGCTCATCGAGGAGATCGAGCGGCGCAAGGGCCCCTCGTAGCGCGGAGGTCGACATCGGCGTCGCCGCGCGGGACCCTGGGACCGTGATCACCGCGCGCTTCGACGATCTCACCCCGGAGGCCGAGCGCTCGTTCCGGCTCGACGAGCCGGTCGGCGTGCTGGAGGCTCGCCGGTCCGACGAGGTCAGCGGCGTGCTGAAGGCGGCCGAGGCGGCCGCCCGGCGCGGTCTGTGGGCTGCGGGATTCGTGGCCTACGAGGCCGCGGAGGGGCTCGACCCCGCCCTCCGGGTGCGCGATCGGACGAACCTCGACGCGTTCCAGGAGCTCCCGCTCGCCTGGTTCGCCCTCTTCGCGAAGCGAGAGGCGACCCATCCGCTGGAGCCGCCGCCCGATGCGCCCGACACGGCACCGCCGGCGGGGTGGCGGCCCTCGGTGACCCGCCGACGATACGAGGACGCGATCGCCCACCTCCGAGGGCGGATCGCGGCCGGCGATACGTACCAGGTGAACCATACGTTCCGCCTCAGAGCCACACTCGCAGGCGACGACCGCGGCCTGTACCGCGATCTCTGCCTCGCCCAGCGGGGCGGCTACGCCGCGTACGTGCGGGCCGGGCGCCATCACGTGCTCTCCGCCTCGCCGGAGTTGTTCTTCCGGCTCGACGGCGACCGCATCACGACCCGCCCGATGAAGGGCACCGCGTCGAGGGGACGCTGGCTGGAGGAGGACGAGGAGGCCATCCGCCGACTCGTCGACTCGACGAAGGACCGTGCCGAGAACGCGATGATCGTCGATCTGCTCCGCAACGACCTCGGACGCCTCTCGCTCCCCGGGAGGGTCGTCTGGGACGACCTGTTCCGGCTCGAGCGGTTCGAGACCGTGTGGCAGCTCACCTCGACGATCTCCGCCGAGCTGCGGCCGGGCACGCGGCTCGTCGACGTGTTCCGCGCGCTGTTCCCGAGCGGGTCGGTGACCGGCGCCCCGAAGGTGTCGACCATGCGGATCATCGCCGAGCAGGAGGACTCGCGCCGTGGCGTCTACTGCGGGGCGGTCGGCTACCTGGCCCCACCGGGCTCCGGTGAGCCCCGCGCGAACTTCAACGTGGCGATCCGCACGGTGGTCGTCGACACGGCAACCGGTCTGGCCGAATACGGCCTCGGAGGCGGCGTCACCTTCGATTCCTCCGCCGCCGGCGAGTACGAGGAGGCGCTCGCGAAAGCCCGGGTGCTCACGACCGCGCGCCCCGCGTTCGGCCTGAGGGAGACCCTGCGCTGGACGCCCGGAACCGGGTTCCTCCACCTCGAGGAGCACGTCTCGAGGCTGCGATCATCGGCGGCTTACTTCGGGTTCCGGTTCGACCCCGTCACCGTCTCGACCGCCCTCGAGAAGGCGGTCGCGGACCACGCGACGGGAGAGGCACGGGTCCGGCTGGTGCTCGAGCGGGACGGAGCCCTCCGGGCCGAGGTATCGGCGCCTCCTCCGACCGAAGAGGGACCCGTCCGGATCGCTGTGGACGAGGAGCCCGTCGATCCGCAGGACGTCTGGCTCTTCCACAAGACGACCCGGCGGGGAGCCTACGAGCGCCGGAAGGCGCGGCACCCCGACGTCGAGGACGTCGTCCTCGTCAACACGCTCGGCGAGGTGACCGAGACCACGATCGCCAACCTCGCGGTCCGGATCGACGATCGCTGGGTCACACCGCCGCGCGGCTCCGGCCTCCTCGCGGGCACCTACCGTGAGGTGCTCCTGCGCGAGGGCCGGCTCACCGAACGTGCGGTGACCGTCGAGGAGCTCCACCGAGCGGAGGCGGTCGCGCTCGTCAGCTCGGTCCGGGGATGGCGCGAGGCGGTGGTCGTCCCGTGAGCGGGTCGTCCAGGGTCTCGACGGTGCATCTCGGGCAGTTCACCCGGGAGCACGCGAACGCGATCGCGGGAGAGCTCGAGCGTGCGGGGATCGTCTGGTGGTACAAGGAGCCGGGCTTCCTGAGCAGCATCTGGGAGCACGGCGTGCGGTTGTTCGTGGACCGCGATCGGCTCGAGGAGGCGGAGGCCATCGCGGCCCGCGTGCTGCGTGAGGGGAAGGGCACCTGAACCGGCAGGCGGGTCAGGACGTCGACGGTTCCTCGTCCGGCCAGGCGAACGGGTGCATCCGCTCCCCGTCGATGGGACAGGCGCAGAGCGGGCATCTCGGTGGGTCCTCGTAGACGAGGACCGGGCGTTCGCAGTACGGGCACTCGGCTTCACGCATCTCGGGGGCGCCGTCGATGTCGCTGGTCATCTGGGAGTCGGCCGCGGTCGGGGGGAGCGGTCTCGATTCAGTTGTCGGTGTCGCTGACATGCCCCTTGACCAGGCCCTTGGTCGTAAGCCGGAAGCCCTCCCGAACGGGAGGGCTTCCTTTGGGGGGCTCGTGAGCTGAGGGGGGCTCAGGAGCTCACGCTGCCTGCATCTCCTTGCGACTGCGGCGCTTGCCGCGAGCCACGAAGGTGTGGACGGGTTCGTGCTGCCAGCAGAACTGCCACTTGTTGTACATCGAGAGCTTCGTGCTGCAGCCCTCGGCTGCACACGTGCGGCCGCTGCCGTAGGTCCGGTTCGCGCGTGGGAGCTCGCGGACGCGTGCTCCGCGGTACATGGACTCCGAAGCCATGCTCACTCCTTGGGTCCGACTGCCCCGCCCCATCGCGGCGAGGTCATCTCCTATTCGAACCGTCGGACGCGCTGGTTCGTTCCCGATCCGGGACATCGGAAAACTGCATGGGTTCGTGCAGAGGTTCGCTCGGCGCGGACTACCCGTCCTCGAGCTGCTCCAGGAGGCCGCCCGTGGGGGTCGTGAGCTGCACGACCCGCGGCGAGAAGCCGAGCCCCTCCCAGAACGCCATCGCACCCTGGTTCGGCGCGAACGTCTTCAGCTCGATCCATCCGATCCCGCGGGAGCGCGCGAAACGAGCCGCTTCATGGACGAGCAGACGGCCGACCCCGCGACCCCGGTACCCGGCCCGAACGACGACGCCGGAGATCTCGAACGCCCGCTCGTCGGAGAACCGCGACGGCACGTGAGCCTCGCCATACGCCATGCCCACGACCTCGCCCTCCTCGTCCTCTGCGACGAGCACGGCTGCATCCGGGTTGCTCATCTCCTCCCGGTACTTGGCGCCCACCTCGTCGTAGAACCCCGGTCGAGGCGTGAACACGCGCCAGTCGGCCTGCATGCGATCGAGCTCGTGGAACAAGGCGACGAGGGAGGGGATGTCGTGTGGCGTTGCGCGTCTCACCTTCACGTTCCGATCCTCCTGCCTGGCTATCGGCCCTCGAACCTCGGCTCGCGCTTCTCGAGGAACGCGCGCATCCCTTCCTTCTGGTCACGGGTCTCGAACAGCGCAACGAACGCATCGTGCTCCACGCGGAGCCCGTCCGCGAGCTCCCGGGCCGCAGCGGCGTTCACCGCGGCCTTGGCCGCTGCGAGGGCCCTCGTCGGTCCCGCTGCCCACCTGGCGGCCTCCCCGAGGGCTGCCGCATAGACCTCGTCGGGGAGGAGCACACGATCGACGAGCCCGATGGCGAGCGCCTCCTCGGCCCCGACATGGCGGCCCGAGTAGACGAGCTCGCGTGCCCGCGCCTGGCCGACGAGCCGGGGCAGCCGCTGCGTGCCGCCCGCCCCGGGGATGATGCCGAGACGGATCTCGGGCTGGCCGAGCTTCGCGTCCTCGGCCGCGAACCGGAAGTCGGCAGCGAGCGCCACCTCGCACCCGCCGCCGAGGGCGAAGCCGTTGATCGCCGCGATCACCGGTTTCGCGAGCGACTCCAGGTCCCGGCACGCCTGCTCGAGCGCCGAGACGTCCGGCTCGATCTCCGCCGGGCCGAACTCGGCCATGGCCTTGATATCGGCGCCGGCGGCGAAGATCCGTTCCCCGCCCCAGATGACCGCGGCCCGGACGGCGTCGTCGTCCGCCACGGTCGCGATCGCCTCCTGGAGCTCGACCGAGACGGGCCGGCCGAGCGCGTTGGCCGGCGGCCGGTCGAGCCTGATGGTCGCCACCGCGCCCTCGACCTCGACCCGTACGAACTCGCCACGCACGCCCCTATCTTTCCAGACCCGGGGCCGCGCGGGCGGCACGGTCCCGCGAGCCGCCCGAGCCTGCCTGAGGAGGGCTCCGTTGCAGCAGCTTCGAGCCGTTGCAGATGCAAGGGACTGCTAGACTGCGGTCGTGGCGGATCGGATGGTCGACGACGTGATCGAGATGCTGAGGCAGAGGGGCCTGCGCATGACCCCCCAGCGGCGGGTCATCGTCGCCGAGATCATGCGGACGCAGGGCCACATATCCCCCACCGCGCTCGCGAAGAAGGTGCAGGGTGACATGCCCGGCGTGAACGCATCGACGATCTACCGGACCCTCGCGATCCTCGAGCAGGCGGGTGTCCTCGCTCATGCACACCTGGAGGGTGGGGCGGAGTACCACCGAACGGAGGATGCCGGCCACGTCCATCTCACGTGCTCGCGATGCGGCGCCGAGGACGACCTCTCGCTCGACGAGGCCGAGGCCCT
>Ga0102851_10001523_pt1 | contig 13323 bp, 10 predicted proteins | sample Mud3Dept3metaG_FD_79558 | JGI IMG/M metagenome (GOLD analysis project Ga0102851, IMG submission 79558) | Freshwater wetland microbial communities from Ohio, USA, analyzing the effect of biotic and abiotic controls - Mud 3 Core 4 Depth 3... | ecosystem: Environmental > Aquatic > Freshwater >... | reverse complement strand
TAATAATGTAATGGCACAGGTGATAAAACGAGGCAATCCGCCTGAAGTTGTAACGTCCGGATTAAAAGTGGAATACAAACTGATTGACAACACTTCCTCATACAGTAAAAGGGCTTACGGGAAATTCTGGGATAATTCCAATAAACTCTTTGGAGTAACACTGACGCATGATATCGGCCTGGCAGGGTATGGCCTTGCAGGCGAAATGGAAGCATCAGGCAACCATTTTATTGGTAAAGGGATACCTGTAGTCCCTGTATACGATAATGGTACATGGGATCCTTACCAGGTTGCAGAGGTTACTGTAAAGGACGGGAGTGGCAAGATATTGGCTCAGACGCGGACAACCGTTCCGACCTCCGATGAAATGAACTGTGCGAAATGTCATGGGACAAATGCCTTTGATGATATTCTTGCAAAACATGATTCCAAACACGAAACAAATTTTACAGCTGCTGGAAGTCAACCGGTACTATGCGCCTCCTGTCATCCCGATCCGGCTCTGGGTATAAATACAGGTCCGGAAAAATATCTTTCACAGGCTGTTCACGGATCGCATGCATCAAAACCTGGAATCGGATGCTATGACTGCCACCCGGGTGCCACAACAAAATGCTCCAGAAGCATTGCACATACATCGGCCGACGGCAATTGTACCGAATGCCACGGGGATATGGCAAATGTTGCAGGCACTATTGCTGCAGGCAGGGTTCCATGGTCAGGTGAACCTGCGTGTTCAGACTGCCATACCGGGGTCACTGGTGTTACTACGGGAAATGCATTATACAGGAATTCTCAGGGACATGGCAGCATACAATGTACCGCATGTCACGGGAGTCCGCATGCAATGTACCCCACGAATATAGCAAAAGACGATTATCAGTCAAAACAATACCAGGGATTTACATCAAGGATTAAAACTATAGGCAGTTGCGGTGTATGCCACGACAGCTCAAGAGGAGAAAGCAACACCGGCGAATTTGCCGAAGTGCATGGCGGCACAAATCCGGAGGAAATTATAGGCTGCAGAGCATGCCATACTTCAATTACTTCAAATACAGCCGACTGGCCTCATGCTTACACATGGAAGAATACAAACTAATGTGTAACTAGTTGAACTTTAAGACTTTTGTCAATATCTGATATTTCTGTAACTTCATTGAACAATACCGGTTCAGATTAGTTTATAATTTTATTGATTTATCTTCAGAGAAGTATACGGTATAAACCTATAAATATTGACTTATGAAAAGAATTTTTCACAGTATATCAGGCGTATTTTTAATAATGTTTTTTTTCATTGTAACAAATACCCTGTATTCACAGACAGCAGGGACTTTAAGTTTTTCTGTGACCACCACTTCCACAGGAGGCTTCAGTCCTGAACATTTGCTTGCGATCTGGATAGAGAATAGCACCTCTACGTTCATAAAAACAAAAATCAAGTATTCCAGTCCGGATAATTATGATCATCTGCAGTCATGGGTTAACAAATCCGGCCTTAACGTTGTCGATGCAGTTACAGGTGCAACTCTGACAAGTCATGGAACAATCACGTTTCTCTGGAACGGTACCAATGTAACCGGTACCGTAGTACAGGATGGATCCTATTTTGTCTGGCTTGAGATGGCATGGGCATCGAGTCTGACAACAGGAAAAACAGTCAACAATTATCCCTTTACCAAGGGTACCACTGCATTCCATTCGACACCTGCAAATACTGCCAATTTCCTTTCAGTAATTATTGACTGGACACCATCATCCACACCGGTTGAAGGAGTGCTTGAAAATAAGGACATCAGAGTATATCCCAATCCCTCTTCCGGGATTTTCAGTATTGATTTTAAACGTCCGCTGGAGGAAGGTGTTCTGGAACTGATCAATGATGGCGGGAAGATTGTTTATAATGAAAAGCTTTCAGGGATTCCTGCGGGAGTAAAAACATTTGATTTATCGGCTCTTTCTGACGGTATTTACTATTGCAGAATCCGGTTCCTGAAAGAAGAAATTATTTTCAGGGTCATTCTGGTGAAGTGAGATTACTTTGACGATAAAAATTGCCTGAGGGTGGCTTTAAAGGCCGATTTTATTCATTTTTTGTTTTTGAACCCTATCCCCAGGGGAGTGTTGAAAAGTAAAATTAACCACTCTTGGGTGGGGTTTAAAAATGTAAAAAACAGAATCTTGGAATTCTTTCAACAGTCTCACGGTAAACAGTGACCGGTAGCGGTATGCGGGTCTTAATGCAATCTTAATGCTAAATTAATGTTAAATTAATCGGATTATCTGATCTGTGCTCTACTTTTCCTTTGTATTAATTAAGAGCTAACACTATTCGTCACAATTTCTGTATAAACCTAATTGAACAATCATGAAAAAATTGATTTCAGTAACTTTGTTTACAATTGGGATTGCCATACTTGCTTCATGGAGCAATCCACTCATTTCCAAAACCACTGATTCCGGTGACAAAAATTCATCACTTATTTCTAATGATCAGCAAAAGAAAGAGACTGCTGCAGTAAAAACTGTTTATACCTGCTCCATGCATCCGGAGATTAATCAGGAAAAAACGGGTAAATGTCCGAAATGTGGAATGAATCTCATTGCAAAAGAGGTTAAGAAAGATGTTTACACCTGTCCCATGCATTCCGAAATTACACAGGATAAAGCCGGAAAATGTCCGAAATGTGGAATGAACCTTGTCAAAAAAGAAGCTGAGAAAAAGCCCGAAGCAGTAAAAAAATAGTTATTTACTACTATTAATATGGTAGAAAGACTGATTTCATTTTCACTGCAAAACCGGTTTCTTGTTTTGCTCCTGGCTGCGGCTTTGTTTATCTGGGGAATATTTTCAGTAAGTAAAAATCCGATTGATGCAATACCTGATGTTTCTGAAAACCAGGTTATTGTATTTACAGAATGGCCTGGCAGGAGCCCTCAGGTGATCGAGGATCAGGTGACATTTCCGCTTGTATCCAATCTTCAGGGTATACCTGAAGTTAAAAATGTCAGAGGAACCTCAATGTTCGGCATGAGCTTTATATACCTGATTTTTGAAGACAGGACCGATGTTTATTGGGCCAGGACCAGGGTACTGGAGAGGCTTAATTCAACTCAGCCGCTTCTGCCCTATGGTGTCATTCCCACACTTGGCCCCGATGGTACAGGCGTAGGGCATATTTTCTGGTATACACTTGATGGCAGGGGATATGACCTCGGAGAGCTGCGGGCACTACAGGACTGGTATGTAAAGTATGCACTGCAAACCGTTCCGGGTGTCAGCGAGGTGGCATCATTCGGTGGTTTTCAGAAGCAATATCAGATATCAGTCGATCCCCATAAGCTGATCTATTATAATGTAACGCTTGCTGATGTAATAGACGCAACACGGGAGAACAACAATGACGTAAGCGGACGCAAACTTGAGAAATCCGATATGGGCTATATTATAAGAGGTCTGGGTTATATCAGGAATTCTGAAGATATTGAAAAGATCCCGGTTGGTGTTTTCAACAGCGTACCGGTTTATGTTAGTGATATCGGAAGTGTTGGCGAAGGCGGAGACCTGAGACTTGGAATTTTCGATGAGAATGGCGAGGGAGAGGCAGTAGGCGGGATAATAGTAATGCGATATAACCAGAATGCCGATAAAGTAATTACTGCTGTCAAAGAAAAGATGAAGGAGGTGGCAAAAGGACTTCCTGCCGGTGTTAAATTCAAAACATCCTATGACAGAAGTACACTGATAAAAGAAGCTGTCAGGTCAGTGAGAGGTACGCTGTTCGAAGAAATGTTAGCTGTCTCTCTGGTGGTACTGCTCTTTCTTTTTCACTGGAGAAGTGCTCTCATTATTCTTATACAGATGCCAATCTCGATCGCTGTTTCCTTTATACTCCTTAACGCACTCAATATCTCATCAAATATCATGTCACTTACTGGGATAATTCTGGCGATCGGAGTTATCGTTGATGATACTATAGTGATGGTTGAAAACTCGTACCGGCGTCTTGCTGATGAATCTACCCTGCCGGATAAGTAAATCCGTATGAAAAAGGAAAGAAGAGATACAATTATAGAAAAAGCCACAAAACAGGTTGGTGCCGGGGTGTTTTACTCAACCATTGTTGTTGTATCGTCGTTCCTCCCTGTCTTCATGCTGACCGGTATGGAGGGTAAAATGTTCCATCCTCTTGCTTTTACAAAAACTTTCATTCTTCTTATTGATGCTTTTCTGGCCATTACACTTACACCGGTACTTATAAGCTTTCTTCTCAAGGGTAAACTGAAACAGGAAAATGCCAATCCTGTAACAAGGATCAGCGAAAGTATTTACACTCCCATCCTTAAAGGGTGCCTGAAATATCGTAAAACCACCCTGGCAGTGAATATAATTGCACTGGTGATAACAATCCCAATGTTGTTAAGAATGGGAACGGAATTCATTCCGCCCCTTGATGAAGGTTCGCTTCTGTTCATGCCGGTTACCCTGCCTGATGTTTCCAACAGTGAAATCAAAAGGATCCTCCAGGTTCAGGACAGGATAATAAAATCCTTTCCCGAAGTGGAAAATGTGCTTGGTAAAGCCGGCAGGGCAAACACTGCGACTGATAATTCACCTATAAGCATGATCGAAACGATCATTCTGCTTAAACCAAGAAACGAGTGGAGACCGGGTATGACTAAGGAAGATATACTCCTTGAGATGAATGCACGGCTCCAGATCCCGGGTGTCGTGAACGGATGGACACAGCCTATCATCAACCGCATCAATATGCTGTCAACAGGAGTCAGGACGGACGTGGGACTTAAGGTCTACGGACAAAACCTTGACTCAATCTGGTTTCTATCAAACCAACTTAGAAATCATCTTGCTGATATAAGAGGTGTAAATGATCTTTACGTTGATCCTGTAACCGGAGGAAAATTCATTGATATTTCAATCCGCCGGGATGAGATCGGCAGATACGGCCTCAGTGTTGATGATGTAAACAGAGTCATTGAATCTGCCCTTGGTGGTGTGAATGTTACAACAACAATTGAAGGGAGAAGAAGATTTAACGTGAATGTCCGCTTTGCGCAGGAATACCGGAACAATCTTGAAGAAATAAAGCGGATACTGGTTCAGAGCCCGGAATCGGGCCCGATCCCACTTTCTGCTGTTGCCGGGATCGAAATCAAGGAGGGACCGGCTATGGTAAGCTCGGAAAATGCAATGTTGCGGGGAGCAGTATTGTTTAATGTCCGTGACCGTGATCTCGGAAGTACCGTGCGGGAATGCAAGCAACGGCTGGAGGAGATGGTTGAGTCCCTGCCAAAGGGTTATTACCTCGAATGGAGCGGCCAGTATGAAAACCAGTTGCGGGTAAACCGTAAACTAATGATAATCATACCGATAGTAATATTTATCATTCTTCTGGTCGTCTATTTCACATACCGCTCCCTGAAGGAGGCGTTGATAACTCTTATCACAGTTCCGTTTGCTCTGATCGGGGGAGTATACATAGTCTTTCTGTATGGGATAAATATGTCGGTTGCCGTTGCAGTGGGCTTTATTGCCCTTTTCGGGATGGCTATTGAAACCTCAATGCTTATGACAATTTATTTGAATGAAGCCATGGAGGAGATAATGGCGAAAAGCATGGAAACCGGGCAGAAAATAAATTTTTCGGATATCAGGCAGGGTGTAATAAAAGGATCCGTAAAACGACTGCGGCCCAAGATAATGACAGTCTGTGTATCGTTGTTCGGATTATTCCCGGTACTCTGGGCAACAGGCGCCGGCAGTGATGTCATGCTTCCAATCACCCTTCCGCTTATCGGCGGTTTGTTCACATCGACAATTCACGTACTGCTTGTGACTCCTGTAATATTTGAAATGGCAAAGGAAAATGAACTGAAAAAACAAGGAAAAATAAAGGTATTCAATCCGCAATAGTATTATCAAGAAAAATAAATTCAGGGTATGAAGAAAAAATATTATACAATCACAGGAATATCAATATCGATTTTGCTGGTATTGATACTGGTTGCTGCCTCTTACAGATCACAGCGGGGAAATGAAGGAAAAGAGAACAGGACAGTTTTAACTAAAGAAAAACAGTATGTATGTTCGATGCATCCTCAGGTGATCCGCGACGAACCCGGTGATTGCCCGATATGCGGGATGTTCCTTATTGAACTGATCGCTCAGGATGAGAACAGCTTCGATTCCTCCCTTATTGATATAGTCCGCTCTGTTAACGAAACAGTTCTGGCAGGAGTCCGGACAGTAACAGCTGAACAGTCAGCAATGCCTTTAGTAATTGAGGCATCGGGAATAATTAATTATGACCCAAGGAAAATTCAAACTGTAAGTGCCCGTTTTGGCGGGCGTGTAGAGCGATCATTCGTAAAATATCAGTTCCAGCATATAAAAAAAGGACAGAAAATCTGCGAAGTCTACAATCCTTATATATATAATGAACGGTGGAATTATGTAAAACTCATTCAGACATATCCCGACCGGGATGATCTGACAAAGGAAGCGCTTGACTGGTTCAATCTCCTTGGCCTTTCCCGGGGACAGATTGATTCCCTTAAAAGGGCAAAAGTGCCTGATTATTATCTGTCTGTTTACAGTTTTGCAGAAGGGTACGCAGTCAGCAGGGATTTTGATCCTGAGACATACTTCTTTTCAGACTCAAAAGGCGAAAATGACCCTGAAACTTTTCTGGCAGGAACAGGAAATGTGGGGTTGACAGATGGTATAACCATTGAAACAGGAGATCCGCTTTTTAAACTTATCGATATAACATCATTAAGGGTCGACCTGAAAGTAAAGACTGAATATGCTTCACTTTTACGAAAGGGGCAAGAAGTTATTATTACTGATGCAGCCAGACCTGACAAACAATTCAATGCTTCAATAGATCAGATTGAACCCCTGAACGGAGGATTGTTTCAAACTGTCAGGGTTTATATCAGTGACAGGGAGAAACTCCTTATGCCGGGCAGACAGATAGAAGCTACTATACGGACCGGTGCCCGTGATGGTTTATGGGTACCCGCTACAGCGGTTGTTAACCTGGGCCAGCGCTGTTCGGTCTTTGTTCTGGATAATAATAAATTTATTGCAACGGAAGTCAGAGCAGGAGTGAGATCAAAAGGCAAAATTGAGATTCTGTCAGGCATCGACCGTAATTCCCAAATTGCCGAGAAAGCTTTGTTACTTATTGATAGCGATGGTTTTATCAGTCTGAAATAAAAATAGATATCAAAATGATATCAAAATGATATCAGAATGATATTAAAATGATATTAAAATAACACTTTATTCTAACCATATGTCAGTTCAAACATTCAGATCAGCAGCGTCACTTCTTCCACTGTTATTAGTATTTATCATGTTATCATGTAAAATGCAAAAGGAAGAAGAAACATCAGGAACAGCAGAGCAGGGAAATAATATTATCCTGAGTGAAGCCCAGATCCAGTTGGCCAACATAAATACGGCAGGAGTTCGTGTAGGTAACATCGGGCGGAAATTAACCTTCACCGGGGTCCTTAAGGTCAATGAACAGAGTGCAGTAATCTTCAGTTCATGGATTTCCGGAAGGATCGAAAAACTTTACTTCAGAAATACCGGAGAACGGGTGAAAAAAGGGGATATGCTGTATGAATTCTACAGTGAGGAACTCGTGAGCACCCAGCGGGAATATATCCGACTTCAAAGTAATAACTGGAATTTTTCTGCCAGATATGAGCCAAGCCTGGCCGTAGAAGAAAAATTATTACTTATGGGTATGATGCCCTCACAGATAAAACAGTTGGGAAAGAGCGCAAAGATTTTATTCACCATCCCGATTTACAGTCAGGTAAATGGTATAATCAGATCGGTAAATGTATCTGAAGGCCAATATATTAAAGAGGGACAGTCACTATTTGAGTTTGCTGATGACAGTAAGTTGTGGGTAGAGGCACAGGTATACCCCGACGAGGTTCAATTCCTGGAAACCGGTATGCCTGCAACTGTAACGGTTCCTGAAACCGGAGAACTTCCTGTGAAGTGCAAGATCAGTTTTGTCAATCCTTCCTTTGAAACAGGTAAGAATATCACCGTAGTCAGAGCTGTGATAGATAATCCTTATGGAAGACTTCATCCCGGAATGTTTGCATTGCTGAGTGTTCTTACACAGAAGAGCCATGGGATGGTAATACCCTCTTCTGCAGTCATTAGCGGTAATGGCGGCGACAGAGTCTGGGTGAGGGAAGAAAACAGAGAATTTTCCTGTCGGGTTGTAAACACAGGCTTGCAATCGGGAGATTCAGTACTTATTCTTTCAGGACTCGATAAGTCAGATAAAATAGTCACCTCCGGAGCTTATCTGCTGAACAGTGAACTGATCCTTAAACAGGGTCCGGAACTGCCCGGAGAAACTGAAATATTTAGCATAACAGCGGACAGGCGATAGCAGTAAAGAAGTTTTCTGCAAAAAAACAGATCTTATTTAATTAAAGCAATATGAAAGCAACAACAATTAAAAAAGTTCCGGTAATCGGGATTCAGTTCCTGATGTTTCTGTCTTTTACGGTAAATGCCCAGAATTTGAAAGATATTGACTGCAATGTTTATCTGACTATTCCATATGGCGTACAGGTCTGGACAGCCAGTAATCTGAATGTTTCGCATTTCAGGAACGGTGATACTATTCCACAGGCTATTACTGATGAAGAATGGACAAATGCAGCAACGGCAGGCATGCCTGCATGGTGTTTTTATGATAATGATCCGGAAAACGGGAATAAGTATGGCAAACTATATAACTGGTTTGCAATCAATGATCCGCGGGGACTTGCACCTGAGGGCTGGCACATACCTTCAAACCTGGACTGGAGAACTCTTGTAAAGAACCTTCTGGGAGTCGATATGGCGGGTTCCAGTCTCAAAAGCACTACCGGGTGGAAGTCAAAGAAGGGGACCAATAAGATTGGATTTGCAGCAATTCCGGGAGGATTTCGCGGACCAGACGGCAAATTCAGAGAATTTGGCCAGTCGTGCCGGTGGTGGTCAAATTCGGTCCCTGTCGAGGTCAAACCATCCAACCAGATATATTCGGTTGTTCTGGAGGACACCAGCGTTGAAGTTAAATATCTGAAGTCAGAAAAAGGCTCCGGGTTCTCAGTAAGATGTGAAAAGGATTAAAATCCTTTTAACCGGTTCTTAATCCGATTTTAATTTGTTCTTAATCCATATCAAATTAATAAGGAATAACTTTCAAAAAACTCTGAGCCATAGACCTTTCTTAAACACTAAACGAAGGACCAGCCATGTTTCGAATAGAAATCATCAGGATTACAGCTCCGCAATGAGGTACAAACTTTATTGCATATTATATCTGGGAATAATCCTGTTCTATCTGATTAGACCATCATTACCATATATTGAATATGTAATAAGGCAAGACTATATAGAAAAAAACCTCTGTGTACAAAAGGATTATCCTGAGAATACATGTCACGGTAAATGTTACCTTCACGAACAGTTGAATAAACAAAGTGACACACACGATACTGAAACATCTGATGATAAAATTATCCCGGACAAAAAAATGGACGATCATCTGCAGGCATTTTCAGTTATTCCGGAGATTTTTGAAAAAGAAATAACAGTATCAGGTTATTATGTGGTACCTGGCACGGTTTCTTTTGTTTTAAATATTTTCGTCCCTCCCAAAAAATAAGCTCCTTGTTTTATTTGCAGCATCCGGTTCAGCTTCCTGAAAACGGATTTGAATGGTGGTTACAATAAGTGCCAATCCGTTCATTATTAATGACTTATTATTAGCTTAATTCTTACACTTTTTATTTACAAAAAGATGAAACTAAATATAATAAAATACCTCTTTATACTATTACTGCCTGTTTTAGCTGGTTCCTGCAGTAAAGATGACACTGAAATCCCCGGTCAAAATGAATACGTTAAGGTTGATGAGGCAGCCACTGCCAGCTCCAGATTTGATGTTCAGTTCTGGTCAGATGATTCCCTGTTTGTAGGTTATAACAAAGTCTATTTCAAGGTGACAGATAAAAGTTCAGGACAAACAGTAACTAATGCAGCTATTGGTTTACACCCGCTTATGGATATGGGGACATTTAAACATGCCTGCCCGGTTGAGAATCCGGCTGAGATTTCTGATGCAGATAATTATTTTAAAGGTGCAGTTTTATTTTCTATGCCCGGGTCCAATAATTCCTGGTCGCTCTCTGTCAGTATAGATGCAAACGGGAAAAAAGATACTGCATTTTTCCCCCTTTCAAAAGTTGTTGCCACCAATCCGGTCAAAAAGATTGTTGTAATAGACAGTCTCAGTGATGGAAAGGGATCGTGGATTATAACCAAACATCCTGTTTCCCTTGTTGAACCTGCAGAATGGAAAGTAGGCCAGAATGTCTTCGAGATAACCGTCCATACAATGGCATCCATGATGAGTTTCCCCTGTTGCAGTGAAATGACGGTAGAGATAACTCCTGAAATGCCCTCCATGGGCCATGGATCACCTAATAACATAAATCCGGTTCTGACAGGCAACGGGCACTATGCCGGGAAAGTTAATTTTACAATGACAGGAGCCTGGCGTGTCCATATGACTTTTATGAAGGGTGGCAGGGTGATTGGAAGGAATGCCTATTTCGATATAAACTTCTGATTACTATCTAATGCAAAAGAGCAGGGTAATATTTGTTAACATCCTGGTTACAGCTGTATTTGTATCTATCAACCTGTATAGTCAGCAGTCACCGGTAAAATATAAGCTGACCCTGGATACATTCTTGTTAAAAGAAGTGATGGTAACTTATACAATTCCTTTAAATAACGGGCAGATCGAGAAATTTTACAGGACAAATAACTTTTCAACTATTGATGATCTCGCATCGCATCTCGACGGGGTTTCCATGATAAAAAGAGGCCCATACGCCATGGAACCCCAGTTGAACGGATTCTCGGGCGGTCAGCTGAATATTACAATAGATGGGATGAAAATGTTCGGTGCATGTACCGATAAGATGGATCCGGTAACCTCATATCTCGAGCCCGTTAACCTCAGGAGTATTGCTCTGGAGCACGGTACGAACGGGATACTTCATGGAAATAACGTAGGAGGTTCTGTGGATCTGGCCCTGAAAGACCCTGAAAACTATGGGATCCGTCCTTTCAGCTCAACTTTATCCTTTGGTTACGAGAGTGTTTCGAACAGCCGTAACATTCTGTTCTCAACAGGATACACAAAAAACAAATGGGCCTGGGGATTGAATAGTATATACAGAAAAAACGAGCTTTACAGAGCCGGCAATGGGGAGAAAGTAAATTTTTCCCAGTTTGAAAAATATAATATTCATTCAGTCTTAAAATTTACTGCCGATAGTATCTCTGTACTAAGGGCTGATATTCTTTGGGATCTCGCAAAGGATGTAGGGTACCCGGCATTGCCGATGGATGTAAGCAGAGCAAGGGCAGCATTGGTTGCTCTTGAATATCAGCGAAATAATCCGAAATATGATCTTAAAGCCAAAATCTATTACAATTCAATCCATCATGTAATGGATGATTCTGCACGCGACAGCCTCTTTTTCCTCGAAAATTCCGACAATGGAGTTATAGATTCAGTGTATATGCGGATGGATATGCCCGGATGGAGCAATACGTTCGGTACCTATGTTCAGGCAGTTGTGAAACTGAACAATAAGAGCAGGCTTACAATCAAGGCGGATAATTACATAAACAGCTCACTTGCTGAAATGACCATGAATATGCATTTTGCAGGCAAGCCTCAGGAACCTTCCATGTATCTTCAGACATGGCCCGATATGACCAGGAATGTGACCGGATTGTATATCAGTAAGGCTACAACCTTCAACCGGAGGTTTTCTTTGTCCTTCAACGGGAGATTGGATTACAGTATTGACAAATTTCAATCCCTGGTGGCGAAAGAACAGTTTTCAGTGTTTAATTATATACTCTCTACTAAATATGGTCATTTTACAACAGGTCTTAATTTGAGTGCTCAATATCTTTTCTTCAAACCTCTTTTATTATCCCTGAAGACAGGTTACTCTGAAAGATTGCCTACAATAAGTGAGCGTTTCGGTTTTTATCTGTATAACGCATACGACGGGTATGACTATATAGGAAATCCCTCCCTTGAAAACGAAAAATCTGTTTCAGCAAGAATCTCGCTTTTATACTTCAACCATGGATTAAAAATCAACCTGAGTCAGTCAGTTAACTTTTTAAGGGATTATATTATGGGGATCACTGACACGAACATTCAGCCAATGAATTTTTACACCAACGGATTGAGGGTGTACAATAACATTCCCGATGTAAGAATTTTCAGTACCGATCTGCAGGTTTTGTATAAATCTTCAATTGGAATCAGTTTCTTTTTGCTTACCAAATATACTCTGGGGCAGATAAATAAGGAAACTCCATTGCCATTAATTCCGCCTTTAAAAAATATATTCTCCGTTAGCTACGAACCGGGAAGGTGGTCTTTCCAGGCAGATAATGAGTCTGCATTCAGGCAGAAACGGATCAATACTGATTATGGTGAGACGGAAACGCGCTCATATACCCTGTTCAATTTAAAAGCCGCCCGGCATTTTATGTTATTTAATTCAATACTGGATCTAAGTCTGGGAATAACGAACATTTTTGATACTGCTTATTATGAACATCTCGACTGGGGTCATATACCCAGACCGGGGAGGAGTTTCAATTTACTTATAAAATACACGTACTGAATGGTATAGGTGTATTGATAATTATATATTCCACATAAGTGATATTCCGGTTTTATTTCACTGCAGCAAACCTGACAGGAAACTGGGCATTAATCCAACCTTAATGCTTTCTTAATCCTGAATTAATTTACGCAAAAAACCTCTGGCGTAAATTTACTCATTATAATATAATAAACCTGACCATATATGATATTCCGGCCAGTTCCGATTCTAAACAAAATCTCATCATATTCAGAATTTAAAACAATGAACAATAATGGTCTTTATTATTAATTAATGCAAATGCAGATGAAAAACCAAGTCTACACGAAATGCTCTTTTATTCTGGTCGTCTTTCTGTTCGTGACGACGAATCTATTTTCGCAGATCACGGGACAAACTCCGGTCTGTGAAGGAACAACAGGGGTTGTTTATACAGCACCTGTTGGTATGACAACTTTTGCCTGGACTATTTCAGGAGGAGGTGTGATTACATCCCCGCCGGATGCCAGTACCGTTACCGTGGACTGGATCCTTGCCGGTGACTGGGTGCTTAGTGTC
>Ga0102851_10001522_pt1 | contig 13326 bp, 7 predicted proteins | sample Mud3Dept3metaG_FD_79558 | JGI IMG/M metagenome (GOLD analysis project Ga0102851, IMG submission 79558) | Freshwater wetland microbial communities from Ohio, USA, analyzing the effect of biotic and abiotic controls - Mud 3 Core 4 Depth 3... | ecosystem: Environmental > Aquatic > Freshwater >... | reverse complement strand
ACGCGAAGCTCCGGCGCGATGACGAACTCGACGACGCGCGCAGGATCGTGAGCCCGCAGGTCATCGGCCAGTTCGCGCGCGAGTTGGGAGAGATCGACCCGCTCGCGGGTCAGTTCGCGGCTGGTCATGCGTGACAGCGAAAGCAGTGTCTCGATCATCGAGTTCATGCGCTGGCTGGCGGCGACGATGCGGCGCAAGTGGTCGCGCCCGAGATCGTCCAGCGGCTTTCCGCGGTCGCCGTAGTCCTCGAGCACGATCGTGGCAAAGCCGTCGACCACGCGCAGCGGCGCGCGCAAATCGTGCGAGACCGAGTACGAGAAGCTGTCGAGTTCGCGCACGGCGTGGTCGAGTTCGGTCGAGCGCTCGGCGAGCTGACGCGTGCGTTGTTGGAGGTCCGTGCGGATTTGCTCGACCTCGTCCGGGTGCGCGGCCGCCAGGTGGGCGAGCAGAGGCGTCAGGTCGTGGACAGCGCCCACATAGCCCGCAAACCTGCCCGCAGGCGCAAAGACCGGCACGCCGGACATCGCCAGCGCGCGGTGCGTGGCCGCTGGCGTAGACCCATCGACATCGAGCCGCACATCGAAGAACGGCGCGCGGGCGGCGAGTGCCTGAGCCAACGCGGGTGGGGGACTCGCGCCAGGTTGGACTTCCCACGGTCGGCGGCCGACCAGTGCTGAGCAGTCAAACCAGTCGACAGCGCGGTGCCCACGCTCCACTTCGACGACGACCCCTTCCGGACTGGTGCGCCAGGACCAGCTGGCCGCGGCATCCAGCGCGAGTTTCAGGCGCCCGAGTTCGGCGCGGGTGCGGCGCTGCTCCGAGAGGATCACGCCAGCCAAGGCGAGCAATGCACCGACTACAGCCGCCGCCAGCAGCCACGGCGCCATCGCGAAACCGGAAACTGCGGCGGCCGACGGCGCGGCATACACGATCGCCAGTCCGGCGAGCAAGCGCCTGGCCTGGTCTGCCCGCTGCGCGGGTGCAAGTACCCGCTCGCGTGGACAACCACGCGAATTGCCTTCTGCTCTTGGAATTTGTGCCGTCCCCACCGGTGGCGATTGTGCAGCATCACGCGCCTCCGCGCGAATTGTCGGCGGCCGGTCAACGGCGTGCGAAATGCCTGCGGAACGGGCAGCTTTTCGAGGGGGCTCCCCGGTGCATTACCGACTAGCCTGCCGTGATCGCCCTCCTGGTGCGACCACTCGCGCCACGCCCATGCCGCACGCCCACGCTACCGCCTTGCTGCAGCGACTTCGTCGCCTGCTGGATGCGCGCGCGGGTCGCGCCGGGCAGCCGTCCTCCGACACCCGGGCAACGGCGCCCAACAATGCCGGCTTCCATCCCATCGTCCTGCCCGGAGGCCACGCGCGCTTTCGCTCGATTGCGCTGCCGATGATCGGCGTGCTGGTGCTGGTTGCAAGCTGGGCTGTCGGCGTCAGCTACTACTTCCATCACCGCAGTTCGGCGGCGCTGTTCGTGGCGGAACAACGCGCGCGCGCCGAGCGCGGTGCGTCGACGGTGGAAGCTTCGATCCTCGATGACTTCCGCGGCGTCGAGCAGGCTGCGCGCACCCTGGCAGAGCGCTCCGACCTGGTGGCGGCGCTCAGCAGTGCCGACGCCAGCGACGCGGTCCGCCTGTGGGCGCAGCGCACCCGTCGCCTTGGCGGCGAAATCGTTGCCGAGATCTACGACGCGCGCGGCCAGCTCATTGATCGGGTCGGCGACCCCGGCCGGTATCGCCTGACCGGCGATGCCGAGGCCGATGCTGTGCGCAAGGCGCTGGCGGGTGGTGAATCCCTTGCGGCCGAAGAGTGGCTCGAAGGGCTGAACCTGAGGGCCGTCGTTCCGGTTCATGCCGGCACGCGCGTGATCGGCGTGGTCGCGACGGAACAGCGCATTGGCGCCGAGTACATCACGCGCCTGGCGAGTCGCATCGGCCTCGATATCGGCCTGGTTGCACGTGGACGCGCGCTGGCGGGCTCCGCTTCGGCGGACGACCCGCGCTGGCTCGAAAAGATCGCTGATCGCGTCGCCCAGGGTGACGGCGGAGCGATCGCGCTGGACGGCGCGCTGGATGTCGCGCTCAAGCCGCTGGCGCTGCTGCCGGAGCCGCTGGCCATTGCCGTGCTGATGCCCAACGATCACGCCTACGGCGTGCTGAGCGACTCGACCAACGCGTTCGCCACGGTCGTGCTGTTCACGATCCTGGCGACGATCGCGGCGGGCCTTTATCTCACGCGCTACCTGATCGCGCCGGTGAAGGAGCTTACGGATCGAGCCGAAGAGCTTTCGCGTCGCTTCGCCGGCCGACCCGCGGCCCGTCGCGGCGACGAACTCGATTCGCTGGTCGGCTCCTTCGAGGCAATGACCGCAGCCCTGCTGTCGCACTCGGACCGGCTGGCGCGAGCCCACAAGAGCGAACTGCAGAACAGCCTCGAGCTGCAGCACCAGTACGCGCAGATGCGCCTGCTGCGCGGCCTGGCAGCGGCCGCCAACGAGGGCGACTCGGTCGAGGAAACGCTCGAACGGGCGCTGCGCGAGATTGGCGCGTATCTGGACTGGCCGCTCGGGCGAGTTGCGCTGCTGCCGGAAGCTTCCGGCGCGGCGCCGCTGCCGCCTCGATCGATCTGGTTTGCGCGCGACAGCGAACGCTTCGGGTTGTTCATCGACGCCAGCAACCGGATTCCGATCATTCCTTCGCCCGATCATCTGATCGGGCGCGCCTACCTTTCGGGAACGCCGCACTGGGTGTCCGACCTGTCGCGCATGGCGAACTGGAACCGCCTGGTCGAGGCGCTGGATGCCGGGCTGCAGACGGGCATTGTCGTTCCGGTCATCGCACGCGGCCACGTCACCGCGTTCATCGAGTTCTTCTGCGATCACCGCGTCGAGGCGACGGGCGAGCAGCTCGAGCTGCTGGAGGCGATCAGCGCCGAGCTTTCGCGCGTGGCGGAGCGGCAGCGTGCCGAACGCGAACTGCGCGAGCGCGAAGTCGAGGCGAGCCGTCTGGCGATGGTGGCCTCGCGGACGGAGCAGATGGTGATGATTCTGGACACGTCCGGACGCATCCAGTGGGCCAACGACGCCTGCGCGCAGTTCTCCGGCTACTCGCTGCAGGATGTGCGCGGACGTGTCGCCCATACCCTGCTGCAGGGTCCCGACACGGACGCATCGACGATCGTCACCATCGGCGAGGCCATTGCCCGCGGCGAGTCGTGCCGCGTCGAGTTCATCGCCTATACGCGCGACGGTGACGCCCGGGTGCTCGAAGTCGAGGGCCAGCCACTGCGCGACGAGCAGGGACGCTACTTCCAGTACGCGCTCATCAGCCCCGACATCACGGAACGCAAGCGTACCGAGGCGGCGCTGCGCGAGAGCGCGGAGTACTTCAGGGCGCTCTTCGACGAGTCGCCGGTGGCGGCGGCCATCCAGGCTCCGGACTTCCGCATCGTGCGCGCCAACGCGGCTCACGCGCGGATGCTCGGTTACACGATCGATCAGGTGATCGGCAAGGACCTGATCGCGTTTTGCCATCCGGACGATGTGGATGCAGGCCATGCGGCGCGCCGCGCGCAGCTCGAGAACGAGCGCGGCCCCGTTACCTTCGAACGGCGCATGCTGGCGGCGAACGGCAACACGATCTGGGTGCGCGGCCACGCGGTGCGCTTCAACGATGCCAGCGGCGAGCGCTACACGCTGACGATGCTGGAGAACATTACCGAAAGCAAGCAGATCGAGCGCGTGCTGCGTGAGGCCAAGGAGATCGCCGAGTCGGCCAGCCGCGCCAAATCGCAGTTCCTGGCCAACATGAGCCATGAAATCCGTACTCCTATGAACGGGGTTCTGGGAATGACGGAACTGTTGCTGGGCACGGCGCTGTCCGACAAGCAGCGTCGATTCGCCGAGTCGGTGTATCGCTCCGGCGAGACGCTGCTCGAAATCATCAACGACATCCTCGACTTTTCGAAGATCGAGGCCGGGCGGCTCGAACTGGAGGCGGTCGACTTCAACCTGCGGACGGTCGTCGAGGACGTCTTCGAACTGCTCGCGCCGCGTGCGCACCAGAAGCGGCTGGAGCTCGCCTCGCGGATAGCCCCCGCGGTGCCCACGGCCGTGCGCGGCGATCCCATGCGCCTGCGCCAGGTGCTGACAAACCTCGTCGGCAATGCGATCAAGTTCACCGAGTCGGGCGAAGTGGTGGTGTCGGTCGGCGTGACCGACGAGGTACTGGAAGGCGGCGCCAGCCGGGTCCGGTTCGAGGTGCGTGACACCGGCATCGGCCTGCGACCGGACGCGCTCGAAAAGCTCTTCACCGTCTTCATGCAGGCGGATCAGTCGATGTCGCGGCGCTACGGCGGCACCGGACTCGGACTGGCCATCAGCAAGCAGCTCGTCGAGCTGATGGGTGGGCGCATCACCGCGGAAAGCCGGTTCGGCGAGGGCTCGGTGTTCAGCTTCGAAGTTCCGCTGGCTGCCAGCGCGGTCGACCTGCTGCCGGTGGCCGTGGAGTCGGAACGACTGCGTGGCCGGCGTGTGATCCTGGTCGAGGACAATCCGACCAACCGCAGCATCCTCGAGGCGCAGCTACGCGGCTTCGGCGTGGACATCGCCACCGCGGACAACGGCTCGACAGCGCTCGAGCTAATGAGGGCCGCCGCGCGCGCCGGAACGCCGTTCGAAGCCGCCGTCATCGACATGAAAATGCCGATCATGGATGGCCTGATGCTGGCGACCGAGATGCGGCGCGATCCGGATCTCGTCGACGTGCGGATGCTGATGCTGACGTCGCTGGGCAACGGCAACGAGGCGCGGCAGGCGCACGACAGCGGCATCGAGGCCTATCTCACCAAACCGGTGCGGCAGACGGAACTGATCGACGCGCTTGGCCGTGTACTGCATACGGAGACTCCGCCGGCGCCGCTCCTGCTCACGGCAGCGCCGGGCCGGCGGGCGCGCGTCCTGGTGGTCGAAGACAACCCGGTCAACCAGGAGGTCGCACGCGCGATGCTCGGCGAGCTGGGCTGCACGATCCGCGTCGCGTCCGACGGCCGCGAGGCCCTGGCAGCCCTGCGCGACGAGGCATTCGACCTCGTGTTCATGGACTGCCAGATGCCCGAGATGGATGGATTCGAGGCTGTGCGTCGCTTCCGGGCCTCGGCGGCCAACGGGTTTGCGACCCGTAGTGACACGCCGGTCGTCGCGCTGACCGCCAATGCGCTGGCGGGCGACGCCGAGCGCTGCCTCGCGGCCGGATTCAACGACTATCTCGCCAAGCCCGTCCGGCGCGAGCAGCTGGATGCGGCTCTCGCCCGCTGGGCAGTGAGTCAGGAAGACGGGGCGCCACCGCGCGAGGCGCCGCCCATTGCGATTGAAGACCCGGAGGCACCACGCGCGCCCGTGTCTCCGCCGGCGCGGGCGATCGATCCGGCAATGATCGAGCTGATACGCGACATGGAGCGGCGCGGTTCGAGCCGCCTGTTGGAGCGACTCGTCGCCACCTACATCACCACGGCCGGGAAGCTGATCGAAAAGGCGACCCACGCGCTGAAGACCGGGGATGCCGGTGCGCTGCAACTCGCGGTGCACACGCTGAAGTCATCGAGCGCCAATCTGGGGGCCACCGCGCTGTCGCGGCGTTTTGCTGAACTGGAACGCCTGGCGCGGAGCCGCGAACTGCAGGCGGCCCAGGACGAGTGGAACGGCGTTCGCATCGAGTTCGAGCGCGCCGTGCAGGAATTGTCTGAAATCGTTACCGCCGACGAGGCGGTCACGCCGAGCTGAGGATCAAGTGCTGCTGATGAGCAAGGACGCGCAGGTACCGGGCAAGCGAACCGACGAACCCCTCGAGGGCGGGCGGGACGGGCCGCGGGGCGATCTCGTGCTGCTGGTCGACGACGATCCGGTGGCGCGCCTGCTGACGGCCTCCGCGCTCGCAGAACGCCAGTGGCGAGTGATCGAGGCGGATGGAGGCGCCAGCGCGCTGGAGCTCTACAGCAACAACCAGCCGGACGTCGTCGTGCTCGACGCGCTGATGCCCGAGGTCGATGGGTTCATCACCTGCGAGCGGCTGCGGCGCCTGCCGGGTGGCGAACATGTGCCGATCCTGATGCTCACGGGCCTTGACGACGAGTCGTCGATCGCGCGCGCCTACGAGGCCGGCGCGACGGACTTCTTCGTCAAGAGCACGACGCAGTGGACGCTGCTGTCGGAACGCCTACGGTACATGATCCGTGCCTCGCGCATGCGCGAGGAACTCGCCGAGAGCCGGGCCAAGCTCAGCAAGGCGCAGCGCATCGCACGGCTCGGCAGCTGGGAGTGGGACATCGCCGCGCGCAGGGTGAAGCTGTCCGAGGAGTGCTTCGCGATTGCCGGCCTCACGCCGCAGGATGACGGCCTCGCCGACTGGTTCGTGTGGTCGCGTGTCGTCGAGGACGAGCGGGCCCGCATCGAGATGATGTTCCGGGAGGCGCTGGCAGCCAGCGGCCAGATGAACTTCGAGTGCCGCATCTCCCGACCCACCGGGCAGGTACGGGTCGTTCAGATCGAAGGCGAAGTCGACCGCGATGAGGCCGGTCGCGCCACCGCCGTGCACGGCGTGATCCAGGACATCACCGAGCGCAAGCAGGCCGAGGACCAGATCCGGCAGCTGGCCAACTACGACAGCCTCACCGGGTTGCCGAATCGCCGCTTCTTCCGAGACCAGTTCCAGGCGGCACTGGAACGTGCGCGCTCGAGCGGCAGCGCGGTGGGGGTGCTGTTCATCGACCTCGACCGCTTCAAGCAGATCAATGACACGCTCGGTCACCAGGTCGGCGACCAGTTGTTGCGCGAGGTGGCCAAGCGCCTGTACCAGTGCGTGCGCGAGAACGACACGGTCGCCCGCGGCGCCGAATCCAAGGGAGCGCTGCGCAACGGCCGGCCGCCGAGCATCGGGTCGGCCACCCGCAGCCTCGCGGCCGGTTCGCAGGCCGCTCCGGCGGCAGGCAGCGGCAACAGCGTCGCCCGCCTGGGTGGCGACGAATTCACGATCCTGCTGACCGACCTGGCGGAACCGGGCGCGATCGAGGCCGTGGCCCAGCGCCTGCTCGAGACGATGCGCCGGCCGTTCTCGTTTTCCGGCCACGAGCTCTTCGTCACCACGTCGATCGGCATGGCTACCTACCCGCTCGACGGCAACGACGTCGATACCTTGCTGCGCAAGGCCGACATCGCGATGTACGCCGTCAAGGACAGCGGCCGCAACGGTGTCATGCGGTTTTCGACCGCTATGAACACCGCGACGGCTGAGCGCTGGCGCTTGGAAACGGCGCTGCACCGCGCGCTCGAGCGCGAGGAACTGGTGATGTACTACCAGCCGAAGGTCAACGTCATCGACGGTGCGATCGTCGGCGCCGAAGCACTGATGCGCTGGAAGCGCGGTGGCGAGCTGGTGCCGCCGGGGGAGTTCATCGCGGTGGCGGAAGAGTCGGGACTGATCGTTCCGATCACCGAGTGGGCGGTGCGCGAAGTCTGCAAGCAGATGGTGGCGTGGTCGGAGGACGGCATGCCGCCGATGCCGGTGTCGATCAACATCTCCGGCCGCCATATCCAGCGCGCCAACCTGGTCGAGCCGGTGCAGGCGGCGCTGTCGGGCTTCCGCCTCGACGCGCATCTGCTCGAGCTCGAGCTGACCGAGACGGTGCTGATGCAGAACCTGGGCCATGCCCTGCCGCTGTTGCAGGCACTGAAGGAGCTCGGCGTGGCGATCTCGGTCGATGACTTCGGCACCGGCTACTCGTCGCTGTCCTACCTGAAGAAGCTGCCGATCGACACGCTTAAGATCGATCGCTCGTTCGTGCGCGAGTTGGAGACAAGCGGCGACAACGCCGCCATCGTCGCGGCCATCATCGCGATGAGCAAGAGCCTCAAGCTGCGGGTCGTCGCCGAAGGCGTCGAGACACAGGGCCAGATGAACCGGTTGTTCGAGCAGGGCTGCCAGCTGATGCAGGGGTTTCTGTTTTCGCCTGCCGTGCCCGGCAGCGACTTCCATGGCCTGATCCGCAATGCCTCCGGGCGACAGCACTGGCGCGTGCAGTTCGGCTTCCGTTCGGCAGCCGTACAGCCGACGGATGCGCTCGACTCCCATTCGAACGGGCGGCGCTATGGCAGCAACAGTTCCGAGTTTGTGGGTCCGCCGCGACCGCCGGTCGAAGGAGCGCAAGACACGCTGCGCGCTGTCGGTGACACCGGCGAGCGTGGCGGCCAGCGCGACCGGGCGCTCAAGTGGGCCACGCGTTTCGTCGGACGAGACGGCTAGCGGCGCGCGGCGCCCCCAACCCGCGCGGAGGCGTTACTCGACCAAGCCGTGCTTGATCGCGTAGTGCGTCAATTCGGCGTTGTTGCTCATGCCCATTTTTTCGAGGATCCGCGCGCGATAGACGCTGACGGTCTTCGGGCTGAGCGCCAGCTCCTCGGCGATGTCGGACAGGCGCCGGCCGGAGGCCATCAGCTTCAGCGTCTGGAACTCGCGGTCCGAGAGTTTCTCGTGCGGCGCGACGGCTTCTTCGGGGGCGTTCAGGTTCTCGATCAGCGCCTGCGCGATCTCGGGCGTCACGTACTTCTTGCCCGCGATCACCATGGTCAGCGCTTCGAGCAGCTTGTCGGGCGCGCTACCCTTGTTGAGATAGCCGAACGCGCCGGCGCGGAACGCGCGCACCGCGTACTGATCCTCGGGATACATGCTGACCATCAGTGCCTTGAGGCGCGGATACTCCTCGCGCAGCGACTTCAGGATCTCGATGCCGTTCTTGCCGGGCAGCCCGACGTCCATCACCAGCACGTCCGGCTCGCCATGTTTCTTCAGTTCGGCCCGCAGCTGACCGTAGTCAGCCGCTTCGGCCACGATCTGCACGTCCGGGTGCTCCGAGAGGACCTGAACGATGCCGCGACGCACGATCGCATGGTCATCGACGACGATCAGCCTAACCGGCATCCGGTCCTCCAGTGACAGGCGCCGCCGCGCGAGGGCGCACCGGCGGCAACGGTGGAATCGAGAACATCACGGTCGTGCCGCGCCCGGGCGAAGTCGAGACCTCGGCCCAGCCGTCAAGCCCCCGCGCGCGTTCGAGCAGACCGCGCACTCCGAATCCCGGCGTGACAGACAGGCTGTCCGCCTCAAATCCGACCCCATCGTCGGCGATCTCGAGCGTGACTTCATCCTCGAGTGCGAACAGCTGCACATGCACGGCGTGCGCGCCCGCGTGCTTGCGCACGTTGGTCAGTGCTTCCTGGGCGACACGATAAAGCGCGGCGGCGCGATCGGGTGCGATCTCGAACTCATCGCGATTGCTGCGAAAGTCGATCGGCAGGCCGGTCCGTTCGCCGAAGCCGCGCGCGAGCCACTCGAGCGCCGCCACGAGGCCGGCATCCAGCACGGCCGGCCGCAAGGCGTGCTGGATGCGGTGCGTGGCAACGACAGCCGACTCGAGCAACTGCTGGATCGCGCCGAGCCTTTCAGTGTGCTGGGGCTCAGCGCCGAGATCACGCGCAAGCCGCACGACTTCGAACTTCAGCGCGGTCAGGGCGCCGCCGATGTCGTCGTGGATCTCCTGCGCGATGGCGCGACGTTCGTCTTCCTTGGCGCGCTCCAGGTGCTGGGTCAGCGCGTGCAGCTTGCTTTCGCTTTCGACCAGCGCCTCCGCCGCGCCGCGTGCCTCGCGCCGCGTGCGCGCCGACTGCAGGCTGTGCTGCAGGGCCGAGGCTACCCGGAACATTCGCGTCTTGAGGACGAAGTCGTCGGCACCGGCGTGCAGCGAGGCGACGGCGAGTTCCTCCGACATTTCGCCTGACAGCACGATGACGGGGATGTCGGGATCAAAGGCCTTCGCGACCTTCAGCGATGCAAACGAATCGAATCGCGGCAGATTGTGGTCGGTGATCACGGCATCGACCGGGCCTTGTGCGAACGCATCGCGCATACCCGGCTCGTCCTCGACGCGCACGGCGCGAGGGCGCAGGCCTTCACGCATCAGCATCGCCAGCAGCAGCTCGTAGTCGAGCTCCGAATCCTCGACGACGATCAGGTGCGGGGCGGTGGGATCAGGGGCAGTCACGGTGGCAGGCATTGTCGCGGATTTGGCGGCGGGAATGCATGACGGTACGCGGAGCAAGACCTGATGCTGGTCCGAAAAGCGGCGGCTTCCCGTGCTGCCGCTGCACTGTGGGGAACCTGCGCACTACCGACTAAACTTCGCTCTGCAAAGTCCGCCGGACGATCGCGGCGCCGCTCACGCGGTGCCGAGGAAAGTCCGGACTCCACAGAGCGACGTAGCAGGTAACGCCTGCCCACCGTGAGGTGAGGATCAGAGCAACAGAGACGAGCCGATTCAGTTCGGGTGAAACGGGCAATCTCTACGTGGAGCAACACCAAATAGGCGGCCGGTGATCCTGCTCGGGGAGGCCGCGGGTAGGTGGCATGAGCCAGGCAGCGATGCCGGGCCCAGAGGAATGATCGTCGCGGCGCCCGCGAGGGCGCTGAACAGAATCCGGCTTACAGGCGGACTTTGCTTTCTCACGCGTGCGGGCTCATGCGTGCGCCTGCTATCGACCCGTGCGGGCGAAGGGGTTTCACGCGGACGATTGACGTTTGCTATCGACGCTTCGCCTTGGATCCGAGTCCGCGGACGCACGATCGCAAGTCGATAGTTTTTTCCGATCGAACTCTCCCAATCGGGTGGCCCAATGGTCGCGCCAGCCGGTCGGGCGCCTCGGGCGACTGAACCACGGTCGCGGCCGTGGATCATCATGAGATTTCACTTGCAGTAGGCTCGCTAAGCCATTCAAATCGCACGAAATTTCGTCGCGATTTCGTCTGAAGTTCGCGTCCTAAGTGCTTGTTGTCATTGGAAAATCCGCTGCATTTCCCTTGACCCACAGGAAACCGGTGCGATAGAGTGGCGCCCCGTGTGAAATAGTGGGAGACAGTGGGCTAGTTAGTGTTCGCTTCGCCTTTTGGCGCGGCTTCACGGGTCCATGTCCTACAAAATCGTGTTCCAGGGCGCTTCTCAACTGACGCTGGATGGCAAGGGTCGCCTTTCGATGCCCGCGCGCCATCGGGATGCGCTTGCCGCGGGTTGCGAGGGCCGGCTCACGCTGACGCGCCACCCGGACGGATGCGTGCTGGTCTATCCGCGTCCCACGTGGGAGGCGCGCCGGCAACAGATCGCGCAGCTGCCGTACGCGGCACGCGCCCTGCAGCGTTTGCTGCTCGGAAGCGCCGTCGATATCGAACTCGACAGCGCGGGTCGCATTCTCGTGTCGGCCGAGCTGCGCGACGCGGCCGGCCTCGAGCGCGACGTGATGCTGCTCGGTATGGGTGCTCACTTTGAACTGTGGGACGTGGCCCGGCTTGGCGAGCAAGAGCGCCAATCGCTCGCCAACGGCCTGCCCGACTCCGCCGCGGACTTCACGTTCTGACGGTGAATGTCGGCCACCTCTCCAGCGGACGCCCACGGGCACCGTTCGGTCCTCGCCGCACAGGCCGTCGCGTACCTGGTCACCGAACGGGATGGCACGTATGTCGATGCCACCTTCGGTCGCGGCGGGCACGCGCGGCTGATCCTGCAGGCACTTGGCCCGGTGGGTCGGCTGCTGGCGTTCGACCGGGATCCAGCGGCGGTCGTGGCCGCGGCCAGCATCACGGATCCTCGATTTCACATCGAACACACAGCGTTTTCACGCCTGGAAGCGACGCTTGCGGCGCGGGGGATCGATCGCGTGCACGGCGTGCTGCTCGATGTCGGCGTCTCGTCACCGCAGATCGACGAGGCGGCGCGCGGTTTCTCCTGGCGCGGCGATGGGCCGCTCGACATGCGGATGGACACGACGCGCGGCGAAACCGCGGCGCAGTGGCTGGCACGGGCTTCGATCGATGAACTCACACAGGTGATCCGCGACTATGGGGAAGAACGGTTTGCTGCATCGATTGCAAAGGCGCTTGTGGCTCGCCGCGAGGCTGGGCGGCCGGTTGCAAGCACCGGCGACCTTGCCGCGGTCGTGGCAGGCGCGATCGCCCGCAAGAGCCGCGCGGACGGGGCACAGCATCCGGCCACGCGGACATTTCAGGCTGTACGGATTCACGTCAATCAAGAGCTTGAGGAATTGGCGCTAGCGCTCGAACAGGCGACGCGTCGACTGCGTACGGGGGGACGTCTGGTCGTCATCAGTTTTCACTCGCTCGAGGATCGCATCGTCAAGCGATTCATCGATGCGCACGCGCATCCGGGCCGCCCGCTGCCTGCCGAGCGCGGACTTCCCCTGCGCGCGGTCGATCTGCCGGCGCCGCGGCTCACCTCGCTGGCGCGGGTACGTGCCGACGAAGAGGAAGTCGCCGCCAATCCGCGCGCCCGCTCGGCTGTGATGCGCGTGGCGGAACGGACGGACGCACCCTGGCCAGAGGCGACGCGATGATCCGGCGCGCGCTGCTGGTGCTCGCCACGCTGACGCTTTTCGCGTGCGCACTGGGCCTGATCACCGCCCAGCATCGGTCGCGATCGCTGTTCGTCGACCTCGAACGCGCCCAGCAGGAGGCGAAGCAACTCGACGTCGATTACGAACGGCTGACCATCGAACTGGCCCGGCTGTCGCAGCCAGCCTCGGTGGAACGTGCGGCGCAGAGGCTCGGCTTCAAGGCGCCCGATCCAGCGCAGACCGTCTACCTGAATCTGCCGCAGGCGAGCGCGGCCTCTCCGGTTGCGCCAGGAGTCAAACGGTGACGGCTGCCAACGGACGCAGGGCCGGGCGGAGCGCTGGTCGCAATGACCGAGGGTCCGCCGGCCGCGAGCGGGTGGGATTCAACGCCAATCCGCTGCTGATGGTCGCGATTCCCGCGTGGCGCTCGAAGCTGATGCTGTTCGCGCTCTTCGTCGGCTTCGTGGCACTGGGAGGACGGGCGTTCTACCTGATGGGCGGAGTGACGACCGAGTTCCTGCAGCGCCAGGGCGAAGCGCGCTATGCCCGGACGCTCGACGTTCCCGCGACCCGCGGTCGCGTGACGGACCGCAACGGCATCGTGCTCGCGTCATCCGTGCCGGCGCGTGCCGTCTGGGCGATCCCGGAGGACGTGGAGGCGACGCCAGCGCAGATCGCGGAACTGGCCCGTCTGCTCGAAATGAACCCCGGCGAACTGAACCGACGACTCGCCAACGACGATCGCAGCTTCGTCTACCTGCGTCGCCAGGTCGATGTCGAGGTGATGGATCGCATCGCGGCGCTGAAGATCGCGGGCGTGCACTCGAGCCGGGAGTTCAAGCGGCATTACCCGGAGGGGCCCACCAGCGCACACGTGGT
>Ga0102851_10001520_pt1 | contig 13329 bp, 11 predicted proteins | sample Mud3Dept3metaG_FD_79558 | JGI IMG/M metagenome (GOLD analysis project Ga0102851, IMG submission 79558) | Freshwater wetland microbial communities from Ohio, USA, analyzing the effect of biotic and abiotic controls - Mud 3 Core 4 Depth 3... | ecosystem: Environmental > Aquatic > Freshwater >... | reverse complement strand
CGCTGAAGTAGGTGCAGAACATGCTGCCTGCCCGGTAGAAACGGGTCTTGACCCCGGCTTTTCTGGCTGCATCCTTAAGACCTTCCTCAAGCATCGCCGATTTCTGTTCGATTGCCACGTAGACGCCGGGCCGCGACAGCTCTTTTATGGTCTCAATCCCCGCGGTCATGGCAAGAGGGTTACCAGAGAGTGTGCCTGCCTGATACACGGGCCCTTCCGGGGAAACCATGGACATGATCTCCTTTTTCCCTCCGTATGCACCTACGGGAAGTCCGCCGCCGATCACCTTGCCGAGGCAGGTCATGTCCGGCTTGATGCCATAATATGCCTGTGCGCCGCCGAAGGAAACGCGAAACCCTGTCATCACTTCGTCGAAAATGAGCACGATCCCGTACTTTCTCGTGAGCTTTCTGAGCGTTTCGAGAAATCCCGGCTTCGGAAGCACGCAGCCGATATTGCCGACGACCGGCTCTGTGATCACGCATGCGATCTTTTTCCATTCCTTTTCCAATACCCGTTTGAGCGCAGGAATGTCATTGAAGGGAAGGGTGATGGTGTTCTGTGCGCATGATCTTGGTACTCCCGGGCTGTCAGGAACGCCGAAGGTAGTGGCCCCGGAACCGGCCTTGACCAGCAGACCGTCGGCATGACCGTGATAGCAGCCTTCAAATTTGACGATTTTGTCCCTTCCGGTGAATCCTCGCGCCACCCTGATGGCAGACATCGTGGCCTCAGTCCCGGAGTTGACCATGCGGACCTTATCCATGGAAGGGTAGGCCTTGATCACCAGTTCTGCGAGTTCGACCTCAAGTGCAGTCGGCGCGCCAAAGCTGGTGCCTTTTTCCGCTGCTTTCTTGAGCGCGGCCACGACACGCGGATGAGCATGCCCCAGTATCATGGGTCCCCACGAGAGCACGTAATCGATATAGGAGTTTCCGTCAGCATCGAAAATGCGCGAGCCCTTCGCTTTTTCTATAAAAAGAGGGTTGCCCCCGACTGCCCGGAAAGCCCTCACCGGACTGTTCACGCCGCCGGGAATCATCTTCATTGCCCGTGAAAAAAGCTTCTTTGAAAGGGAATGTTTTTTCATAACTTAGTAATCTATCATAAAAAAACTTTTTGTGTCAAAAGCATCGCATATTTATTTCCAGATGTGCTATAACATCCTACTACACAGATACCGGAGGTCATTATTTATGAAAAAAGTAGCTGCCGTATGCATTCTCGCAGTAGCGCTGGTCTCATGTTCCAAAAAGGAGGCGGACCAGAAAGGCCCATATCTCGCGAAGATCGACAAGACGACGATAACGCAGGCGGATTTTGACCGTGAGTTCAAGGCGTTGCCTGATTATGCCCAGCAGATATTTACTGACGCGGCGGGCAGGGAGAGGTTCCTGAATGAGATCGTCAATAAGGAACTCCTGTACAAAGAGGCGATGAAGAAAGGCTTTGATAAGAGCTCCGAATTCAACAAAAAAATGGAAGATTTCAAAAAACTTACCCTTGTCTCTGAGGTTTTTGAAAAGGAGATCATGGCAAAATCAAAGGTGTCTGATCAGGATATCAGAGACTATTACGATAAGAACAAGGATTCCTTTGTTATGGCAACGGAGATCAAGGCCAGCCACATCCTGGTAAAGACAGAAGAGGAGGCTCAGAAAGTACTTGCACGGCTGAAGAAAGGCGAGAAATTTGAAGCCATTGCCAGGGCGGTCTCGCTCGATACGGCTTCAGCCAAGAACGGCGGTGATGTCGGCTTTTTCAAGAAGGGTCAGATGGTGCCGGAGTTCGAACGGGCTGCTGCAAGCCTTAAAGTGGGTGATATCAGCATACCGGTGAAGACCCAGTTCGGGTATCACATCATCAAGGTTACGGACAAAAAGACCGGTGCACCCGTTGAGTTCGAGAAGGTGCGAGACCTGATCTCCCAGAAGCTCTCGGGGGAAAAACAGAAAGAGGCCTTTGAAGCGTATATCGCTGAACTGAAAAAGACCTATAAGGTTGAACTCAACAAAGATGCACTTATAAAGCTTGACCAGGCTCCTGCAAAGACCGATGCTCCTGAGGGCTCTGTCAAGCCTGAAGACAAGAAGGAAGAGCCGAAAAAGGAAGAGCATAAGAAGTAGCAACAGGCTTCACAATCAGGGAGCCGGAAGAATTACTTCTTCCGGCTTTTTTTCGTTGTTCGACCCCTGTCCGTAGGCTATTCGCTGCTTCCTGCTGCCATCATGAATTCGATCCATATCGGCAAGGCTGCCGCAGCACCGGTCTCCTTGTTACCGATGGGGGTATGGTCATCCCTCCCAACCCAGACCCCGACAACAAGGCTGTCATCGAAGCCCATGAACCAGGCATCGGTGTAGTCATTCGTTGTGCCGGTCTTGCCGTATGCGGGTCTTTTCAACTCCTTAGCCCGAACTGCGGTCCCTTCTTTCACAACAGCGCCTAGCATTTTTTTCAGTTCATTGACGATCCTGTCATCAAGAATGTGAGTCTGTTTGGGCAAATTTTCTTCCACGATGATCCTATCCCTGTTCTCCATCCGCTCGTAGGGTATGAATTCCATCTTCTTGCCTGTTGCAAAGACTGCATAGGCCTGGGTCATTTCAAGGAGCGTAACGTCCGAGGCGCCGAGAGCAAGCGGCATATATGGCTGGAGTTCGCTCCTGATGCCCAGTTCCTGAGCTGTCAGGACGACATTCTTGATGCCGACATGGCTTGCAAGTCTGACCGTGGCAGCGTTGAGCGAGCGGGCCAAAGCGGTTTGCAGGGTTACCCTGCCGTAATATTTCCCGTCATAATTTTTTGGAGACCATATCTGCCCTGGTCTGCCCTTGAAGGATATCGGCGAGTCGGTGATCATTTCCTCAGGGGTCATGCCTTCTCTGAGTGCCGTTACATACACAAAAGGTTTGAACACGGAGCCCGGCTGACGCAGGGCTTGCGTCGCCCTGTTGAACTGGTTTTTCCAGAAATCAAGCCCGCCTACCATGGCTTTGATATGTCCGGTTCTCGGATCCATGGCAATAAGCGATGCCTGTATGCCGGGTTTGCGCCGTTTCTCTATTGTACGGATTCCGTTTGTAAGCGCTTTTTCTGCGGCCTTCTGCAGTTTCAGGTCAACAGTGGCATATATCTTGTACCCAGCAGTATAGAGTTCATTGCCGTATTTCTGCTCAAGCTGCTGCCTGAGGAGCTCCACAAAATAGGGAGCTTCATACGTCCGGTGACGGGGTGTTGAAGGAACTGGTTCCTTCATGGCTTGGCTATACTGCTCTTCAGAGATGAATTTCTGGGCAAGCATCTGCTGAAGTACAAGAGATCTTCTTTCTTGAGCCTTGTTAAAGTTCCTGAACGGCGAATAATGCGATGGCGCCTTCGGCAGGGATGCCAGCATAGCGGCCTCGCCTATGCTCAGATCCCATGTCGTCTTGCCGAAATAGGTCAGGCTTGCAGCCTCTATGCCGTATGCACGGGAGCCGAAATATGCCTGGTTCAGATAAAGGCCGAGGATTTCGTCTTTGGTGTAATGCTTTTCGATCTTAACCGACAGAGCTGCCTCACGGATTTTGCGCCTGATTGACTTTTCCGGCTTCAGGAACAGCATCTTGGCGAGCTGCTGGGTGATGGTGCTTCCTCCCTGCTTGAGGCCTCCGGCCTTGATATCGTGAACAAGAGCGCGGAAAATGCCGATGAAGTCAACACCGGGATGACTGTAGAAGCGGGCGTCTTCAATGGCGATGATTGCCTGCTTCACGTGGCGCGGGATCGCATAGTGCGGAACGAATGTCCTGCGCTCATAGTAGAACTCTGCAAGCAACTGTTTGTCGCTGGAATAGACCTTGGACGATTCCATGGGGGTATATTCCTCAATGGCATTGAGCCTGGGAAGATCAGAGAGTGTCCAGAAAAGAAATCCTCCTGCAATGCCTGCCAGTGCTCCGACGAAGATAAATCCTATGATGAATTTTCGCGCTGCAGATAATTTCTCGGCTTGTTCAATTTCATGTTCGAGCTTTGCCATACTGCAGTATTATACCGTAGAGAGGCCGGTATTCCCCTCACTTCCCGGTAGACAAGATGTATAAAAGGTTAGCACCCGCGTTCTTTTCCAGAGCGGTCTGGGTGAAAGCGAGTGTCTGCAAGGTAAATTGACTCATTATTATGAAATATGCTATTATTCGCGCAAAGTGTCAGAGTTTTTGAACTGGTAAGGCCACAAAGACTTTTAGCTTTGTGGCCTTTTTATTTCTGTAACAGTGTCTGCATGCTTTAGTTTGCAAGTTAAGGAGGTAACGGAAATGGCTCATGGAACAGTGAAGTGGTTCAACGAATCCAAAGGGTTCGGGTTTATCACCAGCGATGAAGGCGGCGATGTTTTTGTCCACTATTCGTCCATCCAGGGCAATGGATTTAAATCCCTTGCCGAGGGTGACGCAGTCAGCTTTGATACGGAGAAGGGTCCGAAAGGCCCCAAGGCAACCAATGTCGTTAAGCTGTAATTGATCCGCAAAGGTCCCCCTTGCGGTTGCAAGTGGGACCTTTGTTATTTGAGGTGACGATGGCAAACAGAAATAATTACGCCGCAAAGATGGAGTTGAAAAAGCAGAACAAGTGTGCTGCTGGCCTTATCTCGGAACGGTTTCCTGAAGTGACCGATATCGCAATTCATATGTCGTATTATCAAAACGGATCAAATCCTCTCCTCATGGTGCGTAAGGTCAACATCTTTCCCTCCTCATATGCATACTTTAAGATGGACTGCATGATAAAGGGGTGTGAGGGCGGCGGGTTTGATCTGACCCCGGTGGTGAAAGGCATGATCAAGGAGAGGAAAAAGGAGAAAAAGGGCGCTCTCGATTGCCGCGGTAAACTTGAGGACCTTGCTGGAGACCATGCGCGTGTTGAGTATGAGATCGTAATCCGCTACGGCAAATCATCGCGGTAAACTGCACCTAACAAGCGTCTTCGATATCCTTGATCTTCTGCAGTCTCTTCCTGTGACGTTCTGCCTTGGAGAATCGAGCTTTAATAAATGCGGTAACGACCTCCTCAGCAAGACGAGGACCGATGATGCGCGCGCCGAGGCAGAGAACATTCATGGAATCGTCTTCGACCCCCTGATGCGCGGAAAAGGTATCATGGCTGACTGAGGCGCGAATGCCGGGAAACTTGTTTGCCGCTACGCAGGCCCCGACGCCGCTTCCGCAGACGAGTATGCCACGGACCGCCTTCTTCTGCATGATCTTCTCTGCAACCGCCAGCGCAAAATCCGGGTAGTCGGAAGGCCGATCATTGAAGGCGCCGACATCGAGGACCGTATGCCCTTGTCTTTTCAGGAGTGATTTCAGCTCTTCCTTGAGATGAAATCCGCCGTGATCTGCCCCTATTGCAATGTTCACACACCTATTATGAGGGTAAAAGAGACGAAGGTTCAAGGGCCGGGCGGAGGAACAGCGAATTCATCTGCACGTGTACCCGGAACCTAGCCCTATTTTTTTAACAGCTTCTTTGTCTGTGCGATAATATGGTCTTTGGTAAAGCCAAACTTCTCGAAGAGTACTTTTGCCGGGGCTGATGCGCCGAACCGGTCAATGCCGACCACCTCACCCTTGAGTCCGACGTACCTATACCAGCTCTGAGATGAGGCGGCCTCCACCGCAAGCCTTTTTTCGACCTTTGACGGGAGAACGCGGTTTTTGTAAGCAGCCGGCTGCTGCTCAAAAAGTTCAAATGAGAACATGTTTACAACCCTGATCTTCACGCCGGTTTTTTGGAGTTCTTCTGCGGCGGCGAGAGTAATTTGTATTTCCGCACCTGATGCAAGCAGGATGATATCGGGAGTCCCTTTACTGTCAAGAAGGACATAGCCGCCTTTTTCTGCACCGCTCGCCTCACTGTACTTGTTCCTATCCAGCACAGGAAGGTTCTGGCGGGAAAGGACCAGCGCATGAGGTCTTTTCGGGTCCGTGAGCGCTATCTTCCACGCTATTGCAGTCTCATTGGCATCAGCCGGCCTGATAACATAAAGATGCGGCATTGCCCTGAGGCTCGAGAGATGCCCGATCGGCTGGTGTGTCGGCCCGTCTTCCCCAAGCCCGATGGAGTCGTGGGTAAATACGTAGATCACATGGGTTTCCATAAGCGCGGCGAGTCTGATAGCAGGCCTCATATAATCAGAAAAGACAAGGAACGTTCCGCCATACGGAATGAGCATCCTGCTCAAGGCCATACCGTTCAGGATGGCTCCCATGGCATGTTCCCTCACACCGAAATGGATGTTCCTTCCCCCTTTGCCCGGGGAGAAATCAGCATATTTCTTGAGATGGGTGTTGTTCGACGGCGCGAGGTCGGCTGAACCGCCGATAAGATGAGGAAACGTGTCGGCAAGCGCGTTGAGCACCTTGCCCGATGCGCTCCTGGTTGCGATAGCCCCGTCTTCGGGCCTGAAGACCGGCAGGAGGTTTTCCCATCCATCCGGGTGTTTTCCGGATACAAGCATATCCCAGGTCTTCGCACGGGAAGGATATTTTTTTGCGAACTTCCGGAACATAACCGCCCATGCGGTCTCGTCTTTTTTCCCCTTCTGGACGGCCTTTCTCATATGGCGGAGTGCCGATACGGGGATATAAAACTTCTTGAGAGGCCATCCGAGGTTCTGCTTCGTAAGCTTCAGTTCTTCCTCCCCGAGCGGTGAACCGTGAGCATCCGCCGTGTCTTGCTTATGGGGGCTGCCGAATCCGATATGGGTACGCGCGAGAATGATTGAAGGTCTGTTCTTCTCTTTCTTGGCTGCCGCTATGGCTTTTTCGATGCCCTTCAGATCATTGCCGTCAACATGCTGCACATGCCAGCCGTATGCGTCAAACCGTTTTGCCACATCCTCGGTAAAGGCGAGATCCGTGGAACCCTCGATGCTAATCTTATTGTCGGAATAGAGATAGACGATCTTTCCGAGTTTCAGATGACCGGCCAGGGAAGCGGCCTCCGATGAGACGCCTTCCATGAGGTCTCCGTCGCTCACAATGCCGTAGATGGTATAGTCAAGGACAGAATACCCCGGTTTATTGAACATGTCAGAAAGGTATTTCTCGGCCATGGCCATGCCGACGCCGGTTGCAAAGCCCTGTCCGAGCGGACCGGTTGTGGTCTCTATGCCGCAGTCAATGCAGATCTCCGGATGTCCGGGGGTCTTGCTCCCCCACTGCCTGAAGTTCCTGATATCATCAAGGGAGATTTGGTGACCCGTTAGATGAAGGAGACTGTAAAGGAGCATGGAACCATGACCGGCGGAGAGAACAAACCTGTCACGGTTCTGCCATTTCGGGTTCCTCGGGTTATGCCGCAGGAATTTTGTCCAGAGCACATAGGCCATGGCAGCATCTCCCATCGGCATGCCCGGATGGCCTGAATTTGCGTGCTGAACAGCATCGGCAGAGAGCATGCGGATTGTGTTGATGCAGAGTTGGTCAAGGTTCATCTTCTTCACAAACGCCTCCATGATGGTTTTGGTTCTGTCTTAACGAGACGGACGTGTTCCCTGCAAGGAGATCACTTCCGGGAACCCCTTGATGGTACACAAATTGTAATCATGAGGTCAATCTGCTGCAGTGCATGAGAGGGAAGTAATGATATAATGAAAAGCAATCCACAAACGCAGAGGAGTTATCCATGAAACAGATGCGCTGGTACCTGTCCCTGACGATAGCGCTGATTGTACTCTCGGCAGTCTTTTATTTGATACAAATCGCGATCTTCCATAAGGAAAGTGATACATTTTTTTATATGCTCCAGGACATCGCCTTTGTGCCTGTCCAGGTCCTGCTCGTCACTTTTTTCCTGAATCAGCTGCTCACGATGCGGGAGCGCAGGGCCAAGTTCAAGAAGCTGAACATGCTGATCGGCACATTCTATATCGAAGTGGGAACCGAGCTCATCAAGCATCTTACAAAATTTAGCTCTGACATTTCATTGGTACAGGACAAGATGCTGGTCATGACCAAATGGTCATATAAGGAGTTCGTCGGCGCTCAGGCAGCGTTGAGAAGTGCGGACCTCAACATTGACAGCAGAAAGGCCGACCTCCGAGAACTGAAGATTTTTCTGACCGCAAAAAGGACTTTTCTCCTGAGCCTGCTCGCGAACCCGAACCTGCTTGAGCATGACGTGTTCACAGATCTTCTCTGGGCGGTCTTCCACCTTGCAGAAGAACTTTCCGTTCGCGACAGATTAGAGGGGCTGCCCAAGAGTGATTATGACCACCTCTCCGGTGACCTCAAACGTGCGTATTCCCAGCTCATTGTCGAATGGCTGTCGTATATGAAACACCTGAAGGAAGACTATCCTTATCTTTTTTCCCTTGCAGTCAGGATGAATCCCATAAATATGCATGCAGATCCTGTCGTACATTGAGCTGTTTCAGGAGGAACCATGTCTGAGGAAAAAGAACCAAGCATTGAATATTGTCTGGGAAAGGAAAGCCGTGAGACATCGAACTATGAAGAGATGCTGAAGCATGCCGGACATAAGATACAGGTTGTCTCGTTTCCACGGGGCGTTCAGGTACTTAAGGTAGCTATGGAATGTGTCACCTGCAACCGGGTGCTGATCGAGTTCGATAATCCGGATTATGCCGAGTAGGGCGGAGGCTGTTACGTTTTCAGTGCTTCCTTGGTTATGCGTTCGGCTGTTTCGAAAACCGCCTTTTTGCCCTCCTCTGTCCGCGCTTCAATATAGAACCTGACCTTCGGCTCAGTGCCCGAAGGTCTGATCATGAGCCATGAGCCATCGTCGAAGATCAATTTTGTGCCATCCACGGTGATGAGGTCCTTGACGGTTCGCGTCTGCCCGGCTATGGTAAGAGCAGTCCCTTTCGGAAACTTCAGGCTTAACGCGGAAAGCTTATTGACGAGCGGCTCCCCGACCAGTGAGCGGTCGACAGAGATCCCTGAACGGTCAGGATAGTAATGGCCGAACTCGTCCATGATCTCGCTGAGATAGGCGCTGAGATTCTTGCCGGTGACCGCCATCATTTCGACGGCAAGGAGCAGACCGAAGATGGCATCTTTTTCGAGCGTATGGTTATATCCCGATATGCCGTCAGATTCCTCAAATGCCACGACCGCCCGTTCTTCTGAAGAACTCAGGAGATAGTGCCTGAAATTCTTGAATCCCACCATCGTTTCACGAACCGGGATGCCGAGTTTCTCGGCGATCGCGTTCACAAAGTTACTTGTCCCGACCGACTTCGCGACAATACCGTCAAACTTTTTGTGCACATGGAAGAAATGCAGCGCCATTGCGCCAAAATAGTTCATCGATATCTGGCGGATACCGTCCGTAAACCTGATGCGGTCACCGTCAGGGTCCATGACAACGCCAAGTTTGAGCCTCGCAGGGCTGTCTGCAAGTTCCGCTTCGACGCCTGCCATATTCTCCTCTGACGGTTCCGGGGCAATACCGCCGAAGAGATAATCGTCTTCCGTCCTGAGGTATATGATCTTCGGGTCTTCTCCCAGGATCTTCTGCACCCGACCGCGGGTTGAACCATGGACATTGTCAACGCAGATGATGCAGTCTTCACAATCAATGAAAGCCTTAATCCTGTCGAGATCGATCGTCTTTCTCTTCCGGAGGTAGTCGAGATAAAGAGATGTCAGATCGACCTTTTCGATTATTGTCGGCAGTACAGGATCATGTGCTGCAGATTCCTTCATCATCCTGTTTGCGATCTCCTCGATCTTCGTTGTTATCTCTGAACCTGCCGGCCCCCCGTCTGAAGGGTTGAATTTAAAGCCTCCATAGTTTGCCGGGTTGTGGGATGGCGTCAGGTTTATGCAGCAGGCTGCCTGGAGCATATCGATGCCAGAGGAAAACTCAGGCGTCGCCGCTTCGCCCGCATACCACGCCCTGATACCGGCCTTCTGCATAAGGCCGATAACCTCCCTGCTGAACTCGGGACCAAGAAACCGGTTGTCATGACCAACGATCACCCCGCGTTTTTTTATCTCGGCAAAGTCCCTGACACCCATTGCCTGCATGACCGGCGGGTCGTTCGAGCCGAACATCTCGATGATGGCAGCAGTCACAATGCGTACATTCCTGAACGTATAGTCAGTGCCGATCTCGCCCCGCCATCCCGATGTGCCGAACACGACCTGTGCCGGAGCAATGTTCTCCCGTGCAAATTTCTCGATATTGGAAAGCAGGTACCTGTTCTTTGCAATATCGCCAAGAATGTCCTTCCAGCATGACGATGCATCTTTATACTGTCCTGTCATTCCCCCTCCCCGGAACTTGCTTCTGCGGCATATTTTACCCGAATCCGGCTGCAGCAGCAACGACCCGGGCAGCCGGTAGCCGGTTACCTGCGACAAAAAGAAGAACAGGGAAAACACGATACCGGGTGGTATAATCTAATCAGGGGCAGAAGAGGTGAACGAGATATCATGAATAACGGACGGTATGTTCAGCTGATTGACCTTATCATGTGCCTGTCTGATGCCATGGACTTTATCGATCCGGTTGTCGTCGATCATCACAAACAGGTCGCCTATATCGCTTACAACATTGGGGCCGAACTGGGGCTTTCCCCTCACGAGCTGAAACAGTTGATCCTGGCAGGAACTCTCCATGATATCGGTGCATTCAGTCTCAGAGAGCGCAGGGATACTCTTGCATTTGAAGTAACAAGCCCGCACGGGCATGCGCTGAACGGGTACGCGCTGCTGCGGCTTTTCGAGCCCTTGTCGGCAATTGCCCCTGTGGTGCGTTTTCACCATGTGCGCTGGAGAAACGGCTCAGGCATGAAATTCAGGGGGCTGGACGTACCGTTATTAAGCCATATCATTCATCTATCTGACCGGATAGCCGTGCTTCTCGACAGGAAGAAAGAGGTCCTGGGACAGGCGCCCGGTATTGTCCAGACCATTCGGGGAGCAAAGGGCAGCATGTTCAAGCCGGAACTGGTGGATGTCTTTCGGCAGGTAGCTGAACGGGAATACTTCTGGTTTGATCTTTCCTCTCCCGCACTCAGGACGGTCCTGTCACAACGGCTGAAGACAGCCCGCGTCCGCATCGATTCCGGGGATATGCTCGGCTTTTCAGAACTCTTCTCCTGGATCATTGATTTTAAGAGTCCGTTCACCGCGACCCATTCGGGCGGCGTTGCTGCATGCGCGGAATTCCTCGCCCAAAAGGCCGGTTTCACCAAGAGGGAATGCGTCGCCATGAAGATAGCCGGTCATATGCATGATCTCGGAAAGCTTGCCGTACCGGTGGAGATCCTTGACAAGCCTGCCCGTCTCAACAGAAAAGAATACAATGTCGTCCGGCATCACAGCTTTTATACACATCGCATACTCCAATCGGTCGCACCGCTGCAGACGATTAACACGTGGGCAGCTTATCATCATGAACGTCTCGACGGCACCGGATATCCTTTCCATCTGAAAAAAAAGGACCTGCCGCTCGGCTCGCAGATCATGGCAGTTGCCGATGTCTTTACGGCCTTGACCGAGGACCGACCGTACCGCACGGGCATGAAACCGTCCGTCGCGATGGGCATCCTCAATGCGATGAGCTCCCGGTCAGCACTGAACGGGCAGATCGTTGCGGTGCTGCGGAAGCACTATGATGAAGCAGATGCGCTCAGAAGTCGCGCCCAGTCATTTGCCCGCAGAAAATATCAGGATATCAGGGCAGCAGGAGCAGAAAGGCGGTAGGTTTCGTCCTCAAGTGCTGCTGCTTGTGACCATCCGTCGGGTCCCGCCACGGTCAGCTTCTAACAGGGGAATGATCTGTGCTAATATACCTGACTTTTCTTGTTGCAGGAGGATTCGATGGCAAAGACATATCATATAGCGCTCATTCCGGGAGATGGCACGGGTCCGGAAGTTGTCCGGGAGGGGATCAAGGTCCTGCACGCTGCTTCCCTTAAATTCGGGTTCAAGCTCGATTTCACGGAATTCGACTTCGGCGCCGAGCGTTACTTAAAGACGGGCGAGACACTCCCTGACAGCGCGATCGCTGAGTTCAGAAAATTCAGCGCGATCTATCTCGGAGCGATCGGACACCCGGATGTGAAACCAGGTATTCTCGAAACAGGCATCCTGTTGAAGACGCGCTTCGCGCTTGACCAGTACATCAATCTCCGCCCGGTAAAGCTCTATCCCAATGTGGAGACGCCGCTGAAGGACAAGGGGCCCGAGCATATTGATTTTGTAGTCATCAGGGAAAATACCGGCGGTATCTATACGGGCCACGGCGGGGCTACGCGCGTAGGCACCACCGAGGAGATCGCGACCCAGCTGATGGTTTATGACCGGCGTACTGTCGACCGCTGTCTGAAATATGCATTCGAGCTGAAGAAGAAGCGCAATGCGAAGGACCCGAAGTATGTGAAAAAACCGATCACGCTTATCCACAAACGGAACGTGCTTACCCATTGCGGAGACCTCTGGTACCGTGCGTTCGAGGAGATGGGTGCACAGCAATACCCTGAACTCACGAGAGATTACAATCATGTTGACGCTGCGAACATGTGGTTCGTTAAGAACCCCGAATGGTTCGACGTGGCGGTCACGGAAAACCTCTTTGGTGACATCATCACGGACCTCGGCGCCATGATTCAGGGCGGGCTCGGCGTAGCGTCCGGCGGCAATATCAATCCCGAAGGTGTCTCGATGTTCGAGCCGATGGGCGGCAGCGCGCCGAAGTATACGGGCAAGAATGTGATCAATCCCATGGCAGCGATCGGCGCAGCCATGATGATGCTTGATACCCTGGGGGAAACCAGCGCTTCGCAGGCCGTTGAGACCGCCATGATTGCGGGCATGCAGAAGATGAAGAGCCAGGCAGCTGGTCAGATGGGCATGACCACGACAGAGGTCGGCGATATGGTGGCGAAACTGGTCTCATAGCGCCTGTTTCACAAAGGAATGCCGGTAAAATGCCCTCAGGCTCTTCGGGCGGCTGAGGGGCGGCACGCAGGGAGCATCCTGCGAACGGTTCACGTTGTTATTTAACGGCCCCCATAGTGAAACCTGCAATGAATTCTTGTCATGGCCCAGTTGCTGCTCCGAAATAGCAAAGCTATTGCCGAATGTCTTCCATTGCAACATTCGCCCAGAAACATGCACGTCCATCTTCAAGCTAACATCTACTATTCAACAGAATCGCCTGTCGCCGAAAAGTGAGGAATACCAAAAGAAAGGTTTAACGACGCGCATAGCGGTGCATGAAGCACATGGAGCATACGAGCCATGCTTAAAAATTATTGTAGGGCGCCTTCACTGATGATATACTATAAAGAAAAATCTCGCATGATTG
>Ga0102851_10001519_pt1 | contig 13335 bp, 9 predicted proteins | sample Mud3Dept3metaG_FD_79558 | JGI IMG/M metagenome (GOLD analysis project Ga0102851, IMG submission 79558) | Freshwater wetland microbial communities from Ohio, USA, analyzing the effect of biotic and abiotic controls - Mud 3 Core 4 Depth 3... | ecosystem: Environmental > Aquatic > Freshwater >... | reverse complement strand
CTCGCTCGGCGGCCAGGCCGCGATCGAGCAACCCGAGAACGAGGCGGTGGCGGTGCCGATCATCGAGCGCGCCCTCGACCTCGGCGTCAACTACATCGACACCTCGGCCGCGTACGGCGGCCGCGAGGCGCGCTGGAGCGAGCGCTACATCGGGCAGGTCATGAAGCGGCGGCGCTCCGAAGCGTTCCTGGCCACCAAGACGCACGACCGCACGCGCGACGGCTCCCTCAAGCTGCTGGAGAAATCGCTCGAGCTGCTCCAGACCGACCACGTCGACCTCTGGCAGATCCACAACCTCTCGAAGATGGAGCAGGTGGAGCAGATCTTCGCACCCGACGGGGCGGTGCAGGCGCTCGTCAAGGCCCGGGAGCAGGGGATCGTGCGCTTCATCGGCGTGACCGGCCATGCCGATCCCGCCGTGCTGGTCGAGGCGATCCGTCGCGGCCCGTTCGATACCGTGCTCATGGCGCTCAACGCCGCGGACCCCCATCACCTGAGCTTCCAGAAGGAGTTGCTGCCGCTCGCCGTGGAGAAGGAGATGGGGATCATCGGGATGAAGATTCCCGCCCGCGGGCGGATCCTGTCCAGCTGGACGCCGCCGCCCCCGGAGAAGCAGCGCCAGGGACAGATCGTCGCCACCAGCCCCGGCACCATCACCATGAAGGAGGCGATGCGCTACGTGCTGTCGCTGCCAGTCAGCACCGTGATCGTCGGGTGCGACAACGTCGGGCAGGTCGACGAGGACGTCCAACTCGCCCGCTCGTTCACCCCGATGAGCGCGGCGCAGATGGCGGAGCTCGCCTCGCGGACCGAGCCGGTCATGCGGCAGGCGCTGTTCTTCCGCCCCTGGGGAGCGGCGTAGCCGCACCCGCCTCGCGCGGCGTTTCCTCCTCGCCGCGTGAGGGCGTCCGGCGTGCCCGCGGGGCGGCTGCGCGCCCCCGCGGGTCCTAGGGCTCCCGTGTCCAGGTCGGGACGCGACCCGGCGTCCACGGGGCCCCCGCCTTCTCCATCGCGTCCTGGAGCTTGGCGAGGTCCACCTGGACGACGTTCTGCAGCTTGGGCAGCACGACCGAGAATTCGTCGGCGGCGATGGTGTAGGCAGCCTGCATCGTCCCGGTGGGCGCCTGGCTGGTGGCCCAGAGGCTGTACACGACCCCCTGGACCCTGTCCTGGATCGATGGCGGGGTGGGCTCGCTGTACCCCTCCAGCACGCGGTCGCCGGAGAGAGCGATCTGGAAATCGGCGAGCCGCGCGTCGATGGCGCGTGCCTGTTCCGCCAGCTCCGGTCTGGCCGCGGGGGTCTCACCGAGGGCGACCTTGATCTTGGCCAAGCGCGCGCGCGCCTCCTTCGCGGCCTCCACGGCCCCCAGGACCGCCCTCTGCAGCCGTGCGGTCCTCTGCTCGAACGCGAGGACGGCGGCCTGGTCGTGGGCGGCGAGCGTGGCGAGACCGAGCGACGTGACACGGAACTCTTGCGGACCCGCGAGCCCAGTGACGGTGCCCGCCACACGCTGAGCCATCTCGACCCTGTAGGTTCCCGGCGCGGCCATCGGGCCTTCGTCGGGTGCGTCCCAGGGGTCCCTCTCCTCCTTCTCGGAGGGGAGCTTCGCCGGGCCGGACGCCGCATAGCGGAGGTCCCAGGCGACGCGCTGGAAGCCCTTTTCGGTGGGAGCGGAGAGCCGCCGCACGACGTTGCCCTCCGCGTCCGTGACGGTGAGAATGACCGCAGGCTTCTCCTCCCGGGCCTCCTCGCGGAGCTGTTCGGGCGTCGGGTAGGCGGGGGCGATCCCCTTCTTCTCGGCTTCCTTCTCGGCGTCGTGACGCAGCTCCTTCCTGGTCTTGAGGGAATCCTTGAGGTAGTACGTGAAGACCGCTCCGAACGGCGGGTTGTCGGCGGTGAAGAACGCATCGCCCAGGAACGCCTTGCCCTTCCCGCCGAGCGGGGAGGACTGGATGTACGCAACCGCGTCCTTCACCGGGAAGAGCGTCGCGGGCTTCTCGAGGGCCTCGCGCGCGAGGCCGCGCAGCGGCGTGAGGTCGTCGAGGATGTAGAAGCCGCGACCGAAGGTAGCGAGGGCCAGGTCGCCCTCCCGCGCCTGGACGGCGAGGTCCCGGACGGCGATCGTCGGCATCCCGCCCTTGAGCTTGGTCCAGTGCGAGGCTTCGCGCGAGAAGTACAGGCCGAACTCGCACCCGGCGAACACGAGCGACGGATCCTTGCTATCCTCGGCGACCGCGTAGACCACCTCACCCTCCGGCAGGTCGCCGGCGATGGACGTCCACGTGCGGCCGCGGTCGGCGCTCCTCAGGAGGTACGGCTTGAAGTCGCTGTTCTTGTGGTTGTCGAACGCGGCGTAGACCACGTCTGCACTGTGCCGGGAGGCGGCGACGCGGCTCACGAACGTCATCGCCGGGAGGCCGGGGAACGACTCGATCTTGCGCCAGCTCGTGCCGCCATCCTCGCTCACGTGAACGAGGCCGTCGTCGGTTCCGACGTACAGGAGCCCCTCGACGAGCGGCGACTCCGATAGGGTGGTGGCGTTGCCGTAGAACGACGTGGACATGTTCTTCGCCACCGCGTCTGCGGGCCACACCTTCCCCATGACCGGGAGCTTGTTGCGGTCGATCCCGCGCGAGAGGTCGCCGGAAACCGGCTTCCAGGAGTCGCCGCGGTCCTCGCTGCGGAACAGCCGGTTGGCGGCGAAGTACAGGCGGGTGTGGGAGTGGGGGCTGATGATCAGCGGCGAATCCCAGTTCCAGCGCAGCGGTGGCTCGCCCTTGCCCTCGCGCGGCCTGATGTCGATCTCCTCGCCGCTCTTCCTGTCGAAGCGGACGAGGCCAGCGTACTGCGATTCGGCGTAGACGATGTTGGGGTCAGAGGGGTCGACGGCGGAGAAGAAGCCGTCGCCGCCGGTGGTCACGAACCAGTCAGAGTTGACGATGCCGTTCACCGTGATCGTGCGGGACGGCCCGCCCATCGAGTAGTTGTCCTGCGTGCCGCCGTAGACGTAGTAAAACGGCTGCGAGTTGTCCACGGCCACCCTGTAGAACTGCGTCACCGGGAGGTTCGACTTGAAGCCCCACGTCCGCCCGCGGTCGAACGTCTCGTAGATGCCGCCGTCGCACCCGGCGAGCAGGTGGTCGGTGTCCGAAGGGTCGATCCACAGCGCGTGGTTGTCCACGTGCTTGGTCTTCTCGCCCAGCCTCTTGAAGGTCTTTCCCCCGTCCTCGCTGACCTGCAGCCACGTGTCCATGGAGTAGATGCGGTCCACGTTCCTGGGGTCGCCGAAGATCTCGTTGTAGTACTGCGGCCCGTTGCTCACGTAGTCGCTGCGCTTCTCCCAGCTCTCGCCGCGATCGGTCGAGCGGTAGAAGCCGCCCTTGCCGTCGGCGGCCTCGACGACAGCGTAGACGACGTCAGGGTTGGCCGGCGAGACAGCGAGGCCGATGCGCCCGAGGTCCACGTCCTTCGGCAGTCCCTTGTCGACCTTCCTCCAGCTCTTCCCGGCGTCCGTGGACTTGTAGATGGCGGCCTCGGGGCCGCCGTCGATAAGCGTCCAGACATGCCGCCGCCGCTGGTAGGCGGAGGCGTAGAGCACGTCGGGGTTGCGCGGGTCGATCAGGACCTCGCTGGCGCCTGTGTTCTCGGAGATCGTGAGCACCGCGGTCCAGGTCTTGCCGCCGTCGGTGGTCTTGTACACCCCGCGGTCGCCGCCGGGACCCCACAACGGACCCTGGGCCGCCACGTAGACGACGCGGGAGTCGCGCGGGTCCACCACGATCCTGCCGATGTGCTCGGAGCGCTTCAGGCCGAGGTTCTTCCAGCTCTTGCCGCCGTCGTCGGATCGGTAGACGCCGTCACCCCAAGCGACCGAGCGCTGGCTGTTGTTCTCGCCGGTCCCCACCCACACGGTGTTGGGGTTGTTGGGGTCGAGGGTCACGCACCCGATGGAGTAGGAACCCTCGCCGTCGAAGACGGGGACCCAGGTCGTGCCCGCGTTCTCCGTCTTCCACACCCCGCCGGAGGCCACCGCCACGAAGTAACGGGAAGGCCTGGAAGTGTCGACGGCGAAGTCGCCGATGCGCCCCGAAGTCCAGGCCGGCCCGATGCTGCGCAGCTTCAGGCCGGAGAAGGTTTCGGACGACATGACGTCCGGCTTCTTCGGCTCCTCCTTGCCCTTCTCCGGTTTCGAAGCGGCCCCAAGGGCCGATGGCAAGGCCAGGACTAGCGTCACGAGTGCCGCGGCGAGAGCTCGCATGGTGATCCCCTTTCCGCCCGGAGGGGGTTTCTGCGACCGGGTGTGGGGGATTCTAGCAACCTTCGGGCTCGGAGGTCGCCGTCGCCTGCTCGCGGCGCGTCACTCGTCGGGAGGAGGCGCAGGCGGCGAGGTGATGAACTCGACCACGGCCGTGTGGCCCTTCTCCTCGGCCATCTGTAGCGCCGTCTTGCCGTCGTCGCTGGCGGCCGCCGGCAGGGCGCCGCGCCCGATCAGGAGGCGCACCATGTTCACGTCGCCCTGGATCGCGGCCGTGTGCAGGGCGGTGAACCCTCCCTGCTGGCGGGCATTGGGGTTCGCCCCGCGCATCAGGAGCATCCTGAGGACGTCGAGGGAACGGCCGGCGGCGGCGCTGTGGACCGGCGTCACCATCGAGGGGTTCTTTGCGACGGCGTTCGGGTCGGCCCCGTGCTCGAGCAGCAGCGTGGCGGTCTCGGGGTAGGCGAAGAACGCGGCCAGGTGCAGCGGGGTGAACCCGTCGGGTGAGAAGGCGTGCACCCTCATGGCGTCCTCCTGGAGCAGGGCGGCCACGGCGTCCGTCCTCCCGAGAGCCGCGGCCTCGAAGATGTCGAGCAGGGGCCGGGACGCGAGCAGCAACTCGACCATGTCCATGCGGGAGCGGTAGCGGGCGAGGAGCAGGATCGAAACCCCCGTCTCATCGCGCCCCTCGGCGAGCGAGGGATCCATGATCAGGAGCGCTCTCAGCCGCTCGAGATCGCCGGTACGAAGAACCTGCATGACGTCGTTGACCGTCGGCATCTTCCCCCAGCCCGTCGCACACCCATTCTCAAAGCTATGGGAAGGCCGGCGCGATGTCAAGAAAGGTTCCCATGCCTGCCGCCCCTGTCGTAGCATCATCGTTGTATGCCCGAACTCCCCGACATCGTGGTGTACGTGGAGCGCCTGGGCGCCCTGGTCGGCGGCCGGACCCTCGAGCGCGTGCGCCTCGCCAGCCCTTTCCTGCTGCGGACGGTCGCTCCACCGCTCGCGGATGCCGAGGGGCGGACCGTCCGCGGGGTGCGCCGGATGGGCAAACGGATCGTCATCGAGCTGGACGGCGAGCTGTTCCTGGTGCTGCACCTGATGATCGCCGGGCGGCTGCACTGGCGCGACGCGGGCGCCAGGGTGCCCGGAAAGGTCGGCCTGGCGGCGTTCGACTTCCCCGCCGGGACGCTGCTGCTCACCGAGGCGGGCGGCAAGAAGCGGGCGTCCCTCCACGTGGTGCACGGCGGGAGCGGCCTGTCGGCGCTGGACCGCGGCGGCCTGGAGGTGCTCGAGGCGGACGTGGCGAGCTTCCGCGCCGCACTGACGAGGGGTAACCACACCCTCAAGCGGGCCCTGACCGACCCGGCCTGCCTCTCGGGCATCGGAAACGCCTACTCCGACGAGATCCTGCACCGGGCCCGCCTCTCGCCGCTCGCGCTGACGCACAGGCTCACCGATGATCAGATCGAGAGACTGTTCGCGGCGGCATGCGAGGTCCTGGAACGGTGGGTGGAGCGCCTGCGGCGGTACGCGGGGGACCGCTTTCCGGAGAAGGTGACCGCGTTCCGGGAGGGGATGGCCGTGCACGGCCGGTTCGGGAAGCCGTGCCCGACGTGCGGGTCGCCGGTCCAGCGCATCGTGTACGCCGCGAACGAGGCAAACTACTGCGCGCGCTGCCAGACGGGCGGAAAGCTGTTGGCCGACCGCGCCCTCTCGCGGCTGCTCAAGGACGACTGGCCGCGCACGCTCGAGGAGCTGGAGGAGCGCCGCGCGACGCTTTCGGGCCGCTAGGTGCCTGTCCCCGGCCGACGCCAACAACGAGAATTCCGAGGGCGCGATTTGACCCGATGGCGCCCAGAGGGTCCGGACGTTGCTCGCGCGCCCCTGCAACTTACGCGCTAGAGCGCGCGGCGCAGGTAGGAGGCGAGCGCGTCGGGGGGCAGCGCCTCGCACAGGTACCACCCCTGGCCGTACGGGCAGCGCAGTTGCGCGAGCGCGTCGGCCTGGGCCTGGTGCTCGATCCCTTCGGCCACTACCCCGATGTTGAGGCCCCGGCCGAGGCGAATGATCGCCTGGACGAGCGCGCTGGCGCCCTTGTCGCTCGTGATGCCGTCGACGAACACACGGTCCACCTTGACCATGTCCACCGGGAAGCGCCGCAGGTGGCTGAGGGAGGAGTAGCCGGTCCCGAAGTCGTCGAGGGCGAGCTTGACCCCGAGGGCCTTGAGGGCGTTGAGGTGATTGGTGGTCCTGTCGCTGTCGATGAGGATCGCGTTCTCGGTGATCTCGAGCACCAGGTGCTCGGCCTCCAGGCCGGTGTCGGCGAGCACCTCGGCGACCTCCTCGACGAGGGTCGGATCCTGGAGGCGGGTCGGCGAGACGTTTACGGAGAGCGTCAACGGCGAGGTGATCGGGACCTCGGCCCTGAGGATCTTGAGGATCTCGCACGCCTCGCGGAGGACCCAGCGGTCGATCTCCACCATGAGGCCGGCCTGCTCGGCGAGGGGCAGAAAGGCCGCCGCAGGCAGGAGGCCGCGCTCCAGGTGGTGCCAGCGGACCAGCGCCTCGATCCCGATGACCCGGGTCGGCATGAGGGCGAAGATCGGCTGAAAGTGCACCGCGAGCTGCTGCTGGTCGATCGCCTGCTGAAGCTCGGCCTCCAGGTCGAGCCTCCGCAGGGCGTCCGCGTGCATCGCCTCCTCGAACACGACGATGCGGCCCTTCCCCTGCGTCTTTGCGGCGTTCTTCGCTGTGTCGGCGTTGCGCAGAAGCGCCTCGGCGGTGGAGGAAGTAATTCCCTCCACGGCGATGCCGATGCTCGCCCGCAGCCAGACGCTCCTGTCACCCACGGTGAACGGATTGGCGAAGATCGACATGATGCGCTCGGCGGCGGCGACCGCGTCGGCCACCGACGACACGTCCTCGACCAGCAGGGCGAACTCGTCACCCCCGAAGCGGGCGATGGCGTCACCGGAGCGCACGCTGACGCGCAGCCGGTCGGAGAACTCGATCAGCACCTCGTCGCCGGCCGAGTGTCCGAGGCTGTCGTTGATCAGCTTGAAATCGTCCAGGTCGAGGAACAGCAGGGCCATCAGCTGGTCCTTCTCGCGCCTACGCGAGAGGGCGTGCGAGACGCGGTCGAGGAAGAGGGCGCGGTTGGGTAGGTTCGTGAGGAGGTCGTGCAACGCCTGATAGACGTTTTGCGACGCGAGCAGGCGCTGCTCCTCGTAAAGGCGCGCGTTGGCGATGGCCCCCGCCGCCTGCTCGCCGAACAGGCTCAGGGCGCGAAGCTGGTGCTGGTTGTAGGCCAAACCCTCAGCGGCGTTGATGTTGAGGACGCCCAGCAGGACCTCGCGGTGGATCAGTGGCACCGAGAGCGCGCTCACCGGGGGAGGCTGGGTCTGGTACTCGCGGGAGCGGCGCTCGGGGTCGATCACGCCGCTGATCAGCAGGGGCTCCCTGGTGCTGGCGACCCGTCCGGCGATGCCCTCGCCGAACCTAGCGCGCGCGCCACGCGCCGCGCTGTCCCCCCTCGAGCACACCGTGCGGAGCTCGTCCTCGCCGTGAACGAGCATGATGGAGCTGTCGTGACCTCCGAGCAGCTCGTGCGCGCAGTCGAGGATGGTCTCCAGCACCTCCTGGAGGTCGAGGACCACGTTCATCGCCTTGCCGGCCTCCAGCAGCGTGCTGACCTCGCGGAGCCGGTTGGTGAGTGCGGCCGTGAGGACGCGCTCCTCCACGAGAAGGCGCGTCAGGGTCCGGAGCTGCAGCTCCTTTTCGATCGCGTAGGCGCAGAACAGCACGACGATCCCGACCAGGCCTCCGAGAAGGCCGCCCGGGCTCAGCCACTCCGGCAGGTGTACGTCGTGCCAGAGCGTGAACGTCACGAGGGCCGCCACGACGGCGAGCAGAAGGGAGAGGGTGAGGATCCAGAGCTGGAAGCGGCGCTTCTCGACGGCCTCGAGGGTCGGCGTCGCGAAGTCGCGCAGGCCAGCGACACGGGCCGCGCGCTCGGTCAGTGACCGCCCTGTGCCGTTCTCCTCAGGACTCACTCTGGATGCTCGCGCTTTCTCCGCCTCCGGGCGAACCGGGGGCGGGCGATCCGTGGGTCGGGGTGCTTCACGTCACCGTGCCGCACCACCGCGGGTTCGCCACTGCACGCGCTTCAATGGTACTACGCGCGAAAAGGCGCGTCCACCGAGCAGTCGGCGTGACGACGCCTCCTAGCGCGCCAGCAGCTCCAAGGCGATGCGTGCGGCCGCCTCGGCCCCGTTGGCCCGCCTGCCTCGCGCCCTCCCCAGCGTGAGCAAGGCGGGGAGCCTCTCGAGCCAGGCTCCGCTCGCGAGCTCCCCGGGCGTGATCTCGAAACCCGGCATCGCGCCGTTCACGAACGCCGCAAGGGCCGCGGACTCGCGGAACGTGGGCCTCCCGACGTGGCCGAGCGGAACCCCTGCCGCGTAGACCTCCGCCACTGTGCTGTAGCCGAGCTTGCCGACAACCGCGTCGGCGGCGTGGACGAGGTCGGGGTGGAAGAACCCGGAGCGGTGCGGCAGCGCCACCAGCCGTCCCCGCCGCTCGAGGCGGTCGGATGCGCCGGGGACAACGGAGAACACCTCCGGGTGGCTCTCGAGCCGGTCGAGCGCCGCTGGGCGCCAGGGGACGCCTCCCATGGTGATCAGCACGGTGGGGGCATCCTCGGGGAGGCCGAGGGCACGGCGGATGGCGGTGGCCGGCGTGCGGGGCGCGCGGCTCACTGGCGGGACAACCGCGAATCTCCCGTCCCTCCTGCACACCGGCTCCGTCTGGATGCGGGCGTCGGCCGCGGCGAACACGGCGGCGAGCGTGGCAATGGCGGGCTCGAAAGCCGGCCGCCGCTCCACGTACGGCTCGTAGATCCAGTCCCAGGTGAAGTTCTCGACCAGCACCGAGGGGATCCCTGCCCGCCGAGCCGCCGCGAGCCCGAGCGGCGAGATGTCGGCGAGCGCGAGCCGGCACCCCAGCCGGTGCAGCTCCGCCGCAAGGGCATCCAGCGCCGCGTCGCCGAAGGGGAGGAAGCCGGCCAGCCGCCTCAGCGTTTCGTCCAGGTCCTCGGCGATCGGTGTCGTCTGTGCGAGGCCGACGTCGGTGAGCAGGGGGTGGTAGCCGAACCGGCAGGAGAGGGAGTCGGCGAAGAACCACTCCGGTACCAGCGTGAAGACCTCGAACGCGAGCGCCCGGTCGAGAACGGCGAGCGCCTCCATCACGGCGCAGGCGCGCGCCGCGTGACCGTAGCCGTGGGGGGACACGAACACGGCGATCGGGCGACTTTCGGCCATGCGAGGACGCGGTGAGTGTACCAGCGGCGTCGCTGCTACCGCCGTTCCTTCAGCGCGGCCTGGGCCTCACGGTCGAGCAGCCGGCGCTTGATCGTCTCGCGCTTGTCGTGCACCTTCTTGCCCTTGGCGAGCGCGAGCTCGACCTTGATCCAGTTCCCCTCCAGCCCGACGGCGAGCGGGACCACGGTGAGGCCCTTCTCGGCGACCTTGCTGGCCAGCCTCTCGATGTCGCGCTTGGCCAGCAGGAGCTTGCGCCTGCGCGTGGGCTCGTGGTTGGCGTACCCGGCGTTGGAGTAGGGGGAGATGTGCACGTCGGCCAGGAACGCCTCCCCTGCCTCGAAGGCGACCCAGCCGTCCTGGAGCTTGACATGCCCCGCGCGAACGGACTTCACCTCGCTTCCGGTCAGGACGAGGCCGGCGGTGAACCGCTCGAGGAACTCGTAGTCGAAGCGGGCGCGACGGTTGGAGACGAGCACCTTCACGTGCGGGCCGCTTCGGCGAGGATGGGGACGAGGTCGGGGTCAAACTGCCGCCCCGCCTCGGCGCGGATCACGCTGAGCGCGTTGTCACGCCCGGTCGGGCGGCGGTACGAGGTGGGCGAGGTGAGCACGTCGAACACCTCGGCGATGTGGATGATGCGGGAGGCGAGCGGGATGTGGCGGCCGGCCAGCCGCTTGGGGTACCCGCGGCCGTCCCAGCGCTCGTGGTGGTGGAGGATCGCAAGGGCCAGGTCACCGGGGAACGCCGCGTTCTCGACGATGCGGGCGCCGACCTCGGGGTGGCGCATGAAGAGCTGGCGTTCGGGCTCGCCCGGGCGGTCGATGCGGTAGACCCGGGCGTAATCGAGTTCCCTCATGCCGACGTCGTGCAGGTACGCGGCGACGGTAATCAGCTCCTCCTCGCTCTCGGGAAGCCGGAGGACCGCCGCGATCCGCTGCGCCAGCTCGGACGTCCCTTGGGAGTGCTGGCGGAGGTGCGCGAAGGGGGTCTCCCCGGGCTCGAGCAACGCCCGCGCGAGGTTGCGGGCCGCCCGGCGGTAGTCACCCGCCGTGCGGGCCAGGGCCAGGTGCCGGGCGGCGGCGATGAGGACCGGTTCGGCGGCGGCCGACCCGCTGGGCGTGAGGACCGAGAGCACGACCCATACCGGCGGTCCCGTGTGCAGCACCGACGTGCGGATCTCCTCGCTGCGCGCCTCCCGTCCGCCGCTCTCCTGCTCCTCCCACCCCCACGCGTTCGGGGGCGGCATCCGCACTCCCGCCTCCAGGAACGCGCGCGTCTGGTGGGAGGCGAGCGCCTCACGGCCCTGTTCGTCCAGCGGCGCCGTCCGCAGGACGAGAGCGCGGACGCTCCTGCCGTCGGTCACGGTGAGGGCGGTCGCGGCGATGCCAGGCATGCGGGAGAGCGCCCGCAGGATGGCGTTCAGCTCCTCGACGATCCTGCGGTGCGGGAGGCCGGGCGTGAGCGGGCGCGCGGGGGTCACGGGCGCGAGCGGCGGCGCCTGCATCAGCTCCTGCTCGGGTTTGGCGGCCGGCTCGCCGTAGGTCCCGAGCTCCCCGAGGAAGGTCTCCATCGCGCCGGCGATGGCACGCGCGGCACCGAGGTCGATCGGGCCGAAGAGCGCCTTGCGGGACTTATCGCGGGCGTCCACCAGCCCCACGAGCCGGTCGCCGAGCGTGAGAGGAATGGTGAGGAGGTGGGAGGTCCCCGCGTTCTCGAGCAGGTTCCGGAGGGCGGGGTAGTCGGTCGCATCGTTCAGATAGCTGGGTTCGGTCCGCCGGCGCCGCACCCAGTCCCACAGCGGGTCCCCGGCCTTGATGGTTGCATTCAGGCTGTCCCGGCGCCCGAAGCCGTAGCTGGTCGCGAGCTCGAACGCCCCCTCGTTCCCCTCCAGGTAGAGCGCGGCCTTGGTGGCCTCCAGGTTCTCCATGCAGCGGTAGAGGATCTCCTTGGCCCGCAGCTCGCGCTGGGAATCCCACGCCTGCAGCATCGTTTCTCCCGGCGCGGAGTCTAGCATCGACGGGTGTGGTTTTCTTGCCACACATCGAGGTGACATGGCCACAGACGAGCACCGCCGGGCGGTCCACGGGCTGCTTGTACGCTGGCACGCTCCTCGCAAACTCCTGTGCCGGAGGGGGGCGGCATGACCCGACAGAAGACCGTTCGACAGCCGGTCGGCACGACCGGCGTCGGGATCCACGGCGGCGAGCAGGTCACCCTCACGCTGAACCCTGCGCCGGCCGGCACCGGCATCGTTTTTGTGCGTGTGGACCTGGGGATCGCCATCCCGGCCCGGGCCGAGAACGCCCGCGACGTGGCGTACGCCACCACCCTCCAGCTCCGCGGAGCGGAGGTGCGCACGGTCGAGCACCTGCTGGCCGCGCTCTCGGGCGTCGGTGTCACCAACGTGCTCGTGGAGCTCGACGGGCCCGAGGTGCCGATCCTGGACGGGTCGGCGCTGCCGTTTGTCGAGATGCTCAGGAAGGCCGGGCTCACCGAGCAGATCGGGACGCTCCCGGAATTGGTCGTACGGAAACCCGTCACTGTCGGGGACAGAGAGCGCTCCATTGAACTCCGGCCTTCGCCCGAGCTGACCGTGGACTACCGTGTGAGGGTCGACGCTCCCGCCGTGGGGCGCCAGCGCTTCATGGGGCCGCTGACGCCGCAGCGCTTCACGACCGCGATTGCACCGGCCCGCCGGTTAGGGTTCCTCGGCGAGACGGGCGCGCCGAAGCCGCAGGGCCTCGGGCAAGGCAAGGCACTCTCAAACCTCACGGCGGACAGGAGGCTTCCCTCCGAGGGGCTGCGTTTCCGGGATGAGTTTGTCCGCCACAAGGTCCTGGACCTGGTGGGCGACCTAGCGCTGCTCGAGTACCCGCTGCGGGCCCATATCGTGGTGCAGCAGGGCGGCCACGCCCTCCACGTGGCTGCCGTGCACGAGCTCCTGGCGCACCCGGAGGCCTGGGAGCTCGCGGATCCCGAGCGTCTCGCCCCTTTGACCGTTCGCCCATACGTGGGCGATTTGGACACCGAGGCCGTACTCGCGGGTTAGAGCCCGGTCTCTGGCCAGGGCAGCTCGAGCGAGGGGGCGGCGAGGGGGCACACCCTGCCTCCTCCCTCCCGTCTCTCTCCGTGCGCTTCCCCTTGCGTCCCGCCCCCTATTGCTGCCGCCCAGTTCTCACGGTGTGGTAGGATTGCCACACCATGATCCTGGCCGCGATCCTGTTGGCCGCGGCGCCACTTCCGGAGCTCAAGGTGGAGCTCAAGCCGAGCCCGGGCCGGCTGGAGGTCCAGATGACCGTCCAGCGGGAGCTCCCGAGCGAGTGGGTCGAGGCGCTCAAGGCCGGTGCACCGGTCAGCGTCACGTACCGCATGCGCCTCTACCGCAACCGCCACTTCCTGTGGGACCAACGCGTCGCCGGCCATGAGCTGGTGGTCAAGGCGCAACGCGACACGCTCACCGGCGTGATGTCGCTGTCGGCCGAGCTCGATGGGGAGATCCTCGCGTCCCGCCAGGTGGACTCGCTCGAGGAGGCGATCCGTTACGTAGTCCACCCGCCGCCGTCGGACATCGCGATCCCGCTGCGCGTCGAACCGCTGTGGCTGTTCGTCCGCGCGGAGTACCTGACCCGCTACAAGGTGCTGGTCTTCCCCTACACGATCGGGACCGACTGGGTCCAGCTCGCGGTGCCGGAGTCCCAGTGACGAACCTGCGCCGGCGTTGGCAGCGCTACCGCAGGCAGAACCGCTTCCTGATCGGT
>Ga0102851_10001518_pt1 | contig 13336 bp, 12 predicted proteins | sample Mud3Dept3metaG_FD_79558 | JGI IMG/M metagenome (GOLD analysis project Ga0102851, IMG submission 79558) | Freshwater wetland microbial communities from Ohio, USA, analyzing the effect of biotic and abiotic controls - Mud 3 Core 4 Depth 3... | ecosystem: Environmental > Aquatic > Freshwater >... | reverse complement strand
GCCGCGGTCCGCTCGTCGGCGGTGAGGTCCGCGTTCCGGATCAGGCGGCGAAGCCCTTCCGCCTCCGCTTCCGCGAGGACGCCGTCCGCCCACGCGATCGCGGCCCACATCCTGATCACACTGAGGATCTGCGACTCGGCCATGACGCCGACCATACTACAACGGGACCGCGACTCCGGTGTGGTCCTTGATCAGTCGCGCCAGCGTCGGGCGCAGCTCCTCCCCGGTCTTCGTGGCGCGCCACGCGCCGGCGGCAGCGGGGTCGAAGTGCCACGCCGTCGAGACGGCCGCCATCCAGATCTGGCGTGCGGCACGGTGGCTGTTGATCACGACGCGGGTCCCGTCCCGGAGATCGAGGCGCAGGACACCGTCGCTCACCGAGACCTCGACATCGTCGGGATCGATGTCGGCAAACGCGTCCTCTAGGGCAGTGAGCTCCGCACGCGCGACGCGATCGAAGTCGGCCTCGTCCATGCGCGCCTCATACCACGATTTGGTACGATCGCCTCGATGACCACCCGCCCAGGGGACAACGAGGCGGACCTCGACGAGCCCGTGGAGCGGGAGGGCCACGAGACCCTGCTGCCGTCGGTCACGCGGTCGGTGCTGTCGACGAAGAGCTTCGTCGCGAGCGAGGCCACGGTCGACTCGATCGCGAGCGCCGTCGCGGCCGTCGCGGGCGACGACTCGTGGGATGGCAAGCATCGCGGAGCCAAGGGCGGCGATGTGATCGGTGGCCGCTACATCGTCGACGGCCAGCTCGGCCGCGGCGGCATGGGGCGTGTCCTGCGGGTCCGCCACCAGGCGCTCGGCAAGGCGTTCGCGCTCAAGCTGATCAAGAGCCGGATCGCGACCAACCCGAAGATCCGCGAGATGTTCTATCGCGAGGCCCGGCTCGCCTCGGCGCTGACCCACGACAACATCTGCTCGATCGTCGACTTTGGTCAGGACGAGAACTACGGCCTGTTCATGGTGATGGAGCTGCTCGACGGGCAGAACCTCCACCAGAAGCTGCGGCAGAGCGGCAAGCTCACGCCGAAGGTCGCGTGCGACATCATGTGGCAGGTCGCCGACGCCGTGCGGTTCATCCACAGCCGGGCGATCCTCCACGGCGACATCAAGACCGAGAACATCTTCCTCGTGAAGACGACGATGCAGCGCCGCCTCGTCAAGCTGCTCGACTTCGGTCTCGCGCGCCCCGACCTCGGCCGCACCGAGGGCATGGACGGCACGCCCGAGTACATCGCTCCCGAGCGGATCGACGGCGCACCATCGTCGCAGGCGAGCGACATCTACGCACTCGGCATCGTGTTCTTCGAGCTGTTGACCGCGCGGGTCCCGTTCTCCGGCGATCTAGAGGAGGTCCTCCGCAAGCAGCGCGAGGTCGCGGTGCCCGCGCCCTCGACGATGATCGACGAGCCACTCGACGAGCGCGCCGACGAGCTGATCGCGCGCGCGACCGCCAAGGACCCCGCGAAGCGCCACCCGGATCTCCCCGCGTTCATGTACGAGCTGCGCGCGCTGATGACCATGCTCGGCATGGATCAGGCCGGGCGCACGCGGCGCCCGATGGCCCCCGAGGCCGCGCGCGAGCGCCGCGAGCTCGACCACCGACTCAAGGCCGCGGCCGAGGTCTTCGGCGCCGTCGCGATCCCGATGGCCTCCTGCGATGCCACGGGCAAGGTCCGCGCCGCGAACCAGGCCTTCCTCGAGTTCCTCGGCGTCGCGGGCGATGCCGGCGGCCTCGAGCTCCGGGACTCCGCCCTGCCCGAGGTCTACCCGACCCTCTTCGAGGACCTCCAGGAGGTCTCGACCAAGCGACGCCCCATCAAGCGCGTCATCTACCTCAACGAGGGTGGCGATCGCGTCGTCGAGGCGGCCATCGTCCTCTCCGCGGCCCCCTCTACCGCCGAGGTCACCGCCGGCGAGGTCCACCTCGTCCTCCACCCGCTGCGCGCCCTCCTGAGCTAGGGACGGTTTCAACTTGGTCAGCTTCGGACGCCGAAGTTGGCGAAACCGTTCATGCCGCAGGGGACGGTCTCAACGTGGTCAACCTGCACGGGCTGAGGTGTCCGAAGTTCGGACACGGGGACTCAGTAGTGTCGTCGTGGCCGAAGTTGAAACCGTCCCCAGCGTGCTGAGGGATTTCGAGGTGATCGCCGTCCGAAGTTGACCAAGTTGAAACCGTCCCTAGCGCAGGCGGACGAGGATCTGGGCGGTGGGGAGGCCGCGGGCGATGGCGAGGGTGCCGCCGCCGGCGAAGGCGAGGGTGCCGTCGCCGGTGACGGTGACGGTGGCCTGGCCACCGACGAGGGTGACGGTGGCGGGCGCGCCGTTGAAGGTGGCCGTGGTGGGCAGCGCGGCGGTGGCGGGCCGGCCGGACCAGGTCCACTGGGGGGCGCCGGCGGGGCCGTCGTGGTCGTGCCAGACGGCGTGCGCAGGCCGCGCGGCGATGCCGGGGTAGAGCCAGACCTCGCGGTCGCCGCCGATCGAGGGGACGGTGACGGCCGATGGGAGGCCGGGGGCGGGGAGCGGCGTGTCGACGCCGTCGGGGAACAGGACGAGGAGCGCGCCCTCGGGGACGTAGACCGGGATCTCGGTGCGGGTCGCGGTGGCGATGGTGTCGCCGCCCATGACCACGGGGCCGGCGAGGAGTGGGTACCAGCGGCCGGCGGGCAGCGTGACGGGGCGCGAGACGGCGCCCTGGGCCTGGATCGGCGCGACGAGCAGGCGGTCGCCGAGCAGGTACTCGTCGATGGTGGTCCACGCCCACGGCTCGTCAGGGAACTCGAGCGCGATCATGCGGACGAGGGGGAGGCCGTCGCGATCGAAGCTGCCACTCGAGCCCCACAGGTACGCGGCGAGCTGCATGTGGAAGCGCGCCCAGCGGCGGAGCTGGGCGGTCGCACCGGCATCGCTCTCCCACTGATAGTTGTCTCGCGCACTGCGCCCGTGGTGCGTGCGCATCACGGGGTTGAAGGCACCGAAGGAGGTCCACCGGTAGAACAGCTCCTCCGAGGTCGGCGTCGTGCCCTGGCTCATGTAGCCGGCGATGTCGCTGCCGAAGTACGGGAAGCCTGCGAGGCCGAGGTTGATGCCCATCGGGATCACGGACGGCAGCCCATCGCCCTCGGAGAAGTCAGTCTGCTGATCGCCGGGCCAGATCACCTGGACGTGCGGCTGCGAGCCGATCCAGGCGGAGCGGACGAAGTGCATCGGCGTGAACCGACCGGCGCGCGGCGTCAGGATCTCCGAGGTCATTCGGGCCCAGTCGACGGTGTAGCGGTTGTGGATCGCGAGCGCGTCCTCGCCCGAGGCGAGCACGGCGTCGGCCGGCTGCCACTCCGCGAAGTCCGCCATCCAGCCGTCGGAGCCGAGGGTGTACGCCTCGCCCATCACGGTCTTCGCCCATGCCACGGCCTCGGGGTTGGTCAGATCGAGCAGCTTGGAGCCGCCGAACGTGATCCCGGTGAACGTGTAGGGCGCACCCTCGCCGTCCTTGATCGTGAAGCCGCCGGCGACGGCCTCGGTGAGGACGTCGGACTTATCGTCGATGAACGTGTTGTGGTAGGTGAGGAACGCGAAGCCCATCCCGTGCAGCTCGGATGCGAGCTGCTCGAAGTCCGGGTAGACGACTCGGTCGACACGCCAGTCCTCGTGGAGCGCGTAGCCGGAGAACGTGTCCTCGCCGCCGCGCCAGTCCTCGGTCCAGATCGCCGACGCCGGGATGCCCTCCGATCGAAGCTTCTGCGCCACGCGCCGGACGTTTGCCGAGCCGTAGATCGCATCGATCCACGGCGCGAAGATCGACAGCGGTGGGCGCACCGGACGGCCGACCCACGCGGACATGAGACCGAGGGCATCGGCCGCGCTGCCGCCGTCGCCGAGGAACACGTTGAGGTCGAGCGTGCCCTCCCACGCCTCGAACCGCGAGGCGTCCGGCCGCTCCGAGCCGAGCGCGAACACCGCGCGCGCATCGGTCTTGACCGCGAGGGCGTAGCCGTTCGACGACACGACCATCGGCATCGGCGTGTGGGTCGAGTGCTTGCGCCCGGTGAAGAACCACAGGCCGGAGTAGTTCTCGTCGGGGTCGGGGTACTTCCCGATCCCATCCTCCTGCACGAACAGCGGAACGGTCTCGCCGCGGTGATCGACGTCGAACGACTGCCCGCCGAGGCCGACGAGGTGCTCGTCCTCGTCGCACCCGGTGGCGAGCGAGATCCGCTGGGCGTCGGTCACGAGCTCGATCCGGACGTGGCGCGGATGGCCGGCGGCATCGGGGGCGGGGCCGGACCGGGTCCCGGGAACGAACACGAGGCGCCCCGTTCCGACGGTGCTGTCGCCCGAGCGCAGCGTGAACGTCGCGCCGTCGCCGGTGGCGGTCACCTCACCGAGCTGATCGATCGCGCGCCACACCTCGGACGTCTTGGTCTCGGTGAACCGGAACGCTCCGAACATCATCTCGACCGCGGTCGCGCGCGAGCCGATCGCGGCGAAGCCGTGCGGCGGCGTATGCTTGTCGCCGTCGTCGCCGGCGCCGGCACGCGTGGCCCACACCTCCCTGCCGTCGACGAGCAGGGTGATCTGCGCCGGCTCGGACGAGATCCGCGCGACGAGCCGCCCCGACGACACCTCGACCGGCGGCGGCGGATCCTCACACGCCGCGAGCACGATGAGGAACGCCGCGAACCGGGTCACATCTTCACGATCACGGTCGACGCCGCGTCGCCACTACCCACGACCACTCGCTTCACGATCTTGCCGTTCGAGGTCACCGTGATGTTCACCAGCGACGCCGTGTAGACGCCGAACAACCCACTCGGCCCGGTGCTCTGCCCGCCGCGCACGGTGAGCGCCCCGGTTCCCGCCTCGACCCCGGGCGGCAGATCGAAGTAGACGACCTCGCCCTTGTCGGGCTCGTCGAGCGTGACCGTCGCACCGGCGATCGGCTGCGTCCCATAGACCGCGCCAACGAGCAGACTGCCCCACTGCGTGATCTTCGAGAGGTCCTGCGTCGCGGTGTGGACATCGAGGTCGATCATCGGTGCCTCGATCTCGGTGCCCGTCGCGCACACGCGCTGATCACTCGGACCGACGCACGTCAGGGCGTACCAGTCCGTGGTGTACAGGCCGATCGCGAGGCACGCGCGCTGGCTCACCTTGATGTTGCCGCGGATCGACGACACGCCGTTGACGATCGGCGCCGACGCCTGACCGCCCCACCAGTAGGAGGTGCCGGTGAACGGCAAGGGCACGACCGAGGTCAGCGCGAGCTTGCCCTCGGTCCACGCCGCGGAGCCGCACTGCGTGGTCGCGACCAGCTTGAGCAGGTCGACCGGCCGGACCACCGTGTCGACCGGCTCGCAGCTGACGTTCGGGATCATCGGGAGCACGAGCGTGTCCTGACCGACGTAGGCGGCGCTGGCGTAGAACACGAGGTCGAAGTCCTGCGGGCGATTCGAATCGCACTGCCCGGCGTGACCATAGACCTCGACCCCCGAGAGGCCCGACGCCGGGAGCGCGACGTCGATCTCGCCCACGAGCTTGTCGCGGATCGATGCGAACGACGTCGAGCCGGGCGCGATGTCGATGCAGTCCTGCTCGTAGTCCGCGCCGTCCTCGGGATAGTTCGCGCCGTCGAGGTCGATCCGGACCGCGCGAACGCACGACACGTTGTACTGCGAGGCAACCGAAGCCGCTGGCTCCTGGAAGCTCAGCTCGATCGCCTTGTCGTCACAGCCGCTGACGACAAGCGCAGCCAGCCCCACGACGTGCCCGATCGACCGCATCCGATCGATTCTACACGACGGCGCGGGGATTCCGCCTAGAAGCCGACTGCCAGGCCCAGGGACAGGTCGGCCCCAAACCCGGAGTTGACCCGGGTCGTCCCGATCTTGTCGCCCAGCGCGATCCCCGCGAGCGCGGAGAGGTCGGCGATAAACGCGAAGTTACCGCCGAGCTTCTTCATGAACCCGATGCCTGCGCCGACGAGGATCGGCCCCTGGGCGACGATGTCGGTGTCCATCCCGGCCATCCCGGTATCGAGCTTGATCGTGTTGCGCATCACGCCGCCGCCGACCTGGCCCATCACGCGGACCCCCTCGCCCGTCGCCGACAGCGCGTAGCGGACGCGGAGCAGGCCGGCCGGCGCGATGGTCGAATGGCCCTCGGCGCCTTCGGCGTTGACGTTGGCCCCGATCGGCAGGCCGATCCGGCCGGCGACACCGATCGCGAGCTGGCGGTTGACCATGTAGTCGAGCTCGACGTTGACGACGACGAGGCTGTTCCCGACGCAACAGGTCTCGACCATGTTGCCGCCTTCGGTGCTGCCGTTGACGTAGCCAAAGCCGGTGCCGCCGCCGACCAGGATCATGACCTTCGGGGGCTTGCCGCCCGCGATCACGCCGCCGCCGATGCTGCCGCCGCTCGAGCTGTCGGTGACCTTGGTCTTCGTGCCGCTGATCGGATCTTCCTCGTCGCTCTTGAGCGCGACCTTTCCGGAGATCTCGAGGATGTTCGGCGAGCCCGACGAGCCCTTCGCCGCGATCGCCTTGTTGTCGGAGTTGAGCGCCGCGACGTAGTAGTGGATCAGCGAGCCCTTCATCGCCGCCGCCGGGATCGCGCCGGTGTACTTGCAGTCGCCCTGCCGGGTCAGCTTGCTCTCGGTGAAGTCGGTCGCTCCCTCGACGCGGTACATCACGGCAACCTTGACCGGCGTGATGTCGCTGCCGACGAGCGCCTCGATCGCGAGCGGCCCGCCCGCGGGCGCGGTGTCGATGACCGTGTGCTGGAGCCCCTTGACCGCCGCGCAATCGATGCCCGGATCCGCGACCGGCGCCTCGCCGCCCGTCTCGCCGCCCTTCGCCTCGTCGAGGAGCTTCTGCAGCTCGGGCGACTTGTACGCCGGGCTGATCTGGATCTTCGAATCGATCTGCACCGCCGAGATGAACGCGACCTTCGCGCCGTCGACATCACCCGCCGCGTACGCAGCGATCGCGAGGTCGAGGTAGACCTTCGCGGTCACCGGATCCTTGTCGAGCTTCGACTTCTTCGCGATCGCGAGCGCCTGATTGAGCGACTTCTTCGCCGCGTCGTAGTCCATCAGGTCGTAGCTCTCCATCGCCTCCTTGCTCTTCGCCGCGATGTCGCCTCTTGGATCGGCGAACGCCGGCGCGACAGTGCCCACAGCGAGGAGGACGGATGCTACCCACGCGAAACTGCGCGTTCCCATGTCCGGTTCTATACCGCGGCCCCGAACCGATCCGAAGGGCTATCTGGGCCCGAGCGAAAACCAAGGCTTGTCGCTCCGCAGCACCGAAGGTGCAAGGAGCGACAACACCTTGGAGCGAGGGTCCCCCTTTAGCGGGCTCCCGACGGTGACAGGGCACGGACCGCCTCCTCCCCGAGGCGGGTTCTCCTCGGAGAGCCGGCTACTTGGCCGTGATCACGAACTCGACGCGGCGGTTCTGAGCCCGGCCGTCGGCGGTCCGGTTGTCCGCGATCATCACGTTCTCGCCGTAGCCCTTCGCGGTCATCCGGTCGGACGTGATCCCCTGCTTGATCAGGTACGTCCGCACGCTGTTCGCGCGGTTCTGCGACAGCTTCAGGTTGAACTTGTCGTTGCCTTGGCTGTCCGTGTGGCCACCGACCTCGACCTTGATCTTCGGGTTGTCCTTGAGCGCCTGCGCGACCTCGTTGAGCAGGTCGAAGCTGACCTTCTTGATCGTCGCCTTGTTGGTGTCGAAGTAGACCGTCTGCTTGATCTCGATCTTGGTCTCGGTGACGACGACGTTGACGTACTTCTTCGGACAGCCGTCGGGCGGCACGCCGGGCTCGTTCGGACACTTGTCCGCCGTGTCGACGATGCCGTCCTTGTCGTTGTCCGGGTCCGGGCAGCCGTCGTCGTCCTCGAAGCTGTCCTTGTCCTCGGGGTCGTTCGGACAGGCGTCGATCTTGTCGGCGATGCCGTCCTTGTCGTTGTCCGGATCCGGGCAGCCGTCGACGTCCTCGAAGTTGTCGCGATCCTCGGGATCCATCGGGCAGCCGTCGGCCTTGTCGGCGATGCCGTCCGCGTCGTTGTCGTCCTCGGGACAGCCATCGTCGTCCTGGAACCCATCGAGGTCCTCGGGGACGCGCGGGCACTTGTCGACGTCGTCGAGGATGCCGTCGCCATCGATGTCACCGGGGCCCGGCGCCGGCGGCGGCGGTTCCTTGTCGGTGCACTTGTCCTTCGGGCTCTTCTCGATCGCGAGGCGCGCGTTGGTCTCGGCGATCCCGGCGAGCCGGCGCGCGTCGTGATAGTTGCCCTCGTCGAGCTCGTGGTCGGCGAAGTCGTTGTTCGACTCCGCCATCGCGAGCTCGACGGGTGCGCAGCGCTGCGCGCCATTCGTGCGGGCGGTCGAGATCAGCTCGCTCGTGCTCCCCGTCTGGCTGCGGATGTTCGACCCCGCGCAGCCGAGGGCACCGGCGACGACGCCCCCCAGGACGAGCGCGCGCCTCACGGCTCCTCCTTGGCCGGGGCGATGTCGCTCTTGGCGGGGGCGACCGGCGTGGCGTCGCCCTTGGCCGGCGCGACGTCGTGCTTGAGCTCGAGCGGCCGCTTCGAGGGATCCTTCTCCGCGATCTCGGCCTCGACGACCGCCTTGTCGGCGGCCTCGCTCGCGAGGCGCCCGAACCGGTTCGCGCCTTCCCAGTCCGACTTCGCTGCCTTGACCCGCGCCTGGTGGAGGTACTGGTTCGCACGCGTCCAGTAGTACGGCGCGTACTTGTCGGCCTGCGCCGCGCGCGCCGCATCGACGGAGGTCGACGCCCGCCGCGTCACCTCGTTGACATACGCGATCGGACCGCACGCCGTGGCTGACACCACGAACAACACCAGGGCGATCAGCCGAGGACCCATGACCTGTGCCTTCACCTTATCACCGCGCCGCGGACCCGGCGGCCATCGCGCCCCAGCTCGATCGCCACATAGATCGCCGAGCCGAACAGCGCGAGCAGGGACACGACAAACGACCAGCCGAGCTGGACCTTGAACAATGACATCGTGCGGTGTTGCTGCCAGCCGAGGTAGTCGGCCGCGGTGAACAGCCGCTGACTGCCCGAGACGAACAGGACGAGCAGGGTCACCGCGATCGCCCCCCCGGCGTACAGCACCGCCGCCTGGAACCCGCGGCGCAGCGCGACCGCGGCGAGGTACCAGCCACCGATCACGAGGCCGGCGTGGCCGACCATCAGAGGCAGGACCGCGACGCCCGCGAGCTTCTTGGGATCGACCCAGTACATCCAGCTCCACGCCGGGTGGACCGCGTAGAAGTAGAGGGCGACCGGGGCGACGACCGCGGCCGCGTGGAGCAGCACGAGGTGGAACGCCGGCGCCGCGAACGGACCATCGGCGCGGACGCGGTCGCGCGCGACCAACGCAAACCCGATCCCGAACAGCAGATTCAGCAGGGCGACGACCGGAATGGGGCAGCTCCTCCGCGCCACCGTAACACGACGATCGCGGGCGTTTCCGGCTGCGGGCTACCGTCGTTCGAGCGGAGGGGTCCGAGACCCCGTGTCGGGCTCGGGCTGCTCCGGCTGACCGAGCATCGAGCTTGCGGCCGTGAAGTCGACCGCCGGCGTGTCGCGGTCCACTCGCTCCGGCGGCGGCGTCGGGACGTCGATCTCGCCCGCCACGAACGATCCCTCGATCATCCCGCCGAGCGGCGGTGCAGCCGCGACCACGCCCTCGATCGGCGTTCCGTCGTCTCCGGAGCCGACCTCGCCGCTCTCGCTCTCCGCGGCCTCGTCGTCGAGAGCGCGCACGGCCTGCGCCACGTTGGTCACGACCCAGTCGTCGGCCGGCTGCCCACCGGGTGCCGGCGGCACCGCGAGCGCCGACGCGGTCCAGTTCGCGTCGCGCGGCCCCGGCTTCACGGGGGCACGCTCCATCGTCTCATCTGCCTCGCGCGGGGGCGGCGGCCCGACCACGGACTCCGAGCTCGTGCTGCCGGTGCCATCGTCGATCGAGCTCTCGAGCGCGTTCAGCTTGTTGAGCGCGGTATCGACGGCCGGCGGGGCGGGGGCCTCCTCGAACACGGTCGCCTCGAAGTCATCGTCGGACAGGACCTCGACCTTCGGCGACTCGTCGTCGTCGGCCTCGCCGAGCCGATCGGCGAACCGCTCCGCGAGCACGTTGTAGGCCTTGCGCAGCGCCCGCCGCGCCGCACTCGCCGTGAAGTCCTTGCGGACGCGCTCGTACGCGGTCTGGGCGAGCCGGTCGCGGAGGATGGGCTCGCCGAGCAGGCGCAGGACCTTGCGCGCGAGGTCGACGGGATCCCCGGGCTCGAACAGCAGCGCCTCGCGGTTGTGCTCGACGACCTGTGCGACCGTCTCGCGGCGCGGCGCGACGATCGCGCACCGGCACGCCATGTACTCGAGCAGCTTGGTCGGATAGACGACGGTCGGGTTCGGCGTCAGATCTGCCGCCGCGGGGACGACGCACACCGTCGCGGTCGCGAGCAGCGTCGGCAGCTGATCGTGATCGACCGGACCGAGCACGTCGATCTTGTCCTCGAGCTTGAGCTCGCGGATCCCGTCGCGCAGCACCTGATCGAACTTCGGGGCCATCGAGCCGGCGAGCACGAGCCGCGCATCGACCTCGCGGACGATCGACGCCATTGCCTTGACGAGCACGCGCACCCCGCGCCCGGGATCGATCGAGCCGACGTAGAGGATCCGAGGCGGTCCCGACCGCGGCAGATCGTCCCAGTCGAACCGATCGACATCGACGCCCGGTGGCGACAGCATCACGCGCTCGGGCCGGCCGCGTCCCTGCAGCGCCTTGACCGCGGCGGGCGTCGGCGCGAGCACGAGGTCGGCGGCGAGCAGGCACGCCTCCTCGTCGCGGCCGTACTGGGCGTCGAGCTCGGCGTCGAAGGTCGTCTCCCCGAGCGGCGAGCGCGTGAGATCGTAGACGACGGCGTAGCCGAGCCGAGCCCGCGCCTCGAGCACGGGGATCCCGCTCCAGCTGTCGCGGCAGTGGACGACGTCGTAGTCGGCCCCGTCGAGCTGGCGCTTGAGCGCGCGCTGGAACGCCTGGATCTGCGAGCGGAGATCCGCCTCGTGGGTCGGCACGCGGAGGACGCGCACGGAGCCCTGGCGCTCGACGTACGCCTGATCCCCCTCGCGCACGACCAGGAGATCGACCGTATGCAGCGGGGTCAGCGACCGGATCACGTGGCGGAGCTGAACGCCGGCCCGCCGCGGGCCGGGCACCGCAGCGAAGCCCGTGAGCAGCACGCGAGGCATGGAGCAATCGTCGGGCAACTCGTAGGTAGGTGCAAGTGCGGATCGCCAGCGTTCCCGACGGCAAAATGCCGACGACATGCGCGGATCGTCGGCTTGATCCCGATCGGTTGCTGCGCTAACTAGGTCCCGTGAATCGCCTCATCGAGTACCTCCGACAACACATCATGATCGACTTCCAGGGTGATCTGACGGTGGGGAAGGTGCGAGAGCTTCTCGCAGGGGATGACAGCCGGGACGTCAAGCAACTGCTCGCGAAGCTGGTCGCCGAAAAGAAGGTCGAGGACATGATGCTCGTGCTGGCCGACTGCCTGCTCGAGCCGGTCCAGACCGCGCTGACCGACGATGTCATGCGCGAGCAGATCCGGATGTACTCGGAAAGCTGAGAACTCCGCGGCGATCTGATTTCGGCTGCGTGCTAGCGTTCGGGCATGGGGACACCTGTGCCTGATAGCAAGACGCCCGCCTTGATCGCGTTCGCGCTCGTCGTGGGCGGGCTCCTGATCGCGGCGATGCAGGGCCTCACGCACGGCTCGATCGGCGGCGGCATCGTCGCGGCTCTCGGTGCGGCGCCCGCCTGCTTTGGCATGTGGAAGGGGATCCAGCAGGAGACCCAGGGGACGCTCGCGATCAGCGTCGGTGCCGTGCTGGTCTCGCTCGGCGTCGGTGCCGTGCTGATCATCCTGCGCCTCGTGCACTGGGTCGCGTAGTGCGCGCGGCTGCGATCGCCCTCCTCGGCCTCGTGCTGCTGGTCGGCCGCGCCGGAGCGGCGCCCGATCCGGATCAGAAGTTCGTCTACACGGGACAGGCGATGGGCACGGTGATCTCCGTGTTCTTCTGGACCGACGACGAGACCAAGGCCGCCAAGGGTGCGAACGCCGTGTTCGAGGAGATGAAGCGGCTCGACGCGGTGATGACGACGTGGACGCCGGACTCCGAGGTCTCGCAGATCAACAGCGCGGCCGGGCTCAAGCCGGTCAAGGTCTCCGACGAGACGTTCGCGGTGATCGAGCGCGCGATGGACGTCTCGAAGAAGTCGCGTGGCGTGTTCGACATCACCGTCGGAGCCTTCAAAGGCCTGTGGAAGTTCGATCAGGACATGGACGGGACGCTGCCCGATCCCGTCGACGTCAAGAAGCGGCTCGCGAACATCGGCTACAAGTACCTCAAGCTCGACAAGAAGCGACGCACCGTGTTCCTCGCGAAGAAGGGCATGTCGATCACCCTCGGCGGGATCGCCAAGGGGTACGCCGTCGACAAGTGCGTCAAGCTCCTGCACGACCAGGGCTTCGTCAATTTCATGATCCAGGCCGGCGGTGACATGTACATCGCCGGCAAGAAGGGCACCGAGCCCTGGACCGTCGGGATCCGCGATCCGCGCGGGGCGCCCGACGCGATGTTCGCGCTCGCGCCGATCGAGGATCACTCGTTCTCGACGTCGGGCGACTACGAGCGCGGCTTCGTCAAGGACGGCGTCCGCTACCACCACATCCTCGACCCGCGGACGGGGCAGCCGGCCCACGCCTCGCGCTCCGTGACGGTCCGCGCCAAGGACGCGTTCACCGCGGATGCGTGGTCCAAGGTGCTGTTCATCCTCGGCTGGAAGGAGTCCCTCGCCCTGCTCAAGCGCGAGAAGCTCTCGGATTTCGAGGTCGTGTGGGTCGACCAGGCGAATACGGTGCACATGACCAAGGGCATCGAGGGGGCCCTCAAGGTCGTCAAGCCCCCGACGCCTGGGCCGTAGATCACGCTGAATCCTTCCCGCCGGCGGGCGGACAATGAGACGCTCGGGCGATGCGTACCGCACTCGTCGCAAGCGTCCTCCTCTTGGCGGCCTCCGCCCCCGCCCACGCGCACTTCAACCTGAATGCGCCGGCCAGCATGACGGCGCAGGACGCCATTGGCGACCCGCAAAAAGGCGCGCCGTGCGGCCCGGCGGTGCTGGGCGCGGAGACCGGCGCCGTGACGAGCGTGATGACCGGCGGGATGCTGACGGTCACCGTCGACGAGACCATCGACCACCCGGGTCACTATCGGGTCGCGATCG
>Ga0102851_10001515_pt1 | contig 13342 bp, 11 predicted proteins | sample Mud3Dept3metaG_FD_79558 | JGI IMG/M metagenome (GOLD analysis project Ga0102851, IMG submission 79558) | Freshwater wetland microbial communities from Ohio, USA, analyzing the effect of biotic and abiotic controls - Mud 3 Core 4 Depth 3... | ecosystem: Environmental > Aquatic > Freshwater >... | reverse complement strand
CACCTCATTCCTGATAATATCACCGTCTGCAACCACAATCATCCTGGTTTCGATGCTTTCTGTCCTGATTTTGAAGTCTTTATCATTTATCAGATTGGTTATCATCCTGTTTCTGAAGGCGGAAGGAAAAATACCTTCAAGAAGCACGGCAACAGGAAGTTTCGATTTATTGTATTGTTCTTCATCAGGCAGCTCTTCAGCCTCTTTCAGTTGTATCAGCAGAGGCGGTGAAAGAGTGCGTGCATTGTCAGATGTTGTTAAGAGGATGCTCTTCCTGATTGCCGGATCGAGGCCTACCGTGTCGATGTAATTGACAAATTCGCCCTTCACCCTGTTAAGATTCTTTGTAATCGGATGATCCTGATTAGGATTGAGTTTCGGGTAGTAGACCCATGGTGCCGGAACGATCTGGCTTTGTCCGTCACCGGTGTTCACAGCAAGTCTGATAACCATACAATCGATATCCTGGATTACTTCGGGATTTATCCGGGCTCCGTACCTGAACAGCAGATCTTCAATATTTAACGGACGGTAGAGCCCGACTGCCTCACCTGATACCAGGCTGTCGGAGCTTACGTTAACTTCCTCCACGAGCCACAACACTTTCCCTCCGTTCATAATATACTGATCAAGCACCAGCTTATCGGTTTCGCTGAATTCTCTGACGGGATTTGCAACAATGACGGCTGCATAGTTATCAAGTATCCCCGGTTGTCCGTTTATAGCTCCCCGGTCGATTGTGAAGAACTTTGCCAGGTGAATTGTTATATCAGCAACATCAATCTCTGATAATTCCCCCTGCCCTTCAAGGAATGCTACCTTATAAATAGTATCGGAACTAACAGTTGCAATCGTTTGAATCATCTCATATTCAAGCCCTTCCACTGAATGGAGAATGTTTTGTTCATATGAGACAGATGGATTGTTCTTCAGAAAATTAACCGGGACTTCGATCCCGTTACAATTTATTATCATCCCCGGAAAGATCCTCTTCCTGGTTTTGCCACCCTCATCGTCGCCTGCCTGGATATCGACGGGATTGAGTCCTTTATTATACAGAGCCGCATACTGAGCTTCCCTCTGCTGAGCATCTTTTGCATCAGCAGGATTTATGAACTCATAAGCAATTTTCCGGCCCGATGTAATCCTGAATTCATCGAGCATTTCCTTCACTGATCTTCTGAGCCGCTTTAACGGGATTGGCATCTCCCCGTCAAGATACACTTGTATGTATATATCATTTTTAATTCCGTCAAGAATTTTTTTAGTTGGTGCCGACAAAGTGTATCTTTTATCCCCGGTCAGATCCAGCCTTATTCTGAAAAGCGAAATGAATGAGGCTATCACGACTATTCCAGCAACAGTAATTATGAACTGCAGCCAGCTTTTCAGTCTTATATTTCTATTATCAGTAACTGATCCCATTGCTCAGTTGCTTTTTTTCCATTTCCGGGACTGCAGGACCATCCGTGCTGCCTCAATGAAAATAAGGGCAACAGCAATGAAATAGGCAACATCTTTTATGTCGAGCACTCCCCTGCTCATTGATTTGTAATGTTCGTTTATCCCAAGGCCGATCACAAATTCATCGAGTTTTTTAAGGCCTGGCAGGTAAGCGAATGAATCAAATCCTGCATACATTACGAAACATAGCAGCACTGCAATTATGAATGCAATGACCTGGTTGTCAGTAAGGGACGAAGCAAAGATACCGGCGGATGCATAGATCGAAGCCAGGAAAAAGAGTCCTATAAAAGCTCCCCATGTTCCCCCCCTGTCGAGATTTCCGGGTGTTTCACCCAGGATAAAAACAGATGCGAAGTAGGTCAGGCAGGGAATCAGTGCCAGGATGACAAGCGCCAATGAGGCCAGGTACTTACCCCAGATTATTCCTCTTTCCGTTACGGGTTTTGAATAGATAAGCTCAATAGTACCAAGACGTTTTTCTTCCGCTATCATTCTCATTGTAACAGCGGGAACCAGGAACAGGAAAACCCATGGTGAGAGAAAAAACAGGGTATCGAGACCAGCATAGCCACTCTCGAGAATATTCCACTCCCCGGGAAATACCCACATGAAAAGGCTGTTGACTATCAGAAAAACAATTATGACGATATAGCCGGTCAGGCTGCTGAAAAAACCGCTTAACTCTTTCCTGAATATCGCAAACATACTTAAGCTTGATTGGCAAAAATAATCAAATTAGTTGGGATTTGGATTCTTGCTCATTACCACTGCATTCCTTATATCCGAAATAATCACTCCAGTGTAGTAAAAGTCTATAATCTGCTTAAAATCAGACCCCTTATCTGCCATACTCATCGCACCCTCCTGGCAGAGACCGATCCCATGACCGTAGCCTTTACCGTTAAGGATAACGGAATCTCCTTCGACCATAACTGAGAACCAGGTTGACCGTAGACTGAGATCAGTTCTCATCTGCCGGAGAGGTACTGAGAATGTATCCACCCTGTATTCATTCAAACGGGTCAGCTGTGAATAATTTAACAATGATACATTTTCCGGATCTCCGGATAATCCCGATTTTTTAAGGTAGCTGATCCAGTCGCTGATGCTGAAACTCTTCTGCCACCTGGCGTTATGGGAGGATAAACAGTGAATATCCCGGACTTTTTTCAGATATGGCTGACCGGTCAGCCAGACATCCTCTGATGGCGAAGTCTCACCCCCGCAGTTGGAATGAAATGCTGAAATGACCAGGGTACTGTCAGGACCAAGAATTACGAGCCCTTCCGTCGAAATTGCGGCACTGTTGATGGAAGAATCACTTGTCACCCCGTTAAAAGCCTGACAATGAGTATTATCGCACAGGTTATAACCGTCCGAAATATGTTTGTCGAAATATCTGTACATATATGTCCTTGCAATTATAGCCTGTGTTCTGATATACTCCGGATTCTTTCCCGGGCCTCCTTCAGCTTTGACCACCCCGGCGATATAAGCATCTATATCACTGGTATTAATTAAAAGCAACGTACCAAGGTCAGGCCTGCACTGAAGATCACCGGTGTAATTTTGCCTTACCGGCGTACTGGTGTTGACACGCAGTGAAAATGAATCCTTACCGGTTACTCCCAAAAAAAATACTGAATCGGAAATAAATCCATAAATGTTTCTGGCTTTGACAATGAGCTTTTCACCTGATATGAAGATTATTGCAGGTTCTCCTTTTTCAAGAATTGCTGTTGTGCCTGCGGGTGAAATTATTTCATATTTTCCGGCTGTGACAGAGAAAATCACCGATTCTGCATCCAGTTCTGTGAAGAGCCTGAGCTTCACCTGTCCGGATGATATTGCAACCTGAAGAATCAGAAGAACAGATATTTGAAATAACTTGATATGCATTTTTTGAACCACGGAGTTACACTTTTTTTCTCACCCTTTCACCCACTCACCCTCTCTCCCTCTCTCTTGCCCTCAGTCTCTCAGTCCCATCTTCACCACCATCGCCCTGGCAATCCTTCCAGATGCACCTGCCGGACCCAGCTTCTCCTTCAACCGCTTATAATCTGCAAGCATTTTTTCACGTTTCTGTCCTCCCGGAAGAATACCTGTCAGTTCTTTTACAAGCTTCTTTTCGTTCAGAGCATATTCCAGAAGTTCTCTTACAACTTCAGAATCCAGTATGAGATTAACTAGCGAAATATATTTGACTTTTAAAAGCACCCAGACCAGCAGCATGGAAAAGAAGTCTCCCCTGTAGCCGACAACCTGCGGAGTATCAAAGAGCGCTGTTTCGAGAGTTGCTGTACCGGAAGCTACCATTGCAGCATTGGCTGCGTAAAGGATCTCATAAGTCTTATCCTTGATAAGTATAACAGGTTCATTACCAATTATTTTATAATAGAGATCGTCCGGCAGATTCTTTACTCCGGCCAGAACAAACTGGTATTGAGGAAAATGGTGCACCGCTTTAAGCATCTGCGGAAGATTGTATTCAACTTCGAACTTCCGGCTTCCTGCAAGGATCGCAATAACAGGCTTCTCACCGATACCCAGCAATTTTTTTATTTCTGCCTCTGAAGGCAGGGAGGATTTTTTTCGTTCTACCTCGTCAACAAGCGGATTACCATAATATTCAGCTGAAATATTATGTTTTCTGTAAAATTCAACCTCAAAAGGAAAGATGATAAAGATACTGTCAGTATATTTTTTTATCTGTTTTACCCTGTATTCTCTCCATGCCCAGAATTTCGGTGAGATATAATAAAAAACCCTGATTCCCGACTTTTTTGCGTATCTGGCAATCGGCAGATTAAACGAGGGATAATCAATAAGGATAACCACATCGGGCTTATATTCCTCAATCTGCTGTTTACACAGCAAAAAGTTTTTTTTGATAGTTCTGATATTTTTAAGGATCAGCAGGATACCCATGACTGCTGTATTCCTTATATGCATTAGGATTTTTGCGCCAGCTGATTCCATAAGGTCGCCGCCCCAGCAGACGATTTCAGCTTCCTTATCTGCAATGAAAAGCTCCCTCACCAGATTTGAGCCATGAAGGTCACCGGACTGTTCCCCTGCAATAATGAAATACTTCATAACAGAAACTTTACCCCAAAGACAATTGCGGCCCACACGATAGTTATTCCAAGAACTCCCCGGGTAGCCCGGAGCATATCAAAATGGTTGAATATCAGAAAGATTATCACATTCGGGAATACACACAGGGTAATTACCTTTGTGACAATATCTGCATCAGTGATTTTTTTGAGCCATGTGTGTAAGGAAGGATCTCCCCTCGTGGCCAGAAAAATTATGAGGGCGGTCAGAAAGGGTAATAATAATCCCGCGATCAGCCCGGTTGTCAGTTTGTCGTATTTCTCTGGTGCGATCATTTACCAAATCTTTTCCCAAGCTTTTCGAGATAAGCGTATGCTGTCATGTCAACAGTTACCGGAACCACAGATACATAATTATTTCTGAGAGCCCATTCATCCGTATCCTCAGCATCCGGTTCCTGGTTATTGTAAAATCCGGTAAGCCAGTAGTAAGTTCTGCCCATAGGATCTTTTCTCTTTTCAAACTCCTCCTTCCAGTTCCCTTTGGACTGACGGCATATCCTGATCCCCTTGATTTCTTTCATGTCAACTGCAGGAATGTTGACATTGAGACAGATTCCTGGTGGAAGAGGTTCTGTTGACATAGATGTCATCACAATCCGGATGTACTCTTTACAGGCAGATAAGTCAGCTTCCCTTGAAAAGCTGTTCAGTGAAAATCCGACAGAACTGATCCCGTATAGACATCCCTCAAGGGCAGCAGCCATTGTACCTGAATATAAAACACTTACTGAAGCATTGGCTCCGTGGTTTATACCTGTGGCCACAAAATCGGGAAGCCTTTCAAGAAGCTGATTTACAGCGATTTTTATACTATCTGTCGGTGTGCCGTTACAGGAATATATCCTGTGTTTGTCGTTTTCTTCAAGAAGCTTGATCCGCAGAGGGGTTCTGACGGTAAGAGCCTGAGACATCCCCGACTGGCCTTCCAGGGTTGAAACGACCACCACCTTACCGAATTCTTCCATCGTTTCAAAAAGAGCCCTCAGCCCCGGCGCATATAAACCATCATCGTTAGTAACAAGGATAAGTTTATCCTCCTTTTCAAAAATCATAATTTAAAATTTGGTTATAAAGATATAGAAATACCATACCGGTCAATACAATATAAATGCAGGATACCTGAATTAACAAGAATTTATATCAGATAATAAGAGAAACTTTTTGTAATAGCGGAAATCGGATAATGCTATTAAGGAAACTGATCTTAGTTGCTTCATTCCTATGGTACATCCTCATCCTTGAGGCAACGAACAGAAAATCCACCTGACTTGTAATAGTCGTTTCTGTCGGTACTGCTGTTAATATAGCTCATGGTCCGGTAGGAGGCACGTGTTGCTGCGATTTCTGTGGAAGACCACATGGTACCAAGGTTATGAAGGTGATCGAATCCAAAATTAAGACGACGGCCGCCCGGAAGAGCTGTAAAACCGGTTTCGTTGGTTGCCCAGTTATTGGGACTGGTCCAGTGTATTATGCCGGTTTCTTTTAGTTTAACACCTGCAGTACTTGTCCCGCCAAGAAAATCTGTTAAAACTTTCCACTCTTCATCATTGGGCATATGCCATCCTTCAGGACAGAGCTTTCCTGTGGTTACCGTGTACCAGTTGTATAAAGCTCCATAAACATTTTTGTTCCCAATATCATTTTCATACCAGCAGTATGCAGGTGTAATAAGACCTGCCCATGTTTCAGTGACAGTAACGTACGGGATAACAGTAAAATCTTTATACTTTGTAGTTTTAAGATTTTCTGCCATCCAGATTTGTGAACCTTTCTCTCCTGCCTGATCAAGCTTATCTATGGTCCCTTTTGCAGTTCCTATCTGCACTACCGGATAATTATTACCATCTCCATCGGTACAGGGAATAAAGTTGAATGTGATGGTTTTGCCGGCAGTCGGTACATCTGTTATCACCGTACTGCAATAACCTGAAATTCCTTTCAACAATATCCTGTCGCCTGCAGTATATTGCATAACCTTTTCTTCATTTGTGCCTTTTGAATCGCTTTTCTTTTCCTGCAATGTCAGCGTGTTTTCATATACAATTTTTGCATCTGTACTCTGTGAACCTGAGCTTATTAACCTGCCTGTGCATAAATATTTCCCGGAACTAACACTGACAAAAAATATCCCATCTTTAACACCTTGCATAATGTATGAATGCTGACCTTTTGTAAGTAAATCCCGGGTTTGTGCTATGTTCCTTCCGGAAATATCATAAAGGGTGATCAGGGTCTCTCCCGATACAGGTAAAATAAAGTTCATCCTTGAATAATCCTTCATCGGATTCGGATAAAGACTTATCTTCCCTGTTTCATTATCGCTGATAGTTTCTATTGCAGTGACTCCCACAAGATGCAGGACATCGCTTCCTTTCATTTTCAGTTTTGTACCCTGCATCAGGTTCTCGATTTTAACCGAATCAACTGTTGTACTGGCACCTGTACCTGCAAAGCTTATCAGGTAGTCCTGTGCATCAAGATCCGGTATCGGGATAGAAAACAGTAAAAGAATTGCGCAGGTAACTGATTTACATGAGTACATTATAGATTTCATGACCAAAAATTATAAGTAATCTGTTAGCGTTGTATCAGTTATGAAATCTACGAAAAATATTGATGCAAATCAAATTTTGTTTATGATATCCCGATATTTTACATGTTAACCTAAGTATTTGAATGCAGGCTGTTTAAAGAATATCTACGTATTTTAATGGCTCTGTTATGTTTTATAACGCATCTGTTCTACTTAAACCCCCTTTCCCGTTTCCCCCAGGGGGGAAAGGCTTTGCGCTCCTTCCCCCGTGGGGGAAGGTTGGGATGGGGGTTTAGACACTCTATACAATAATCTATGTATGTGGTTAATATATATAAGCAATGTGACATATTTCATAACAGCGCGATTTTAATCGCGCTGATCTAAATTATAAAACATTTGATTTTAGTTCAGCAGAAATATTATGGTCATCTTATGCACACCTTGTTTGCAAGGGATTTTGAATGATTGATGGAGATTCCTCATTCATCCCGCTTTGTTCGCAAAGCGGGATTCATTACTAATGACAATATTACATTTTATGGTTTGGGGAGGGAAGCGAGAAATCACGTTAATTAATTGTAATTCAATAAATAAATTTATATTCCTGCCTGATTTGCAAGATGGAACAGAGCAATTTTAATACATATTCTAATACGCAGATTATTCAAACAGATTTATTCCGTCCCTGCGGATTATGTATTTTGGAAATGTGGCCTTTAACAGTTAAAAAGCCCTGATTGCACGCACACGATAAGAACTATTCTTTACGCTTGCGGTTTGTGCACCATTGGTAAAGTCCTGGCTCCAGGCCATGGGATTACTCTCCTCCGTAGAACTCCAGTAAATATTATCAGTTAAACCATCAATCACGTATTTATTGATGTACATTAAGTTCAACTCAAATTTTGACGGCAGATACCAGTCACCATAAATCGAACCGGAAGGGATCAGATATTCGTTACAAATTCTTGCAGCATAAGTAGCACCGTCTCCATATCCCTGCACAGCAATTATTATGGTATTGTTTGTCTTACCTGCGCCGATTCCGTCAGACTTTGCCACTGTACCTGTATAAATACCCGGATCACCACCTGCATGCCATCTGATACCTGCACTCAGATCGGTATGAGCTGCTATTAATCCATGTCGTCCGTTATCATAAACATAGAAAACAATACCTCCACCATAAATATCACCAATTTTAAGGGGAGTTATGGTCTCCGCTGTTTTTGAGTGTAACGCATAGGGAACACTCAGAATCTGGCTTACACCCGTAACAGAATAATTTGTACCACCGTCAATATCAGCTTCCATCTTGATAAAGTAAGGCCCTTTTAACCAGTCAATACCAGTAAAAGTTCCTGCAACAGGAGTACCACTGCCTATTTCAAGAGTTATTAGTCCGTTGATATTTGTTGTTGGTGAATGTTCTTCAATATAAACTGCCGGTCCGGTTTCTGTTGTCTGTAATATTTGTATCCGGACGCCGACTCCATGGTTTTGTACAAGCGTTCCGTTTCCGTTTCTTATAACTGCCTGATAACTAATCTTATCCGGTGACTGGGCAAAAACACCTGCAGCCAATGACAGTCCTAAAAAAATAGTGTAGAATTTTCTCATGTGTTATTATTTTTTTATGATTTTGAATGTTTTTAAATCCCGGGTGTTATCGGAAACTTTTAAAATGTAAGTTCCTGATTTAAGGTTTCCCATTTGAATTTGTGTTTGATCGTCATCAGCTCTCCTGTTTAGCAAAAGGTCACCACTCAGGTTAAAAAGTTGATAATAAAGCTTTTCAAAGTTATAGCCATTAACTTTCAGCATTATGAATTCGCCAGCCGGGTTGGGATAGACTGTCCATTCAAGAAGGATCCCTGATTCTTCAGAGCCTGTTACGACGGTTATTTCGTAGGGTTGCTGAATACCTTGCATGACAGTCCCGGCTGTTCCTGTTATGGTCAGGTACACAACCTGACCAAGTGTGTAGCTAACTGTTCCTCCCGATCCGGTTGCATTTCCACCCGTGGTTGAAATAGCATTCTGTGCCAGAATGGTTGCACCGGAACCAAAAAGGTACATTGCAACGATAATTCCTTTTAGATTTTTCAAATGCAGTTTAGTTAGGTTAATTTACTGTTTTTATATTGTTTATTACATCTGTAACAAAACGGAAAAAAATTTGTTCATATCCGGGTTGGATTTTCAGAACTGGATGTTAAAACATGGCAATGCCCTGCCGGTCTGAGCTCTGAAGCTCTCTCCAGCCCCGTTGAAGCGGAAGATGTTAAGGAAGGGCAACGCCGTGTCAATCACACGTACTCACCCCCTTGCGTCCCCCTCTCTGCTCACGCAAAGAGGGGGAAGGTTTTGTAATTCGTTAGTCACCCCCTTCTTTGCGACAGCAGAGAAGATGGTTAACTACACAACGCGTTGTTTATAATTTACTATATAAATCAATCAGAGATTTAAGATTGATAATAAGTTCATTATAAAATGGAAAATTTTTCCAGGGAGAGTCTGGCGCTTCAAAAACATTGATGCTCTCCTTTGCAATTTTTATAAGATCAGGAGTCACTTTTGCACCTTTTGATATTAATAATTTTGCGATCCCGGTTGTATTTTTATATGGCCAGGAAAATCCATATGCTACTCTTCCCAGTTGAGAAAGTGCAGTATTTCCGAATTCGTCCTTTGAATTAGGATCAGCTTTAAATTCCAGAAGAAGACTTATGATTTCAATATCACGGTAATCAGCTGCACGAAGTAATGGAATTCCGCCATAGCTGTAATCAGTCGATACATTAGGTTTTGCACCATTTTGTAAAAGAAACCTGATGATCTCAATATAGTCACGGCGTAATTCCTTTACTGTTCTGCCCGAATATACCTCGGATCCATAGTCACGTATTTGAGATGCTATAATGCTTTCCTCATCAGGAAGCATCGCATTAGCTGCCTGTGTTATTGCACTGACCAGAGGCAAGGTATAAGATCCGGCTTGCAATTCCTTATTTAAATCAGCCCCTTTCGCAATGGCCGATTTTATAAGTGCCAGATCACCATTACCTATTCCAAAACCTAGCAAATCCTGAGGAGGAATATCTACCCCCGCATCTGAAAGTTGCTTGGTATCAACATATTGACCAGAGACCTCCATTATTAAGAAGATAATATAGCCTACGGCAAGGAGTTTTTTCATTTGAATAAGTCATTTATTGTTAATTAATTCAGATTGCTTGTCTCCGGGTTCCGGGTTTCGAATGCTGCATACCGCAAGCCGGTTGCCGGTTTTATTTCCTGACCAGTTCAACCCTCCTGTTTTTAGCCCTTCCTTCTTCAGTATTATTGTCTCCTATGGGTTTATCCTGTCCGAATCCTGACGGGCTCAGGCGGTCAGCAGATATTCCTTGAGCAACGATTGCAGAAACTACCGACTTTGCCCTTGCTTCAGAGAGGGATTTATTCGATGCCGGGCTTCCGACATTGTCAGTATGTCCTTCCACACCAATTTTAAGCTCCGGATTTGCCTTCAGCATCTGGACAATCTGTTCGATGATCGGCTGGGATTCAGACCTGATAATTGATTTACCGGTGTCAAAGTTTATGTAAAGAGCAATGTGACCGTCACGGTTAAGGGCTTCAAACATCGAGCTTGCAGTGACATCCTGTTTCATAAGTTCTTTTAATACAACAGTGAGGTAATAGTCATCACCCGCGAGCGTGACCACTTCAACCCATAACTCATTCCCATCCTTAACGGCCTTCCCCACAACCATATTTAAACCATTGTTATCAGCACATTCGGCATTCTGAGGCATTCCCTCGTAAATGACAGTTCCGCCGTTGTTCTTTATTGCGTTCGCATAGTTGCGTATAATCTGAGTGACGCTCGATTTCTGCGCATCTTCCTTCAGCGAATATGTCCTTTTATATTTCTTTCCTTCAACTGTTGTACAGTTCTTTCCGTTAAAGAAATTATAACTGTCAAATTCAACATCTTCCGCATCATAGATAATGAAGTTAGGCATCCCCGAAAAATATGGAGTGTCTTTAAATTCAGATTCCTGAGCCTGAACATGAACTCCAGTGGGCATAAAAAGCAAGGGAACAATAAATAACCATAGTTTATTTTTCATGATTTCCTCCTTTTCTGAAGTAAGTTTATAATTCAAATTAAAAGCGGATTAAACTCTCCAGCTATACGTAAATTTATATTATTCTTACCTGGAATACAAATTTATTTTTCACATGCCATGAAGTGAGCCGGGGGAAGTCTACAGACCTGAAAGTAATTCAGTTAAGTCAGTTATTCCTGATTATTTTGTGTATCTTTATTGGTATAATAATCTTAATCCTATGGCCAACTATTTATTGATCCTGATTTTTGCACTTTTAGCAGGCAGGAATGAGAAAGCAGACCTGCCTCTGGCTTCACCTGAATTCCCTTTTCTCAAAGCGGGTAATGAATGGCACTTCAGAATGAAGACTTCCCAGATGCCCACTCCGATGGAAGTCGTTTATAAAATATTATCGTTCAGAGAAGATGGTTATATTGAAGTCGAAAACAGCTTTGCCGGAATTGGATCCGAAAAGATCTACTGGTATGCCGATAAAACCGGGTTCTCTGAAATAGCCTCTCCTGAAGACAACTATAAGCTGACACTTGTAAAAGTGAATCCGGTATTAAACGACACCTGGAGCTCAAATATTGAGGAGGAGGGGAAAACCATGGTATATACGCGTACAGTGGTATCATTGAATGAATCCATACAACTGCCGGATAAATCCTTTGCCAAAGATTGTGTTAAGATCCATGAAACAATGAGCGCCTACCCTCAGTATTATAAAGATATCTGGGTGAGCAGGAGTTATGGCATGGTATATATCAAAGGAAAAGGCTATGTTGAAGAAGATGGCGGACCTCCACAATATTTCGATCTGGAATATGTACTGATTTCCTACATAAGCACCTGAAGAGCTTTAACATACTCTCCCGTATCTTTGAGTGCAGCTCCCAGGTTATTGCCGGTAAACAGATCGTCCGGAGCTTTTACAGCGCTCCATGCAGTGGAATAAACAGTAGCTGATCCTGCTCCTTCCAAACTAATTTACCCTTTAACTGACTTTTCGGAGTAGATTCAATTAATTAAATTTAAAAATCAGTGAGAATTTTCAATTAACGTCTTGTGCGGTTGATATCTTAATATATTTGAAATTCAATTGTTTATCCCAATAAAACTTTAATAAACTCACTCCCTTATTTTCTCCTTTCAATCACACGTACTCACCCCCTTTTATTCCCTTTTCAATCACATGTACTCACCCGCTTGCGTCCCCCTCTCTGCTCGCGCAAAGAGGGGGATGGTTTTGAAAAACAAGGCAGAGAAGAGTTCGGGAGGATGAGTACATTCAGCCAGAGAAGATGGTTAACCGCACAACGCGTTTTAAACCATGTTTTCTATATTATATATCTGATTTTTCAGATTCGTGACGAAATTTTTCATTTTTTTGCCCCGGGGGAATTTACAGACCTGAAGACAAATTCTCCACTAAAAAACTGATGTTGCAAAAAACATTTCCCAAAATTCTTACTTTTGCCTTCTGTTAAGAAGACGGAAGACGGAAGTCGGGAGTCGGAAGAATTTTAAGTAGCAAATACTTCGGACTTCGGACTTCGGACTTCGGACTTCCGACTTCCGACTTATTTGAAGAATATATTTTTTACCAAATGAAGATCTCATACAACTGGCTTAAAGATTACCTTGATCTCGATATTGAACCGCATAAATTGTCAGTTATCCTTACCGGACTTGGTCTTGAGGTTGAAGCTATGGAAGAATGGGAATCTGTGAAAGGCGGATTGAAGGGTGTTGTTATAGGAGAAGTTCTGACATGCAAAAAGCATCCTGATGCTGATAAGCTGACGGTTACAACCGTTGACATCGGTTCTTCTGAACCGCTTCAGATTGTCTGTGGCGCTCCCAATGTAGCTGCGGGGCAAAAAGTTCCGGTGGCCATCGCCGGCACCTCAGTCTTTAAGGGTCAGGAGAGTCTTGAGATAAAAAAATCGAAGATAAGGGGAGAGATCTCCGAAGGGATGATTTGTGCCGAAGATGAGCTCGGATTGGGAACTCTGCATGAAGGTATCATGGTTCTGGATAAAAATGCAGTCCCCGGAACACAGGCCTCAGAATATTTTAAAATTGTAAAGGAT
>Ga0102851_10001514_pt1 | contig 13342 bp, 14 predicted proteins | sample Mud3Dept3metaG_FD_79558 | JGI IMG/M metagenome (GOLD analysis project Ga0102851, IMG submission 79558) | Freshwater wetland microbial communities from Ohio, USA, analyzing the effect of biotic and abiotic controls - Mud 3 Core 4 Depth 3... | ecosystem: Environmental > Aquatic > Freshwater >... | reverse complement strand
TATCTGGAGATCAAGCGCCATTCGAACGTCCCCATCGCCGCCGGTGAATGCGAGTACACCCGGTACGGTTTCCGCGAGCTCATCAATCGGCGTGTCGTGGACATCCTGCAGCCCGATCTTTGTGCCATGGGCGGCTTCAGCGAGATGCTGAAGGTCCTCGCCATGGCCAGCGCGGCGAATCTGCCGGTGATTCCGCACGTGTGGGGCACGAGTGTTGGGTTGGCCGCCGCCCTGCAGCTCTTCGCGGCGCTCCCGCATTTCCCGGAGCGCCGGTTTCCGGCCGAGCCGCTGTTCGAATACGACCGCTCGCCCCACCCATTCCGCGACGGGGTGACCCGTGAGCAGTTTGCCATGCGGGATGGCTATCTGGCGATCCCGGAGCGGCCCGGCCTCGGTGTCACGCTCGACCGTGACTTCATTCGGCGGTTTGCCGCCTGACGGGTCACGCTTCCTGCAGGAACGGACGACGCGTGGTGGTGCCCGGAGTGTTGCAGACGGGAAGACACACCAGGGCGTGACAGATGCCGTATGAGCTTCTCGCCGACGCGGTCCTCTTTCTCCACCTGTCCTTCATTCTCTTCGTCGTCCTGGGTGGCCTGCTGGCGCTGAAGTGGCCGTGGGTGGCGTGGGCGCATCTGCCGGCCGCGGCCTGGGGGACCGTCGTGGAAATCATGGGATGGATCTGCCCCCTCACACCACTGGAGATCACGCTTCGCCGCGCCGCCGGCAGTGTCGCGTACGACGTCTCGTTTGTCGAGCGGTACCTGGTCCCGATCGTCTATCCTTCGACGCTGACGCGCGAAATGCAAATGGCACTCGGATTGTTCGTTCTGGCCATCAACCTGGGCGTGTACAGCGTCGTGTGGCGGCGCAGAAGCGAGGGGAAGCAGTAGGGCGAATGGGGAGTGTGGGCGGCTACGCGAGGAATTGTGGAACGTCCTCCATAGGGCGACACGAAGGTTTCTCCAAGGATGCTTGCAATCCCATGCCCGTGGTGGCCTTGTGGCGCCTTGGCGGCCAACAATCCTCGTTACGTCGGGGTGCTCATGGCGGCGCGGGCGATGTCCTCGTTCTTGATCTTGTCCACGTCGAAGGCCTCGAGGCCGGCTTGGAGTTTCGCCAGCGTCTGGTCGAACGACGGTAGGGTCTTGCGGGCGCGCGTGAGCGGATTCACGCGAGCCATGACGAAGTTCTTGACGTAGGGGTGGACGATACCTCGTCGCCTCAGCCGGCCCACGACGTCCGTCAGGAGATTGTCCGCAAACGCAACCAACTCGGATCGGTGCTCGCGTTCCTCGTACGCCCTAGGCATGGCCTGCTTGAGGAATCGATCCACCCGCCGCAGGATGGGGGCGTGGACGCTCCCCGAGAAACGGGGGGTCTTTTCGTAAAGCAACCCCAGCGTGATGAAGTGTGGCTCCTCGAACTGGAAGGCGTAATCTTCCTCCGCGCTCCGGGGTGTCTCCGCCATGAGGCCCCGGAACATGCGGATGACTTCGAGCGACTTCTCTTTGAGGTTATGGGCCTTTTCCGTGTTGAGGGCAAGGATTTGGAAAGCCACCTCCGGCTCGGTGATCAGGATGGCCGGGATATGTTTGGCCTTCAATTTTTGCAGGGCGTCCCGCCGGTGGTTGCCGTTGGGTGTCCAGTACTCCCCGGGTGCGTGTCGAATCGCCACGATGGGGTCGATGAACCGATCCAGCTTCTTGATGACGTCCTTGAGGCGCTTGGCGTGCGTCGGGGAAAGATCCCGCTGGTAGGGTGTCGGCTGGACTTGGGCCATCGGAAGCAGGGCGAAGAGCTGCCAGGTCTGACCTACGGGCTCCTGGTAGACGCCCAATACACTCCCGCCGTCGGCTTGGACGTCGCGGGCGAGGTCAAGGACTCCCGCAGGTGGCTCCCCGTTTGCCGGAAAGACTCCCCAATGACCTGCTTCCATGGACACCCCTCCTTGTCCTCCGACGCGTCGATGCGACTCCTTGACGGGTAGATAATCCGGCGGCAGGTTGAAGTCAAGGATAAAGGCAGCTTTCAGCGGTCAGCAGTCAGCTACCGAGAGAACGGGAAAAGGAGATGAAGGACGACCGGTGTCCGTACTACGTGGCCGGCGGACCCACGGACATTCCGATTTGCGGTGCCTTCCGAAGCTGAACGCTGATCGCTGATGGCTGATAGCGTCCGCCGCCGGCGAAAGCGCCGGCGGCGCGTTGACACCCTCTGGAGGGCGTGGTAAGGTCCCTGCGGTGCCGCGATGCCGCTCCAGCCATTGCGCCTCGAACTCTACACCCGGCCCGATTGCCATCTCGGGAACGACCTTCGCGCTATCTGCGAGCGCCTGGCGGAGGAGATCACTTTCAACCTCACCGAGGTGAACATCGAGGCGGATCCTGGGCTCCGGGCCCGCTACGCGAACGAGGTGCCGGTCCTGTTCGTCGACGGGCGTTTGGTCGTCCGGTTCCGCACCTCCGAGCGGGAGTTGCGGCGGATCTTGAACTGGCAGATCCTTCGGAGAAGGTTTCGCCTCGGCTGAGCACCCCGAGGGGTGTGACCACGACCATATGGCGTCGGCGTGTGACCCGTAGGATTTGATCGCGGAGATCGCGCCATTGGAGGGATGGGTGTCCTCAGTGCACACCGCGGCAGACGCCGAGAAGATCGTGCAGGCCGAGGTTTGGCGCCGGCGGCGCGTCGGCCGGGGAGACCAGGAGTGACCGGCCGGGAGGAGGACGCCATGCGAACGTGGATGCGCATATGGGTACTTACGGCACTGCTCCTGTCGGTGAGTGGAGCGGCGGTCGCGACGGCGGCGGAGCCGCCAAAACAGCTGGTGATGGCGATCACGCCATCCAATATCCCGACGGAGCTGTTCAAGGGGGGCGAGGTGTTCGCCGCCGAGTTGGCGAAGAAGGTCGGGATTCCCATCAAGGTATACATGCCGACCGACTATCTCGGTGTGGTGGAAGCCTTGCGGAACCGCACCGCGGACATGGCCTTCGTCCACCCGGCCGGATACGTGTTTGCAAATCGAGAAGCCAAGGCGCAGATCGTGGCCGTGGATGTCTGGCACGGCAAGACCAGCTACACCTCGCGGTTCTACGTTCGGAAGGATTCGGGAATCAGTTCGCTGGAGGGGTTGCGGGGTAAGACGATCGCCTTCGTGGACCCCGGCTCCACTTCCGGGTATGTCTATCCGATGGTGACGCTGATCAAGAAGGGCCTGGTCACAAACCGCGATCCCAAGACGTTCTTCAAGGAGGCCATGTTCGCGGGGACACACGAAGCGGCCCTGCTGGCCCTGCTCAACGGCAGCGTCGACGCGGTGGCGTCGTTCGACCTCGCCCCGCAGCAGTACCTCAAAGAGAAAGAGAAGGTTGAAAGGATTTCGCACGTCGCCGAGACCGAGCCCATCCCCGAGGCAGGCATGTGTGTGCGGGAGGGGCTAGATCCCTCGTTGGTGAAGAAGATCACAGAATCCCTCATGGCGTTCAACGCGCCCGAGTATCGGCCAGTCCTCAAGGACTTCTACGGGATCGACGGCTTCGCTCCGGCCAAGGACAGCGACTACAACCCGGTCAGAGAGGCGATCGACCTTCTTGGCTGGCGGCCGAAGCGCTAGGCCGGCCCTCGATGTTCACGCGGCACGCGCTCGGACCATCCAACCACTCATGATTCGCATCCGCGACTTGCGCAAGATCTTTCCGCCGAACACCGTCGCTCTGGATGGGGTCGACCTCGACGTCTTGCCCGGCGAGTTCGTCATGGTCATCGGCCAGAGCGGGGCCGGGAAGAGCACGCTGCTTCGCTGCCTGAACCGCCTGATCGAGCCGACGGCCGGCGAGGTTGCGCTGAACGGGTCCCGGGTGACCGGCGCCACGCCGGATGGCCTGCGGGCCGTGCGGCGGCAGATGGGGATGATCTTTCAGCAGTTCAACCTCGTGAAGCGCGCCTCGGTGATGGAGAACGTACTGGCGGGGCGCCTGGGGCACGTTCCCGGCGTGCCCAGCCTCTTCGGTCGCTTCCCCCGCAGGGACCGCGAGCTGGCGATGGGGTCGCTACGGCTGGTCGGGATGGAAGAGTTCGCGGAGCGGCGCGCCGACCGCCTATCCGGCGGGGAGCAACAGCGCGTGGCCATCGCTCGGGCGCTGGCGCAAGAGCCCAAGGTGATCCTGGCGGATGAGCCCACCGCTAGCTTGGATCCGCGGCTGACGGAGAGCATCATGGGGATTCTCCAGCGTATCAACCGCGAACGTGGGCTGACACTGATAGTCAGCCAGCACATGCTGGAGACCGCGTTGAGCTACGGGACGCGCATCGTGGGACTGCGGCAGGGGCGCGTCGCGTTCGACGGGCCGCCCGGCACGATCACGCCGGACGTGGTCCAGGCGGTCTACGAAGGGGGCGGATCGTGACGCGAAGCCTGCGGCGTCTGGCGGTCGGAGTCGTCGTGGTATTCCTCTACGGTTGGTTTCTTGCAGCCACGGAGGTGAGTCTCCCGCGGCTGGTCCGGGGGATCCCGTGGATGGCGGATTTCCTGCGCCGGATGTTCCCCCCGGATCTCTCGGTGCTGGAAAGCGCGGTGGTCGGGGCACTCCAGACGCTGCAGATCGCTGTCGTGGGCACGACGGTGGCCGCTCTGCTCGCGCTTCCGTTGGGATTCCTGTCGGCCCGCAATGTCATGAGTGGGCCCGTCTTCTACCCCGCGCGGGCCCTGCTGAATTTCTTCCGCAGCATCGACACGATGGTGTACGCCCTCTTCTTTGTGGCAGCGGTCGGCCTGGGACCGTTTCCTGGGGTCCTGGCGGTGGTGACCTACACCACCATGACTCTTGCCAAACTGTACTCCGAGGCCATCGAAGGCATCGAACCCGGGCCGGTGGACGCCATCGCCGCCACGGGTGCCGGCCGGCTCCAGGTGCTGCGCTTCGGGATCCTGCCGCAAGTCGTGCCGCTCTTTGCGTCGTATGTCCTGTACCGGCTGGAGACGAACATCCGGGCGGCGACGATTCTGGGATTCGTGGGGGCGGGGGGGATTGGCTTCTACATCCAGACCTATCTGCGAATGATCAACTACTCGGCCGCCGCCGCCGTCCTTTTGGTCCTCGTCGCCATGATCATGGCGGTGGACTTCACCAGCTCCCGCCTGCGCGCCCGGATCGTATAGCCCGGAAACGCAGAGGGGCCGCGGACCGTATGTATCCGCAGATTACGCAGATTTCACAGATGCAGGTCTTGGATTCTGCGGGCAGATCTGCAGGCAATCGCACGTTGCTGCCAGCATCGCAAAGCGCGTGGGTGTTCGCCGGGCTTCTCGTGTTCTGAGCCTGTTGAAATCTGTGTAATCTGTACTATACACTCGCAGAATCTTGTTTTTCCGAAAAGGTTTTGCCGTTCCCAGTGAAATCGGCCAATCTGCGTAATCTGTGGATAAAGTCGGTCCGTTGTTTTGGTTGCGGCCCTCAGGCCGCGCTGCGTAATCTGTGGATAAAGCCGACCCCCGTCGGCGGACTATCCGGGGATGCCCACGGCACGCGCCAGCATGTACGCGCCGCCGCCGATGGCCGCCGATCCTGGAATCGTGAGAATCCACGCCCAGACGATCCGTCCCGCCACTCCCCAGCGGACCGCCGAAAACTTCCGCACCGATCCCGTTCCCACGATGGCGCCGGTGATAGTATGCGTGGTGGATACGGGTACGCCGAGATGCGTGGCGAGAAACAACGAGGCGGCGCCGCTCGTCTCGGCGCAGAAGCCGCCGGTCGGAGCCAGTTTTGTGATGCGCATGCCCATCGTTCGCACGATCCGCCAGCCGCCGGTCATGGTGCCCAGGCCCATCGCTGCGTGACACGAGAGCACGACCCAGAGCGGGATCGCGCTGTGGGCGCCGGCGGGGGCATGCTCGAAGAGTCCCGCGGCCGCAAGGGCCGCTACGATGATCCCCATGGTCTTCTGCGCATCGTTTCCGCCGTGGCCGAGCGAGTAGAACGCCGCCGATACGAGCTGCAGCTTTCGAAAGAGCTGGTCGAGCGGTCCGGGCGCGCGGTGGCCCAGGAAGTACATCAGGCCGCGCATCACCACGATGGCAAGCAGCATCCCAAGCGCGGGGGCGACGACGATGAAGGCCGCGGTCTTCAGGAAAAACGGACCATCCAGGGCGCCGAACCCTGCCTTGACGACTGCCGCACCCGCCAATCCGCCCAGCAGGGCGTGCGAGGAGGACGTGGGGAGCCCCCACCACCACGTGAGGAGGTCCCACACGATGGCGCCGACCAGGCCCGCCCCGACGATGGTCAGCGTAGCGACCGCCGGGTCAACTCCCTTGGCGATGCCCGAGGCCACTCTCGTTTCAAAGACCAGAAACGCGACGAAGTTGAAAAAGGCCGCCCACATCACCGCAATCCGCGGGGAGAGGACGCGCGTGGACACCACGGTGGCGATGGAGTTTGCCGCGTCGTGAAAGCCGTTGATGTAATCGAAGGCCAGCGCCAAGCCGATGATTGCGACCAGGGCAAGCGTCATGAATACTCCAGGACCAGACTTTCGATCTGGTTGGCGACGTCCTCGCCCCGGTCGAGCGCCGTTTCCAGATGGTCGTAGATTTCCCGCCACTTCATGGCCTCGAGCGGGTCGTTTCCCGGTTTATAGAGCCGGGCCAGCGACCTGCGGTACAGCTCATCCCCGTCGTTCTCGATCTCGTTGAGAACCTCGCAGAGCCTCAGAATCTCCTCGGTCTGTTTGAGGTTGTTGACCAAGGTAATCGCGCTCTTGATAGTCTCGGCGGCCTTCAGGATGTACCTGGTCATCGCCAGAGCGTCGCTCGGCGTCGTCCGGATCTCGAAGAGCGCGATACGCTTCGAACTCGCATGGATCAGATCCAGCACGTCGTCTTGGCACGAAATGAGCGTTTGGATGTCGTGCCGGTCGAACGGCGTGATCCAGGTGCCGCGCAAGGCGCGGACGACGTCGTGCAGGATCTTATCTCCTTCGTGCTCGTCCCGCTCGATCTCGACCGCAAGGTGATCCCGATCTGGATGCTCGAACAACTCGACGAGTAACGTCGCCGCGTGCGCCGTCGCCTCGGCATGCCGGGAGAAGGCTGCGAAGAAATCCTGATCGGACGTCTTGGGACCCCACATGTCTCGTTCCTCGCTATCGGTGCCCCCTTTGCACGCCGGGTGCTACGCCGTGAGTGTTTGGGCGGGGGCATCCTACAGGACAGCACTGCCGTCTCTGATCGGGCGAAACGTTTGCAGGCGACTCACACTAGCGCAGATCGCCGCATCGAGCAACTCAAGAATGCGAACATGTGCGACGGAGCCGGGGTCCAGATGTGCGCGCTTCTTGTGCACGTGTGGGGCTGTGCCAAGACGCAGCACCTCCACCACGCACCGTGCAATATCTCATGTCACTCTAGGGGACGTCCATAAAAGTATAAAAGTGACTCTGGCTGCTCTCCGTGGTAATCTTCCGCCATGCCACGCCAAGCGCGTTTGGACGCCGCAGGCGCCCTGCAGCACATTATCATCCGGGGGATCGAGCGCCAGAAGATCTTCCGCGACGATGACGACCGAGCCGCGCTCCTGAACCGACTCGGCCGAGTCCTCACCGAATCGGGCACTCCGTGCTACGCCTGGGCGCTCATGCCGAACCATGCGCATTTCTTGCTCGAGACCGGACGGGTTTCGCTTGCCACGGTGATGCGGCGTGTGCTCACCGGTTACGCCGTGACGTTCAATCTCCGCCACCGGCGGCATGGGTCTCTCTTCCAAAACCGCTATAAATCCATCCTTTGCGAGCGAGAGCCGTACCTGCTGGAGTTGGTTCGGTATATCCATCTGAACCCTCTTCGGGCTCAGACGGTTCGTGATCTCGACGAGTTGGACCGATATCCGTACGCCGGCCACAGCGCGCTGATGGGCAAGCGGGTGTATGACTGGCAGGCGGTCGACGAGGTGCTCACGCGGTTCGCGCGTCGCGCTGGCGCCGCGCGCGAAAAGTATCGGGCCTTCGTAGCTGACGGGATTGCCAGGGGACGTCGACCAGACCTGGTAGGCGGAGGATTGATCCGCAGCCTTGGGGGATGGGCGGCGGTCCAGGAGTTACGGCAGGGCGAACCGCTGCGGGTGAAAGGTGATGAACGGATCCTCGGAGAATCCGGATTCGCTTTGCATGCGCTTGCGATGGCGGAAGAGCAGTTGAAGCGGAGGGAGCAACTCCGGCGGCGGGGCATCGACTTGATCCGGGTGGCCCGGCGGGTCGCGGATGCTTTCGGGGTGGAGCCGGACAGTCTGTTTGGGCCTGGGAAGCTACGGAGGATGGTCCCGGCGCGCAGCGTGTTCTGTTACTGGGCGGTCCGAGAGCTCGGCCACAGCGCGACAACACTGGCGAGAGAGCTGGGGCTCACGCAACCCGCGGTGAGTATCGCGGTTCGACGCGGGGAGCGTATCGTACGGGAACGGGGCCTTCAGTTGGAAGGGGAACAAGAGAATTGATGATTTTATGGTCATTGCCTTGTCGTGCTTTGACTCGAACGCGGATGAGGAAATTTATATTTTTATGGACGTCCCCTATTTGCGGGTGGCTGCGGGCCGGGCGGCGGGGACGGGTTGACGAGGTTGCTTTGCCCTGACATCATAATAAGCGGCGTTCTAGGGAGACGATGTCATGCCCCGTCCGCCTTCCGAGTTGCGGCGAATGGATGATGAGGCTCGGCGCCGTGCCCGGGCCCACCGGCGACTGCTCTGGGAACGCCGATGGCGCGTCGCGCTTTGGTTTGCGGCTGGATTGGCCGTCTTGGCCGCGGCAGCATTCCTTGTCCGCCTGGGCGGGTTGTCCCTCGGGTAAACTCTTTCCGGTAACGGCCCACAAACTCCCAAATATCCTGAAACACAGGCAAAAGCCGGAGCGTACTGTAGAATGACGCCGATGGATACACCGAGCGCCGGGCGGGCCAGTGTAAATGCAAGCCAGGACTGGGATTTGGTCCAACGGAGCCTGCAAGGCGACTCGCAGGCCTTCGCCGACTTGGTGCGCCGGTATGAACGGCTGGTTTTCCGGATCGCCGGCGGTTTCCTTCGGGATCGGGGTGAGGTTGAGGACGTGGCGCAGGAGGCGTTCCTGAAGGCATATGAGGCGTTGGCGGGATTTCGGGCGGGGGCGCCCTTTGGCCCTTGGATCGCCCAGATAGCGACGCGAACCTGCTACGACCGGTTGCGGGCTCGGCAACGCCGGGGTGAGGTGGCGTGGGAGGATTTGAGCGTATCCGAACAGTCCGCGGCCCGCTCGTTTGCCGCCGGCCGACCCGCGGACGATACGTCCGCCACGCGAGACCTGGCGGAGCGCGCGCTGGCCGTGCTGCCGCCAAAGGACCGGCAAGCGCTGATCCTTGCGGATGCGCTTGGGCACACGGCGACGGAGGTTGGGCAGATGATGGGGTGCACCGCTCTGGCGGTGCGCCTGCGCCTCCACCGGGCCCGGCGAGCGATGCGACAGGCGGCGGAGCGACTGCTGGAGGGGATGGAGAGCGCGGAGTGAGAGGGTTCGAGATGAACACGTGCAAGGCGGTCACGCGGGACATGGAGAAGCTGGTGGGGCTGCGACCGGCGGATATGCCGGAGGAGGTGCGAAACCACGTGGCGGAGTGCGCTACGTGCCGTCGCCGCCTGGCGGTCGCGCGACTCGCGCACGGGCTGATCGTGGCGAGGACGGAGACGATCTCCCCGCCCCACGGGTTCGCCGACCGGGTGAGGACGGCGCTGGCTGCTCGCGAACACGTATCCGGGGCTGACGCAGATGTTTGGCGGCCGGCCTGGGGACTCATGCCAGCCTTTGCGGCTGCCGTGGCGGCGCTCTTCATCGTTTATCAGACGAGCGAGATTCCTGGCCCCAACGGCTTCTTGTCGACCGAGGAGCTGTCGGCGGGCGAGTACCTGGTGTTGGGTTCGCCCGGGCCAGAGATGGACGACATCGTCACCGCCGTCGTCGAAGGGGGCGGAAAATGAGGCCACGGTTGAAGGGAACCCTGCTGCTGCTTGTGGCGTTTGCGTTGGGCGTGATAGGTGGGGCGGTCGGCTTTGGCGTCTACCAAACCCGGTTTGGCGACTGGCGCGCACCGCGCGGCGCGGCGCGGTTCCAGGAGCGGATCCTGTCGCGGTTGACCAAGGAACTCGGGCTTCGGCCGGAGCAGCGGCAGAAGGTGGAGGCGGTCCTCGACGAGACCAGCCAGGAGTTTGCCAAGCTGCGAGAGGAGATCGGCCCAAAATTCCGGGATATTCGGAACCGGACGCGGGATAGGATCCGCGCGGCCCTGGATGCGGCGCAGCAAGTGAAATTCGACGAGGTGGCGCAGGAGTGGGAACGGCGCGCAGAACGGTGGCGGGATCGAGGGGCCAGGCCGGACCGGCCGGACCGAAAGGCGCCCTGAGGCGACCGGGGGGTGGGAGCCGGGGGCCAGGAGGCGGGGCGCGATGCGACGGCGGCGGAATAGGTTTTGACAGGCGCCTTCGGCCTGTTTAGACTGCGGCCGTGGCAGCACTTTTCAGCAGTCTTACGACGAAGGATTCGGCGAATGGCGCATCGGAAGCTCGGTCTTAGTGTTGTGCTCCTGGTTCTCATTCTCCTCGGGGCAGGCGGATTCTATTGGTTCAACGCCAATGGCCGGGGGCAGTTGTATCGCACGACCCCGGTCGAGCGTGGGGAGTTGCTCTCGACCATCTCTGCGACGGGAACGCTCAACGCCGTCGTGACCGTCCAGGTCGGAACCCAGGTGTCGGGGACAATTCAACAACTCCTCGTGGATTTCAATTCGCCGGTCAAGAAAGGCATGCTGATTGCGCGGATCGATCCATCCATCTTCGAGGCGAAGGTGAAGCAGGCGCAGGCGGACCTGGAGAGCACGAAGGCGTCGGTTCTGAACCAGCGCGCGGCCGTCGCCCGGGCGCAGGCCGACTTAGCCAATGCGAGGGCCAACGTCGTCCGTCAAGAGGTGGCGGTCCGCGACGCCAAGATCAAGAGCGACTCTCGCGTCCGCCTGTTCCAGGAGGGGGGCATCGCGCAGGAGGATCGGGACTCCGCGCAAGCGACGTATGACTCCTCCGTCGCGCAGCTGGAGGCAGCCCAAGCCAGCGTGCGGTCGTCCCAGGCCGCGCTGGAGGTGACCGAAGCGCAGCTCACCGCGGCGCAGGCACAGGTGCGACAAAAGCAGGCGGCCGTGGATCAGGCGGAGGTCGACCTGCGGAACACGTTCATCCGGGCTCCCGTCGACGGCATTGTCGTATCCCGCAACGTCGACGTGGGACAGACTGTGGCGGCCTCGCTGCAGGCGCCGACGCTGTTCCTCATCGCGCAGGACCTGACCAAGATGCAGGTCGACACCAACGTGGACGAGGCCGACATCGGGCGGGTGGCCCTGGAGCAAGAGGTGACATTCACGGTCGATTCGTACCCAGGTCAGACGTTCCGCGGGCGCGTGATGCAGATCCGGCAGGCGCCTCAGGTCGTCCAGAACGTCGTGACCTACAACACCGTCGTGGCCGTTGGGAATCCCGAGCTCAGACTCAAGCCGGGCATGACCGCCAACGTGAAGCTCTTGGTGGCTCGGCGCGAGAACGCGCTTCTCGTGCCCAACGCGGCCTTCCGTTTCCGCCTGGACGGCGTCAGTGGAGGGTCCGGTGGGCAACGCGCAGCCGTCGCGACCGGACAGGGCTCGGGCGGACCGGGCGGCGGCGGGCCCTCGCCGAGCGCCGCGGGACCCCGGAGTGGTGCCGGGACCGGCGGAGGCGCGGGTCGCGGATCCGAGGCGCGGCAGGGGGATGCCTCCCGCCAGCGCCTCTACGTCCTCGCGGACGGGAAACCGATCGAACGGCAGGTCAAGATCGGGCTCAGCGACGGGCAACGAACCGAAATCCTTGATGGTGTCAACGAGGGGGACGCCGTCATTCTGGGCTTGGGACAGAAGAGTGGTCCCACCACGCAAGGTGGCCCACGCCTGCGGCTCTAGCGGGCTGCTGAAAAAGGCCCACCTGCGGCGGTGTCGGGCTCGCGCCACGCTGCGACGTACGCGGCAAGTACGTCTCGCGTCTCGCATCGCCCTTCACCTTGCATCTGGGCCTTTTTGAGCAGCCCGGGCTCAGCATCCGGCCGAACCAGCGTTCGGCGCAATCGTCAATCGGCAATGGAAAGATGGCACTGATCGAGGTTGAACAGCTCGGCAAGGTCTATCAGACGGGGGAGGTGGCGGTGGAGGCCCTGCGGGGCGTCTCCGTGACCATCGATGCCGGAGAGTTCGTTGCGATCATGGGGCCGTCGGGATCGGGCAAGTCGACGTTCATGCACATTTTGGGCTGCCTGGACAAGCCGACATCGGGCACCTATCGCCTGGATGGCAAGAGCGTAGAGGAGATGTCCCGGGACCAGTTAGCTCAACTCCGGAACAAGAAGCTGGGATTCGTCTTTCAGACGTTCAATCTGCTGGCCCGGACTTCGGCGCTGGAGAATATCGAGCTGCCGCTTCTGTACAACGGAGCCACGGCCAAGGAGCGCCATGCTCGGGCGCGGATGCGGTTGGAGCAGGTCGGCCTCCAGGGGCGAGAGCACCACCACCCCAATCAGCTCTCCGGGGGTCAGCAACAGCGCGTGGCCATCGCCCGGGCGCTCATCAACGATCCGTCGATCATCCTGGCGGACGAGCCTACCGGAAATCTCGACTCCAAGACCAGCATCGAGATCATGGCCATCTTCCAACAGTTGAACCGGCAGAACGGTATCACGGTGGTCTTGGTGACTCACGAGCCTGACGTCGCCGCATACACCTCTCGGATGATCCATTTCCGCGACGGTCGAATCGTAAAAGACGAGCGGGTTGACGCGCCACGGGATGCGGCGGCAGAACTGGCGGCGCACGCCTAGGGAGAGCCTCGATGTATCTGCTGGCGGGCGTTCGAATCGCCGTGCGGGCGCTGCGGATCAACAAGCTGCGCTCCTCCCTCACCATGCTGGGCATCGTCATCGGCGTGGGCGCGGTGATCGCGATGGTGGCCGTGGGAAGCGGTGCGGCGCAGCGCATCAAGGACCAGATCTCCAGTATCGGGTCAAATCTCTTGATGGTCCTGCCCGGCAGCGCGATGAGCGGCGGGATGCGGATGGGGCACGGATCGCAGATGACCCTCACGGAAGACGATGCCAGGGCCATCGCCGCCGAGATACCCGGCGTGACCAATGCGGGCGGGGTCATGCGTGGCACGGCACAGATCGTTTTCGGGAATCAGAACTGGAGCACCGGCATCCAGGGCGTGACGGCGGACTATCCCGAGATCCGGGATTGGGAGGTCGACCAGGGCAAGTTCTT
>Ga0102851_10001513_pt1 | contig 13342 bp, 6 predicted proteins | sample Mud3Dept3metaG_FD_79558 | JGI IMG/M metagenome (GOLD analysis project Ga0102851, IMG submission 79558) | Freshwater wetland microbial communities from Ohio, USA, analyzing the effect of biotic and abiotic controls - Mud 3 Core 4 Depth 3... | ecosystem: Environmental > Aquatic > Freshwater >... | reverse complement strand
GACGGCCTTGATCCGGCGAGCCCCCCGGACTCGCGTGCCGATGCCAGCTCGGCAGCCAGTTTCTGCTGCACGCGCACCAGAAGATTGACGTTGGTGAAGCTTGCAAACAACAAATCCGCCGCGTCATTGATCAGGGTTTCAACCTGGGACAGGTCGGACTGGATTTCGCCCATATAGATGTCCAGCCTGGAATCTTTGAAAAATCTCATGCTCTCCGCGTCCTCGGTCAAATTGATCTGCACCGCTTATGTCACCGGACTTGCTGCGGGCGAGCCGGCCCGCAACGCGATCCCGAGGCGACACGCTGGTCGGCGTACAGCGGGAAACGCAGCGCTTGATCAGGAATAACGGCCGGCACACGCATTAACTTTAATGAATTGCTGATGGCTGCCGTAAAAACAGGCGGTTATTATCTATACCGCTGCCTGTTGATTTTCGGAGGTTCGTGTAATAATAGGAATTCGTCTGGATTCATTCCTGGCGGCATCAGGATTCCAAGACGTTTCAGCCTTCGCCCAACCTTTGCGAAGGTTAATCTGGAAGGCCCCAACCCCGCCTTTCCGCTGTTTTTGGCTGCCGTTGTGAACTGCATCAACGGCCGGATCGGTTGTCGCATTTTTATGAGTGCGGCCTCCGCTGTGTTGCCACGAACTGAAGGAAAGTGGTATGCGGACTGCCAGTGACGCGCCGGATCGCGCCGGTCATCCCGACCCTCAGGATAGCCGGATCAACGTATTTTCCGCTCTAGGTGCTGGCCGTGCTGCACTACTGGCGGCGCTCATCGTCGTCCTGGTCGCCGCAAAAGCATTGCCCGTGCCGCACCACTTCGAAAGTCCCGCGGCCTATCTGCCCCTGCATACCGCCCTAGGGATATTCGCCATCGTCGTTTCGATGTTGGTGTTCGCAGCGGGATGGAATGCCTCCAGCAGGCACAGCGCCGGAAACATCGTGCTTATAGCCTGCGCCTTCCTCGCCGTAGGCCTCCTGGACATTGCCCACACCCTGTCCTACCCCGGAATGCCGGATTTCGTCACGCCCAACAGTCCGGGCAAGGCCATCCATTTCTGGCTGGCAGCCCGCAGCGTGGCGGGCTGCGCCCTGCTGGCCGTTGCGTATTTGTCGTGGCGGCCGTTTTCTTCATCACGCACCAGGGGCTGGATGCTGGTTATTGCTCTGGGCGTTACCGCCCTGGTGTATTGGCTGGCATTGTTTCACCCGGATACGCTGCCGCTCACCTTCGTCCCAGGCCAGGGACCGACCACCTTCAAAATCGGCACCGAATTTGCGCTGGTCGCCGCTTATGCGCTCGCCAGCGGTGTTTTTGTCATACGCCTGCGCTCAGAGCCCGCCCGCCACTGGCGCGACCTGTTCGCCGCATGCTGCGTCATTGCCCTCTCCGAACTTTTTTTCATGTTTCATCGGGACCTCACCGATATCTACACCCTGCTGGGCAATGTCTACACAGTAATCGGGTATGCTTTGATTTACAGCGCGCTGCTCGTTCAGCGCGCCGAAGAACCTTACCGGGAACTGCGGCGATCGCAACTCGCCCTCCAGGAAAGCCAAGCGCAGTTCCAGCACCTGGTGGAACTCTCGTCCAACTGGTACTGGGAACAGGATGCCGAATTCCGTTTTTCTTTCACGGCAGTCGGGGAACTGATCAGGAACGGCTTGCCGCCCGAAGCCCTGGCCGGCAAACGCCGCCGGGAACTGCCCATCACCCATATCTACGAGGCCGAATGGGAGCAGCACAGGCTGATCCTCGAACAGCGCCGGCCATTCCGGGACTACATCTATCAGGTGATAGGCGAACGCGGCGAGCTGCGCTGGTTCAGCATCAGCGGGGAACCCATCCTCGATGCCGCAGGCGATTTCGAAGGCTATCGATGCGTCGGCAGGGATGTCACCGAGCACGGGCAGGCGCAACAGCGGCAGGAAATGGAGCACATCGTCACCCGCGTGCTGGCCGAGTCGGAGAGCTTGGCCGCAGCCATGCCGCAGATCATACGGACGATCTGCCAGACGCTGGGCTGGGACTGCGGCGCGCACTGGGAACTGGATGAACAGCAGCAGCAGCTGCGCTGCACCGGGACCTGGAGCCTGCGCAACGCAACCGGGCCCGGTGAATTCATGGCCCAAAGCAGCCAGCTTACTTTTACCCCCGACCAAACCGGGTTGATCCGGCGTGCCCTGGCCAGCGACCAGCCAGTGTGGATTTCCGACGTTGCCAGCGACCCGGCCTTCAAGCGCGCAGCTCGGGCGGCATCAGCCGGGCTGCACGGCGCGCTGGCCTTCCCCGTGATTACGGCTGGCCAGACCATAGGCGTGATGGAATTCTTCAGCCGGCATGTCCGGCAACCCGACCTCGTCCTGATCGAGGCGACGCGCTCCATCGGCGCCCAGATCGGCCAGTTCATCCGCAGCCAGCGGATGGATGATGCCCGGCGCGTCAGCGAAGCACGCCTGTCCGGCGTCATTCAATCCGCCATGCACGCTGTCATCATGACGGATGAGGACACGAATATCGTTCTGTTCAACCCGGCTGCCGAAAACATCTTCGGCCATGCGGCGGCTGACATGATAGGCGCCAAAATCGAGCGCCTGATTCCTGGGCGTTTCCACCATGACCACCATAAGTACGTCGCCGCGTTCGGCGCATCGAAAACAAACATGCGCAGAATGAGCCAGCGGGCAACGATCGTCGGGCTGCGCGCGAACGGCGAGGAGTTTGCGGGCGAAGCCTCCATCTCGCATCTCACGCTCGACGGCAGGAAGTTTTACACAGTCATCCTGTCGGATATTACGGAGCGCGCGAAAACCGAAGAAAATCTGCACCTCGCCGCCACGGCAATTGAAAACGCCCAGGAAGGCATCATCATCACGGACGCGTCCAACCGGATTGTTTCGGTCAATCCCGCGTTCACCCGCATCACCGGTTACCCGGCGGAGGAAGTCATCGGATCATCCCCCGACATCCTCAACTCCGGGATGCAGGATAAGGCGTTCTACCAGAGTATGTGGACTGCCGTCAACGAAACCGGATGCTGGCAGGGCGAGATCTGGGACCGGCGCAAGAGCGGAGAACTGTACTGCGAGTGGCTGTCCATCAGCGCCGTGAAAAACACGCAGGGGAAAATCGCCCACCATACGGCAATTTTTACGGACATCACCGCGCGCAAGGACGCGGAACAGGCGCTGCGCACTGCAAATCAGCATCTGGAAATGCTGGTCCAGTCCTCGCCGCTTGCCATCTATACCCGGGATGCAGACGGCCTCATTACGAGCTGGGACCCTGCAGCGGAAAAATTGTACGGCTGGAAGGCTGCGGAAGTGCTGGGCCGGCCGCTGCCTGCCTTGCCCGAGGGTCAGCACGCCGAATCGACCCGGCAGCGGATGCAACTGCTGGCCGGAAAATCGTTTGTCAGGCATGAAGTGCGTCGGCAGCGGCGCGATGGCAGCCTGATTGACGTCGATGCCTTCGTCGGGGCGCTACGCGACACTGCCGGAAACATCACCGGGATCATCAGCGTGGTGTCCGACGTCACCGAACGCAAACAGGCCGAGGTCGCGCGCGCCCAGCTAGCCGCGATCGTCAAGAGTTCGCACGACGCCATCGTCAGCCGCACATTCGACGGCACCATCGTCTCGTGGAACGCCGGTGCGGAACGGATGTTCGGTTATTCCGCCAGCGAGGCTATCGGCAAGCCGATTTCCTTCAACACACCGCCGGGACGGGTGCGCATTTTCCCCAAACTCACCGAGAGGATACTGAGCGGCGAAACGCTCAAACCGCACGAAACCCAGCGAATGACCAAAGACGGAAGCGTGGTCGATGTCTTGTCCAGCGTATCTCCGATCAAAAATGATGCCGGCGAGATCATAGGTATTGCATCCCTCTTTCAGGACATCACGGCGCTCAAGCAGACCGAGGCTGCAAGAAGGGAGAGCGAGGAACGCTTTCACGCCGCGTTCGAGCAGGCCGGCGTGGGGATGGGGCTGCGCGATATCGATCCGCACAAGCCGCGGTGGCTGCGCGTGAACCGGAAGCTGTGCGACATCCTCGGCTACACGAGCGACGAGCTGCTGCAGATCACTACCATCGACCTCACTCCGCCCGAGGAACGGGATGTCGCGATCGACTACAACCAGCGGCTGCTGCGGGGCGAGATCAAGGACTACTCGCGCGAGAAACGCTACGTGCGCAAGGACGGGCGCATCATCTGGACAAATCTCACCATGTCCGTCGTAAACAACCCGAATGGACGGCCGACTCATATCATCTCGGTGATCGAGGACATCACCGAGAGCAAACGGGCCCAGGAAGAGATCATCACCCTCAACGCCGAACTGGAACAGCGCGTCATGGAACGCACCCGCCAGCTGGAGGCCACCAACAAGGAACTGGAAACGTTCAGCTACTCGGTGTCCCATGACTTGCGGGCGCCGCTTCGCGGGATTGACGGGTTCAGCAAACTGCTGCAGAAAGAGTATGGCGACCGGCTGGACACGAAGGGAAGCGATTATCTGCTGCGCATTCATCGCGCCACCCGGCGCATGGGCGAGTTGATAGATGATTTGCTGCAATTATCCAGGGTGAGCCGCCACCAGCTCACGCCGGAAATGGTGGACCTGAGCCAGCTCGCGAGTTCGATCCTGGCGGAGTTCAGGGAACGCGAGCCGCAGCGCACCGTGGCAACCAAGATCCAGAAGGACATCGTCGTGCAGGGCGACCCGCGGCTGCTGCGCATCCTGCTGGAAAACCTGCTGGGAAACGCGTGGAAATTCACCCAGAAGGTACCGCACCCGCGCATCCGGTTCGGGACCACCGAACAGGATGGCAAAACGGTGATATGGGTGAGCGACAATGGCGCGGGCTTCGCCATGGAATACGCCCACAAACTGTTTGGCGCATTCCAGCGCCTGCACGGGGCGACTGAATTCGAGGGAACGGGTATCGGGCTGGCCACCGTGCAGCGTATAGTCGCGCTGCACGGGGGGCGGGTGTGGGCCGAGGGCGCGGTGGGCAAGGGAGCGACTTTTTACTTGACGCTCTAGGGTTTGTTGAGCGCTGAGTTCAACTTCAATATACTAGTTGGTTACCAAAATGATATCCGCATAAAAACCCAGATGGAGCACAAGAAACTACGCATTCTGCTGGTTGAGGATTCTCCGGATGACGCTGAGCTGATCCTGTGCGAGCTCGCCAGTGGCGGTCTCAGCTTCGACAGTACGCGGGTAGAAAGTGCCGATGCAATGATGGCGGCGCTTTCCGCTGCCGACTGCGACATCGTCCTGTCCGACTATAGCCTCCCCAATTTCAGCGCGCCCGCCGCGCTATCGCTGCTGCAGTCCGGCGAAAAGGATATCCCGTTTATCATGGTTTCCGGCTGCGTGGGCGACGAAGCGGCGGTGGCGATGATGAGGGCAGGCGCCCACGATTTCATACTGAAAGACAGCCTGGCGCGTCTTGTTCCAGCGGTAAACCGATGCCTGATCGAAGCGGAGACTCACAGACAATATAAAGTTGCCCAAACCGCGCTGCAGAAAAGCGAAGCGCGTTTCAGGGCGCTGGCCACAAACATCCCCGGCGTGGTCTTCCAGTTCCTGCTAGAAGACGGCACTCTGCACCTGCCCTACATCAGCGAGGGTTGCAACGCGCTGCTGGGGATCAGCCAACGCATGCTGCAGGACGCCCCTGAACTGCTGCTCGACATGATCGTCGACGAAGACCGCCCATCGTACATCGAAGCCGTGGACATTTCCGCGGCCCGTCTGACCACTCTCAACTGGGAAGGCCGCATCTATGTCGGGCCCGCGCCGGAAATCAAGTGGATCAACATGAGAGCCGGCCCCAGAAAGAGCCCAGGGTCGCACGGCGGCGTGATATGGGATGGCATCGCCACCAATATCACTGCGAACAAGATCAATGAAATCAGGATCAGGCAGTCGGAGGACCAATTGCGCCGGCTGTCGACACATATCGAGACAGTCAAGGAAGCGGAACGGGCGCGCGTATCGCGGGAAATCCACGATGACCTGGGAGGCACCCTGACCGCGATCAAGATGGACCTGATGGTATTCACCAGCAAGCTGCCAAAGCCTTCCCTGGCCCTGCTCAAAAGAATCGCCAGCGTCAACCAGTTGGTCGATCGCGCGATCGAGTCATCGGTGCGCATCGCCGCTGCGTTGCGCCCCGGCATACTCGATTGCGGCATAGTCGCCGCCATTCAATGGCAGACCCGTGAGTTCCAGGACCGCACCGGGATCAGGTGCGAATTGCGCGGCAGGCAGGATGACATCGCGCTGAGCCCCGAATATTCGATCGCTGTGTTTCGCATATTTCAGGAATCACTGACCAATATTGCGAAACACGCGCATGCTTCCGCCGTTGACGTCGTGCTGACACAGGCCGACGGCTGGCTGGTGCTGGAGGTATCCGACAACGGGTGCGGCATCCGGGATGGGGACCGCTTCAAACCCTCGTCGTTTGGCATCCGCGGAATGCAGGAGCGCACACGCGACTTCGGCGGCGAAATTACGATTACCCGAGCCGGAGAAAGCGGAACCAAAGTGCGTGTGCGCGCGCCGCTGGTTACGCAGATCACTGCGGAGCAGGATACGGAATACCAACACCGCCTGTTTTGATTTTGTTAGGAATTCCTGATGATTCGTGTACTGATCGCAGATGACCATGCCATAGTGCGGCACGGCCTTAAACAAATTGTCGCCGAAACGGACGATATGACGGTGATAGGCGAAGCGGACACCGGCGCTGAAGCCATCAAGCTCATACGGAACACCCCATGTGACGCGGTCCTTATGGATATCTCCCTGCCTGATCGCAACGGCATTGAAGTTCTCAAACAAATCAAGAAGGAATACCCCAAGCTGCCGGTGCTCATGCTGAGCATGCACGCCGAACGCGAATTCGCCGTTCGCGCGCTGAAAGCGGGCGCCTCCGGATACCTGACAAAACAAAGCGCGCCCATGCAATTGGTCGATGCCATACGCCACGTTGCGGCCGGCAAAAAATACATTACCCCCAGCCTCGCCGAGGAAGTCGCCAATATGCTCTCCGGGGACATGGAACAGCCGCCGCACACCTTGCTCTCGGATCGCGAGTACGAGACCCTGTGCATGATCGCATCGGGCAAGACCCTGTCCGTCATTGCCGCCGAGCTGATATTGAGTCCCAAGACGGTGAGCGTCTACCGCTCCCGCGTCCTGGAAAAACTGAACCTTAAAAACAACTCGGATATCACGCGCTACGCGATCAAGAATCAACTGGTCGAGTAAGGCCGCATATTAAAAAACCAAGACCGATGTGACCGCCCATTCCGCACCCCTGGCCTTTTTCCCTTTTGGAGAGAGGTTGGAAGTAAGGGTGCGCGCACCGCTCAGACCAACGTCAAAAACTTTTACCGCTAACGAATAATATCTATATATACAATAGCATATGGTATATTTCCGTGTAATTTCGACTTGAAATTTTAGATTTTTATCGGCGGTTGTCAGCATACCCGTCGAATGGGCATTAAAAAAACGCGGATTATCAAACATCCGGCACTGGTTTTAACAAGGCATCGAGGACGAGGCCGAACAAATCCTCTTTGCAGCCGCTGTTCAAACGATTTGGCTCGCATTGCCCAGTCTGATTCTGATGCCAAATGTTTAACAATTACCTAAACTTTTTATTTGTTCTGCCGTAAATTGCATTAAGCTTCTCCGGACGTGCCCATAGGTCACGGCGTCGCCGCCCAAGGGCAACTCCCACTATATGGGACATCGGCACCCTTCAGGGCCGCAACAGGGAGGAACGGCAACCAGCAGGTTGGATGCTTATGCTCGATCCAGATACTTGCGATCATGCCGCGGCCAGGCGTGACACCATACCACTGCTTGCTGGCACCGCACTGCTGCACGTCGCTGTGGATGGATCACGCAAAGCATGCGGATGCGGATGCGGGCTGAACGATACTAGCCGGAAAACATGAACAGCAATATCCTGTCACAAAACCCGCTGCTCCGGCTGCTCGCCGTTTTTTTCCTGCTCATCGTCTTTATCGGAGCGGCAGGTTACGCGTTCTTTGACCATCTTAAGACAGCCGGAAAAACCGACACCATCAAGCATCTGGCCAGTACCGGCAAGCTCAGGGCAGGGTATCTTGCTGCATTTCTCAATGAACGCAGAGGGGATGCACGGCTACTCTCGGAAGTCCTGAGCGCGGGCCTGGATCAAGACTGGTGGCAGACCAAGGACCGCGCCCTGCCGGCGGCACTGCAGTCGCTGAAAACCGCATTGGCGAGTTACGGTTACACCGGTGCATTGATACTCGACGCCAAGGCAGACGTCAGCTTCAGCGCCGGCCGCTCCGTGGGCCTGTCCGATGCGGGAAAGCGCAACGCATTGCGCGTGCTGAACCAGGCGGCTCCAGTGTTTTCCGACCTCTACCTTGCCGACCCGGCCGCCCCGGAAAACTTCATGCTCGATACTTTTGCCCCCATCATGAGCAGGGATGGGGGCAGGGCCGTGGGTGTGCTTGTGATGCGAGGGAACTGGGATCAACTGTTCACGCTGACTCAACCCTGGCCGGACCAGAGCCGCACCGCCGAATACCTGCTGGCCAGGAAGGACGGCGACGATGTGCTGTTTCTCAATCAACTCCGGCACCAGCAGCAGGCCGCGCCCAAACTGCGCGTACCCCTCTCCGGCGATGAGCGGTCTCCAGCGTGGCCGGCCATCCATGCCGTGCAAGGGTATTACGGTGCGCTCGAGTCCGTCGATTATCGCGGCAAGTTGGTTTTGGCCTACTCCCTCCCTGTTCCCGGTACCGACTGGAGCATGGTGGTCAAGGTGGATGCGGAAGAAGCCCTCGCGGACGTGCAACGCCTGGAAAAAATCACGTTCATTGCGGCCCTGGCCTTTATCTTGTTTGCATTCGCGATGTTATGGGGATGGCTGGGAAGACGCAGCCGCGCGGAACTGGCGCTGCAGCGCGAGCGCGACTTCGCCGCGAACCTGGTCGAGACCGCGCCGGCGATCATCGTCATGCTCGATCTGGAAGGGCGAATTCAGCACGTCAATCCCTATTTCGAAAAACTGACCGGTTACCGCCTCGATGAAGTGCGCGGCAAGGACTGGTTCGAGACGTTTCTGCCCGAGCGCGACCGCGAGCGCATACGCGCGCTGTTCGGGACCGCCGCGCACGGTGTGCCGACGTTCGGCAACGTCAACCCTATCGTCACGCGCAGGGACGAAGAACGCGAGATCGAGTGGCACGACCAGGCCACACGCGATGCGCAGGGAAACATCGTGTCCGTGCTCGCCATCGGCCAGGATGTGACCGTGCGAGTCCAGGCGCAAAACATCGAGCGCGAAAGCCAGCGACGCCTGCAGAACATCCTCAATAGCATGTTTGCCTTCGTCGGTCTGTATACGCCGGAAGGCGTTCTGATCGAGGCCAATCGCGCACCGCTGGATGCCGCCGGTCTGAAGCGGCAGGACGTGATCGGCAAGCCGTTCTGGGACACGTACTGGTGGTCGTATTCGCCGGAAACGCAGGAGCACGTGCGAAATGCCCTGCTCCGCGCAGCGCAGGGTGAAATCGTGCGCGACGATTTCCTGGTGCGGGTGGCGGAGGATAAGTTTATCGTCATGGACATCATGTTCGGCCCACTGCGCGACGAAACGGGGCGCGTGACGCAGACTATCGGCTCGGGTGTCGACGTATCCAATCGAAAACTCGCCGAGAAAGCGCTCAAGGACAGCGAAGAGCAGTTCCGCGCGACTTTCGAGCAGGCTGCCGTCGGAGTGGCCCACGTCGGCCTGAATGGCCAGTGGCTGCGCGTCAACTCGAGGCTCTGCGAGCTAGTCGGTTATTCCCGCGAAGAACTGCTCGCATTAACGTTTCAGGACATCACCCACCGCGACGACCTCGAAGCCGACTTGGGATACGTCAATCAGTTGCTGGCAGGCGAGATTCCCACTTATTCCATGGAGAAGCGCTACCTCCACAAGAACGGCAACACCGTCTGGGTCAATCTCACTGTGTCTCTGGTGCGCTCGCCCGCAGGAGAGCCGAGGCATTTCATTTCCATTGTCGAAGATATCAGCAGCCGCAAGCTTGTCGAGCAGGCGCTGCGCACAAGCGAAGAACGGCTCAACGAGGCTCAGCGCATCGCCCAAGTCGGCAGTTGGGAACTCGACCTTGTGGCCAACAAGCTTACCTGGTCCGACGAGATCTTCCGGATTTTCGAGATCGACAAAACGAAATTCGGCGCCACCTACGAGGCGTTTCTCAACGCCATCCACCCGGAGGACCTGAAAGCCGTCAATGCGGCCTATACAGGCTCGCTTGTAACCCGCAAGCCCTATGACATAACCCACCGTTTGCGCATGGCCGACGGACGGATCAAGTACGTGCATGAGCGCTGCGAGTCGGAGTTCGACGCCGAGGACAAACCGCTCCGATCCATGGGCACGGTCCAGGACATCACCGAGCGCAAGCTGGCCGACGAAGCACTTGCCGAGTCCCACCGTTTGCTTCAGGCCATTATTAACACGTCCCCTGTGCGAATTTTCTGGAAGGATAAAGAATTGCGCTACCTCGGCTGTAATCCTGCCTTTGCCAAGGATGCAGGAGAGGCCCGACCAGATGATCTGATAGGCAAGAACGACTACCAGTTGAGCTGGAAGGCGCAGGCAGAGCTTTATCGTGCCGACGACCGACTGATCATGGATTCAGGAATTCCAAAGCTTTCCTATGAAGAGCCTCAGACCACCCCTGACGGGCATTATATTTGGCTTCGCACCTCCAAAGTACCGCTCCGCAATAAGGAACACGAAACTATCGGCGTGCTTGGTATCTACGAGGACATTACCGAAAGCAAGCACGCCGAGGAGGAGATACTGAAGCTCAACACCGAGCTGGAGCAACGGGTGCGGGAGCGCACCTCCGAGCTGCAGTCCGCGAACAAGGAACTGGAGACCTTCACTTACTCGGTCGCGCACGACCTGAAAGCGCCACTGCGCGGCATCGACGGCTACAGCCGGCTGCTGCTGGCGGATTATGCGGACAAGCTCGACGACGAGGGCCGCGGTTTTCTGCAGAACGTGCGCCGGGCCACGCAGCAGATGGACCAGTTGATCAACGACCTTCTCGCCTACTCTCGGCTGGAGCGGCGCGACATGCAGATGGAGCAGCTCAATCTGCAGGCACTGATCGGGGCGTTACTGGCGGAGCGCGTCGACGACATCAGCTCGCGCGGCGTGGCAGCGACCGTGGCCGTACCCTGCACGTCGGTGACCGCTGACCGCGAAGGGCTTACGATGGCGCTGCGCAATCTCCTGGAGAATGCGCTCAAGTTCACCTGTAATGTGGCGCAACCGATGATCGAACTCAGTGGCCACGATACCGGCACCACGTGCATCCTGTCGGTGCGCGACAACGGCGTCGGCTTCGACATGAAGTACCACGACCGGATTTTCGACATTTTTCAGCGTCTGCACCGCAGCGAAGACTACCCCGGCACCGGCGTCGGCCTGGCCATCGTGCGCAAGGCCATGCAGCGCATGGGCGGCCGCACCTGGGCCGAGAGCGAACCGGGCAAGGGCGCAACATTTTACCTGGAGATACCCAAATGGCCATGAGACCGATTCTGCTCGTCGAAGACAATCCCATGGACGTCGATTTGACCCTGCGCGCTTTCATGCAGCAGAAGCTGGTCTATTCTATCGAAGTCGCCCGCGACGGCGAGGAGGCGCTCGCCTGGATCCCGCGCTGGGAGGCCGGCGAGCCGCGGCCGATGGTCATCTTGCTCGATGTGAACATGCCCAAAGTGGGCGGACTCGAAGTGTTGCGGAAATTAAAATCGCACCCCGTTTTTCGCACCATTCCGGTGGTGATGCTCACCACTTCGTCCGTGAGCCAGGACGTGCAGACCGCGTACGAATACGGGGCCAACTCCTACATCGTCAAGCCGGTGGACTTCGACAAGTTTATGGAAGTCGCCGCGCAAATCGAGTTGTATTGGGCGGCGCTGAACCAGTTGACGGGGTGATGGATTTAACATGCACGTGATCTACATCGAAGACGACGCGCGCGATGTCGACCTGACAGATGCCGGCACCTGATGCTGGCGAGGTTATTTCCGGTCCGTTGCTCCCGGGTCTGATCGCGCTAAAGTTTTCGTGTTTTCTGCCGATAATAATGTGCCCCTCCCGCCAATCAGGTTCAGGATATGCACATACTTGCGATCGACTCGCTGCCGCACAGCTTCGAGGCCATCGGTACGGATCCGCTCGCCGAACCGATCCGGTGGCTGAATGGCGTGAACGTCACCGAGGCGCTGCGCCTGTTGCAGCTGGCTGGCATTGAAAATCCTCTTGCGGACAATGACGGCGAAACTGCGGCGCTGCAGCGAGTGGTCGATGAATTGTGTGCAGTATCGTCGCAGGATGGACTGACCGGCCTGGCGAACCGGCGATCGTTCTGGAACGCCCTCGAGCGCGAGATCGAGCGCAGTGCGCGAACCGGCGACGCCTTCGGGCTGTTGCTGATCGATATCGATCATTTCAAGCAGGTCAACGATGCGCACGGGCATCTCACCGGCGACGTGGTGCTGCGCGCAGTGGCAAAAGTGATCGAGAGCAATTTCCGCCCTATGGATACCGTCGCCCGCATCGGCGGAGAAGAGTTTTCGGTAATTCTGCCGAACAGTCCGCCCATCTATTCGCGGCAGGTCGCCGAGCGCGTGCTTGCAAGGATCGCGCGGGAGCGAATCATGGTGTCTCCCGACCTGCAGCTTTCGGTCACGGTGAGCATAGGCGTGGCCTGCTCTAACGCGTGGACCGCCCGGGAGGCCGAGGTGCTGGTGGAGGCCGCGGACCACAATCTTTATCAGGCCAAGCGCCAGGGGCGCAACCGCGTCTGCTGGGAACCCCAGCCCAGCACCGCGCTTACCAGCACCGAGCGCGCGCTTCTGCTCGGCTTAGCTGACTAGGGCCTGTTAACCATTACCACATGAGATGCGTTGTGACCAAAATTGTCGATGGCAAGGCGCTTGTCGCAGCCAATATCGCGAATATTGGCAAGACGAGCAACGAAGCAAGCGGCGATTTTGGCCGCAACCCGAAGGGACGGGACGATTTGGGCTCATGGCGTTGTCCTGCCTTCGCTTATTTGCCACGAGGCAAACCGCGCTCGGCACTCCTAGCCCTGAGCCCAAATCGCCTCCGTCGCACTCATGTGGTAATGGTTAACAGGCCCTAATGGAGACTGTGGCATGACTGAAGCGAAAGCACGGGTGCGTACGATCGCCATCACCAGCGGCAAAGGGGGCG
>Ga0102851_10001512_pt1 | contig 13343 bp, 8 predicted proteins | sample Mud3Dept3metaG_FD_79558 | JGI IMG/M metagenome (GOLD analysis project Ga0102851, IMG submission 79558) | Freshwater wetland microbial communities from Ohio, USA, analyzing the effect of biotic and abiotic controls - Mud 3 Core 4 Depth 3... | ecosystem: Environmental > Aquatic > Freshwater >... | reverse complement strand
TTTGTGATGTGTTCCTGCAAACCAATTTCACGGATGGTGTGCTGATCATAAATGCGCTGACCGATCGGCACCTGGTAGCCTTGTTCCTTGATCAGAATCGCACCCACCGGGCAGATTGTTGCCGCCAGGTCGGTGGTTTCAATCGTGCTATCCGCCAGTTTCCCGGTCGGGGAGTTCACGATCAGATGCGCCTCCGTGCCACGCCCTGCAATGGCAAACACATTTTTCCCATCCACTTCACGGCTGGCGCGGACACACAAATCGCACAAAATGCAACGGCCAAGATCGAGCAGAATATCAGGGTGCGATGCATCCGTCTCACGGCGCTGGTAAAAGTAGGGAAAATGATCATCCAACATGCCCAAATAATAGCCCATTGCCTGAAGTTTGCAATTACCGGTTTTTTCACAAGATGGGCAGATATGGTTGCCTTCGACAAATAACATTTGGGTGATGGATTTGCGAGCCTCATTCAACGCTGGCGTGTTATTGCTGATTTCCTGACCCACGGCAGCCGGCGTGATGCATGCAGCGACACTTTTGTTGCCGATATCAACGGTACACAGCCGGCAATTGCCGCTCGGAGTGAGTCCGGGATAATGGCAAAGATGCGGAATATAAATCTCTGCAGCCAGCGCGGCGTCCATGATGGTCTGTCCCGCTGTAAAAGGGATTTCCTGTCCGTCGATGATGATTGTGTTGTGGATTGTTTGCATATGGGTCTAATCCAGATGCGCTGCAGCATCGTCACGCTGGGTTATCTGACGGGCATTTTCAAGTGCCTGATCCAGATCAAATTGCGCGGTAAAATGCTGTATCAGGTTTTCCTCAAAGGCTTGCGGGAATTGCTGCAAACTATCCAGAATGTGATTGGCTGCCGTATGCCCCAAACCGCAATGCGAATGACGCTGAATCAAGTGGCTGAGTTGTTTTATTTCTGCTATATCCTGTGGCGCGCCTCTGCCATTGGCAATTTTATCCAGATTGTTCTTAAGGAGCTGAGTACCCACCCGGCAAGGGGTGCAAAAACCACAGCTTTCATGCGCAAAGAAGCGGGCAAAATTACGGTTGATTGCCAGCAGATTGCGCTGTTGCCCGAATACTAAGAACGAGCCGCCCGTTGATAAATCTTCAAAGCAGATCCTGCGTTTAAAATCTGCTGATCCAATTAATTTTCCGGCAGGGCCACCTATTTGTACGGCTTGGGCATTGTGCGCGCCACAGTCGTACAGAACCTGTTGAATACTGACTCCAAAGGGATATTCGTAAATTCCAGGTGACAGGCAATCACCGCTGACACTCAGGATTTTGCTGCCTGTTGATTTTTCTGTGCCCACGGCTTTAAACCAGGCACTTCCATGCGAAGCAATATAGGCTGCGGCAATAAATGTTTCTACATTATTGATAACAGTGGGTTGATCCAGGTAGCCATGCGTGACAGGAAAAGGAGGGCGGATACGAGGGATACCCGGTTTGCCTTCCAGTGATTCGACCAGTGCAGATTCTTCGCCACAGATATAAGCACCTGCACCGACCACAATTTCGATGTCAAAGTTAAATGCAGGTTGACCCAGAATATGCTGACCCAATAATCCCTGCTGACGGCGCTGATTTAAAACAGTGTGCAAGTGGGGTAACAGATAACGATATTCACCGCGTAGATATACAAAGCCTTTTTCAGCTCCGATGACAAAAGCACACAAGGTCATGCCTTCAAACATCGCATCTGTCTGGCTGCGTAATAAAAATCGATCCTTAAAAGTACCGGGTTCGCCTTCATCAGCATTACAGACGACATAATGCGCATTCCCAGTTGCTTGCCGACAGAATTGCCACTTCTTGCCGGTGTTAAACCCGGCACCGCCTCGACCACATAAACTGGATTGCATGATCGTGGCAAGCGCTTCATCCACGCCATGGGTCAGGGCTTTCTGTAAAGCGTTGCCGGCCAAAAAGTTCTCTGTAAGCAGTAAACTGCGTTTGTGCACCCTATCATTGACTTCAAACCACTCCGTTGGCCAGTGTGTGAGCGGTGTCTCGGTAGTAATTAAGCGTGCAATATGTGCCATTTTGTCCGGGCTCAGTCGAGTGATCGGCAAGCCATTGATGAGCAGGGAAGCGCCTTGATCGCACATGCCAATACAGGAAGTCTCGTCTACACTGACCCGTCCATCAGTACGTGTTTTACCGGGAATAACATGCAAATACTGACAAAGTAGCTGCAATAGGTTTTGATCATCTGCCAGATATCCACAGCTGGTACAATTACTGAACAAAAGGTGAAAACGGCCATGGGGTTGTGTGGAAAAAAAAGAATAGAATGCGACTACAGAAGCCACCTGACTGACTGGTAGATTAAATTCGGCTGCAATCCGATGAATGGATTCAGGCGAAATATGCAGAAATTGTTGCTGCAATGCATGGAGTCGATGCAGCAAATGCTCATGTTTTGAGTCAGAATTGTTGGATAGGCATTGATTCATCATAGCAACGAGTATAGCCGGATTGAAATCAAAGTAACAGAAATGACATACGTCAAATTTTATGATCTGATTCGGAGTCAATCGCCAATTTCTTTAAGCCAACAATGCTGCAACAATTCCAGTTATGAAAATCCCACATAAAAAGTACCAACACTACCAATGGATGTATAGGAGCTGTGAGTCTGGAAATGTTATTTAGATGCAGCAGGCGGGCGCAGATTAATGTGCCTAGTGTTCCACTAATATAAGCGAATGGTGCGCTTACACAATCGAGCTTTCGACAGCATCGGTATCTTCGGAAATCATTAGGCTACACAATAGACTGTATCTGGAACACATGATTAAGAAATTGCTGAGAGATATCTTGCAAGATTATTAATATACTTTATATTTATGCAGACAGATTTATCACTATCCTTGGAATGATCATTTCATCAAGGAATTATTGATCAAATTTGACCCCAATATTAACTGCTCAAAGAATCTAAATAATGACATTCAATCTGGATAATTTTTATGAAGCCAACCGCCGTATATTGATCTGGCTTATCTTGATCGGTCTGTTATGGCTATTGCGTGACTCCTTTGGATTGATCTTTGTCACATTTGTCCTCATTTTTATTGCTACGCCCCTGGTCCGTATTGGTCGGAACAAATTGAAACTGCCTCACCGCCTGTCTCTGGTGCTGGTATATATCTTTTTTCTCGTGTTACTGGGAAGTTTCTTTCGCTATGTCACTCCTAGTGTGATCGGCGAAGCCAATCGCTTTTTGAACAATTCCAGCGAAGTGCAGTTGAAACTGATAGAACTGGAACGGGACATCAGTGGCAAATATCCAGGTATAGAGCGTTCCCTGCATGGCTATGTGCGTAGCATTCTAGATGAAGAGAACCTGAAGGTTATTGACAAGAAACTTAATCTGTTCCGGCAAACGATCAATTTTCCTGATGCTGAGCATGCGGAGCATGATAACAATCATAACATTGCAGAAAATATGCAGGAAAAGCTGAGAAAATATTACGATAAGGAAGCAGAACTACTGGTGAATTCCCTTATGACAAAACAGATGGGCAAAGCCCGTGAAGAACTGCCTAAGCTTATCAATTATCTCTATCAAGCTACCGGTACCATGCTGCTCGCACTCTTATTCAGTTTCCTGATCCTGTTTGACAGCACCCGTTTGGGTGATCTGATGAAAAGCCTACATGATTCACGGCTGAAGGACTTTTATCAGGAAACCGCACAACCGGTAATCCGCTTCGCATATGTGGTTGGCCGTGCCATCCAAGCACAAGCAATGATTGCGTGTGTAAATACCTTCTTGACTCTGATAGGCCTAATAATTCTGGGTATCCCGTCAGTTGCGCTTTTATCGCTGATTGTTTTCGTGTGCAGTTTTGTTCCAGTACTGGGCGTGTTCATTTCCACTACACCGATGGTGCTGGTTGCGTTGAATACCGGTGGATTGACACTGGCTATAGCAATAATGGGAATGATTACCGTTATACACATTATCGAAGCGTACGGTCTCAATCCCCTGATCTATGGTAAACACCTCAAACTCAATCCAGTGCTAGTGCTAATTATCCTGCTGATTGCCTACCATAGTTTTGGCCTGTGGGGAATGATACTTGGTGTTCCGGTCGCCTATTACTTTATTCATGACGTATTTGGTGTCCCCTTATGGGATGAACAGCGGCTGGAACCAAACACAATCGACTGACTTTGTTATAAATAAACGAGTAACTCATAGAGGAAAGGCCCCGCCATAGCCGGGGGACTCACCAGGGTTTGACTTTTACTTTGGTCGGTGTGAATTTCTGGCCTCTACCAAGAGAAAGGAGATTCACGATAAAAGAATTTCAGAGTTTGAGGCATACCGAGTAATCGGCAACCCATTGATGAGTAAGGAAGTGCCTTGATCGCACATAGCAATACAGGAAGTTTCATCCTTAAAATCAAAGTGACAGAAATAACATTCGTTAAATTTTATGATCTGACTCAGAATCAATCGCCTATTACTTCAAGCCAACAATGCTGCAACAATTCCAGTTATGAAAATCCCATCAAAAGTACCTGCGCCACCAATGGATACATAAGGCGCTCCAAGCTTGGGGATATCTTTCAGGCGCAATAGATCGGCGCCAATTAATACGCCCAGTGTTCCGCTGATATAAGCGAGTGGCGCACTTTGTTCTGGGCTAATTAAAAGACTTACCAGTGCAGCACTGATTGGCGCAATCAATATGGGCATACCAATGCCAATTCCCTGGATTGGGCGACTAAATAAGTAGCTGATCAAACTGATAATGGCGATACCCAGTAGCGTGGAAGACAGAGTGAGTGCGCTGTTGGAAAATAAATAAATGGAAAGTGCAATCGGTATCAGGCAGCCGCCGAGATTGATCGAAATCTGGGTTTCGTTATGAAATGGTTGCAAGCGAATTCTGAGCAATCCCCAATAAATGGGCTGCGTGATTTCCTGAAATGGAATGTTGCTTTTAATACGTGTTACCGGTAAATTAATCACACTGCCCAGCAATGAAAGTAGTAATACCATTAGGCCCAGTGTCGGTGGTAGACCCAATTTCGCAAAAGCAAATGAAAGCACTTCCACCTGGATAAGCACCACCATCACGCCAAGCAGGAAAACGAAAAATACTAGATGAACGAGGGAAAAGTAATTTTTCATTGGGGTATCTTAAAGAAGATATTCATTGATTGCATGAGTTGGTCGTAAATTTGCAGGATTTTAATGAAGTGTTTTATTTGCATTTTGTTTCAGTCGATATCTTATTTAAAGCAGAATAACATTTAAAGCATAATTTCAATATGAATGGTTAAAAATGGTTTTTTTGCCTAAAGGTATTCTGTAGAAACAGGAGAGAATTGTTGTAAGTTGCACAATAATGACAAAGTCGTCTTGCTAGTTAATTCTTAACTGAGGTTTTAATGGATCTCCGAACGATTGCAGAAAATGTAAATTCAATTTTCTCCTTGCCAGATGTGGCACTTAGAATTAATGAATTAGTTAATTCGGAAGAGACAACCAATGCTGAATTGGAACAATTAATCATTCATGATCCCGCTTTAACCGCCAAAATACTAAAACTTGCCAATAGTACTTATTTTGGTTTCCCAGGAAAAGTTGGAACTATCTCACATGCAATTACATTGATTGGATATAAGGAGTTACGTAATCTGGTGATTGCAGCATCCGTAGTTTCAACTTTTGAAGGCATCTCTTCCGATTTAATCGATATGGAAGCATTCTGGTATCACAGCGTAACGTGCGGTGTCATGGCACGATTAATTGCAATCCATCTCGATAATAAGGAACAGGAAAGATTCTTTATTTCAGGTCTATTACATGAAGTGGGTAAATTGGTGTTTTTTAGTCAGTTCCCCAAAGAATCTGCAGAGACTCTGCGTTTTAAGGATCAGGGCGATGATGCGGTCACTGAAGCAGAGCGAGAAATTCTTGGATTTACCCATGCGGAACTGGGTGCGGAGCTGCTGAAACAATGGCAGTTACCAATGAGTATCTGGAAGATGATCAAGTTTCAGCTTGATCCTTTGAATGAGAATGCATCCAAGAGGGATACCTGTATTCTTCATGTGGCGGCCAATATTGCGAGTTGCATAGAACCGTGTGCCAGTCGTACTATCAATCTTAATAGAATAGAACCAACTTATAAGATTGAGGCCTGGAATCAATTAGACCTGAGTCCTGAATTTATCCAAACCATGATGGACAAAACGGCTTTGCAAATGTTCGATATATTGGCTGTTATTAAACCTAAAGCATTGGTGATTTTTTAACGGACCATTACTTACCGTAAATAGCTCAGGGTAGAAAATATGGCTCCTTGTCCAAGTGTGGCGCCATCGGGTTTGTGAATATTCCAGATGATAGCTTGATCAACCTAAAAATGTTTTCCAGTATTGGAGATTCTTATACCACGGTAATCAGAATGCAGCCCTGAGTTTTAGCTTGTTCCAGCATACGCGCACATTCTTCACGATTGACTGGCTCAGTGGTGAAGCGGGATGTCTCGCGTCAATTACCATTGCTCTATTTGCGGTTTTGCCCAATGAATTTACAATACATTTACTTCATCATTCTCATTACTAGAATTGTTTTCTTTATGGCTTCTGTGCACAGAGAGAAATTGAATCGAAGCATTCTCGATGCTAACCGCAATATTGCGCGAGACCGCTGATAGGAACTATCTGGATGGAAACACATTCTTCATTGCATGAACCGTCGTGCTATTCAGGACAGCCGAGGTTGTTTCCATCACATATTAATGCTTTTCTTCGTTATTGATAGCACGCAATCGCTCGTATAATTCGCGTTCTTCTTTAGAAAGATGCTGCGGTACCAGTAATCTTATACGTAAATACAGATCACCAAGTTGGTTGCTTCCGAACTCTGGCAAACCTTTCCCCCTAAGACGCAATACGGTATCAGGTTGCGTGCCAGAAGGTACCGTCACATTGATTGAGCCATCTAATAATGTTGGCACTTTTAGTGTTGTACCGAGTACCGCATCGGGAAGGGATAAGGTTTCAGTACGCAACAGATCAGCACCTGCTCGCTCGAAACGAGGATCGGGTCGCGAACGTACCAACACGAACAGATCGCCATCAATTCCATCTGCTGCTGAGCTTGGCATTCCTTTGCCGGGAATGCGCAATGCCATGACTTCTTCGATACCCACAGGAATCTTTACCGTGAGCTTTTCGTTTTGTTCTAACTCACCACTGCCGTGACATTCCGGGCAGGGATGTTCATTGATACTGCCACGCCCACCACAGATTGAACATGGGACAATGTGCTGAATCAGCACATGCTCTTCTTCCTTACGTTGGCTATGTGTAATGCGTCCCGTGCCACCGCATGTCTCGCACTGACGGGGTGCAACCCCACCTTTACCACCTGTTCCATGACAAGCATGACAAGTAACCGGTCGGGTAAAATGAACTGTTTCTTCTCCTCCCTGGACAATCCGATCCAGCGTGATATAGAGATCTACTTCGATATTTGCACCACGCGATGGTCCCTTGCGATGGCGTCGAAAAAAACCACCCAATAAATTGTCAGCCCCAAAATCAAAATTGAGTCCTCCGAAAATATCCTCAAAATTGATAGTGCTGAATAAATCTTCCTGGCTGGTTCCCGCTACACCCGCGAATCCCCGCGCATCATACTCAGCTCGCTTTTGAGGATTTGACAGAATCGCATAGGCTTCGGCAATTTCCTTGAAGCGCTCCTCAGCGCCAGCTTCCTTATTGCGGTCTGGATGATACTTCAGGGCAAGGTTTCGAAAAGCATCCTTAATCTCCTTTTGATCGGCATTCTTGGCAACACCAAGCACCTCATAATAATCACGCTGATCAGATATGATTGCACCCTGATTTTATTTTTGAATAATTTCAAGCGATATTTGAATACGGACTCTACTCTACTTTGTTGTTTTTTTCCGGCTTCTGCGCAAGCGATTTACTGATTTTAGCTAACTCGTTTAATCGCGCTGCCACTCTTTGATTGAGGCTTCCCTCAGGATATTCGCCGTTGACATCAGCTTCCCCGGCTGGCAAGCCGGTCAGGAGAGTGATAGCCTGATCAACATTTTCTACGGCATAAATGTGGAACTGCCCAGCTACTGCAGCTGCAATCACATTCTGACGCAGCATCAAATGCTTGATGTTAGCAGCAGGGATTACTACCCCCTGATCACCGGTTAATCCTCGTGCAGCGCAGATATCAAAGAATCCTTCAATTTTTTCATTGACTGCGCCGATTGCCTGCGCTTGACCGAGTTGATTAACTGATCCAGTCACCGCCAAGGATTGTTTGATGGGCACATTCGCCAGATTGGAAAGCAGTGCGCACAGTTCCGCCAGGGAAGCGCTATCGCCATCGACAATACCATAAGACTGTTCGAATACCAGGCTGGCGGAAAGGGCCATCGGCTGGTTTCTGACATAACGTGCGGCAAGGAAAGCAGAAAGTATCAGTATACCCTTGGAGTGGATGGCACCAGAGAGCTTTACTTCGCGTTCTATGTTAACAAGTTCTCCTTTACCAAACCGGCTGGTGGCAGTAATTCGAGTCGGCTGGGAAAAGACAAAGTTACCCAGCTCGATCACAGCGAGACCATTGACCTGCCCGGCTACTTTACCTTGAGTATCTATCATTAAGGTATCACGCAGGATTGCCTCATATAGCCGATCTCTTACACGGTCCTGTCGCCGTATCTGGGAATCGATCGCCTGTTGTACATCAGTTGCTGTTACGACATCACGATCCGCCTCACGTGCCCAGTAGTCGGCCTCACGCAGCAAATCCACGACGCTTCGCATATGCATGGAAAGCCTTTCCCCATCACCAACCAGACGCGCGCTGTATTCGATCACCCTTGCCACCGCATAGCGGTTATACGGCAACAATGCTTCTTTGCGGGTCAGTGTAGCTATCAGGCGAGCGTAGAGCATATGGGTATCGGCACTGCGCTCAATACGTTCTTCAAAATCTGCTGCCACCTTAAACAGTTCGCTGAATTCCGGATCGTATTCTTGCAATAGGTAATAGAATAAACGATCCCCAAATAGAACTATTTTGATATCTAGCGGGATCGGCTCTGGCTCAAGCGACACAGTACTGATTAAACTGTACATCTGCCCCAGAGATTCAATACGAATCTCGTGCGATTGCAGTGCACGCTTGAGACCTTCCCAGGCGAATGGCTGCATCAGTACTTTGCGCACATCCAGCAGTAGGTAACCTCCATTCGCTCGATGTAGTGCACCTGGCTTGATAAGTGTAAAATCCGTTACCAACGCACCAAACTGCGCAATATGCTCTACTCGTCCAACCAGGTTGCTATAAGTCGGATTATCCTCGCTGAAGATGGGAGCGCCAGTTTTCTTGTTGTTGGTTACCAGTACATTGATCTGGTAATTGTGAAAAGTCTGATGCGTGATGATAGTCATACCTGAAACGCTAACAGATTCCTCTTGTTTGCGAAAATCATCCACATGTTCGACCATATCCTGTTGTACGTCATCAAAATATTTTAGTACCTCAGGCAGGTCTGAATAGATTATGCGCAATTCATTCAGCATATGCGCAACTGTTGACAACATCATTTCCCGGTTAAGTTGCCGGATCCGTTCGCTCCGCTCTCTTCTCCACTGTGGCAGATGACTCAAAATCTTTTCCAGACGTTCCTGTAACTCAGCTATAGTAGTTTCTATTTGTTCTCTTTCTTCTTGAGGCAGTTTGTCGTATTCGTCCGGCAAAATTACTTCATCATTACGAGTTGGGGAGAAGGCGAATCCATCAGGTGTTTGTAACAGTACGATTTCCTGTTTTTCAGCATCTGTCCTCAATTCCCTTAATGCATGTTCCTGCTGCTCACTAAACTCTTTCTGGATCGCCTTAGCCTTGGTACGGTATTCATCACTCTCAAATAACGCTGGAACTGCACCCCGTAAATAAGTTATCAACTTATCCATATGCAAGCGTAATTCTTCCCCTTTGCCGTATGGCAGCTTGAGCATATGGGGTTTGTGTGGCTGGGAAAAGTTATTGATATAGCACCAGTCGGCAGGCTTGTTCTCTTGATTCGCCTTTTCTTCAAGAAGTTTCCGCACCAAACTACGTTTACCCATACCCGATGGACCCAGTACAAAAAGATTGTAGCCTTCATGACGGATGCCGGAACCGAAGCGTACTGCATCCATAGCACGTGCCTGTCCAATGATCTCTGTCAAATCCTCAAGGTCGGCAGTGGTCTGGAATTCAAACTGCTCAGGATCACAGGGATTGCTTAACTGTTGCGGGTCCAGAGGAGAATGGTTTTTTTCTATTTTATTTTGAGTAAAAATAATACTACCTCGTTTTATTTATTCTGAAGACAGTAGCATTTCTGCACAGTAATGAGGGCGTTGTTTTTTGGTAATCCACATTCAATAAATACGCAGATTATCCTAGAATCACTTGTTCTCATGATACTCAGCGTCCACTACTTTTCCTCGCGGACCTGATCCACTTGGACGTGGTTCACCTGATGGTGCATTGATATTTGGAGGCGGTTCTGGCCCTTCCCAGCGAGTTTCTGTATAGGGGCGGCCTTTTTGAGCTTGACCTGATTGAGCATAAAGCGCCACGCCTGCCTCTTTCAGCAATTTCTTTAATGCCTCAGCTCGTTCTGTTGCCAGTGTGACATCTTTCTTAACGAATGCTTCCTTGGTTTCACGCAAGGAAACCTCGATGCGTTTCTTTAACTCATCGGCAAGTTTCTCGGCAAAATTAGCAAGCATTTTCTCAGTTTCATAACAGGTTGCATCAGCAGCATTAAGTTTCTCTGCATCATCACGCCGTTTTTTGTCCGCTTCCGCATAGTGCTCAGCATCTTCCACCATGCGTTTTTTGTCATCTTCCGATAATCGTGTAGATCCAGAGATGCTAATGGATTGCGACTTGCCGCTGGCAATATCACGTGCAGAAACGCCAAGAATACCGTTTGAGTCGATGTCAAATGTCACTTCGATCTTTGGAATGCCACGCGGTGCTGGTGGCAGGCCATCCAGATTGAATTCGCCCAGACTGACATTATCCATTGCCATTGGACGTTCACCCTGGAAAACATGTATGGTGACACTGCTCTGCATATCAGCTGCAGTAGTAAAGGTTTCCGTACGTTTAACCGGAATCGGCGTATTACGTGCGATCAACGAAGTAGCGATTCCTCCCAAAGTTTCTACCCCCAGCGTAAGTGGGGTTACATCCACCAACACAATACCGCCCACTTCACCTGCCAGCACGCCAGCCTGAATCGCTGCGCCGGCAGCCACGCATTCCATCGGATCAACGCCCATTTCTGCTTTATGCCCGAAGATCTCCTCGAAGAAAGCACGTACTACCGGCATGCGAGTCGGTCCTCCTACGAATACCACGCGATCTACATCATTGGGTTTGATGCCAGCATCATGCAAAGCCTGCTCTATAGGTCCACGACAACGCTCAATGACTGGACGTACCAGACGCTCAAGTTCGGTCCGGTTCAAATCCAATTCAAGATGACAGGGTTCACCTTCCTTTGAAGCAAGGTATGGTAGGCTGACATGCGTGCTGACACTGGCACTGAGTTCAATCTTGGCGGTTTCTGCTGCTTCAAGCAGGCGTGCCGCAGCTTTGTGATCATTGCGTATGTTTATACCAGTAGTCATCTGAAAACGATCTGCCAGGTGTTCGAAAATACACTGATTCATGTCAGTGCCGCCGAGCTGTGTGTCACCACTGGTAGCCTTGACTTCGAACACACCTTTACCAAATTCCATGATGGTGACATCCAGCGTACCGCCACCCAGATCGAGCACCACAATACGTAATTCCTGACCCAATCGGTCCAATCCGTAAGCCAGTGAAGCAGCGGTAGGTTCGTTGACAAGACGTATCACTTCCAATCCGGCAATGCGGCAGGCATCCTTGGTAGCTGCGCGCTGGTTGTCGTCAAAATAAGCTGGCACCGTTACCACCGCTTTTTCCACCGGTTCGCCGAGAAAGGCTTCGGCATCACGCTTGATTTTTTGTAGCAGAAATGCGGAAAGTTGCTCGGGTGAGTATTCTCGATCCCTCAGGTGGATAACTTCGCGCTTACCCATTCTGCGTTTGAAAGCAGCTGCCGTACCGTCGGGATTCGCCGCTATCTGACGCCGTGCAGGCTCGCCAACCAAGATCTGACCATCGCCGGTAAGTGCGACATAACTGGGAAATGCCTTACCACCAATACTGATGCCCTCGGCACTGGGAATGATGACTGGGCGACCACCACGCAGAACTGCAGCTGCTGAATTTGAAGTACCAAGATCAATGCCAATGATAGCCATACATCCTCTCCATAATTTCTCGAATTATTATTTATTAAATATATATACGATGAAAATACTTTATCCAATGACATCGGATAGTGCTACAGACTAAAAATCATACAATGCCGGTACTTCATGTGCAAAATACTTGTTGCCATATTACACGAACACCTTTAATACCCAAATAAGAATAAATTTTATGAGCGATTCGTATTTGTTCGGCTGAAGTAATGTATTGAATTAGGTTTCAGTCATTACAGAGTATTTTTTGTTTATTACGTCTGGCACGGTTAAATAGGTGCTTTTGGGAGTAAATAGGTATAGGTCACTGCCACATGCTTTTTTGATGTAGCAGCATTAAGTGTTGATGCTAACTGCAGATGAAATTTCGTAGAATTATGCCAAACGGATCATTTTTTCCATTAATTTGATTTATTCAAAAACGTCGCAATTAGATACCCGTACGATGCCGCGATTCCTTTTGGCGCTCATAATTTACCAGCTTGGCGATCGCAAGGAATTCTTCCGACAGCAATTCCAGCAAGTCATCCAAAGTAAGAATGCCTATCAAACCACCTTTTTCATCCACTATGGGCAAGCGCCTGACAGTTTTGTGACGCATAAATTGGACCGCTTCGAATATGCCTGTACTTCCTTTTACTGTGACCAACTCCTGTTCCATAATATCGCCAACCCTAATAACCGTCTGGTCGAGTCCCATGGCCATGATTTCCATGACAAGATCCCGGTCGGTAACAATCCCCACTGGAATCCGAATGCCATTACGATCCTCAACAACAACGACATCGCCAACATGATGCTGCCGCATGAGTTTAGCTGCTTCCAGCACCGTTTCATCACGTTGTACAATAATCACTTCCCGGTTACAAATTTCGCTAACAGGCATGATGTTCTCCTTTTGGTTTACATACTGAAGAATCAGGCAGCGTAATTTACGATGCCTGATTTAACCGGCT
>Ga0102851_10001511_pt1 | contig 13347 bp, 18 predicted proteins | sample Mud3Dept3metaG_FD_79558 | JGI IMG/M metagenome (GOLD analysis project Ga0102851, IMG submission 79558) | Freshwater wetland microbial communities from Ohio, USA, analyzing the effect of biotic and abiotic controls - Mud 3 Core 4 Depth 3... | ecosystem: Environmental > Aquatic > Freshwater >... | reverse complement strand
GGGTCTCGAGCCGCCTTTCGGCTTCTGGAGACAACATGCCGCCGTAGTCGTTCACCCGGCTTTTGAGGGCCGGCACCTCGAGCGCTGCGGCCGCCCACGGCAGCAGCACGGCCATGCATAGCAGCACCCCGAGGATCCGGACCCAACCCATGCGCAGCGATTGCTTCATGCGGCGAACTCCCCACCCCTCAGAACTTGACCTTGGGGGCGGCCTTGGCGGTCTCGTCGGCCTTGATGTACTCTTTGCGCTTCAGATGCAGCAGCAGGCTGTTGGTGACACTGTTCGGGAAGGACCGGATCATGGAATTGAACTCTTCCGCTGTCTGGTTGAAGCGCTGACGCGCCACATTGATGCGGTTTTCGGTCCCTTCCAACTGGTTCTGCAGGTCTCGGAAGTTTTCGTTGGCCTTGAGGTTGGGATACTGCTCCGCCACGACCAGCAGCCGGGACAACGAAGACGAGAGCTGCTCCTGCGCTTGCTGCAAGCGCTCGATGGCCGCCGGGTCGCTGAGGTCGTCCGCCGTAAGTTTTACGGAGGTCGCCTTGGCGCGCGCGTTGATGACCGCCTCAAGCGTCTCGCGCTCGTGGCTGGCATAGCCCTTGACGGTTTCCACCAGGTTGGGGATCAAATCCGCGCGGCGCTGCAGAGTGGCCTCCACATCCCCCCATGATTTAAACACACGCTCTTCCGCTTGCTGCATGGTGTTGTAGCCGCAGCCGGTAAGTGAGAACACCACACCGAGAAGCATCCAAAGCACGAATCTCTTGATTTTCATTTTAGCCTCCTTCCAAAAAAATCCTGTATTCGCTGGGGGCAACCCCTTTCGCGCCCTTGGCCGACGGAAGGGAAATTCGGGGTTGGCTTACTTTTTCACCGCTTTTTCAACCACGACCGCCAAAGCCTCGGTATAGGTGATCAGCACCTCGTCCCCCACCTTCACCTTCTCCAGCATCTTGGGCTTGGGCACCTTCACCTCGGCCGTTTTCCCCTCCGGCCCCTTGAGGGTGACCTTTTGGGCCTTCTTGTCAATCGCCTCTATCCTGGCCGTCACCGTCACCTGGCGTCCCGCCACCCCAGCCGGCATCTGTCCCGGCTTTGCTGTGCCGACGGCCTCCTGCATCGATGAGCCGAGCGGCGTACCCGGTTTGACCAGCTGGGCCGCGATCGATTCGTAGTAGCGCACCACCACCAGGTCCCCGACGCTCACTTGGGGCAGGTTCTTGACCGTGTCCCCCACCTTGACCTCGAGCAGCTTCCCCTTGGGTCCCTTGAGTGTGACCTTCTGATTGGCGAGGTCGATGGCTTCCACCGTTGCGGTCAGCGTCTTTAAATTCTCTTCGATCACCGTCGGTTTGGAGGCTGCCGGGGTGGTTTGGGGGGTCTTAACTTGCTTTTGGGGATCTCCTCCCGCTCCGGCCCAGGTTGCAGAAAGAAAAACAACTCCGACGATCATGATCAGGTATTTCTTCATTTCGTTACCTCTTTCGGATGTGTAGGTTCCGGGACGCGATCAACCCGGGTTCTTTTTGATAGCCTCGATTCCAAGGTTATCTCCACCGAATGAATGCGTTAAACCACTTAAGCATGGCCGGCAACGCCCTGTCGCGTTGCCGGCCGCAAGCTTGTTTCAAGTTACTTGCTAACGACCCTTATGTCGATCCGCCGATTCTTGGCACGTCCTTCTTCGGTGCTGTTTTCGGCGACCGGGTGCTCCTGGCCATAGCCTTCAGCCTTCATCCGGCTCGCGTCCACCCCCAGCTTGACCAGGTCCGCCATGACCGTATCGGCGCGCTGCTGAGAGAGCGTGAGGTTGGCCTGCGGGTCCCCGGTGTTGTCCGTGTACCCGCCGAGCTTGATCATCACCTTGGGGTAGGCCTTCAGGATCTCGGCGATGTTTTTGAGCTGTTCCTGGGATTCGGGTTTCAGTGTCGCTTTGCCGGTCTCAAAGATGAGCCTGTCAAACGAAAACCATGTCTTGTCGTCTACCGGGCGCTGGGCATCCTCGATGAAGGCGACCAGCTTGTTTTCCACGCCGAACTCCGGGATGTTGAGCTCGATGCCGCTGGGCAGCTTCTTGCTGAAGAACTTGCCCAGGGCGGCCCAGGCGTCGCGCGCCTGATCCGCAACCTTCCCGGCAGTATCCTGCACGGCGGATGCTGCCTGCTTGGCGGTTTCGGCCGCCTTATCAGCCGCACCCTGAGCTGCGGTGGTGGCCTGCTTGGTGGCTTCCGTCGCTTTCTGAGCCACATCCTGCGTGCTGCAGCTCCGCCACCCGAAGAACACCACCACGGCCGCAACGATCAGGGCAATCCAGGGCCAGATCTTCTTCGCCGGGGCGGCTGCCGCTTGAGCAGCATGAGCCGTTTGACGCCCCAGACTATCCAGGCTGGTTACCCCCATCAGTTGGGTGAGCCCGGATGGCAGTGCGGACTTGATGAATTCTTTTTGGCCGAGCAGCAGGTTGGTAAGGCCGGCGGGATTCAGACCTCCCTGGGCTTTCAGAATCTTGCCCAGGAACCCCATGACGATCGGCGCAAGAATCCCTAAAAGCGAGGAGCCGGCATTTTTGCTGATGCCGCTCGCCGAGGCGATGATATCGGTGATGCCTCCGGCTTTGTCACCGAAAAGGGAACCGAACAAGTTCTTCCCTGAAGAAACAAAGTCCGTCGTGGCGGAGCCGCCGCCCAAGAGGCTTCCCAGGTTGTCCAGGATGCCGCCGTCATGCTTGCCCTCTTGAAGCATCTTCGTAAGGGACGCGGCCCCATTGGGCTCGGAGCCCTTCTGCATGAGTCCCAGCAGGATCGAAGGCAGGGCGCTGCCGACGGCCGAGGTAACGCCGGATTTGCTTTCCCCCAGCAGCCCGGAGATTTTTGTCAACAGGTTGTCGTTTAACTGGTTCTGAAGCAAACCGATGATGTTCTGTGCCATGTGAGCCTCCTTTTTTTTCGATGAATGGTTTCACGACCCACCGCCGATGCAACCCCCGACCCCCAGGCGCAGCATCGAGTCAAGTCAAATAGCGGATCGTGATGGTGCGATTTATAACAACTGAACGGCAGGCGTCTATTGGACCTTAGTCCCATGTTGGTTCAAGGTGATAAGCGCCGCCTGACGAATTAGAAAGGCGATTGTTTGAAAATAGTTGTGGGCAGGCTGGCCTTGCTCACCCCCCCTCGCAACGTTGACCCGGCCAGACCCCGATGAACCGGCGCACGGAAACCGTCGGGACCAGTGCATCCCCTTCCATCGCCGGCTTTCGGGTGATGTCGCCCTCAAAGCTTGCCATCAGCGGCGCGCCCGGTTCTGGCTTTTCGGCTTCCAGGTACGCTCGCTCAAGTTTAATGTAGTCGCCTTCCATGGTCACCGGATAGGACCGGCCTGTCAGGCATTCCTCGAAACGCGCCGCGTCCGCCATGTACCGAAACATGCCATGGAGGCCAAGGCTGATATCGGTCGGCGTCAGCGTGCCATCACTGGTCAGTTCATAGGGCAGAATGGAATCGATCGGCCGGCCCTGCATGTCGAGCAAGCGGATCGTTTGCGGACCTTTGACCTCAAACTGAAGCGGCATTCCACGGCCGCCATAAAAAACGATACCCGGGGAGCTCGGGTCCTTGCGCCAGCGGCCTATTTCGTCTTGGACCATAGGGGTTCCGACCCAGGCATGTCGCAGGTGGAAGACACCATCCGGCCAAAGATCAAGGTGATAGCGGATGCCCTCGCAGTCTGCGCAGGGCAGCGTTCCCTTGAAGGTTGCCGGCAGTTTGAGTCCTGCGGCATTGACGGTCTCGGCTGGCGCGCTGCTTGCCTTGCCCGATGCCGGAGGACCACCATCGCCGGATGCAGCAATCTTGACCGTACTCGCCTTGCCTGCGGCTATCTCCGGAGCTGAGGCTTCCGACCTGTCACCAGCCACCTGACACGCGAGGAATAAAAAGGCCGCACCCACACAGAAAATCGTTTGTTTCACGACAGCTCCCATGCTTTTTGACGCTGTTCCTTTAAAGAAACGCCCGTCATGTGGGGCACTTGATCACCATTAGAACCATGTTGCTGTTCTGCAGGTATATTTAGCAACTGCCCAGCTGTTCATCCCTTCTCGATCACTTTCATCTCCGATTCCCCAGCCCATATCCGGTAACGCACTTCCACGCCTTCGGGTGCATACACCACGACGGGCAAACGGCTATTGTAGCGGATCAGGTAGGGTTCGCCACCAAGCGGGATGAATCGGTCCACCTTCGGCGCGTTCGGGTCGACCGCTATCCGGGTGCCGGCCATGGGTCCCAGATGGCTCACGTTGTAGCGTGTGAATCCCCAGCCCTTGATGGCTTCCTCCTGGATCTTGCCACCGAAAAAATATCGATTCCGCTCGTCAACCTGTACTGTTTTGCCAACGATCAATTCCACTTTAAAAGCCGATTCGTCATCCTGTTTCGGCAGTTGCAGGACATATCTAACCATTCCCTTCTCAGGCGGTGAGAAGGCTTTCATATTGTCCCCCGAGTGTGCCGAAAATACCAAACAGATAAGCCCCAGGGCAGTGATTAGAAAAACTTTCTTCATGTCTTTTACCTCGCCGACGGATAATTAGACTGACCCTCATACAAAGCGGAATTTTGTTTTCCTATCCGCAGTCTGCTGAACTACCGCCGATCGAGCGCGTCAAGCTTCAAATCTCGTGTCCCCACACGAAGTGATCTGCGCCAGATGTTCCAATCAGGCGATAGTCTTCTCGCTACCTTCGCTACAGGATCAAGGAATTTTATATCCGTACACCCATCAGGGTAACGTTTACGTTGTTACCGATCGGTCCCCTATATATGTGAGCTCAATAATGGTTAAATCATCCGGGAGGCGGATGTCGTTGGAAAACTCAAGAAGCTTTTCTTCCAGCATCCTAAAGTCGAGAGAGTCACCAGGGTAATTCAGGTCACGAAGAATACTAATAAAGCCGTCCACCTCCAATAGCGTGTTTTGGGCACTATGAATTTCGAAAGCGCCATCACTGAACAGGAGCATCGCGTCGCCTGGTTCCAACACTAAGGATTGATCAGTGTACGTAAGGTTTTGCATGAAACCGAGCGACATCCCGCTTCCTGAAACCTTCTCGATGGCCCCGCCAGCACGAGCAATTAGCACCACAGGCCCACCTGCCCAAGAAAGCCGCAAAATTCCGGTACGGGAGTCAATCGCACCGCAGACGGCAGCCGCGAATGAAACATCGTTTCCAAAAATGGAGACCAGGTCGTTGTTCACGGCTGCAGCGAACTCTGACGGACGGTCGAGCAGTCCAATGTGCCGATCGCACAGGATGCTTAGCTGCATCGTATACATGGCTGCGGCCATGCCGTGGCCTTCCATATCGGCCAGAAAAAATCCATACCGGTCAGCGTCCAGCTGCCGAATAGAATAGAAGTCTCCGCCTACGATATCAAAAGGCCTGAACAGTGTTGCGAACCTTACGCGAGGGTCATCGTTCAGTTGCTGCTCAATGAGGTGGCTTTGAATTTTACGCGCTCGCTGGAGCTCAACGAGGCTCGCTGACATATCACGGAACATCTCCACCCCACCTACGATTTCTCCAGTTGCATCCTGGATAGGGGCGGTGATGACCTGCATGGGAATTCGGCGCTTGTCTTTGCCGGTCGCATATACGATGACAGGAACTCTGGTGGTATCTCCGGTTACCATTGAACGATGCAACGGGCAGTATTCCTTTCCGCACAGACGACGACCGTCTTTGTCAACATGGTTGAGGATATCGTCCAAACAGGCACGACCTAGAATATCTTTCGCCTGCCACCCTGTGATTCGTTCAGCCGATTTGTTCCAAAAAACGATTCGCCGCTCCCGATCACACACATAAATACCATCTCCTAAAAAATCCAAGATGATCTCTGGCGAGAAAATGAGGTCTTTCATTTCTAATTCTCCTCCTCCTTAGAAAGCCCGATAGATTTTCAATTATCATGAAAACCGTGTTTATCGCCAGCCACTACCTGGTCTGCTTCATATCGATCAAAATGCTAAATCACTCGCTATTAGCGGTTGCATCGCAAGAAAACTTAGCGGCGAAATCACCTTCATTGGCCGAAAGCCCCAAGAGGGCGGGGGAAGTGCCAACGATCCAGCGGCCTTTAGCCTTGTAGCCCAAATCGCGCAAGGCCCTAAAGTGGGGGGCGCTTAGGCGGGCTGCGTGCGTGCTGCAAGCGGCTGTTTGAGGCAGGCACTCCTTAGAGGAAAATGGGTGTCGTAAAATTTCCAACACTCGGGAGCGGGCAGCCAGCAGGATTTCTATCCGGAAAATTATTCTGGATGTAGATCGTGAATGACCCAATCGGAAACGCACTGCGTCATCAAGCCAAAATTGAGGCGTTTAACAATTGTGTTTAGCTGTCACTGTAACACCTGCTTAGTGCTAACCGCTTTTTATGGGATATATCCGAGGGACACAATCTAATGGACTCACGATAGCCTTCACAACAAACGATCTTCTTTCCCAGCAAGAAGCCGTAAGCGCCTGATCCGCTCTTCCACGGGCGGATGAGTTGAAAACAGCCTTTGCAAACCGCCAAAGAAGGGGTTCACGATGAACATATGAGAATGTGCGGGATTCCCTCGTGTTAGGGGAACTGCCTGAACACCTCGGTGGAGTTTTCCAAGAGCGCTCGCGAGTGCCAAGGGCTTCCTGCTTATTTCTGCCCCTCCTTCATCTGCAGCATATTCCCTGATACGTGAGACAGCCACGCGTATCAACATGGCGCCAAGCGGTGCTCCCACCAAGATAAGCATTGCTCCGAGAGGATTGTTGTTCCGCCGATCCTGGCTTCCAACACCAAAACGGGCAAACTGGCCGAGCATGGCAATAGCCCCTGCAAATGTTGCAGCGATGGTACCTGTGAGGATGTCACGATGCTTCACGTGTGCCAACTCATGCGCCATGACTCCCGACAGCTCAGCATCATCAAGAATTGCCAGCAATCCCTCTGTCGCTGCAACCGCCGCGTGTTCCGGATTTCGGCCGGTTGCAAATGCATTCGGGCTTTGTTCGGGAATAACGAAAACCTTCGGCATGGGCAAACCGGCCTTTTGCGCTAGTTCAGCAACAATTCCATACAGGCGTGACTGATCCTCCGGCCCGACTTGCGAAGCCGCGTAGCGTTTCAGGATCATCTTGTCGCTGAACCAGTACGAGAAAAAGTTCATCGTGGCCGCAAAAAGAAAGGCCATGACAGACCCTTCGCGCCCTCCCACTGCACCACCAATAACAACAAAGAGGATAGTCAGTAATACCATCAGGAGAAACGTACGGGTTCTATTCATAGTCCATCACCTTGTTTTTTCTATTAAACATTAAAGATCCTCCATAGTACCCCATCGCCAGGAGTAATGCCCGGGACAGGGAAACACCAATTGCTGATCAAGTAGATCTGCTTTGCTGCTATCCAAGGGCGGTGCTAAGATCCTTCAACAATGCCTGCTCATTTTCGCTGATCCGCTCACCCCCGAAACCGAGAAATCCACCTTCTTTCGCCGCTTCAGCAACACCATTCGCAATTTTGGCCACGAAGTCCTGGTAAGCCTTGCGATCTTCATCCTTAGCTTTCTGCTTCAGCAAATCCACTGCTGATCGCACATTACTGATGGCGGTGGCGCGCAATTTCTCGCGAAGAGTATCGAAGTCGATCGACTTGAACTGCTCCTGCAGTGAGCTTTGAGCGGTCTTCATTTCTTCGCGGCTGCAGATTTCACGCAGAAGGGTATTGGCCCCCTGCGACGCCTCTACGATGGTTTTAGCAGGTGCAATCGCCTCCTTGAGGCTGCCGAACAATCCGCTTCCTCCAGCCACGGCAACGGCTATGGCTACCAGGTGCGGCGTGTCCCTCAATGTTTCCCATTCCAGAGTAGAAAAATCTGCCTTTTGAGACATACTGTTCCTCCTTTCATAAGTCGACAGGGGGAGATACTTAATGTCTTTAGACCAGTTTGTTCATGCCACGGTTTCAAATTAACCTAAATTTCGATAACTTCAATTAGACTTTGGTCCAATAGGGGAAATTTATTTGAGAGACGCAAAAATAGACGAGGAGCAGGCGGGAGTCACACATTTTCGGCCTGATACAATGTAGGCTTGTCACTTCGCGGTTTTCAACCATGGTTTTTCGAAATGGTTATTATGAATTCTCACAAGTCGATCAAATTGCTGTCTCTGGCTGCTTGGAAACAAATTTTGGGATGGTTTGACGTTTGTACTCCGTGCCTAAGTCGAATCATACCGCAATTGATAGTTTCGAAAGTCCAATCCCAACCTACGCTGCTAGTGGTGTCCTGTCGAAATGGGGGTTTTTAAAAATTTTTTACAAATATCAGAGTTCCGGCTCGAAGGGCGAAGTTCGGCACGGATAGAGCTTTAATCTGCGAGTTCAAATTCCCTTATAGTGGGCGATCTCCTGTTGCACCTCGCTCACCCTGAGCGCCGGCCAAAGACAGGCATCAAAAATCGGCAGGACGCCCTGTGGCGTGGAGTTCCAAGCGAGCGATCCGGACTGGAAGAGATCGGACAGGGCGCCGCTCGCGGTCCCCATCGCGGTCGTCAGCGTGATGCGGGGGAAAAACGCCGCTCGGGCGGCTCCGATATCGGCGTTGGCGGCCTTGAGCAGGCTTTCCGCTTCAAGAATATCGGGGCGGCGCAGGAGCATCCCGGAAGAAGTTCCGGGCGAAACATCCGAAAGCAGCGCGACGACACTCAGCTCCTCGGGCAACAGGTCAGCCGGCACGGGCGAGTCCACCAGCAGGTTCAGGGCGTCTTCATCTTGAGCCGTCAGCGCCGTGAATCAGGCGGCGTCCACTGCGCCGAATCCACCCGCGTTTGAACCTGGCGGAGGTCAAGTTTGGGGACGAAACCTACTTCAAACCGCCGTTGAATCAGGTTGTAGGAGGCCTGCTGGGACTCGAGGGTGGACTGGGACAGTCGCAGGTTGTCCTGGTCCGCGGCAATGGTCAGGACCGCATTGGCGACCTCGGATATCAACAGGATCTGTACGCTGCTGCTGGCCTGTTCCGTGGCAAAGTATTCCTCCAGGGCCCGCCTTTCCAGGCTGCGAATACAGTCAAAGAAGTCGATCTACTAGGAACTGACGGCCAGATCGGCGCAATACTGTTCCACAGTCACCGACGCTCGAGTCCGGAAATCTTGCCGCGCACACGTTCCTTGACATATCGGATAGTTTCTCGACGGTCTCCTCGTCATCTTTTCGCCCGAGTCCGCGCTTCGGATGGTTTTCTACCGTGAGCTCTATGCCGAGAGCACCCAGCACGTCACCGGCAAGACGATACAGCTCACCGGCTCTTGGACCCCGATTGACGCCGATGTCAACACCGTCATCGGCAACAGGTTCCAACGGTGCGCAAGCGCCTGCGCCGCCTCATCGGCGACTGCGGATCCGCGCTCGCGCGTAATATCTCTCGATGGAATTAGCTCCCCAACCGAGCGTTGCAAAAACCGATGGGATTGCAGTCCGCTGAGCGGGGTTGCGTGAAATCTCGCTATCGCCGCATTCTGTGGTCAGAATTGCTAATATCATAAATCAGTTACGCTCCACAGCCGTGGCCGGGTGAAGTTGTCGGCGGGTCGCCGAATCTTAGGATGGTTGGCCGCTATTTTGGCGAGCCAAAACTGGCATAAAATTTTTTGTTGACATTGAAACGGGTTTGGACTACGATTTAAACCATAAATCATAAAGGAGACTTTATGCCCTCGCAAACATACGGCGCAACCCAAATCCAGAAGAAGACAGGACTCACCAAGATGCAAGTCATGCATTTGGTGCAGACAAATGTGATCGAGCCCAAAGTTCCGGCCCATGGCCGCGGGGCTCGGCGAAAATTCTCTACCCGGAACCTGATCGAGTTTTTAATTTGCGCTGAGCTGTTAAAATACGAGGTACCTCGCGTAAAATTACTGTCAATCATCCGGGGCCTGAGCGTTCCCGGGTACGAACTAAAAGGCCAGCGAGTGGACGCCTGGGAGGTATTCGCGAATCGACCTCAAAAGCGATTCTTAGTAATCGTTCCTGACCCTGGGCAGGCCGCAGACGGGTATCTGACAAACTGGACCTACGGCATCGTTGATAAAAGAGAGATGGCGAGCTTTCTGCGGGATGGTGGGGCAACTTCGGCTCTGATGATAGATGTTCGGGCATTAATTGATTCTGTAGAGTAATTTTTTTTCGATGAAATGGTTTATGATTTAAACCTAAGTCCTAAAAAGGAGTGCTCGGATGATCAAGAATCTTAGACTGAGGGCACGAATCATTGAACACTTCGGGCTCATTTCCGATTTTGCAGAGGCCGTCGGCGATAACATTTCGGTCGTTTCAAGAATTGTAAATAACCGAGCCAAGATTTCCCCGGAGCGGGCTGAGAAATGGTCAAGTGTTCTCGGGGCCGATCTCCTGGAGCTTTTCGATGCCCAGGCGAATCGTTAGGCTCCGAGAGCTATCGGATTATCTGCCACTGACGGAGCACCAGATTCGAAAGCTCATCCACCGGCAAGAAAATCCTCTGCCATTCAAGAAGGCGGGCAAGCTGATCCTGTTCGATCTGGAAAAAGTCTACCGCAGGTTCGACGAATTGATTTTAGGAGACGATACCAATTGAGGAAAGGAAATGACTCTGTGCATCCGGAGCTGGGGAAATACCAAAGGGTCTTTTATGCTGAGATCGAGCGCTACAGAGCGCGCCGGCCGGGGGATCAACGGCCGAATGTGGTCCTGCTGGAGCGGCTGGCGAAATTCTTGACAGAACGAGGGGCAGCTTTAAGAGCGGGAAACCGCTACTTATTCCCCCTCGTCGATGAAGTGGAGCTCACCATGATTCTCTGGGGGGCATTGGATTCGGAGGACCAGGGCTTATGAACGGAGAAACGGGCCTTCGAACTCGTTCCAAGGCCCTCGCACGCCTGCAGGCCCAGGGCTATAAGGTCGAGAAATCCAAGCTCTATGCAGATGCCAGCCTGGGCCGGCTGCCTTTGCAGGCCGATGGGTCAATTAAAACCGATGACTTGCAAGCATACGCTGATCGGTTTCTCGACAAGCCCCAGGCCTGGTCAGAAACGGGTGACATCCTGGACATGCTGGGTCGCGCGATGGACTTGCTGTTCGTGGTTCAGCGCCGCCTGAAACTGTCGCTGCGGAAATAATGAGGACAGGTGCGGAATGGATTTCAACCCTTCTCCAAGCCCTAACCCAGAACATTCCTTCTCCTTGCCGTCAGAAATGCAACACCCCGCCCCCCTTTTTAAACTGATATGCAATCCAGGTTTCGAAATGCTTGCTGTAGCATCGTGGGTCCTCCGCGAGCGGCCCACGAGTACGGTTTCGGCTACCCCGGTCCTCGTGCGTGATGGGAATTTTTTCAGGCCCGGAAATCGGAATCACTACTTTTATGGAATCAATCTTACGCTTCAGATGAGCCTCTGACCGATGGAAGACAAAGGAAACAGCGAATATTCATGCGGAATGGACATTAAGGAGCAATGCCTCAAGCGGATCGCCGAGGAAGCCAAGCTATTTACAGGCAAACGTCAGGCCGAGGAAAAATTAAGCGAGTCCCTTGTTTTGCAATGCCTGCACGCGAACCACCTGGGAGACGGCATCCTGTTCGCCGTCATGCACCAGAGGGAATTCGTATTTAACAACGCCGAGGCCTCATGGCTGCAGTGGGGCGGTTATCACTGGATCCAGGACAAGACCAACAGGGCGGCGGCGGCAGTGGAAACGATCTGCGAGCCCTATATGAAATTGCTCGGAACAAGGGCGACAATCTGTCCCGATGACGGTAAGGAAATGCTCAAGGAGAAGCAGGAGCTGCAGCGGGAGATCCTGCGCCGGGTGAGATGGCTCCGCACCGAGAAAGGCCGGCAGGAGGTCCTGAAGTTCGCCGCAGCAAACAAGATCTTCGACCTCCACATCGAGGGCAACGAGATCGACCGCAAGCCCTTGCTTTTGGCATGCGCCAATGGGGTCGTGCACCTTCCCACGGGCGAGCTCTGGCAGGGGGATCCGCAACAATACCTGGTGAAGGCCTCGCCGGTCAAGTACCGCGGGGCCACGGTGCCGGCACCGCTTTGGGAGAAGACGATCGATGAAATCTTCGGCGGCGATGCTGAGACCATAGAATACCTCCAGCGCGTCCTGGGGTATTGCATCTCGGGCTTGACCCGAGAACGGCTCTTCCTCGCCCTGGTCGGCCCCAAGGGATGGAACGGCAAATCGACGGTCGTGGAGACGCTGGCCTATATTCTTGGGCCGCTGGCCCAGCCGATCGCGAGCGAAATGCTCCTCTCCAACAAGAACGCGCGGAATAGCGCGGCTCCAAGCCCGGACATCATGGCGTTGCGCGGCCTTCGTATGGCCTTCGCAAGCGAGGCCGACGAAAATCGGCGGTATAGTCCGGCCATGATAAAGCGGCTGACCGGAGGAGACACCTTGACGGGACGCGCGGCTCACGCTCCGCATGAAGTGAGCTTCAAGCCCAGCCACAAGATCATCCTGCTTACGAACGAAATCCCAACCGCGCCGGCCGACGATGAAGCCTTCTGGCGCAGATACCAGTCGATAAAATTTCCCTTCACGTTTGTGGACGAGCCCAAGGAACCACACGAACGGCAACGGAACAAGAACCTGTTCGAGGAGCTCACCCAGGAGGCTCCGGGCATCCTGGCCTGGTTGGTGCGCGGTTTCATGGAGTACGAGCGGATCGGGTTGAAGGCTCCGGCGTCTGTCCAGGATGAGGTTGACACCCACCGTGCGCTTGACGACTTCCTGGGGACCTGGATCACCGAGGAGGTTCTCGAGCGAGAGGAAGCGAGCACTCGGACCAGCAATCTCTATGCGCGGTTTGATTCTTGGTACCGGGAAAACTATGGCAAAAAGCCGCCGGGCATGACCGTCTTCGTTCGCAAGCTGAGTAAGCGCTTTGAGAGCGGCAAGGATCCGGTGACGCGTCGTTCCGTCTTCTACGGCCTGGAGCTGACCAAGGAAGCGGCCGAATCCTTGGCTATGAGCGGCAGGTGACTTTCAAAGGGACCGAAGGGGTCGAAGGCCTTTTCCCAATATTGAAGTTGAGAAACAAAAAGAGAGCCCAAAGACCCTAAAAAATCAACTTCCGAAGGCATTCGAAGTCATTCGACTATCTTTCCAGATAAAAATTAAAGTAAAAAAACTAGTATATATATGAGGTTTTCTGGGACATGGGTGAAATGCCTTCGGAGAAATTGGGCTTATTCGCAAATAATTTATATACATTCGGACAGTTATCTCAAATTTTTGGCAAAAAAATGC
>Ga0102851_10001510_pt1 | contig 13351 bp, 9 predicted proteins | sample Mud3Dept3metaG_FD_79558 | JGI IMG/M metagenome (GOLD analysis project Ga0102851, IMG submission 79558) | Freshwater wetland microbial communities from Ohio, USA, analyzing the effect of biotic and abiotic controls - Mud 3 Core 4 Depth 3... | ecosystem: Environmental > Aquatic > Freshwater >... | reverse complement strand
TTTTTCTGGGAGTTCGCCGGGATGGCAATCCCAAACCCGCCCGTTTCCGTGGAATACTTCACCGCTTTGGGATGAAGGGCGTAGCCTACTTTGCCGCTGATCTTTGATTTGTTGGGGTCCCGCACCTGCCCTGGAAGAGCGGTATTGTCAAGATACATGGCGGATTTGCCAAGGAGGAAGGCGTCGGTCATGGAGCCGTAGGCGAAAGTCGGAATACCTGGAGGACCGGTTTTTACCATTTCAATCATGGCCTTGATGGCCTGGATGGAACCGCCCTTATGAAAATGGAACTCCCACTTGTCGTCAAAAACCTCTCCGCCGTAAGGGGTCAAATGGTTGAGCCAGGCATGATGAACCTGATGTCCCGCTTGACCTCTCATCGTTATGCCACCCATGCCGGGTTCCTTTTCTTTCACTAACTTGCAGAGCTTCAGCATTTCATCGTAGGTCTTGGGGACCTTCCATCCATGTTTTTCAAAAATATCCTTGCGGTAGGCGAACATGCTCGTTTCGGTCCCGAAAGGAACTCCGTAAACCGAGGCGGTTGGACCGGGCAAATATCCTTTCCTACCACCTACCGTTCCAATGGCCTGAACATAGCCAGGGACAAGGTCGGCGGCATCATAATTCGGGTCGGCTAAAGCAGCGTTGGTGAGGAAAGGAGCAAGAGGAGAGAGGAGTCCCTTGGAAACGTATTCGGTTTTCCACATGATCACGTAGGAGATCAAATCGTAGTCTCCCTTGGGTTTGGACATCTCGAGAAGCTGCTTATCCCGCATCTTCATATAATCAAGTTTGTCGATCTCCACCTTGATCCCCGTCTCCTTGGTGAATTCGGGGATCACCTGAACAGCATAATTGTAATAAGCGATGTTCGGAAAATTGATGACCAGGGTCGTTCCGGCGTATTTGGCATAAGGATTGCCAAAGGCATTGGCAGCGGCAAAAAGCATGATGAACCCTATCAGCAGCAATACTGCTGTCCCTTTTTTCCTGGGCTGAAAATTCATTAAATCTCTCCTTTCTTTTTGGGGTGATTGATTTCTCAACGGGACATCGATCGCTTAAATATTCTTCGGATACGCTTCTCCACCTCCCTCCTGAATTTATCCAGCGGCGCAAGAAGCCGCCAAACGACCTCCTTATTATTATAATGCTATTTTTTCTCCCCTATGCTATAGATAATTTTGACGATGAAGTCAATAGAAAAATGGGCTGGAATAACAAACAATAAAATAACCTATTGATATTTAATACGAAATAATATAATGTGATTTGAAATATGTGATCACATATTTCAGGCGGGTGCCTTATGGTTATCGAAAAGATCGCCGTCAAAACCCTCCGGCAGGAAGTTTACGATCAGCTGCGGGACAAGATCATCTCCGCGGACATACTCCCCGGCGAGACCATCAGTCTCCGGGAGCTCGCCCAAAAATTTGGGGTCAGCCTGATGCCGGTTCGCGAGGCCTTGTGGCAGCTTGAGTCCGAGCGGATCATTGTCATCGAAAGCAACAAACGTATTCAGGTCAACACTCTGACCGCCAAGGAGATGGAGGAGGCCCTGCGCCTGCGGCTCATGCTGGAATCGACGGCCGCTGAAAGGGCCTGCGACCTGAGGCCGGAAAGCGCCCTGCCGAAGCTGAGAAAGCAGCTGGAGGCGCTGCAAGGAGCGGCGGACCGGCCGAAGATCTTCATGCGGCGAAACAGCCAGTTTCACATTTCCCTTTACTCCCTGGCGGATTCCCCGCTGCTCCTGGAAATGATCGAGCGGTTGATGGCCCGGGTCGGGCCTTATGTTTATACTTATGCGATTGCGCCGCGGAACAACACCCGGGTCCTCGGACGCCATGAAAGAATGTTCCAGGGGGTAGCGGCGAGAGATAAAGGGATTGTGGCGGAGGCCTTGCGGGAAGACCTGGAAGCCGCGGCCCGCATCATCCTCCCGGCGCTTAAGCAGGAAGAGCAGAACAAAAGTTAAAACCGGTTTGCCACGGAGAGCACGGTGTGGGAGGGCCGCAGGCGAATGCCTAAGGCGCCTGTACCGCTGAGGCCTGTGTGCCCTCGGTGGCAAAGGTTTTTAAGATTTTTCAAAAGTCAAATGCCCGGGACGCATCCCGGCGCCCGGACCATGAGAACCGGCACGCAGGCGGAGCGGAGGATGCGGTCGGCTACGCTCCCCCAGACCCACTTGCTGACCCCCGAACGCCCGTGGGTGGCGATGACGACCAGATCAGCCTGATTCTTGGTGGCATAATCGGCAATGATCTCGGCGGGCATGCCGTAAGGAGTTTCTGCTTTCACGGAGGCGCCGGCCAAACTTACCTTGGCCGAAATCTTCTGCAGATATTCCTCGGCTGCCTGCTTGTGCTCGGCTTCAATCTTTTTGACCTGATCCGGATCCATTACATAATCCCCGGTAGGTTGATGGAAAGATTCTACCACGCGGATGAAGACTATACTTTTGGCCTGACAACCGCGGGCCAGAACTTCCACATGTGGCAGAACGCACTCGGCCAGCACAGAACCATCCAGAGGAACCAAGATCTTCTGATACATTTTCGTCTCCTTTCTGTTGTTATGATGGCTTCGGAAAAAGTTCACCTCCAGGGACAGTTCACGACCCGCCCCTCCCCCACAGATTGCATTTATCCTGTCGCGCGAAAAGCGGGATAAGAGCGACCTTGGTTTCACTGACTTTTATTATTATAACCCCAATTTTAGAAAGGAACTCGGATAATCCTCAGGGATTCCGGTTGACCGGAAATGGCAGCGGGGTATAATCGCCTTATAAAAATTTTGGAGTTGTTGAAAAAGTAAAGTCATGCGAAGAGGAATTTTACGACGAAGAAATCTCATAAGTTATTGAAATCTCTAAAAATTGAATTGCTTCGCTACGCTCGCAATGACGGAATCCGGCGTTATTTCGCAAGCAGGTTAAGGTACGACAGATATTTGAAGACCCTTGAAAGGGATTCAGAATGACCCGGAAAGAAAAGAAAATTTGGCAGGCCTTTTTTCAACCCCGGTCCGTAGCCGTCGTCGGCGCCTCGCGCGACCCCCAAAAGTGGGGATTCACGCTGGTCTTCAATATTTTGAAAGGCGGATATAAAGGCCGGCTGTTCCCGGTGAATCCGCGCGAGAAAGAGATCCTGGGGCTTCCGGTTTATGCTGACCCGGCCCGGATTCCCGAACCGGTTGATCTGGCAATCCTGATCGTGCCTCCGCCGGATGTTCCGGGGGTGATCCGCGACTGCGGCAAAAACGGGACCAAGGCCGGAATCGTGATAACAGCGGGATTCGGGGAGGTGGGGCCGGAGGGAAAAACGCTCCAGGAGACTGTAACCGCTCTGGCGAAGGGATTCGGAATGAGACTGATGGGGCCGAATTGCCAGGGGCTGGTCAGCACGGAAAGCGCCTCCCTTTATGCCCATATGCCTCCCCAATTTCCGCCTGCCGGGCCGGTGGGGGTAGTCTCCCAAAGCGGAAACCTGGCGACCTCGTTCATCACGGCCGCGGAGGCCTTGGGCGTCGGCTTCAGCCGCATCATCAGCAGCGGAAACGAGGCCGACCTGCAGACGGCAGACTTTTTGGAAGCTTTGGCCGATGACTCCGCAACCGAAGTGATTTTGTCGTATCTTGAAGGAGTAAAAGACGGCCGGACTTTTATCGGGAAGGCAAAAGAGGTTTCCCGGAAGAAGCCTTTCATCATGGTGAAAGCAGGTCAAACCGAAGCCGGCGTTAAGGCGGCTTTCTCCCACACCGGGGCTCTCTCCGGGTCCGATGATCTTTTCCGCGCCCTGTTTTCCCAGGCCGGGGTCATCCGCGCGGAAACGATCGAGGAAGCAATCGACCTTTCCTCGGCCCTGATCAGCCAGCCCCTGCCGAAAGGAAGGCGGGTGGGGGTGGTGACCCTTGGAGGCGGCTGGGGCGTGCTGGCGGCGGATTACTGTGCCAAGGAGGGGCTTGTTGTCGAAGAACTCACTCCCAAGATGATCAGCGCGCTGAACAGAATCCTTCCTTCCTGGTGGAACCGGTTAAACCCGGTGGATATGGTGGCGGGATATCGGAAAGGGGACTTGATCACCACTTTGGAACTGTTCCTGAAATCCGACCGCTTCGACGGGGTCTTGATGCTGGGCTTGGGGTGGCGGACCGTGAGAGGGAGTCTTTTGATTGCCGAAGCCCAGGACCCGGGGGAGGGGATGGCCGCGGCGGGCCGGGATTGGGTGGAAGAAGAAAAGAAGATCTTTGCGGAGGTGCAGGAACTCGGCCGCAGGTACGGCAAGCCCATTCTGCTGGCCTCGGATGTCATCCGCGAAGTTCCGGGCCTTGCCGAGAGCGTGCGCGCCAGGCGGGTGGCCGCTTATCCCACCCTGCTCAGAGCCGTCAAGGCTTACCGCGGACTGGTGAGGAGAAGCGAAATCATAGGAGGGTTCGAAGGCTCAAGGGTCCGAGGGTTCAAGCGCTAAAAATTTTAACTCCCCTGCCAACTCGTTTCTATCCGGAAACTCCCTCTCCCCTTGCGGGAGAGGGCGAGGGGGAGGGGGATGAAGAGGAATAAATCAGAAATTTAGCCCCATTGCCACCCCCACCTTAACCCGCCCTCATCAATGGCGAGGGGATAAATTGGGTTCCCGGATGGAAACTAACTCGATGGCCATTTGCCGATGGAAAGAACTTCGCACCCGGCTTTTTCCAATTCCCGAACGATATCCTCATAAACCTCGCTTTCAATCCGCAAAACCAACAACCTCTTGCCCTCGGCCACAAACGACGGGGCAACAATGCTGATCACATTTATATTGTGATCTTTGAGGACCTGCAAAATCCCGATCATCGACCCCGGTTTGTCCTCCAGCGCCAGGGTCAGGCGGGTGCCCTTTTGCCGCAAACCGAAAATATCGACAAAGTGGGCCAGGATGTCCGTCTCCGTGATAATGCCGTATAGCCGATCCCCTTCAACAAGGGGAAGGCATCCGATCTTGTGATGATGCATCAATTGTACGGCTTCTTCGATGACTACATCCGGGCTGACCGTGATCAAATTTTCTCGGGGCATCATGAAGGCGGAAACTTTTAATTTTTGCAGGACATAGTGGAGTTCGTGTATACTCAAGTCGCTGGCTTGAGAAGGTCCCGCGGCCCGGAGGTCGCGATCCGTCACCAGTCCTACCAGCTTCTGATCCGCGTCGACCACCGGCAGATGGCGAATTCCTTTTTCCCGAATGAGGGTGTTGGCCTCGTAAAAAGACGCCTCCGGGCGGATGGTAATCACCTTCCTTTGGGCCCGTTCCCGTAAAAAACCTTTATAGGAAATTCTCATGATGCCCCCTCCGGCTAATGATCCTCTTGATAAATGTCATCCCCAGGTTCGTTGGTCATCGATGATTTTGCTTCCTTCCGGAATCGTCCCCGCCGGGACAAATTCCACGGTTCCCCTCACCTTTAGCACCTCCCGAATCGATTTTTCCACCCGGGAGTGGAAATTTTCCAATGAGGAGGGTTCTTCTTTCAATTCCAATTGGAGGGTCATTTCATCTTTTTGATCTTTTCTCGCAACCGCCAGCCGATATTTTGCGATTTGAGGATATTTCGCAACCACTTCCTTTACCTGGCCGGGATGGACAAACAGCCCCCTCACTTTGGTAGCCTGATCGACCCGGCCCAAGATCTTCACCAGCCGAGGGGAGGTGCGGCCACAAGGGCAGGGATCTTGAGTAAGAAGAGAGAGGTCCCCGGTTCCGAAGCGAATGAGGGGATAGACCTTATTGAAGGTTGTCCCGACGACTTCTCCCGCTTTTTCAGGTCCCAGGGTTTTTCCCGACCGGGGGTCCACGATCTCCACGATTTTGTCGTCGGGAACATGGAAGCCGTTTTTTTCAAGGCACTCGTATCCCAGGCAGCCGATGTCGGCGGTTCCATAACTCTGGCGGATCACCATACCGAATTTTGCCTCCAATTGGGAGCGCAATGATTCGGGAAGCATCTCGGCCGCCACAAACCCGACGCGAAGAAACAGCTCCTTCTTTAAATCCAGCCCCATCTCCTCCGCTTTCTCGGCAAGAGTGAGGAGAAAACTGGGAGTCCCGCAAAAAGCTGTCACCCTCAGATTTCTTAGAATATGAACCTGCTGTTCCGTATTTCCCACGCCCGTGGGAATGGTGATGCACCCGATCTGAAAGAGAGCGTTATCCAGCATGTTCAGAGCAAAGGGAACCATATGATAGCTGAACGTGTTGACGACGATGTCGCCCGAGCGAAATCCGGCGGCATAAAGAGATTGGGCCCAGCCTAAATCATTATAATCCGCTTCCCCCGGCTCATGGATCGGCCCTGGAGAAACAAAGATTCTCCTAAGCTTGGCAAGGGGAACCCCTTCAAATCCGCCGAAAGGAGGATTTTCTTTTTGGAGCTCAATCAAAAGACTTTTGGGCGTGACCGGGAGCTTTTTCAAATCCTGGATCGTTGCTATATCGGCCGGTTTTGCCCCTGCGGAATCCATCTTGGTTCGAAAGGCGCGGGAATTTTTATAGGCATAGCGGATAATCTTCTGTAACTTCCCGGAGAGATATTGGGCCCTCTTTATAGGAGACATCGTCTCCAGGTTCTTGGCGTAGAAGCCTTGAGCACGATCCAATTTATCTTTGAGGGACATCGGACAGCCCTTTCTTTCTGCCTGATTTCTTCAGTTCCAGATGGAGAGATTTTCAACGCCCAAGCAAGCCGGTCGCCTAAAAAGGTCAAAAATGGGTCCTTGCGAGCGGGGCGATCTTATGGCCTTCATCTGCCTAATTTTATTAGTTGCTTTGTCGCTGCGCTCCTGGCAATGATGCGACCGCGGGTTTTTACGAAAAAATCAAGGTTGGAGTCCGCTCGACTCGGTTAAGAGAGCCACCTCTTTCGGCGCTTGTAGTGTTTCACCTTTCGAAAGTTCTTTCGTTCGCCTATGTCGGAGAGCCCTAAGTAGAAATCCCGGATATCCGGGTTTCCTTTCAATTTTTCGGAGGTGTCATGCATCACCAGGCGTCCGTTTTCCAAGACATAAGCATAAGGGGCCACGGTGAGAGCCAGTTTTACGTTCTGTTCCACCAGCAGGATGGAAATGTTTTCCTCCTGGTTCAGCCGCATGATGATGTCGAAAATTTCCTTGATCAGGAGGGGAGCCAATCCCATCGAAGGCTCGTCGAGAAGCATCAGTTTCGGCTGGGCCATCAGAGCCCGGCCGATGACCGTCATCTGCTGCTCCCCTCCGCTGGTAAAACCGGCAAGAATGTCCCGGCGCTCCCGGAGCCTGGGGAAATATTGATAAACCATTTCCAAACGCTGTTTCCAAGATGCGCCGGTTCTTCGAAGGTGGGCTCCAACCTTCAGGTTTTCTTCTACGGAAAGATGTTGGAATACCCTTCTTCCTTCAATGACTTGGAAGATCCCCTTTTGGGCGATTCTTTCGGCGTCTAATTTGTCGATCCGCTCTCCGGAAAACTCGATGCTTCCATCTGTTACTTGGCCGTTTTCGTGCTTCAGCAATCCGGAAATAGATTTTAACGTGGTCGATTTTCCGGCGCCGTTGGCGCCGAGAAGGGCCACAATCCCCCCCTGGGGCACTTCGATTGAAACCCCTTTCAGTACCAGAATAACCTCGTGGTACATGACTTCAATATTGTTGAGCTTCAGGATCGGCTCCAGGGGGCGGTCTATTTCCGGATTTTTCGGTATCAATTTATTTCTTCTCCGTTAAGAGCTCTCACCAACCCAACCAGGAATCCCACTTATCGGCATATTTCTGTTTCATGTCGATTTCCCCGACGGTCACCGGTTTGCCCTTCACGATCCGTCCCACCCTGACAACAGGGGTATACCGATGGTCCGTCGGGGTGATGGTCACCAACTGCCCTCCGAAATCTTTCAACCCGGGCCAATTCCGGAAGGTTTCGAAGGCGTCCTTGATTCCGGGACCGTTTAACTGCCCGGCCTTGTCCGCCTTTTTCATGGCTTCCACGGCCAAGGTCACTTTTACCCAGCCTTGAACCTCCCGAACGTGCCGTTTATCCAAAGAGGTGTTGGGATCGATTTTCAGGGCATATTCGTGGACGATTTTTTTGGCCGGGTACTCGTCGTGGAAAAGGGCGCAGGCGATGAGCCCGATAGCCCCCTCGGCGGCCGGGCCGGCCAATCGCGGAAGGTTTTCATCGAAACCCCAGGGATTGAGGATAAAGTCCGCCCCCAACTTCAGGGCGTAAGCGTCTTTCAGCGTGGCCGAAACCGACATCACCGTGTTGCCGTGCCAGCCGAGGTTGGCGCCAAAATCCTTCGCCCGCAGAACCTGGCTCTTGGTATCCACCGCGGTGAGAGGGACATCCTGGTCCGGACCCACCTCAAACCCAAGAAGAGCCGCCTGGTCCTTTAAGGCTTTCAGGGGAGCGGTGGCATAGGGGGAGGCGGTGGCGATAAAAGGAACCAATTTGGGTTTCGCCCCCTTTTCCCGCAACGCCTTCCATTTCGGGTCTTTTTTCCACACCTCTTCATACCAATACGTGATCGCTCCGCGGGCATTGGTGGAGTAGTCCGAGCCATAAACGAAGTTATAGGGCGTCTTTTTTGGATCGCAAAGGTGCGCGGAAAAAGAACTGGTGAGGTAAGGCATTTTGTCCACGGTGATGGTGGGCGCGAGCCCCTCCGTGTCCGGGGTTCCCCATCCCAGGATCATAACCACCTTGTCGACATCCTTGAATCGCTTATAGGTGGTGATCGCTTCGGGGATTTTGTAACCGTAGTCATACTGAAAAAGCTTAATGGGTTTCCCGTTGATCCCTCCTTTGTCATTGTAATATTGAACGGCGGTCCGGACTCCTACCGCCTCGCCCTTACCTACATCAGAGGTGGCCCCGGTCGTGTCCTGGAGGGCACCGAGGCGAACTTCCTGGGCCGGGGTCCACACGGGCGTGAGCCCCACAATGAGGACTGCGAAAACGAGCCGCCAAAATCCAAACTTTCTTTTCATGGTTTCCCTCCTTCTTTTTTTTCGTCGAACCAAGAAGCTGGAGTCTCCCTTCTTGGAAAGGTTTGCTTACCTTCTTCAGCAGGCCCTTAAATCCCCCCCCCTTTTAAAAAGGGGGGAAGGGGGGATTTTTATGATTTGCTTGTGTCCCCCGGCTCAAAAAGATCAATACGAAAACGGCCAAAGATTAAAATAATTTTTAATCTGCCACCAGCGATACGAGAGGCCCTTGGGTTCGAAGATCAGAAACAGGGCGATGGATAAGCCGAACACCGCCTCTTTGACAAAAAGAAATTTCTCCAGGAGAAGCGGGAGAAAGGGCATCAAGCCTGTCAAAAACGGGCTTTGGGTCAAAAGGAAGATCAGGGCTTTCAAACCTTCCGGGATCAAGGTCATGAACATCGCCCCGAAGAATATCCCCTGGATGCTTCCCACCCCTCCAATCAAGACGACGCCCACCAGCCACAGGGACCAGCCGAAATGGAAATGCTCCGGGCTGACGGCGGCGATGGAAGAAACCCAAAACCCTCCGGCGATCCCCCCGAAAAACCCGGCCATAAAAAAGGCCAGGAGTTTATAAAGAAAGATATTGACGCCCAGGGCCTCGGCGGCAATATCATTGTCGCGAATAGCGGCCCAGGCTCTGCCGACCTTTGTACGCAGCAGATTTGCAAGGATCGTGGTGCAGAAGATAACTAAAACGACCATTAGATAATAAATTTCCTTCTCGGATTGAATCACCCAGGGTCCAATCTTGATGGTCCCGGGAGGAATGGAAAACGCCATCCCCCTTCCGCCGATCTGGCTCACATACTGGGTGATCAGGAATTCCACGGTGATAAACTGGGCCGCCATAGTGGTCATGATCAGATAGAATCCCTTGACCCGGGCAGAAGGGAGGCCGAACAAGACGCACCATAACCCTCCGGTCAGCCCGCCCAAGAAAAGGGTGACCAGATAGGGCAGATGCAGCTGGAGCATGAGCAGGGTGCTGGTGTAAGCCCCGACGGCAATGAAGGCGGAATGACCCAGGGTTACCTGGCCGCAATAGCCGATGAGCAGCTGGACGCCCAGGGCCGACAGAACGGTGAAGCCAATCATGTTGGCCACCGAGATTAAATAAAGGCCCGCATATTGGGGGATGAGATAGAAGGCGCAGAAAAAAAGGAGAATCATCTTCCCCCAGACGAACTTCGTCTGCCACCAGGCATGTTCCTGCCGGTAATTTTGATGGTAAACCCCGCAGGGGCGATGCCCCATAAATCCTCCTTCTCACAATATTCACCGCAGAGAAAAAATATCTGGGCATAAGGATGAAGAATCCCGGAAACGAAAAAGGTTACGGGTTTTGGAAACTCTGGCCCCCCTACTGTCGAGGTCCAAAATCTGGAACCACCGGGCTCTTACAGCCTTTTAATAACTTTCCATTCGCTCTCCGCGTTCTCTGCGATCTCCGCGGTGAAAATTTCCTAAACCCGTTCGATGCGGATCCAGCCCCAGAGTCCGTAAGGTTTGAACAATAAAATAATCACCATCACGAGAAACGGGAAAACATCCTTTACGCCTCCCGGCGTAAAGGGACTCAGGTAGCCGTCCGCCAGGTTTTGCAGAACCCCGATGATCAGCCCCCCGACGATGGCTCCGGGAACGGAGTTAAGGCCTCCAAGAACGACTGCGGGAAGAACCAGCAATCCCAGATAACCAACCGAGATGTTCAGCCCGTTGATATTCCCGAGAAGCGCTCCTCCCACCCCCGCCGACATAAAAGCAATCCCCCAGGCGATCGCGTAGACGATTTTGGCATTCACCCCCAAAGAGAGAGCCGCAGTTTCGTCATCCGCGGTTGCCTGCATGGAAAGCCCCCACTTTGTAAACTTGAAGAAACAGACGAACGCGATGAGGAGGAGGATCGAGGCGACAAAAGCCCAGAGGTAAACCTGGCCGAGAACAACGTTTCCAATGGTGATCGGCTCGATGGAGAATACCGGGGGATTGAAAACGACCGTATCGGTCCCCCAGATCAATTCCACCACGCCCTTGAAGAAGAAAGAGAGACCCACGGTCACCATGATGACGCTCAATACGGGCTCCCCGACCATGGGTCGAAGGAAGAGGTGCTCCGTCAAGAGCCCCAGGGCAAACCCGACGACCAGCGTAAATAGAAGGGCCAGAATAAAAGGAATCCCCCAGTTGTAAAAACTCAAACAGACATAAGCCCCGATTAGCGTCATCTCCCCCATGGCCAGGTTGAGCACGCCCGAGCACTTATAGATTAGCGTCCACCCCAAGGCCACCAGGGCGTAAATGCTTCCCACCAGGATGCCGGTGCTGAAAAGCTGCAGAAAAAGTTCCATGAAAATTCCTTTTTAAGGAGTCCGTAATGGCGCAGACCGATCATCTTAAAATCTCCCCTACCCCCTCTTTCCCAAAGGGAGGGAAGGCGGGGGTTCGTCTTTGGGGTCTACACGATTATGGGTGTCTAAGATGTCTTCCGCGTCGCTACGTTACCTGCTTTCCCTCTTCCCGCAGAGAGAGGGCGAAGATCCCTTTCAATCGGCCGGGAGTTCAGCGATCCGCAGATCGGCCTTGATATGGGCTACCCGACCGTCCTCATAGGTAATATCTGTATCCATTCGAACCTGATCCTCCCGGGAATAGAGCCCGAGGATTATATCCCGGTAGCGCTCTTCCACAAAGGACCGCCGCAGCTTGCGGGTCCGGGTCAGTTCTTCGTCGTCGGCATCGAATTCCTTGTAAAGATTGACAAATTTCCGGATTCGAGCCACCGCCGGTAAGTCGCGGTTCATTTTTTGGATCTCTTGCTTGATCAATCCATAAACCTCAACCCTTTGGGAAAGCTCCTGATAGCTGGTATAGGCAAGGTTCCGGTCTTCGGCCCACTTGCCCGTTACGGAGTAGTCGATGCAAACCACACCGCTGACATAGGCCCGGCGGTCGCCGATTACCCAGACATCTTTGATGAAAGGGCTGAACTTCAGGCGGGTTTCCAAATATTGCGGGGAGAATTTGGTCCCGTCGTTCAGGATCATCACGTCCTTCGTCCGGTCGAAAACAACTAAGTGGCCGTCACCATCAAGGAATCCGGTATCCCCGGAATGAAGCCACCCGCCCCGCAACGCCTTCGCGGTTTCCTCGGGCATCTTATAATATCCTTGAAAGACAGAAGGGCTCTGCGCCAGGATTTCTCCTTCGGAATTGACCTGAATTTTGGTTTCGGGGATGGGCGTCCCAACGGTATCGAATTTGATGTCGTCATCCCGGTGGAGAACCGAGATGCCGGCGATCTCGGTTTGCCCGTAGATTTGCTTCAGGTTTACGCCGAGGGCGTGAAAAAACCGAAAATGATCGGGCCCCATGGCTGCCCCCCCCGTATAGCTGTAGCGAATGCGGGACAATCCCAAGTGGTCCCGCAGTTTCTTATTGACCCATAGATAGGCAAGGGAATTGAGCCCTTGCCAATACCAGGGGGTGGGTTTCCGCGAAAATTTGAATTCGGCGGCCCGATACCCAAACTTCATCGCCAATTCGAAGGATTTTCGTTTCAGCCAAGTGGCATCCAGGTATTTGACCTGCACGTTGCGGACCATCTGTTCATAAACCCGCGGGGGGGCGAACATGACGTGCGGACCGATTTCCCGGATGTTTTCCTGGGCGGTTTCCGGCTCTTCGGGGAAATTGATCGTAAACCCCGCCTGGAGACCGCAGGAAATGGACATCATTTGTTCCCCGATCCAGGCAAACGGGAGGTAGGAGACAAAGTCATCGGTTTCAAAGTAAGGATCCACGCGCATCAAATTCTGACCCATGGTCAGCATATTGTAGTGGGTGAGGAGAGCGCCTTTGGGCTGCGAGGTGGTGCCGGAGGTGTAAAAGAGAAGGCACACCTCATCCCCTTTTCCCCGGCTTATCAGGTCTTCAAAAAGACCGGGTTCCCGGCGGGCGAGGTCTTCCCCCTCTTTCATCACTTCTTTGAGGCTGATTAGAATCGGGTCCCGGTAGGATCTCATCCCTTTGGGATCATCCCAGATCATTTTTTTCAGCTTCGGGCACTGGTCTTTGAGAGAAAGCCCTTTATCCATTTCCTCCTGGCCTTCCCCCACCAGGATTTTGGCGTCGGAATGATCGACGATGTACCGAACCTCATCGATCAGGGAGTCCTGGAAAAGCCACACCCCCACTCCGCCGAGGCAAAGGGTCGCCATCTCGGTCCAAAGAGCTTCGGGCCGGTTGTCGCCGATCATGGCCACCTTGTCTCCCCGTTCCAGACCGAGACGCACGAGCCCGAGGGCAATATCCCTGACCCGGCCGTAATATTCCTGCCACGTGATC
>Ga0102851_10001508_pt1 | contig 13360 bp, 14 predicted proteins | sample Mud3Dept3metaG_FD_79558 | JGI IMG/M metagenome (GOLD analysis project Ga0102851, IMG submission 79558) | Freshwater wetland microbial communities from Ohio, USA, analyzing the effect of biotic and abiotic controls - Mud 3 Core 4 Depth 3... | ecosystem: Environmental > Aquatic > Freshwater >... | reverse complement strand
TCTATCTCGCGCCCGTGCCGCTCGCCACGCTGCTGCTCGCCTGGGTCTGCTGGCGCGGCACGCTGGCCGGCCGCACGGTGCAGCCGTTCCTCGCGGCGGTCGGTATCTTCATGCTCGCCTACGCCGGCCTCGTGATCTCGAACGCGCCGTGGCTGGTGCCGCCCACGCTGACGATCTGGGACACCGCCGCGTACGTCGGCTCGCAGGTATTCATGCTGATCGGCACCACGCTGCTGCTGCCGATGGTGCTCGGCTACACCGTGTTCGTGTTCTGGATCTTCCGCGGCAAGCTCAAGCCCGGCGAGGGGTATCACTAGAGGTGCCGGTGGTCGGATCCGTCGGATTTGGCACTGCCAAATCCGACGGATCCGACCACCGGCACCGGCCCCTCGACGATCGCCTTGAGGCTGGCGAGACCGGCCGCGAAGTCCGTGCCGACCATCTTGTCCATATCGAAGAACAGGCCCATCAGCTTTGCCAGGTACGGTTGTCGGCCCCGCATCGCCCACGTCACGTCCGTGGTTGCGCCGCGCGGCACGAGCGTGAATTCGACGATGTTGTCCGCAGCGAACGGCTTGAACATCTGCAGTCGCATCGTCACCTTCGCGGGCGGCGTGCTGTCGGTGATCGTCACGCGCCCGCTGCCCACGTCCTTGTTGCCGGCGAACTCGAACGCAGAGCCCGGGCCGCTCCCGGGGCCCGTGTAGGTACCCTTCATCGCAGGGTCTTTCCGGTAGTAGGGCGACCACCGCTCGCCGCTGCGGAGATCATCGATCAGCGGGAAGATTTTTTCGGGCGGCGCGGCGATGTTCGCGGTGCGGTAGACACGGAAAGTGTCGGGCCGCGTTGCGGCATAGGCGAGCACGCCCGCGATCACGACTGCGATGCCGAACAGTATGATTTTCAGCATTGGAGCCCCTCCTCCTCAGGACTTTGCCTTCTGCAACCGATCCTCCAGCTTGCGGAAGCGCTCGATCGCCGGGCCAGGGTCGAAGTCGTCGAGCTCGAACAACTGCCGCACCTCGATCTCTCCAGCCTTGCCGTCCACGGCGGGGTTGGGGAAACGCCGCGTCCACTCGATGGCTTCCTCGCGCGATTTCGCCTCGATCAGCGTGTACCCGGCAATCAACTCCTTGGTCTCGGTGAACGGACCGTCGACGAAGCTCGTCTTGTCGCCGGAGTACTTGATCCGCCAGCCCTTGGCGCTGGGCTGCAGCCCGGACGCATCGAGCAGCATGCCGGCTTGCGCCAGCTCCTCGTGGTACCTGCACATCTGCGCGATCAGTTGGTCCTCGGGCATGGCGCCCGCCTCGGAATCCGGCGTAGCCTTGACGATGATCATGAAGCGCATGGCTTGACCTCCTTTCGTTGGATAGTCGAACGACGGCGGGCCGGATCGACATCACGGCGCCAAAAAACTCCGCTCAGCGTCCGTCCAGCTCCGCCAGCCGGCGCGCGAGGAATCGTCGCTCGGCCTCCTGGCTCGTCAATTCGAGCGCACGCTGGTAGGCCGCTCGTGCTTGTGCCGTGCGTCCGAGGCGCCGGCAAAGGTCAGCGCGCGCCGCGTGGGCCAGCCGATAGCCGGCCAATTCACCGCGCTCGAGCAGTGCGTCCACCAGGGCGAGGCCCGACGCCGGCCCATCGCGCATCGCCACCGCCACCGCGCGATTGAGCTCGATGACGGGAGATGGCTCCAGGTGCAGCAGCGCGTCGTACAGAACCACGATCTGGCGCCAGTCCGTGGCCCCGGCGTCCGGGGCCCGCGCGTGCACCGACGCGATGGCCGCCTGCAGCGTGTACGGGCCAATCCGGCGCGCAGCGAGCAAGCGATCCACCAGTGCCGTGCCCTCCTCGATCTGCGCCCGGTTCCACAGTGACCGGTCCTGCTCGTCGAGCAGCACCAGCTCGCCGGAGGCAGACATCCGCGCGGTGCGGCGGGAATCCTGCAGCAGCATCAGGGCGAGCAGTCCCACCGCTTCGGGCTCCGGCAGCAGCTCGACGAGCAGGCGAGCCAGGCGGATCGCCTCGGCGCAGAGATCGTGCCGGACCAGCGACGTGCCCGAACTGGCTGCGTAGCCCTCGTTGAACACGAGATAGACGACACGCAGTACCGGCTCGAGGCGCTCCGGTAGCTCCGACGCCGCCGGCACTTCGTAAGGAATGCGCGCATCGCGGATCTTGGCCTTGGCGCGCACGATGCGCTGGGCCAGCGTCGGGGCCGGGATGAGGAACGCCGCCGCGATTTCCTCGGTGGCGAGTCCGCAGACCTCGCGCAGCGTCAGCGCCACCTGGGCGTCGACGGCCAGCGCGGGGTGGCAGCAGGTGAATATCAGGCGCAAGCGGTCGTCGGGGACGCCTTCGAGAGCCGCCGACTCGGCTTCCTCGGCGGCCACGTCGTGCCGCTCGATCTCGAGCGGTTCGAAGCGCGCTTGCCGGCGAAGCTGGTCGATCGCCTTGAAGCGACCCGTGGAGACCAGCCACGCGCGCGGTCGATCCGGCACGCCGTCGCGCGGCCACTGCTCCAGTGCTGCGCGGAATGCCTCGTGGAGCGCCTCTTCTGCGAGTTCGAAGTCGCCGAGCAGGCGGATCAGCGTCGCGAGCACCGCGCGGGATTCTCCGCGGTACACCGCAGCGACAGTCTCGCGAATCTCTTCGGCAGTGGGTCGATTTTCGGGTCGCATCGGCACCAGCTCGAGCGACTGAGCGCAGGCCCGGGGCCGTTCGCCATCGAACGACCCCGGGTTGCGCGATGCCTCAATTGGCGCGGATCGTCACTTCGCCCTGCGGCAGCAGGCTGGCCGCGATCTCGGCTTCCGTGAACGGGATCGAACGCATGTTCTTGTCCGAGTAGCGCTGCTGCTGATCGTTGAAGAACGCCGAATTGACGTCGGACGACTGCGAGTAGCTCAAGAGGCCGAAAGCCCGCGGCCCGTTGTCGGTGAACTCGAGGCCGAAATGCCAGCTGGTGCCGTACGCAATCGGCCAGCCCTGGCCGGGCGTCGTCGACAGGCCCGCAGTGCCGGTGATCGCCTCCGGATTGAGGCGTGGCAAGCGAGTGTCCTCCTGCACGGGCGAGTCGACCGCGCGCACCGCGTTGAACGCGCCGTCGATGGTGCCGTCGCCACCGTGCCAGGGGAACGCCTGGCCGAGCGTCACCGCCGTGCCGCCCGGGGGCGCGCCGCCGCTGGGCTGGAACGCCTGCACGCTGCCCAGCGTTACCGCGTAGCCGATGCCCACGGTGTCGAGACGCTGCAGGCCCACAGCCAGTGACTGCAGCATCGGGTCGTCCGCAAGCTTGGCCGGATCGGCCGCCGCCGGATCCCCCGGCGTGCCCACGGGATCCGCCGGATTGAACGGAGTGGTCAGGTGGCTCGCAAACTTGTTGCGATAGTCGGCGATGAACACGCGGAACACGTGCGCGCCCACGCTGTCGAGGTCGTAGACGCCGTTCCAGTTGTTCTTCAGCACGTTGCAGGCACCGTCCACGGTGCGCGAGCCGCCGGTCGGCAGGTTCACCGGGTTCGAGCCGATCGCGTCGCAGCGGGCACGCAGATCGGCCAGGAACTCCTCCGCGTACCAGGTGCGGTTGTTGTGCAGCACGCGGGCGAGGTCCGCCGCGCCGAACTTGCCGTCCTGGCCCGCCGGCGCCTCGGCCGCATAACCCGGATTGGTCGGGTTCTGCAGCATGAAGAGCCCGATGCGCGTGCGCGGGCCCTGCGCGGTCCGCTCGAGCCCGAACAACGGCGAGAACCCCTCGAGCGGCGCCGCGGGGTTGGTCGCCCAGTAGCTGTCATTCGAATTCTGCACGAAATCCTGGCGTGCGATCTTCGGGCGACCCTCGAACGGAACCAGCCCGCGGCACGTGCCCTCGACCCAGTCCTCGAGCGAGCTCGAGCCGTCGAGCAGCGTCAGACCGGCGTTGAACAGGGACCGGTACGCGCCGCTCAGCGCCAGTTTCGTGCGCACCGACGCAACCCCGGCGACCGAGAGGTTGGGAACCGACGAGCTGTCGATGTAGTACGCATTGCCCTGGTCGTCGGCGTACGTCGAGTTGACCCACAAGGTGCTGCCGCAGTTGCGGAACACGTCCTGGAACTCGTCGAGGTTGGTGGCCCGCGCCATCTGCAGCCAGGTGTCGAGCAGGTTGCGCGAATCCCCGTTGGCGTCACGGTAGCTGTAGGCACGGCCCGTGGCGCCCCAGGCCGGCAGTCCACCCTGCGTCACCAGGTCGGCCGCGAGCATCGGGCCGTACTCCGAGTAGTAGAACGTCTTCTGCAGCGTGAGCGGCGCAGGCCCGCCCGTGTTGACCTGGATCTGGAACGTCTGCTGCGTGATCGGCCGCTCCTGGCCGTCCTTGATGTAGGTCAGGTTGTCGCCCGCCTTCAGGCGCAGCTCATAGAGCGTGAAGCGCCGGCTGGTGCTGACGGTGTGCGACCAGCCGAGGTTCTCGTTGAAGCCGATCTGTGGTGTCGGCGAGCCGGTGAGGCCCGCGCCGTGGAAGTTCATGTAGCCCGGCACGGTGATCTGCATTTCGTAGAAGCGCCGCACCCCCGTGTACGGGAAGTGCGGGTTCGCGAGCAACGCTCCCTTGCCGTTCTCGCTCAGGTTGGCGCCGATGCCCCACGCATTGCTCGCGAGCCCGGTGTCGGCGTAGTCGCGGCGCTCGGCGGCAGCTGCGCGCGCAAAGGTTGCCGTCTCACGCAACTTCTGCGGCTGCCGGGCGTTCGCTGCGGTTGCAGCCACAGGCACCGGGTTCGGGTCCACGCCCGGCGGCACGGCGACGAACATCGCGCCGGTCGCGAAGAGATCACCGCTCGCAAACCCGGCGACGATGCGGAAGTGCGCCAGCAGGACTTCTTCGTCGATCGGCACGACCCACGGGCCATTGCGGCACTCGGCCGGCAGGTCGGCGGGATTGGTCTCGTTGACGTACTTGTTGTAGCCGGCGACGAAGCCGCGCAGCATCGCCCGGCTCTCCGGGCTCAACGTGGCCAGCTCCGCCGCGGCACCGCTCTGGATGCCCTGCGCCTTGTAGCTGAAGTCGTTGATGATGTGGATGCTGTTGGGGCCCGGCCCGAAATACTTCGCGCGTTCGCTGCGCGCTTTGACGAACGCGTCCGCGAGCAGGCAGATGTTGTCCTGCGCTTGCACATAACCCGAGCCGAACGTTGCCGACTCGAGATTGTCCGCCTTGATGTGCGGCACGCCGCTTGCAGTGCGGCGGATGGTCGCGACCGGGCCGGTCGCCGGGGCATTGATGAAGTCGCGCGAGGGCGGCTGGACCGGTGGTGGCGGTGGTGGCGGCGTGACGGGCGGCGGACTGGAAGAATTGTTGGAGTCGCTTGAGCAACCGCTCAGCGCCAGCATCGCTGCCAGCGGGACGATTGCGAGCCAACGGGTTGTCAATGCCGCGCGCCAGGGCGACAGGTCGCGTCCACTCATGGAAATCCCCCGAGGATTGTTTTCGATTGGGGCATCGACCCAATGCCGGCCCCACGCCTGTTTAGCACAGGTCGCATGTTGCGTCGATTGGAGCGGTGCCGGTGGTCGGATCCGTCGGATTTGGCGTTGCCAAATCCGACGGATCCGACCACCGGCACCGCTTAGCAATCCGCTTTCTGCACAGGCTCGAGCCGCACGTTTGCAACGCCGCGCTGCAACATGCCGAGTTCCTCGGCAGCGCCGCGGCTCAGGTCGGCGATGCGCGGCGGCACGTAGGGGCCGCGATCGTTGACGCGCACCAGCACGCTGTCGCCGGTGTCCACGCGGGTGACGCGAACGCAGGTGCCGAACTTCATGGATCGGTGCGCCATCGTCATCGCATCCTGGTCGAAGCGCTCGCCGTTGGCAGTCTGGCGTCCGTGGAACCCCGGACCGTACCAACTCGCGGGACCAACCTGGTACGCGTCCTGGACTGACGACGCCCCCGCGCCGGGGAGCGGGCGAACATCAAAGTGAAACCCCGCCGCGGTACCGATGACCAGCAGCGAACCGAGCAGCAGAAGCGCGCGCGTCATGCGTGCACCGTCGGCGCCTTCGGCCGGCGCAGCGTCAATCGGCCCTCGCGAGTTTCTTCGAGGGTCCACATCACGATGTCGGGCGCGTTGCGGCCGGCGCGGCGCGGGTCGAGTGCGTTCGGATCGCGCTTCAGCAGCAGCACGTAGACCTCTCGCCCGACGTGCTTCGCGAGCAGCCGCGCGGACTCAGGCGAATCGGCAAATGACGGATCGAGGCGGCAGACCAGCGAACCGTCGGCGTCGCCCTCGATGCGATCGCGCCAGACAGTCACGACGGGCGTGCCCTGCTCAGTCAGGTAGATCGACCGCACCGGACCCAGCGGATCGGTGCTGACTCCGAGCGACTCGAGCGACTGGTGCAGCGTGACGTTTCGCGTGCAGTCGAAGATCGCGCGGATCACGGCTGGCAGGTCGAGCCTGCTCGGATCGAACTGGGGACCACCGTTGGTGCCGCGTTCGGGGGAACTGATCGTCCGGGTCTCGGTGGGGTTCATGGCACTCCTGCCGGGATGGCGTGCGCTGGACGGCCACGAGGCCGCCTTAGAATGGTGCATTGCAGCAATATTCTATATACGTTCTGTATAGCTTGTCCACTATTTGTTGACATATTCGCTGCGTCTATTAGGATCCGCGGGTGTCCACCCCCATCCAGCCTCGCTCCCGCCGTGGCGCCAAGACGCCCCGCGGCCAGAAAACGCGTGCCTGGATCCTCGCGGCAGCCCGTGAAATGTGCAGTTCCCGGTGGCTCGATGAGCTTTCGCTGGCCGAACTCGCCCGGGCCGCCGGCACGACGCGGGCCAGCGTGTTGTTCCAGTTCCCGGAGGGCTGGCCGGACATCGCGGCGCAATTGCTGGCCGAGGAGCTCGAGAGCGCGAGCAGGGCAGCCGCCGACCTCGCGGCCGAGCGCATGAATGCCGAGGAGCGGCTGCGCAAGCTGCTGCAGTACGGTCTGCAGCGCGGCGAGGAGCTCGGCGCCCTGCTCCCCAACCTGCGCGCGTTCAAATATTTCTGGGGCGACGTGATCGACGCGGTCGTGGCACCGCAACAGGCCGCGATCTTCGAGCAACTGGCGCTCACGATTCGCGCGGCCGCTCCGGGCCGCCAGTCGCCGGCCGACCTGCGCAACGCCGCCGAGGCGCTCTACACGTACGCGCTCGAACTAACGTGCGCTCCGGCGTTCCGCCGGCTCAGCCTCGAGGATCGCGCCGCCAAGCTCGATTCCGCGATGACCGTGGCGCTCAGGGGACTCAGCGCGAAATAGACCGCGCCAAGCCGCTATTGCAGCGAGTGCAGCCCGATCATGTTGCCTTCCGTGTCGTACGCGAGCGCAATGTAGCCGTACTGGCCGATCGACATTTTGTCGCGCTCGATCCTGCCGCCCGCCGGTACCACACGCGACGCCTCGACGGCGCAATCCTCGCAGCCGAAATAGACGAGCGTGCTGTTTCCGCCGGAAGGAACGCCCGGCGCACGGACAAGCGAACCGGACGAGCCGCCCCGGTCCATGGCCATCGGGAATGCCCACATCTCCAGATCAGGTCCCTCGAGCTTCTCGAGTTTCACGCCGAGGACCGTCTCGTAGAACTTCCTCGCTCGAGCCATGTCCTGCACGTAGATCTCGAACCAGCGGACCGGGTTGTTCGCCATGGCGCTCCTCCAGTTTGGTCGAGTGGAACCTCAGGGCCGTCCGGCCCCGCCGGCCTCGACTTCAGCACAGAGGATGTGCCCCCGGCGCGAAGTCGAGACGATGTCCGACACCGACGACGGCGCGGTCATCATGTACAGCGTGCGGCGCTGCAGGCCGCCGAGCATGCAGGCGAAGCACGGCTGGTCAGTCTGCACCGTCGCGAGGATTTCGCCGCCGGGCGCCACGAGCAAGCACTCCGGCGCGATCGCATTCGCAATCCACACGTGGCCATTGGCATCGAGGCAGATTCCGTCGGGCGCGCGCATGCCGAGTCGGGCCCAGACCCGGCGATTGGACAGCGTGCCGTCCGGCGCGATATCGAACGCGGTGAGCCGCATCGCGAGCGTTTCGGCGATGATCATCGTGCGGCCGTCCGGCGTGATCACGCAGCCATTCGGGAAATGCAGGCCGTCCGCCGCAACGTGGACGCTGCCATCGGGGTCGACGCGCGCGAGCTTCGCGGTCGGATGATCCGCAATCACGCTTTCGACCCCGCGTGATTTCAGCGCCTCGTCCAGGTTGAAGCCAAAATTACCGACATAGGCTCGCCCGTGCGCGTCCACGACCATGTCGTTGGCGTGATACGTCGCGACACCGGAGAGATCCGCGTGCACGTTGACGCCGTCGGCATCGACACGCAGCAGGTGCCGACGGTGCATCGCGACGACCAGCAGTTCACCGTCCGGCAGCCATCCCAGTCCCGACGGCTGGTCGTCGATGATGCGCTCGGTGCGGATCGCGCCGGTCTCGTCGATCGACTTCACCGCGTGGTCGTAGAAGTCGCTGAACCACAGGCGCCCCGCATGCCAGCGCGGCCCCTCGCCGAAATACAGCCCCTCGGCCAGCGTCGTTGCGGTGGTCATGCGTGCGCCTCGTGCGTCTCTTTCGGCTCTTTAGGTCTTTCGGTGCCGGTGGTCGGATCCGTCGGATTTCACCACGTTTTCGTTCGAATTGCCGCTCGTCCGGCCGAGCCGGTCGCTGCATTCTGGCCGGCAGTCACTTCCGTTCGAGAGGCAAGGATGCCCCGCCCACCTCGCTTGCACGTGCCTGGCGGCGTCTATCACGTCATCCTGCGTGGCAATCATCGCGAGCCGATCTTCGACCAGCCCGCCGACCGCGACGTGCTCGATGCACTGGTTGCAGAAACGCTGAGTCGATACGGTGCCCGCGCGCACGCGTATTGCTGGATGAGTAACCACGTGCACCTCGCGCTTCAGGTTGCCGACGCTCCGCTCGGCCCGATCGTGCGTCGCATCGCTGGCGTATACGCGCGCCGGATCCAGCAACGACTGCCGACGACCGGGCACCTGTTCGAGCGGCGCTATCGGTCAGTCCTGGTCGATGCTGACACGCACCTGCTCAGGCTCGTGCGCTACATCCACCTCAATCCGCTGCGTGCCGGGCTGGTCGCCGACCCGGCCGACTATCCGTGGAGCGGACACCGTGCCTACCTCGGGCTGGCCTCGATTCCGTGGCTCACGACCGACTTCACGTTGCGGCTGCTTGGAACGAATCGGAACAGTGCGCGGCGCGCGTACGCGAGGTTGATCTCGTCCGGCGGTGACCCGGACGACTCGGCACGGTTCAGTCGCGGCATGTCGGCGGATACGCGGGTGCTCGGGGATGATGGATTCCTTGCGCGGGTCACGACCACCCGCAAGCGGGTTCCACAAACGAGTTCGGCGCGCCCGACGCTGGAGCAATTGGTTGCCGCCGCGGCGAAAGAAGCCGGCTGCACCGTCGAAGCCCTGGCTTCTGCATCGAAGGCACGCGCGCTGGCCGATGCTCGCTGTCACGTCGCTGAACGGGCGCTGGCGGCCGGCGTCGCGTCGATCAGCGAGATCGCGCGACGACTGAACCGGAGCCACTCGTCACTGATCGAGGCGCTGCAGCGACGGCGATAGCTGGCATGGGGCATGGTGCCGGTGGTCGGATCCGTCGGATTTTGCATTGCCAAATCCGACGGATCCGACCACCGGCACCGGCCGGCACCGGCCGGCACCGGCCGGCCGGCCGACCGACCTCACCCGCCTCCGGCGGCCAGCCGCTCGATCGCGCTGCGCCGGTCGGCGAAGCGAGCGACGAAGTAGATAACGGTCGCGCAGCCGACCGGAAACAGGATTTCATTGACGCAGATCGCGACGATGCGCGCCGCGGGCAGTCCTGCGCCCGTGGTGGATGCGTGCATATGGTTCAGCAGCAGAATCAAGCTGCCGAACACGAACCCGACCAGCAGGCCGGTGAGCACGTGCCTGGCGAGTGTCGAAGACGGCGTGCGCACCAGTCGCCCCAGCAGGACTCCAAGCAACGCGTACTCCAGGGTCTTGGCGGCTCCCACCTGGTAGACGAGCGGACCGATCGTCTCGACCGGCACGCCCAGCATCGACTGCACGCCGCGCTGCACGCCCTTGGCCGCGGCCCAAGCGACCGGCGCGGAGACGAGGCCGAGCAGCCCCATAATTGCGGCGCGATGCCGAGAGAGCACGGTGCCGATCGCGACTCCGGAGCAGACCAGTGCCGACCAGGTTACGCCGGACGCGACATCGACGATCAGCTGCAAGCGGTTCGACTGGCCCCCGGCCGCGATCTTCGCGGCCAGGACCAGGATCTGCACCGTGAGGCCGAGGAGAATGGCGAGCCATGCGGCGCGCGCCAGCACGGCGGCGACGGGCGGCTCCGGAGCGTCGCGATGACCCGCGCGAACGGCAGCTGCCGCATCCCCCGTCATAGCCCCTCCCGTGCATGACCGAACGGCGCGAAGCATAGCGCGACTCGGTAATTCCGGTCGCGCAGTGTGGCCTCGTTCACAGATTGAGTGACGAACGTCCGATTCGCTTGTCTCCGGCGGACGCATCGCGGAGATTTGCCCCCGTAGGCACCGGCTTGCCGGGCCGAAGAGGGACACAGCGGTGGCATTCGTCATCATCTCGGCGGGACCCGTGACGAATCCGGGCCTGCGCACCATCAGCGCAGGGCGGCTGGTGCTGGCGTGCGGAGCCGTGTTGACGCTGTTGATGGCTGGCTGCATCGGCCTCGGCTACGGCATTGCGAACCTCAATGCGCCGGCGAACGCGATGACGAACTCGATGACCCCGCTCGATCCCGATCATCCCGAAGCCCAGGCGCTCGCGAATCACGTGGGCTCGCTCGCCGGTCGGCTGTCGCGGCTCGAGGGCGAAGCTGCAGCACTCGGCAAGCGCATTGGCCTCGAGGTCGCCCCCGCCGCGGACTCGTCGCGCGGCGAAGCCGCGAAGCCCGCAGGCGGCCCATTCCTCCCGGTGGCCGGCCTGGCCGCGCTGCCGTTCTCGTACGACCGGTCGGAACGGAGGAACGGCCGGGACCTCGGTCGCATCGAGTCAAAGATCGTTCAGCTCGAGGACGACCTGTCGCGGCTGGCAGACGCCGTCGCGGACCGCGAGATCGAGACGATGGCGTACCCGTACCGGCTCCCGGTGGCGGGACAGGACACCCGCGTCAGTTCGACATACGGCGTCCGGCACGACCCGTTCACGGGCCGCCTCGCGCGACACACCGGACTCGACATCCCGGCGCCTCGCGGCACGCCGATCCTCGCGAGCGGCGGCGGCCGAGTCGTCTCTGCCGGCTACAAAGGCGCGTATGGCCGCGCCGTCGTCATCGACCACGGCGACGGCCTCTCGACGCTCTACGGCCACGCGTCGAAGCTGCTCGTGCGGGCGGGCGACGTCGTGATGCCGAACCAGCAGATTGCGCTGGTCGGATCGACGGGGCGCTCGACCGGGCCGCACCTGCACTTCGAGGTGATCCGCCGAGGTGTGCGCGTCGAGCCGCGACAGTATCTTTCGCAGGTGCTTGGCCGAGGCCTCGAGCATTGAAGGCGGTAATCGAGTCGGATACTTGGCACCTCGCCACCTCGCGGTTGGAGATCATCTCCGATCGCAAGGCGCGGATCGTGCTCAGGGCCGTGCTCGTCGCCGTGCTGGTCTCGCTCGCGGCACTGGTTGGGCTGCGCCTGTACGCGGACGCTTCAGGTCCCGCGGCGCGTGTGTCCGCGCTCCAGCAGGAGAACGAGTCGCTCGGCGAGGAACTCACGCGGCTGCGCGCGGAACTCGTGCTCGAGCGGGCGACGCGTGTCGCGCTGGAGCAGCAGGTCACCGAGCTCAACGAGCGGACCAGCGAACTCGAAAGCCAGCTGAATTTCTTCAATGCGCAGAGTGGCCGCACCCGTGCGGGTCACTCGCGCGAATGACGACGAAGGAGAATCGCCGATGTTCCGCAGGAAATCGAACCCGTCCATCGAGGTGAGCAAGCTCTCGAGCCTGATCGCGCCCGGCGTCGAGATCGTCGGCGACGTGATCATCAGCGACGGCCTGCGGGTGGACGGGCACGTCGAAGGTGACGTTCGTTGCAAGCCGGGCATGCGCGGGCTGCTGGTCCTGAGCGAGAAGGCCAGCATCAGCGGCGCGGTCAAGGTCCATGACGCGGTCGTGAACGGTACGATCCGCGGCGACCTGGAGGTCGAGCATTTTCTCGAGCTGCAGCCCAATGCGCGCGTGACCGGGAACATCAGCTACCGGCAGCTCAAGATGGATTGCGGCGCGACCGTCGAGGGGCGGCTCGAGCGACTGGCCGACGAGCCCGCCGAGCGATCGCCGGACAACGTCGTCTCGCTGCCGATGTCCCAGACGGCCACCTGAGGTGCCGGTGGTCGGATCCGTCGGATTTGGCACTGCCAAATCCGACGGATCCGACCACCGGCACCGATCGGTCAGCGACGCAGCCGGGCCCGGGTGCGCTTCATGTGCGTCGCGTGCGTACCCTCGCGGGCGACTTCCGATGCGTCCTGCCCGGCTTCCAGCCGCTGGTATGTCCCGTCCGGCTGCATCTGCCACGCGTTGCGCCGGTCCTCGAGCTGAACCGTGAGGTCTTCCCAGAGACGCTCGCGCAGGTGGCGCACCCGAATCGGTGTCACGGCTTCGACGCGGCGCGACAGGTTGCGATCCATCCAGTCGGCTGAGCCGATGAAGAACTCGCCGTCGAGCGGGTTTTCCGCACCGTTCGCGAAGTGAAACACGCGGCCGTGCTCGAGGAACCGCCCGACGATCGAACGCACCCGCAGGTTCTCGGTCCAGCCGGGAACCCCGGGCCTCAGGCAGCAGAACCCGCGCACGATCAGGTCGATCGACACGCCCGCCTGTGACGCGCGCGTCAACGCTTCGCAGACGGGAAGATCCTCCACCTGGTTCATCTTCGCGACGATGCGCGCCGGGAGTCCGGCCACCTGGTGCTCGATCTCGCGCTCGATCAACTCGACGAACCGCTCGCGCATGTTGAGCGGTGCGACCAGCAGCCGATCGAACTGCGGACCGCGTGAATAGCCCGTCAGGTGGTGGAACAGGTTGACGACGTCACGCGTGATCGCGGGATCGCAGGTGAGAAGTCCAAAATCCGTGTACATGCGTGCCGTCTTGACGTGGTAATTGCCGGTGCCGATGTGCGCATAGGCCCGCAATCCGTCCCCCTCGCGGCGCACGACGAGTGCCAGCTTCGTGTGCGTCTTCAGGCCGCGCACGCCGTAGATCACGTGGTCGCCGGCCTTCTGCAGCTCGTTGGCCCAGTGCAGGTTGCGCTCCTCGTCGAAGCGCGCCTTGAGCTCGACCAGGCACGCCACCTGCTT
>Ga0102851_10001507_pt1 | contig 13360 bp, 9 predicted proteins | sample Mud3Dept3metaG_FD_79558 | JGI IMG/M metagenome (GOLD analysis project Ga0102851, IMG submission 79558) | Freshwater wetland microbial communities from Ohio, USA, analyzing the effect of biotic and abiotic controls - Mud 3 Core 4 Depth 3... | ecosystem: Environmental > Aquatic > Freshwater >... | reverse complement strand
GAATTAAATCAAGTTTTGGAAGTAGGAAATGTCAACCGGATAATGCTGGATAATTTTACACCGGATCAAATAAAAGAAGCATTGAAATTAATTGATAGATCAAAATTTGAAACAGAAGCTTCGGGAAAAATCTCTGAAAATAATATTCTTGAGTATGCTGAAACAGGGGTTGATTTTATTTCGTCGGGGGCTATAACGCATTCTTATAAAAGCTTAGATTTAAGTTTAAAGGCGGAGTTTTTTTAATCCAATATTTTTTCAAATCCAAAATCAGCCTATGGATTAATCCGTTGGATAAATGATTTTGTGCAAATGTGATAACCGTTTTAACGGATTCCGCGGTTAATGAAAATCTGAAAATGAAATCGATTTTTTTTGAAATGCTATTTTTGGACTGCAACTTGTTTAATGTTTATTCCACTATCAAAAGTGAATTTCATCCAGCCTAATTTTTCCTTGCCGCAATTTATTTTTTTAAATCCTATATAAGTTGCACTACTACTTGGAATATTCGTACAAGTAGGATTATAAATTTCGCCATTAAGAGTAACTGTGTCGTTTATTTCCGGTCCAGAACCTTCCGTTAATTCATATCCCGTTTCGAAAAAGCCGAGTTGAACTCCCCAAGTATTGTCTAAGTTAATAATATCATTATTTTGATAATAATTCAATTCGTTTGAAATAGAGTAAATGTTGTCGCAGCAAGTCAATGGTTGACAATTTGTATGATAGATTATACTCTTGTAAACAGGATTAGTCCCGGAATAGGTAGTTGTATAGTAATTATACAGCGTATCAGTTTGAGAACTATAACTTAAAAAAGATGAATCGTTGTTTGCTTGTATCCAACCGTACGAATGATAAAGTCCGCCTCCCATTGTGGTGTATGACAATGTGATGATTAAAAAGTCATTTTCGCCGTCATTTTCCGGATCAATAAAAATGGTGTCTTGATTCCAATCAAAATTCAATTTTTCATTTATAGTTTGAACCCACATTGCAGTCGTGTCCCCAGCGCTTACAAAATCGGGAGCATCCACCGAGTCGCAACATTCACAATAAGGCTTATTAGGATCGTCAGGAATAGGTTCGTCTTTCCGGCAGGAAATAAAAATCAATGGAAAAATTGCAATTGTGCAAATTGATAAAATTCGTTTTGGACAAATCATATCTTGTTTAACGAGCATTTTTTGAAATATGTTGGAAGATTTTTTTTTTATTCTATCCAAGCCTATAAAAAAAAGTGTTTGCGTTTATTTAGCACATCTATATTTTTCTCAATCCTACTACCCATAAATCTTTGCAAACAAATCCTTATGTTTTTCCATAATTACTTTTCGCTTCAATTTTAAAGTCGGAGTCATTTCGCCAGTTGCAACGCCCCATTGAACGGTAGTCAATTCAAATCGTTTTACTTTTTCCCAATCGCCAAAAAATGAATTGAACTGATCAATTTCTTTTTGAATTTGAGCGATAACTAATGGGTTTTTTACAATTTCTTCTTGCGTTTCGCCAATAGATAAATTATTTTCTTTTGCCCACGTTTTTATGTAATCAATTGCCGGAACAATAAATGCAGCCGGCATTTTTTGATTTTCACCAATCACAATTAATTGTTCAATAAATCGTGACTCTTTAAATTTGTTTTCCATCATCTGCGGGGCAATATATTTTCCGCCTGATGTTTTGAATATTTCTTTTTTACGATCAGTTATTTTTAAGAATTTTCCTTCTGCTAAAATTCCAATATCTCCTGTATGAAACCAGCCTTCTGCATCTATCGCTTCGGCTGTTGCTTGTGGTTGATTATAATATCCTTTCATTACGTTCGGACCTTTTACTAAAATTTCTCCGTCCTCTGCAATTTTCACCGTTACTCCTTCTAAAACTGTTCCTGTAGTTCCTATTCTTACAAGATTATCTTTTTCCCAATTCACACTTATAACAGGAGAGGTTTCTGTTAAACCATAGCCTTCCATTACCGGAATTCCGGCTGCCATGAAAATTCGTGCTAATCGTGGTTGAAGAGCAGCGCTACCTGATGCCACAACTTCAACTCTGCCACCAAGACCTTCCTGCCATTTGCTGAAAATTAATTTTCGCGCAATCATTAATTTGAATTTATACCAACCTGATTTTCCAATCACATCGTATTCTTCACCAAGTCTTAGCGCCCAGAAAAATAATTTTTTCTTGATACCTTTTAATGCTTCTCCTTTGGCAACTATTTTATCAAAAACTTTTTCCAGTAATCGTGGAACTGCAGTAAAGACATTAGGTTTTACTTCTTTTAAATTATCTCCGATTGTTTCCATCGATTCGGCGTAATAAACAGAGACACCGGTGTACTGATATAAATACAGTATCATTCTTTCATAGACATGACACACAGGTAAAAAACTCAATGAGGTTGCATCTTTTCCAACAGGCAAACGCGGCTCACATGCTTTTACATTACTCAATAAATTATTATGAGTCAGCATAACGCCTTTTGGATTCCCTGTTGTTCCTGAAGTATAAATGAGTGTTACTAAATCTTCGGGTTTAACAGCAGCTTTCCGTTTTTCAATTTCTGCATCCAATGCAGCATCCGGAGAAACAAAAAGTTCGTTCCAGTCTTTTGCACCATTGACTTTTATGTATGAGTAAACGTCTTTAAGACTTGGGACTTTATCATTAATCCGATTGACTTTGTCACAAAGTTCCTGGTCACTCACAATACAAAGCTTCACTTCCGCGTCATTAAAGATATAGGCATAAATATCTTCATGAATTGTTGGATAAACCGGAACCAAAATAGCGCCGACTTGTTGAATAGCCATATCGCAAATATTCCATTCAGATCGGTTATTTGAGATAATTGCAATTTTATCACCGGGCTGGATTCCTTTTTGAATTAATCCGCGACTTACTGAATTTATCTTGTCAACATACATTTTAGTTGATGTTTTTACCCATTTTCCACCAATTTTATCACCAAATGCATCTTCCTGGGGAAATTTTTCTAATTGATAATAGGGGATATCGAATAATCTTTTTACTTCCATGTGACAAAATTTTCAGGGTTGATATTGTAGCTAAAATAGAACAAAATTGGTGCATGGGCACAGAATCAGACAATAATTTTGTAACTTGTCAAAAATTAATCGTTAAAAAAACATTAACCAGGTGTAACTTTTAGGGTAGTTAGATTGTTTTAGCTGTTTGTAAGGGAACTAATGTGTAATGATTTAAACCAAATTATTTGAACAGATCAGAGTACAATATCGCAGTAAAAGAATTCTCGGGGAGACTTTATGGCTACAGCCTGAAGTATCTGCAAAACCGTGAAGATGCTAGTGATATTGTTCAGGACGTGTTTGAAAAATTATGGGAGAACAGAAAAAAAGTTGAGGTCGAAAAAGCGAAGTCTTGGCTCTTCACATGTGCGCACAATGCACTATTGAATTTGCTAAAGAAAAACAGCAAGATGACTTATGTCGATAAATTTCCGACACAAGAAGGCAGCGAGTCGCACGCAAAAAATTTCGAAATCAGCGAGGTAATAGAGCGAAGTTTAGCGCTTTTACCACCTGTTCAAAAATCAGTCGTTCTTCTGAGAGATTTGGAAGGATACAATTACAACGAGATTGGCGAAATACTTGGGCTCACTGAGCCACAGGTAAAAGTTTATCTCTTTAGGGCCCGCAACAAAATTAAAAAGCAGTTAAAAGATCTAGCCTTGGTTTTATGAAAATAACCGAAAATTTTGACAGGTGGATGTTTGATTACAAAGAGGGAAACCTCACCGGCGCCGAAGCGGAGGCCTTTGAGAACTTCTTAATCCAGCACCCCGAGTTTGAGGTCGACGCTGACGCGTGGGATCAGGCTTTTGTTACAAGCGAAGATATTGAATATCCGAATGCCAGGGCGCTCGAAAAAGATCGCAAATTTGCAGGATGGTATATGTGGAGTGCCGCGGCCCTTATCATATTACTAATCGGATCTTCAGCAATATATTTTCTCTCAGATGATTCGACAGACCTGACTAATGCACAGTTTTCTAAAAACAGTTCTACTTTATTAAATGATGAAAATGATCAGTTTCAGTTAAACAATTCAGGAACTAATTCAGGCCATGAAACTTTGGCAAAACTTCTGGTTGGTTCTGATCTGGCTAATGGAAATAATATTAATTCGGAGTCTAATAGTCAACTGAATAATTCCAATAATTCAAACCAGGGTCAAAATAATATTTCGGGTCAAAATGAATTAATTGCCAACAACGTTGTAAATTTAACGTATAACGAGAATTATGTTGGAAGTGGTTCAAATGCAGCATTGATTGGAGAGGAAAGCGAAAAAATGAACGGAAATCAAAACGTTGCGACATATAGTGGTAATCCCGAATCAAAAAATCTTGGATTTGATGTAACTAAAAAGAGTTCAGGCAAGTATAATTCTGCCTCGGGCAAGATTAAAAAATTATACCACAAAGTTGAACGAATGTTATCATACCCGGTTGGATTAACTAACCTCAGAGATCCGGAATTATTACTTCCGCAAAGTTCACTGTTGGCCTTTAACTCAGCGTTTACAGGTGGAATGTTAAAACCACGATTTGAAATGAATTACAGAAATCAATGGTTGGGAACAAACATGAATTCGCAGGAATTGAATATTAGTTATGATACTTATGTTTACGGTATGCGCGGCGGTGTTGGTGTACTTGTTAATGCGCAAGATTATGGTTATGGAAAATTCGGAGATTATAACATGAGTTTGCTTTATTCACCAAAAATAGTTTTAGGCAAAAATGCGGTGCTCGAACCATCTATAAAATTAACCATGGGTTCACTTTATGCCAACGGAGCGAAACTAGATCCAAACTCTTCATTTGAGATGGATCGCGGAAGATCACTTAGTACAATTGGTGCTGATCAGATGACCGGGCAAAGTCAACTTTGGTACAAGGATTATGGTTTAGGATTGATGTTTAACACAAAATGGTTCTACGCCGGCTTTAGTGCCGATAATTTAGGGCATCATTATGAAAATGTTTACGGAAATGATTTATCTTCACCGACTAAATCTCCAATAAAGATGTCAGCAGTAATTGGAACTGATTACTTATCGAACACAAAAACAATGACTTATAGTCCGTTTCTTGCTTACCAGCAATTCGGTGATAAACCGGAATTATGGGGAGGAATGAATTATAAATTACATTGGTTTACCGTAGGCGGTGCAGTATCGACCAACAAAGAGTTTACAGCGTCAGTGGGTATGAAGTTTGACACATTCAAACTAGTCTATCACTACGACATGACAGAGTCCGTTGTAATGGGCGACCGCGTTGGTTCGCACAATATCGGCATCAGATTTAATGCACAAAGAAAAATCCAGAGATTAACACACTAGAACGATGAGAAAGATAACAATCATATTCGCGATTTTGATTTCAATCCAGAGCCAGGCCCAGGATCCTGAATTCACCCAATTCTACGCTAATCCGATTTATTTAAATCCGGCATTAGCTGGGACACATGGTTGTCCAAGATTAAACATGAACCACCGTAACCAGTGGCCTTCTATTTCAGGCGCATTTGTTACGAACAGTATTTCGTATGACCAATTCGTAAACAGCATGCAAGGCGGTTTAGCGTTTATGGTTACGAATGACATGGCCGGTAAAAACACGTTGAACTGGACTACAGTGAACGTAGTTTATTCGTACCACTTACAAGTAACAAGAAAGTTCACCATGTTGTTTGGTGCACAAGCAGGCTGGAACCAAAAATTTCTTGACTGGAGTAAATTGAGCTTTGGTGATCAAATTGATCCGCGTAGAGGTTTCATTTACCAGACAGGCGATTTGCCTCGTGGTAATCTGAATGGTAATTGGGGAACAAAAGGGTTCTTCGATGCGTCTGCAGGGATTGTAGGATTTTCTAAAAACTTCTATGTTGGATTTGCTGTTAAACATTTAAACAGACCGGAAGAAAGTTTGATTTTAAATCCGCAAGGTGATAGTCACTTACCAATGCGTTTTACAGGACACATGGGAGCAAATATTATTTTTGGTGGTGGATCTCAATATCAAAATGTAACTGCTATTTCTCCAAACATTATTTATTCGTACCAGGATGGTTTTATGCAAATCAACATTGGTACTTATATTAAATATGGTGCATTCACTGCAGGTGCATGGCTAAGAGCAAGAGACGCGTTTATTTTATTGATCGGTATCGATACTGGTACATTTAAATTTGGATACAGCTACGATGTAACAGTTTCAAAATTGACAAACGCTTCAGGAGGTTCACACGAACTTTCAATGGGTTTCAATTTCAACTGTAAATCACCGGTGAAAAAATTCAGAACTATTTCTTGTCCATCTTTCTAAAATAATTTAGAGAAATCTTTTTCAACGGAGAAAGATTTTAGAAGACAAGGTTGCCCGAAGGGGCCACTAGGTGGAAATAAAAATATTGGCAATTAAAGAATACTAAAACTACTACTCTTTTACTTGCTAAATTAAAAGTCAGGGGTGGTTCCCTGATTGGTTTTCTTTGTTTTGGTTTATAAAAAGAGGTTTGTAATTTAATTGCAGACCTCTTTTTTATTAAATGACTATTAACTATTAAAATCTTGTTTGATTTAAGAACAAGCCTGCTTGGTCGGTGTCACGCAGACAGGGAACACTGATTTTTGATTCTGGAAGTAAGCAAAAAATGTAAATTTTGAAAAGGCTGTTTTAAATTGTTTTTTGAAAATTAAAAACTTTGAGATGCAGTTAAGTCCTTTTTGAAAATCAACTCTTAGGCGATTTTATGAAGTTGTCGATGAGCTTAAGTTTGGCAATTACACTTCCGCCAAGTATTGTCGATTATAATTCAACTCAAAGATTTACTTAGCACGAGAAAAATTTGAGGGAGCGTGCATAAAGTTGCTACGACTGTAACTGTTCCTGCCCCTGTCAGTTTTTTTTACTCGGCCGAGTAAACCTCAATCCCATCCAAAAAAGTTTTCTCAACAAAAGTTTTCAGAATTTCTGCGGCGGGAATTTCCATAATGTCTTTTGTCAGAATTACGAAGTCGGCAGATTTTCCAGGCTCGAGCGTGCCTTTTTCATCGTCTTCAAAATTTGAATAGGCTGGCCAGCGTGTTATTCCGAGAAGGGCTTCCTGTCTTGTTAAAACCTGATCGGCATAAAAGCCGCCGTCGGGTTTCCCGGTTTTATCCATACGTGTTATTGCGGCATAAAAAGTTTCGAGCGGAGAAATATTCTCTATTGGAAAATCTGTTCCTAATGCAAGAAGTCCTGCTTTATCAAGAAGTAATTTATAAGCGTAGGCATATTTTACACGCTCTTTTCCCAAACGTTCTTCGGCCCAGCGCATATCCGAAGTGCAATGTGTTGGCTGAACAGAAGGAATAATTCTGATCGTTTCAAAATAATGAAAATCTTCCGGAGCTAAAACCTGTGCATGTTCAATTTTCCAGCGATGATCGGGTTTATCCTGGACCAACTCTGCATAAATTTTTAGGATCACTCTATTTGCAGAATCACCAATTGCGTGAGTGTTTATTTGATAATCTATTTCAACTGCAAATTCTGCGATCTGGCGAAATTCTTCTTCTGTCTTTAATAAAAATCCGTGGTTGTGAATATCGTCGCTGTATGGCTCAATTAAACAAGCGCCGCGCGAACCCATTGCACCATCAGCAACCATTTTAAAAGAACGGATGTGAAGGTTTCCTGTTCTGAAAATTCCTTTTTCACTTGCAAATTTTAAATTGTCATCATCCGGAAAAAGCATGCAATAATCTTTGATTGTTAAATCGCCATTTGTGTACCAGTTTATAAATTCTTCGCGGTATTTTGATTCTATTCCTGCATCGTTTATTGATGTTAATCCTTCAGCAAAAAGATTGAATTCTGCTTCTTGTAAAAGTTCAAGTTTTTTTTCCGGTGCAAAATCAGGAATAAATTTTGCGACAGAATCAAATGCATTGTCTAATAAAAGTCCCGTTAATTTGCCGTCAGCAATTCCAATTAATCCACCATCAATTTTGGTATCAATTGTGATGCCTGCAATCTCCAACGCTTTTGAGTTTGCTAACGCGGCGTGCCCATCAACTCTGCGAATTAAAATTGGTTTGTCAGGAAATAAAATATTTAATGTGTCATTTTTTGGAAATTCATTTTCGGGCCATAAAGTTTGATCCCAACCCCTTCCGGTTATCCATTCAGTTTTATTTTCTCTTTCAAAATCAACAACATGCGAAACTACTTCGTCAAATGTTTTTGAGCCATTTAAATCAACTTCGCTGAGGGTTTGTGCGTACGACCAGAAATGACAATGTGCATCATGAAATCCGGGATAAACCGGTTTTAATTGTGCATCAATTTTATTGTCGCAATCATAACGATTTAAAATTTCACGCTCCGGACCCAGTTCAAGAATTTTTCCGTCTTTTATTGCCATCGCTTCATACATCGTAAAACTTTCATCGCACGAATAAATTTTTGCGTTGTGAACAATGAGATCTGCTTCTAACCCCTGGTAACAGGATGTCACAAAAAAGAAAATCAAAAAATAAACAGCATTTTTCATTGAACAGTTTTTTTAAGTGGTTTGATCAGGATACTTACAGCAATCAAAATTAAAATTTCAGCAGGCACCTTGTAGCGCACCATTGCGCCGATTACCGGGGTGGTCCAGCCAATAACCAGGAGTAATAGTAATGAGGCAGATACTAAAAATGAAATTAAGTATTTCTCTTTTTCAGTCAATTTTTTTCTGAAATAAATACTTAAAATGACCAAAATAATCAGGATTAAATTCATTGCAAATAATATGACGGAATAAAAACCTAATTCTTTATTTGGAAATGGCTTTAAAAAAGTATTATGCAAACTTTCGGGAATAATTTTAACCAGCTGAATTCCGGAATTATCAATGGGTGTTACATCAATATAAGTGCGCGATGGTTTTTGTACAAGATAGCGTTCATATTGATTTTCGGAAGCAGAAATAGTGAACGGATAAAAAGGATTGCGTCCGAATAATTTACATTCTCCTTGTGTTTCTTTAAGCACTTTTATTTTGTTGTCCGGCAAGGTATCAAAGTGATCAAAATACTTGTATTCAAAAGCGCAAAATGTTGTATCGGTCACAAAAAATAAACCGCCTTTTCCAAGGTTAACCATGTCTTGTTGGCGATTAGATAATTTAGTTACAAAATTTATTTTTTCCGGCGCGTAGGAAAAAATTATTATGCCGCATAAAATTCCCGTCAACCATAAAGGGATAAGCACTGTTTTCCAATTGCATCGCTGACCTAAAATAAGCAATGACAAAAACGGTAACAGAATAATTCCGACATAAGGTTTGTTGAAGAGTAATAGCAGGCAACCAATAATAAGTCCGAAAATAAGTCCCGCTGATTTTTTAGTAAAAAGAATTCGGTTGAAGCAATAAAATGATAAACCCAAAGCAAAAATTGTCAATGCCTCTTTTGTCAAACCACTTCCCCAAAAAGCAATTGATGGGAAAGCAGCGAGAAAAATAAAAAAGAGATTTTTGTTTGGTACAAAAGGTAAAAACGCTTTGTATATTAATATCAAACCGGCGTAAGCGAGTCCGGAAAAAATTAGAATATGCACATATATGTTTCCAAAAGAAAATAAATGGATAACAGAATTGATGCGGATAATAAGCCTGTTATCATTAATAAGATCGCCATTGTTGCCATAACTCCAGATATTCGTTTTCGCTAATTCTGTTATTGCAAGTTGCGCTTCATTGTCATGAAAACCAAAAAGTAATTTAAGATATCCCCAAAAATCTACTTGCGCATAATCGGCTAAAATTCCGCTGTCATAAAAGAAATTATAAGCATCGCCTTGAATTGACGTTCCATCAAAACCTTCAAGACTAAAAATAGAAACAAATAATACGCTGCAAAATAATTTAAGGATCCAACCGGATAAAAGTAGATAACGATTCACTCCAATTTTTGAAGCCGATTTCGTCAAAACGAATAAACCAATTACGAATATGAAAACAGCAATTATTAACCCCATTTGTACATTGGTAAAAGTACAAATAAACCAAATAACCTCCGAACATGGATTTTGTTGAAAAATTGAACGAAACTAGCCGGTGATTAAATCCCTAAACTCGCAAGAATCACTAATTTTGCAAGGCAATCAGATATCGTATGGAAAAAACAACACAAACACTTGCAACAGTTGAACAGGCAGTAGAGTTAGGCTTATTACCTGCCGAATTCAAAAAAATAACAGAGATTCTTGGTCGTACGCCAAATTTTACTGAATTATCTGTCTATTCGGTCATGTGGTCTGAACATTGTTCGTATAAAAATTCAATTAAATGGTTAAAAACCTTACCAAAAGATGGTCCTCACATGTTAGTAAAAGCAGGTGAAGAAAATGCCGGTTTGGTTGATGTTGGTGATGGAGTAGGTTGTGTTTTTAAAATAGAATCTCACAATCACCCGAGTGCTTTGGAACCATATCAAGGCGCAGCTACGGGCGTTGGCGGAATTAACCGCGATATTTTTACAATGGGTGCCCGGCCAATTGCGCAATTAAATTCACTTCGTTTTGGTGAAATTGATAAAGCAAGAACAAAATGGTTGGTAAAAGGTGTTGTAAAAGGAATCGGTGATTACGGAAATGCGTTTGGAATTCCGATTATTGGCGGCGAAGTTTTCTTTGATAAATGTTATAATACAAATCCTTTGGTGAATGCATTTTCTGCCGGAATCCTGGAAGGAAAAATGATTTCAGCAAAAGCAAAAGGCCCCGGAAATCCGGTTTACATTGTTGGTTCTGCAACAGGTAAAGATGGAATTGCAGGTGCGGCTTTTGCAAGTAAAGATATTACTGCAGAGTCTGCTGCAGATTTACCGGCGGTGCAGGTTGGAGATCCTTTCCAGGAAAAATTATTGTTAGAAGCTTCACTGGAATTAGCAAAAACAGATGCAATTGTAGGAATGCAGGATATGGGTGCAGCCGGCATCACATGTTCTACAACCGAGATGAGTGCCGGCGGTGGAGTGGGTATGGATATTAATTTAAGTCTTGTACCAACTCGCCAGGAAAACATGAAAGATTGGGAAATTCTTCTTTCCGAATCACAAGAAAGAATGTTAGTTGTAATTCAAAAAGGAAAAGAAAAAATTGTAGAAGATATTTTTAAGAAATGGGATTTGCATGCAGTTCAAATCGGCGTTGTTACGGAAGGCAGAACTGTAAATTATTTCATGAACGGAGAAAAAGTTGCTTCGGTTCCTGCTGAATCTTTAGTACTCGGTGGCGGTGCTCCCGTTTATGAAAGAGAATATTCTGAGCCTGCTTATTATAAAGAATTTAAAAAATTTAAAATTGATTCTATTGAACAGCCTGATGATTTGAAAGCTGTCGCATTGCATCTATTAAAAAATCCAAATATCGCTTCCAAAAGATGGATCTATGAACAATATGATTCAATGGTTGGAACAAGAACAATGACTACAAATCGTCCTTCTGATGCTGGTATTGTAAATTTAAAAGGATCGAATCGCGCGCTTGCAATGACGGTTGATTGCAATTCACGTTTTGTAAATGCAGATCCTGAAATAGGAACTCAAATCGCAGTATCGGAAGCAGCAAGAAATTTAGTTTGTTCCGGTGCAGTTCCAAGTGCCGTTACGAATTGTCTTAATTTTGGAAATCCATATAATCCTGAGTGTTATTGGCAATTTGTTGGTGCAATAAAAGGAATGAGCAAAGCATGTTTGAAATTTCAGACACCCGTAACCGGCGGAAATGTTTCTTTCTACAATCAAACAAAAATTGATGGAAAAGAAGAACCTGTTTTCCCGACGCCGACAATTGGAATGATTGGAATAATTTCCGACAAATCAAAAATCATGACACTCGATTTTAAATCAAAAGGTGATTTGATTTTTTTAATCGGAGAATCGCATGACGATATTTCTTCGTCTGAATATTTGGTTTCGTATCACGGAGTAAGAGAATCTCCGGCGCCGTATTTTGATCTGGAAAAAGAATTCGCAATGCAGGAAATAATAAAAGGTCTTATTGATAAAAAACACATCAATGCTGCGCACGATTGTTCTGACGGAGGTTTGTTTGTGACGTTAACAGAAATGTCAATGCCAAATAAATTAGGTTTTGATATTGTTACTGATTCTGAAGTTCGTGAAGATGCATTTTTATTTGGTGAATCACAAAGCAGAGTAGTGGTAGGTGTCAGCGAAGAGCAGGAAGATGATTTTATCGAGTTCATGATGAAACAAAAAATTCCTTACACATTATTGGGTCACGTAACCAAAGGTAAAATTTGTGTGGACGAAGAACAGTTTGCTTTTATTGATGATTTAAGAAAAATCTACGATAATGCATTAGCTGAGGCTTTGGCGTAAAAATTTATTTTTTTTATTCCACAATTTTGCTCCCGTTTTTCCAAGGGGAGCTGTCTCACGAAAATTACACGCGCCAGCATCAGATAAAGGTTGAGGGACTGAGGGGTTCTGTTGGTTATTCCAAGTCTCATCAAATAGTGGACCGGTCGCGACCGATTCTTACAAAAAATCTTGTCTACCCATCAACTTCAAACTTATTTTGTAGCTTTGATTACCACCAAAAAACTTCATCCTATGATTCGCCCGGCAACCGCAGCAGATGCAAAACAACTTGCAGAACTTTATAATTATTACATCAAAAACACGCTCATCACTTTCGAAGAAATTGAAGTAACGGAAGCACAATATGCTGAACGGATAGAAAGAATTTTAATTGAATATCCTTTTATCGTGTTCGAAGAAAAAGGTGATATTTTAGGTTTTGCTTATGCGCACAAATGGCGCGAACGTTCAGCGTATCGTTTTGCCTTAGAGAGCAGCGTTTATGTAAAACAAGGTTTTTTTGCCAAACGAATCGGAACTCAACTTTACAAAGAATTATTTAGTCTTTTGAAAAACAGGGGATTTAAACAATTGATTGGTGTTATTACTCTTCCGAATGATACAAGCGTAAAAATGCACGAAAAATGCGGGTTTGTAAAAGCGGCTCATTTTAAACAAGTCGGTTGGAAATTTGATCAGTGGTCCGATGTTGGTTTTTGGCAGTTGACTTTGTGAAGTTTTGAGTCCGCGTTCTCAAAAATAACACCCATAATAAAACTTCTGATTGTATTCTGATTTCAAAAAAACCGCACTAAAAATCATCCCAAAATAAAAATCACACATTTTGTGTCACACAAAATGTGTGATTTTTGAAATGTTCCGTATATTTGGGATATGGAAAAAGATTTTAACCCTTTTTTAGTTTCAGGTTACAAAG
>Ga0102851_10001506_pt1 | contig 13363 bp, 12 predicted proteins | sample Mud3Dept3metaG_FD_79558 | JGI IMG/M metagenome (GOLD analysis project Ga0102851, IMG submission 79558) | Freshwater wetland microbial communities from Ohio, USA, analyzing the effect of biotic and abiotic controls - Mud 3 Core 4 Depth 3... | ecosystem: Environmental > Aquatic > Freshwater >... | reverse complement strand
TGATGCGCGTCGGTGTTCCAAACTCGTTGACAGGTTCCGCGACGCGTGCAGGATACGCCGCATGAAGCGCCTCCTCGCACTCGCCGTCGTTGTCCCCGCGCTCATCGCATGCAAGCCCGGTGAGGGCAAGTCCGACAAGGCCGCGACCAAGGCCACCGAATCCACCAAGGCCGCCGAGGCGCCCACTCCCCCTGAACCCGCGAAGGCCGCGGAGGCGCCCACGGTCGCCGCCGTGCCGTGCGATCCGGCCTTCGCGAAGAAGATCTCCACCGCGAACGGTTTCAACCTGGACCGCTCGAAGCCGGAGGTCCAGAAGATGATCGACGACGCCAAGGCCGAGGTCACCGGGAAGACGTTCGCGTTCAGCAACTGCTACTTCGCGAGTCAGGGGAACGACGAGGTCTCGTTCAAGGCAACCGCGGACGCGAGCGACGACGTCGACTGCGTGATGAAGGGCGGTGAGGCGGGCAACGAGGCGTTCCGCAACGCTGCGATGAAGTTCGATACGGCCAAGCTCCGGCTCGACGTGAAGGGCACCGTCAAGGAGAAAGGCGAGCTCCGCTTCCTCGCGCTGGTCGATTGCGAGATCACGCCGCACGAGTAGCGCGCGCCGGCCGCTCTTCGCGAGCCCCATCGCGGGGCTGGGCCCTCACGCTGGTACTCCCGGGCTCGGCGATCGGCGGATGGCCTACTCGGCCTGAGTTTCCTGAAGCGGCTCAACTACGAGATCCGATCCGCCGAGCGCAAGCGCAGCGATCGCCTTCGGCTACGGAGAGGCGAGATCGATGATCTGGGTGATCGTGGCGTTCCCCCGGGCTGGCGCAGCGAACCGCCACTTCCGTGCAACCCAGCTCAGGCACGAGTCGACATCGGGATCGAAGCCGCGTGCCGACGCGTTTCTCACTGATCCGCTCTCATCCACTTCGAGTGTCAAGGTCGCGGTCCCTCCGATACCGGGACGCAAGTGCAACACCCTCTCGTAACAGAGCAGAAGCATCTTGCGCTGGTCGTGGATCACGCGTCCTGCCGGCCGCGCTGCAAGCCTGCCTTGTGTCGTCGGCATCCTGAACGTCGCGCGGATTACCGGTCGTGACCTCTTGCTCGTTGGAACCGTCTTGGCCTGCACCGGCGGCGTGGCCAGGTAGCCAACCGAAGCCATTAACGCCACTCGGATCACACGCATCGCCTGAAGATATACGCTCAGTACGGCTCGCAAACCCCTTCCGGAGACGCCTGGCCCGACGAACACTGCGCATCGAGGCGCGCGAGTGCACTCCAAGCACTGGGATCCCTGCTGTGGCACTGATCGAGGTGATCGCGTCGTTCGATGCGCACGTGATCGGGCAGCAGAGGCTGCTGCCACTCTGCTGCCAGACCGCTCGGAATCACCACCGACTACCCGGAACGCATCGGAACCTAACTGGGCGAGACGAGGGCAAGTGCTCGTCGGGATGGGTGCCTCACCCAGGTTCGATTCCCATGCGCTTCCGCCAGTTCACACACCGAGACAAGCTCTAACGCGCGGCAAGCGTCCGCGTGAGCTCGCGGTTGATGACGCCCACCTGCAGACCTAGCGACGGACTTCGAAGATCTTCATCGGTTTCTCTTTGCCCTTGAGCGCAGCGTCGGGCAGCGGGTTGAGTGGGAACCGCCCGCCGAGTTGGATCGCCGTCGCCTCCGACACGAGGATCTGGCCCCCGGCGGCGATACCGCACAGGCGCGCGCTCGTGTTCACGGTGTCGCCGATGACGGTATACGAGAGCGACTTCGAGCTACCGACGTAGCCGGAGATCAGTGATCCGGTGTGAATCCCGATGCCCGCCGCGAGTGGGACCGCACCGAGCGATACTCGGTGCGCGTTGAGCTGGTCGAGGACCTCGAGCTGCTCGAGCGAGCATTGCACGCAGCGCACCGCGTCGTCGGCATGGAATGCGGGCGCGCCCCAGAACGCCATGATGCCGTCGCCCATGAACTTGTCGAGCGTGCCCTCGTACTTGAAGATGCACTCGACCATCAGCTCGAAGTACTCGTTCAACAGCTCGACCATTTCCTCGGCCGGTATCGCCTCGCTCATGCGCGTGAAGCCACGAAGGTCGCTATTGAAGACGGTGGCCATCGGAACGTGGATGCCCCCCTTCTTGATGTCCAGCTTGCCGGAGATCACCTGCTCGGCGACGTTGGGCGAGAGCAGTCGCGAGAATCGATCACGCGTCATGATCTCCTGCTGAACCTTGAGACCGAGCAACGTGTTGGAGATCAACATCGCGACCTGATTGCCGACAGCGGTGAGCAACTCGAGGTCCTTGGGCTTGAACGAGGCGATCTTCTCGGAGTCGAGCCACAACGCACCGATGACGTCCTTCTCGTGAAGTAGCGGCACGACGATCGCGCTGGTGATTCGGTTCAAGAACATCGACTTGCCGCCGGCGCCAAAATCCGACCCTGCATCGTGGGTCATGACGCCTGCCCGTTCCTTCGTTACGTGCGCGAGGATCGTCGAGGAAATATTGATCGGCACGTTGGCGCCGTCGCGGCGACGATGGGCGCGCGGCGTCAGCGTACCGTCAGGCTCTTTGAGCAAGATCACGCCGCGATCGGCATCCACGAACCGAAACAGCGCCACGAGGATCTTCGACAAGAGCGTATCGAAGTCGCGCTCGAGACCTATCTCGCGCAGCAACTCCCAGGTGATACGCAGCCGCTCGTAGTCCAGGCGCAGCGCAGCGTTGTCGCGGGCGGCCTCTTCGAACGGTAGGAACTCCTTGCTCTGCGCGGCCACCTGTTGGCCGATTGCATGTTTGGAGTTGTCGACGCTGACCAGGTGATCGTGTGCCGGCACCTCGATCGCTTCCGCCGTACGCTTCTTGACCATCCACTGCGGCGTGCCTCCGGTGAGGGGGGCTCCGGTAGCGGGATCGAAGTTCGCGACGAACGGGTGATGAATCACGCCTGGTGACGGCGGTGGGGGTACGAAGTGGAACGGCGCGGACCCATCGTCGAACTGGAACGTGGTGTTCCCCAACCGGATCTCGTCCCCCAGACGCAGGAGGCGCACGCCCGCGACCCGTTCGCCGCTGACGTACGTGCCGTTCATGCTGCCGAGATCCCGGAGCATCATCGACGGGCCCTGCTGCTCGATGACACAGTGTTCTTTGCTCACGATCGTGTCGAGCAACTGGATCGCGTTGCTCGGATGTCGCCCCACACCCTGATGCGGTTGCAACTCGATCGCCTGCCAGCCCTGGTCAGTGACGTAGATGATACGAGCCATGCCCGCCGAGGGTATCGCGACTGAACGCCCGCCCGTCGCGTGGGAGACGAGCACTTGATGTGTTCGGCTGCAACCCGAACCGAGGTGATCGCGTCGGTCGAACGGACCTCATCGGGCAGCAGAGCTGCTGCCACTCTGCTGTCAGATCGCTCGGAATCTGATCACGACCATTACCGTAGATCGTTCGACTGAAGATCCCAGCCATGGTTGGCGATGTCGGGTAGTGTCCATCGCGATGCATGGCGCCGACACGAACGGTTGCGAATGGCACCTCGTCGTTGCGTCGGCCCAGCAGATCGAAGCGGTGTGCGCGGAGCCGCGCGCGCTCTATACGTTTTGTGCCGACGTCGTCCAGCGCGCACTACACCTCTCCGAGCGCTCGGCCGTCGTCATTCACGGTGGCCTGCATTGGTTGCTTTCCGAGGAGATTCCCGGCGACTCGGGACCGATCACGCCACTCGTGTTCCTTGATCGCGGCGGCCTCGACATCGAGCTCCACATGCAGCTCGTGTTTGAGGACAACACGCGGTCGAACATCGAATCGGCAAGGTACTTCTTGCCGCACGAGCGTCAGGCGATCCTGGACGCGATCACGTCCCTCGATCACGAGGCGCTCCTCCGCAAGGGCGGCGCGCCGTCGTTCGCAGTGGTGCAGGCACTCCGCCTGCTCCTCACCGCCGACCCGTCAACCTGGTTCGTCGTCTCGCAAAACATCTGCTTTGTGGTGCCCAAAGATGCGCTCCCGGTGTTCGCACCCCCGCTGGCTCGCCGCGAGAAGCAACGTGACCGTCACGTCGCTGGCGCGCTGCCCGCCGGCGTCGCGTCGAACGCGCGCGCAATCGGGGGCGACACGTTCGTCGGTTTCGGCACGGGCCCGGCCCTGGCACTCTCGCCAGACGAGCTGGCGTCGTGTGACCTGACGCGTGCAGCAACCACCGTGGGCAACTTCTTGAGAGAAGCACAATCGCGCGGCGAGGGCATCATCGCCTACCAGCGCCTCGCCAGCTGGGAGTCCTATGGAGTCGCATCGTTCTGGCTCCGCCTCGGCTACTTCGACGTCGACGAGGTCGTCGAACAGCTCGAAGAGGAGCTCGAAGAGGAGCTCCCACATGAAATGATCGAACGTGTGGTGGCCGCGACCGCAGCGATTCGCACCCTCGACCAGGCCACATGGCCCGACCAGACCGACTGCGATCGGCTGTTCGCGGCGCTCGACCAGCTCCGCCAGGAGGGTTTCCTGGTGTTCGAGTACGCCGGGTTCGTGGCTGATCAGGGTATCGAGCTCGCATGCGACGCGATGCAGGCCGCTGTCGCCAGCTCTCTCCCCTACTGCTTCTTCCACCAGCAATGCATCCTTCATGCGCTCGACGGCGACGGATTCTCTCTCTACTTCGGCGAGGCGACGCGCGACGCAGCTGAGGTCGCGACGCGGCCGAGCAAGGCCGTGGGGGACCGCATTGCCGGGGCGATGACCGCCAACGGCCTGCGTGTCGAATGGGACGGCGATGAACAGTCCCCGATCAAGATCCGGTTGATGTGGCAGTGCCGTCCGAGGCGCGGGGCCCGCGCACTGCCCTAGTCCTGCATGTGCGCGGCTCAGGTACCGAGCCGCGCGTTACCGGGGAAGCCGCGCGTCGATCGTCCCGCGAACCTGCTCCACGCTTCGACCTTTGCCGGCGCGCATCGAGGCGAGTGCCTGCCGCAGGCCCTCCTCCTCTTCGTGCGTGAGCTGAGGAACATCGTCCGCGGACTCGACGACATGGCGACCAGCCGGCAGGTCACGTAGCTCCTCCGGAAGATCCGCTCCGTTCCAAGTCGATCAACGCCTTCGAATGGCCGTCCGGACACCTCCGGACACGGTCGAGACCGTCTCGTTCCGACAGCGTTGACTCCCGTTGCTCACAGTGCCCGGGACCCTGTCCCGGGATGGACGAGGTTGCTATCCAGGCTTGCGCGCGATCATGCTGATGCCTTCGACACCGAACTTGCGCGCGATCTTCTCCTTCGACGTCCCGCGAAACGCGTCGTGCCGCGCGACGATCGCGACGCCGACAAACCCGGCACGCTGGATGACTTCGATTTGCTCTGCGCACGGCAGAGCGCCGGCGATTCAACCAGTCCAGAGATCGATATCGTTGCGAATCTTCTCCGACAGCTCGTTCGCAACGATGATGTCGGCGAGCTGAAGGCGCCCGCCCGGCTTCAAGATCCGGAACGCCTCCGCGTACGCGCGGTCCTTGTCGGGCGTGAGGTTGATGACCCCGTTCGAGATCACGACATCGATCGTTCCCGACTCGATTGGCAGCTCGAGCGCATCGCCGACCCGCACGTCGACATGATCGAATCCCATGGCACGCGCACCAGCGCGAGCTCGCTCCGCCATGGCGGGGGTCATGTCGACACCGATCGCCTTGCCGCGCGACCCGACCCTACGCGCCGCAAGCAAGAGATCGGTGCCTGCGCCGCAGCCGATATCTACGACTGTCTCGCCGGCCTCGATCCCCGCCACGCAGTGCGGGTTACCCACGCCAGCAAACGATGCGGAGTTCGCAACGGGGATCGCGGCAACCTCCGCCGCGTCGTAGCCGAGCAGTGAAACGGCGTACCCAGGTCCGCGGTGAAAGTGAAAATCCCCGGCCGGATCTTCGGCGACTCGCGCGTAGATGAAGCTGATCTCGCGGCGCAGCTGATCGACGTCGAGATCGATGGGACATGAGGCAGCCATGGAATCCTCCTAGAAGCTCAGGGTGGCAGCGCCCGCCTGAATCAGCTCGTGCATCACGCTCGCACCTGTGATGACCGTTCCAGGGATAAGATCTTCCTGGGTGTAGCCCCGGGCTTTCACGCACGGCGTGCAGGCCCACAGCGCACCTCCGCGCTTGAGAAAGTCCTGAATCAGCGCCGCGAGCGGTTCGAGCGGCTGCACGTGCGTCGTTTCCGAGGCGCGGTTACGCACGAGGTCGACGCCCGCGCTGGTGAGAAACACCGAGACTTTGAGCCCGGCGCTCATGCCACCGTTCGCGATCGTGAATGCGACCGAAGACAGCTCGTGATCGATGCCATGGGTGATGAGGACGACAAGATTTCGCTGCGTGTTGGGCATTGGATTCTCCGTGCCTCGCGCCGAGTTGCACCGAACGTGCCGGGCCACGGCGGTGCTGATTCGCTGCGATGCGCGTCGCTCATGTCCGATCGGACATGACGCCACCAATGTCCGATTCGACATGAACTGCGTGACGCGAGTCGTCGTACAATCACCGGATGGGAGTTCGGCAGCGCCTCGAACACGGCTTCGGGATGCGTGTCGAGCGCGGTGTTGAAGGAGTGCTGATCCTCGCTGCGCTCGCGTTCGACGATCTGCGTCCCGCGTACGTGGCGTTCGCGTTGCTGGCGCTGCAAGCCGTTGTGTCCCCAGTGGCGAGTCCGTTCGCACTCCTGTACGTGCTGCTGGATCGCGCGGACCGTCCGGCCCGCCTGACCGACGTCTACTACGACGCGACCGGAACGCGCGGTGCCGCAGCGATCTCGTGCCTGGTCATGGTAGTCGCGTTCGTGTTGATCCGATATGAGGTACCTGTCGTGGGCCTGCTCCTGTTGGGCGCACCGTGTGCATCGTGCCTGCTCGCCGCCACGGTGGGATTCTGTGCCGGGTGCAGCTACTTCGTCTTGGGACGCGACCTGATCGTTCACCGCACGCCGGAAGGAGCCATCGATGTCCAGCTCAGCGATGTCGATCAACAGCAAGTGTCTGCTTCGTCGTAACCTGCGGACCCAGCCGTATGGTCGCTGTTCGGTGTGCACGCTCCAGCTGCGCGGCTGTCACGCCTGGCAGGCCAGCGTGCTGTCGTTCCTTGTGATCGTGCTGGTGCTCGGCGCGATGGCGACCCCCGCAGGTGTCGCCCAGCGTGGCATGCTGCTCGTTGCGGTGCTGCTCGTCCTCATCGAAGGGCTCGCAAATCATCGTCGCACCGACCAGCTGATCCACAGCGAATACGAGCTACGTAGCCACGCTCGGAAGCTGGAAGCTGCGGTCGCCGCCGCAACGGCCGATCTGCGCGCCGCAAATCAGGAGCTCGCGCGCACCAATCTCTCACTCATCGAAACCGACCGTCAGCGCGAGAGCTTCGTCGGCGGGCTCACGCACGATCTGAGGACACCGCTGACAGCCGTGACGGGCGCGGCAGACAACCTCCTCGCGGGAATCGCCGGTCCGCTCACCGATGATCAGCGCGAGTATGTCGAGATCGTGCGCGAGCACGGGCGCAGCCTGAACACGACCATCGGCGAGCTGCTCGAAGCGGCCCGCGTCGAGGCTGGCAACATCGCGCTCGCAGTGTCCGACGTGGATGTGCGCGAGCTCGCCGACGAAGTACGTCGAGGCCTCGAACCCGTTGCACGCGAGCGCGGGCTGGTCGTGGGCGTCGAGGGTGCTGCGCGCGTCCAGGGCGACCGTGACAAGCTGCGCCGCGTGCTCGAGAACCTGGTGGGCAATGCGGTCAAGTACACACCGCGCGGTGGCCAGGTCGCGGTCGCACTCAAGCCCGCGTCTGATCGCATCGAGATTGCCGTCCGGGATGATGGCCCCGGCATCTCACCGCACCTATTGCCCCGGATCTTCGACCGATACGTGCAGGGTTCTGACGGGCAAGTCGGCACCGGTCTCGGGCTGTCGATTGCGCGGAATCTCGTGCGACTCCACGGCGGCGACGTGACCGTCGTGAGCTCTCCCGGCCAGGGCAGCGAGTTCCTCGTCGTGCTGCCCCGCGATGGGACGCGACGCAAGCTCCCGATCGTGGAGAACTGATGGCACGCATCCTGGTGGCAGACGACGACCGCGCGATCCGTAAGATCGTGCGCGACCGTCTGGTCGCGGCCGGGCACAACGTCGATGTGGCCGAAGATGGCCGCGCCGCGCTCGCTTCGATCGAACGGTTCGCGCCGGACCTCGTGCTGCTCGACCTCGCGATGCCGAATGTCGACGGGTTCGGCGTCCTCGCCGAGCTCGCGCCGCCGGCGCCCGTGGTGGTCGTCATCACCGCCCACGGTGACATGGCGACCGCAGTTCGCGCGATGCGCGCCGGCGCGTGGGACTTCGTCCCCAAGCCGTTCGATCCGGATCACCTCCAGCAAGCGGTGGGACGCGCGCTCGAGACGTGCCGACTGCGCCGTGATGTGGAGGCGCTGCGTGGCACCGTCGAGGATCGTCATCATCTCGTACTTGGCGACAGTCAAGCGATGCGCGAAGTCATGACCACAGTGGAGCGCGCCGCAGCCAGTGACGCGTCCATCTTGCTCGGGGGTGAGAGTGGCACCGGCAAGGAAGTGCTCGCTCGTTTCATCCATCGCGCATCACGCCGCGCGGACGGGCCATTCATCGCGGTCAACTGCGCAGCTCTGCCGGGCGAGCTCATCGAGAGCGAGCTGTTCGGCCACGAGCGCGGCGCCTTCACCGGTGCGGCCCGCGCCAAGCCAGGCAAGGTCGAGATGGCGGCTGGCGGCAGCTTGTTTCTCGATGAGATCGGCGAGCTCGCGCTTCCTGCACAGGCGAAGCTGCTGCGCGTCCTCCAGGAGCGCGAGGTCGAACGCGTCGGCGGGACCTCGCCGGTGAAGGTCGATCTGCGCGTGATCGCCGCCACCAACCGTGATCTCGTGGATGCAGTCGCGCAACGCGGCTTCCGTGCAGACCTGTTCTATCGCTTGAACGTCGTCGCGGTCACGGTGCCGCCTCTACGCGAGCGCCGTAACGATCTCGCGCCACTCGCGACGCATTTCCTCGCACGCATCGGTCGCGAGCTCGGGCGACCGGGCCTCCACATCGCCGACGATGCCATGGAGGTGCTGAGAGCGTATGCGTGGCCCGGCAACGTCCGGGAGCTCGGCAACGTGATTGAGCGCGGCGTCGCTCTCTCCACCAGCGACACGATCGGACGAGACGATCTTCCCGAGGAGCTGTTCGAGTCAGCGACCAGCGGAGTGACGGTGGCTACCGGTGTCGGATATCACGAGGCTGTCGTCGAAGCGAAGCGCGCGATCCTCCGCCAAGCTCTCGAGGCCGAAGGTGGTCACCAGACACGCGCAGCACGCCGTCTCGGTCTGACTCAGCCGTACCTGGCGCGCCTGCTCAAGAAGCTCGAGATCCGTTGATTCCGACTGGCACGGGCCTGGCACCTTCCTCTCCTTGAAGCGAGGACTGCCACCATGCCGATTTCTCCTACCACCCGCCGGCGACTCGACATCCAGGGCTTCGTCGATGTCGATGATCAGCTGCTCGCCGAGACCGGGCGGTGGCTCCGCTTCGCGTTTGCCCTGTGCACGATCCTCGCAGCCATCGGCACGACGCTAGCGTCTCCGTGGCTCCTTTGCGCGTTGATTCCGATCGCGGCGATCGCGGCTGCTTCGCCGGTTCATCCGTTCGACCTCGTCTACAATCACGGACTGCGTCACCTCACGGGAACCAGACCGCTTCCGAAGCGAGGCGCCCCTAGCCGTTTCGCGTGCGGCTTGGGTGCCGCGTGGCTCCTCGCGACGGGTCTGGCGTTCCAGCTCGGTGCGCCCCTCGTCGGATACTTCCTCGGCGGGATGTTGACGCTCGTCGGCACACTCGTGAGTACCGTCGACATCTGCATCCCGTCGATGATCTATCGCGCACTATTTGGCTATCGCCCGAGGACAGGGCCCCAGAGACCGACTCATTGAGAGGGCGTTCAGCAGCTCGAACGCATCCAGGTCGGCGTTGCGTTCGCTCGCGAGGACCGCCGAGACGAGGAGGATGCGCATCGCGGGGCATCGTTGATGATCAGATCACCGGCTCTTGGCGAGCTGCGCGTCGAGATCGAGGAACCGATCGGCGAGCGCCTTGACGAACAGGCCCAGCCACGAGCTGCGCACCAGGCTATCGAGCGCGCCTCGCTCGACGACCACCGCGCTCACCTCGTCGAGCGCGACCACGCTCGCCGAGCGTGGGGCGTCGGCGAAGATCGCGGTCTCGCCGAACACGTCCCCGGCCTTCAGCGTGCGCAGCGTGATCGTGCGGCCGGGCTGCTGCGGATCGAGCTTGCGCACCTCGCAGTGGCCGGCCGTGATGATATACGCGGCGTCGGCCGGGTCGCCCTCGCGGACGATCACCGCGCCGGGCGCGAACTTGTGCAAGGGGAACCAGTTGCCGCCGCGCATGAACGCGCGCAGCGCCTCGGCGAACTGCTCGGCAGTCTGGTAGCGCTGGGCGGGTTCGCGCGCCATCGCCTTCATCGCGATCTGGCTCAGCGCGGGCGGCGGCTTGACCGCGACGCCGGTCATCTCCTCGGGCGGACGCGGCTGTCCGCGCTGCGCGAGCGGCAGCGCCTGCATCGTGGGCCCCGGATAGGGCGGCGAGCCGGTCAGCGCCTTGTAGAGGATCGCGCCGAGTGCGAACACGTCGGTGCGCGGGTCGATCTGGCTGATCATCCCGCGCGCTTGCTCGGGCGCCATGTACTGCACGGTGCCGATCACCGTGCCGTCGGGTTCGGGCTTGCCGCCGGCGATCGAGCGATCGCTGCCGACGACCTGGGCGCAGCCCCAGTCCATCACGTAGACCTGGCCGTAGTCGCCCACCATCACGTTGTCGGGCTTGAGATCGCGGTGGACGATGCCGCGGCTGTGCGCGAACGACAGCGCGTCGCACACCTTGATCAGGCCGAGCAGGACGTTCTCGAGGTCGCGCTGGGTCTTCTGGGTGGCGATCACCTCGGTCAGCGTCTTCCCGGCGACCAGCTTCATCGTGTAGCTCGCAACCCCCTTGTCATCGATCACCAGGTCGTGGACCGGGACGATGTTGGCGTGATCGAGCCAGCCGGTGATGCGCGCCTCGTCGAGGAAGCGCTGCCCCGCGGCGGGGTCGCGGCCCAGCTCGGGGTCCATCACCTTCATCGCGATGTGGCGCCGGAGCTCGGCGTCGTAGAGCCGGCGGATCGAGCCCATGCCGCCGCGGGCGATCTCGCCCTCGTCGCGCAGCCGGCTATCGGGCCGCACCGGAGGCGCCTGCTTGGGCGTGGGGGGCGGCGGCGGGGTCGCACGCGGGAGCTCCGTGGCTTCGATCGCACCCTGGAACCAGGGGATGGTCTCGACCCTCGCCTGCGAGTCGACATCGATCAGCGGGCCGTCGAAGTGGAGCTCGAACGTCTTCTCGTCGCTGCTCATGTGGGCTCCTTCGTGTGCGTTGGTTTCATCAAGGACTCCACAGGGTGCGCAGGTAGGCGATCACCGCGTCACGCTCGGGGTCGGTGAGCGCGCGACCGAAGTACACGAGCTCGGCGATGAACGCGTTCGACGCCTCCCCGACGTCGGAGCTCCCGACGTGCAGCGGCTTGGATCCGGGGCTGATCGTGTGGCTCGCGTCGACGATCGAGGCCGGCGCGGGCGACGCACCGGTGAACGCGGTCGCCGAGAAGTAGCGGGCGTTGCCATCGAACCGCCCGGTCATCACGTAGGTCGCGTTCGGGACGAGCGTCAGGTCGACGTTGGTGTTGTCGTTGTTGGTCTGCCAGTGCAGCGTGTTGCTGTCACCGCTGAACCCGCTCTGCTCCATCGACCAGTCGCCGTCGCGGCTACCGTGGTGCGCGATCGCGCCCCACTGCGCCGGGGTGCGGTGCTGGATCACCGCGAACACCGTGACATCGGTGGTGAGCGGGAACGGTGCGGACGACAGCCCCGCGCCGCCCGTGAAGTCGAGGCCGGCATGCTGGCCATTGATCAGGCCGGGGAGGAACACCGGGCTCGCGCCGTTGACGGCGAGGTGGTTGCCGTTGCCGCTCGTGTCCTGCCACTGGCTGACCTCGTCCAGCCCGTTGCGCACCGCCGTCCACGACGGGATCGCAGAGTAGTGCGCGGCGAGCCCGCTGGTCACCGGCAGCGCGGGCGCGGAGCACACGCGCAGGTTGGACACGGTCAGCCCGCCGAGGTCGCCGCCGCCGACGAACGCGCGGTCGCCACCGCCGTGGAACGACGACAGCGCGGAGATCGCGATGCCCTCGCCCGGGTTGGTCAGGTTGAACCACTCGATCGCCACGAACATCCCGTCGTCGACGTACCGGACGCGGTACGGGACGCCGAGCGTCGGCACGAATGGCGCGGTGGTGTTCGCGATCACGGTGGTGCCCGGGCCGGTGGCGAGCTCGACGGGATACCCGCAGCACTGCGACAGCCGCGCTCGCAGCGAGTCGGTCGGCTCGTCGGCGGCGATCGGATCGCGCAGGCCCGGGCCGCGCGCGCCGACGAACGTGATGTCATCCCCGCTGTAGATCACGTCCGCCTCGATCAGCACGGGGTAGTGGACGTCCGCGGTGGTGTGGATCGTCGAGCGCTGGACGAACGTGATCCCGGAGGCGGACGCCGTCCCCACTCCGTCGATCGCGAACGCGGGGCCGAGTGGGAGCATGGTCGCCGCGTCGGTGACGCACGCCCCGGGACGACAGGTGGTCGGCATCGCTCCGAAGCAGTAGTGGTCGGGCTCGACCTGGCACACGTCGGAGCAGCCGTCGCCGCCGGTCGCGTCGCCGTCGTCGCAGGCCTCACCGGGCTCGACCACGCCGTTGCCGCACACCGGTAGAAAGCACGCCCCGCCGACGAGGAACCATCCCAGATCGCAGCTCGTGCAGCTATCGCCCGGCCCGCTGCACGTCGCGCAGCCCAGGGGGCAGTTGACGCACACCGCGTCCTGGGTCCCGCCGCACGGCATGGCCTCGTACTGGTTCGCCGCGCACAGCATGCACGCCGCGCACCCCAGATCGGAGAACGGGCCGCACGCCTGGATCTCGAAGAACCCGGACGCGCAGCTGGTGCTGCACGCGGTGCACGCGAGGTCGCTGGTCGCCGTGCACGGCGCCGACTCGAAGAACCCGGGCATGCAGCCCATCGTGCAGGCGGCGCACACGGTGTCACTGCTCGGGGTGCATGCCGTTGTCTCGAACGATCCGCCGGCGCACACCGTGCAGGCGGCGCACACCGTGTTGGAGGTCGGGGTGCACACGGACGTCATGTACTGCGTCGGCGCGCACGCCGTGCACGGCTGGCAGATCTGCCCGGTGCCGGTCAGCCCCGGCCCGCAGGTTCAGACGA